>Ga0265327_10002117_pt1 | contig 21966 bp, 3 predicted proteins | sample 41621metaG_FD_202089 | JGI IMG/M metagenome (GOLD analysis project Ga0265327, IMG submission 202089) | Rhizosphere microbial communities from Carex aquatilis grown in University of Washington, Seatle, WA, United States - 4-16-21 metaG | ecosystem: Host-associated > Plants > Roots > Rhizosphere >...
GAACGGGACGGATCGACGTTTGCTGCAAGGGCGTTGGTCGTGGTATTTTCAGGTCCGTACCAACCCGCGTCGAACTCGATGTATTGCAGGCCGTGGGCAGCGGCGAAGTCGATGCAGGCCATCCCTCCCTGAGTCGTGAGCGTGAGTTCCCGGATCACCTTTCCGGGATGGATCCACGATGTGTCGGCGATGCGCGAAGGCTCGTTGAGATTGAGCATGAAGGCGTTCCCCTGGAGCAAGGCGGCCGGCGAGGAAGCCACACGAGTGAAGCGCCACGGACTCTTGAACGTGCTCGTAAACGGAATGCTTCCGCCCAGGCTCGCAACCAGAGTCGAGGTGCCGGTTCGAACCAACTTCATCCGCGAGCCATCGATCAGGGCCGCCTCCCCGACTGCCGCATAGAGGTCGGACGCAAGGGCCGCGAGCACGGGCCGTTCAACCGTCCCAACCGAGGAGATTGCCTGTTGACTGATGACGTCCTGCGAAGCCGGAGACGTCCAGACTTGGGTGGTGGACGGCAAGGGAAAGCTGGTTTTATCCGAGGCCACGGTGCCGGTTCCGGTGAGAAGATAACGCAGCGCGATTCCCTCGTTGTAGGCGCGCACCTGGAGGCTTGGGCCGAAGGTGCCGTTGCCAGCATAGGTAATCGAAAGGGTCTCGTCACGGCAGTGGTCGCTTATCTCCGCCCGCTCACCGAAGGGGTTCGACCAGGTGGTATTGACGTCGCTCGCCGAAACGACGGCAATCGTGCCGTAGCCCGCCACTGGATTGGTCACACCCGTTACGCCAAGACCGAGCGCGCCTTGTGCGATTACCGGCCGGCCATTGGAAGTCACGCTGTACACCAGAGCGCTGGTCGTGGCGTCCCGTTCCAGAGTGAACACCAGCGTGCCATCGGGACTGATGATCGTGCGCTCGGTGACATAGCTTGCCGAGGCCTTGGAAACCAGAAATAGCCCGAGCACGAGAAGCCCGAGGGAAAGCAAGAGCCTTGGCACGGAACTGCGATTTTTGGAAGGGCACCAGGACATCTCTTACATGCAACCATGGGGACTGCCGAATTTCCATCGGACGATTCGCGGAAAAGATGGACGATTCGCGGAAATATTTATGAATTTTTGGGCCAAAAGAAGGTAGGAATCCATGAGGTGGAGTTCGGAGTGAAAGTTCGGGATGAATTGAACAACAGGAGATTGTGGAAAAAAAAGGCTTGAAGTCTGCCAAGCCGGATTCAGGAAAAGAATGACATGGTATATACAAAATTGACAGGTTGTTTGACGAAACGAATAGTTCGTCCTGTATGAAGGCTGAAGCATTCTCCATCAACATCCTCTTCGCGCTGCTCGGCAGCCAAGCATTCGGCTGGCAACCTGGCTCCGGTAATCCCACGGCTGCTGACGGACTTTCCGTCACCACTTCCAGCCGCCGCGACACGCTTGCGTTCTACAACTACATCTATTCCGCTTCCGAAAATTATTCGGCCGAGATGGCGTGGACTGGAAACGTCAATACCGGCGATCCCGGCACCACCTCCGCCGCCTTCAAGGACGATGTCCGCCGGAGGGTGAATTTCTACCGGGCCCTCGCCGGCCTCCCTGGTGATATCCTTTTCGATGCCACCTATTCCTCGAAGAGCCAGGAGGCGGCGCTGATGATGTCGGCGAATGGCCAGTTGAACCACAGCCCGCCCTCGACCTGGACCTACTACACCGCGAACGGAGCGGCAGCCGCCGGAAGCTCCAACCTCTCCTTGGGAAATTACGGTCCCGGGGCCATCAATGGACAGATGGGTGATGATGGAAGCAACAACACCTTCGCCGGCCACCGGCGCTGGATTCTCTTCAGCCGCGCCCAGACAATGGGCACCGGCGATGTCCCGAACAACCCGAACAATTCGGGGAAAAGCGGGGCAAACAGCTTGTGGGTGTTCGGTCCCAATAAACCCGTGCCGACCCCGAAATTCGTGGGATGGCCGGGTGAGGGATACTTTCCCGACATGCTCGTGCCCACCCGCTGGTCGCTGACCTATCCGGGAGCCAACTTCGCGGCCGCCACCGTCACGATGACCCACTTGGGCAGCAACGTGCCCGTCACCGTGGAGTCCCGCACCGACAACGGCTACGGGGACAACACCATCGTCTGGCATGCCAACAGCGCGCTGGATTCCGCGACCACCACCGACCAAGCTTACGCAGTCACCGTTTCAGAAATCAGCGGCGGCGGCATCCCGACCAGCAAGACCTACACCGTCACCCTCTTCAATCCTGACGTGCTGGGGGAAAGCGTGACCCTCACCGGCGGTAATACCGCCCCAGTCTCCGGACAGAGCTTCCCGTTCAATGCGATCGACCAAGCCGACTCCTATCAACTGGAGGTCTCCAAAGTCTCCACCAGCCCATGGACCGAAGGCGCGGAAGATTCGCCGGCACCCCAAGTCTCCGCCAGCATCTCGGCCGGATACACCCTGATCCAATCCGCCAAAGTCAGAACCGGCACCAAGGCCTTCCAACTGACCTTTCCTTCCGGCAGCTTTGCCGATCAGGTGTTCACCATCACCCGCATCATCGTTCCCGGTGCCACCAGCCAGTTGAACTACTACGACCGCGCCGGATACACCACCAACACCACCACCCTTTCCACCCAGATCTCCACGGACGGAGGAGCCACCTGGACGAGCCTGACCTCCCGCAGCGGAGTCGGCATCAACGCGGAAGCCACCTGGAACAGCCGCAGTCTCAATCTCGGTGCCTACGCCGGCCAGCCCGTCACTCTCCGGTTCGTGGCACTGACCAACAACGGGTCCGTCTATCAGGGCTCCGATGCTAGTTATGGCTTTTTCATCGACGACATCACAGTCACCAACGGTTCCTCTCTCGCCAATCCCACCGTCACCACCCTGGCCGGCAATGCATCCTCGGCCCTGCTGAATGCCACGTCCGCCGGAGGTGCGCTGGTGGTCGGCACGGATTACACGCTGCGCGTCCGCCCGCAAGTGGGCGGCAAGTGGTTTAGCTTTGGATCCCCCAAAACCGTCACGTCGGTGGCCTCGTCGAATTCATACAGCACATGGGCCGCCATCAAGGAAACCGCCGCCGGACTACCCGCCGGCACCCTCGCCAACAACCCGTCCGCCGACTATGACAGGGACGGACGATCCAATCTGCTCGAATACGCCTTCGGGGGCTCACCTACCGGCGGCATTGATTCCACCAGCCAGTTGCCCGCACCTTCCATCACCGCCACCCAGTTCGTGATTCAATACAAGGTGGACACCACTCTTCCCGACCTGATCTACACCCCGCAAGCCAGTGCGGACCTGCAAACCTGGAAGGCTCCGGGCGAATCCGGGGCACCTGCGGGCTTCACAGATAGCCTCATCTCGACCAATGGCAACTTACAGACACGGGAGGCAAGAATCCCCAAGGGGGCGAACAAGTATTTTCTCCGGATGAACGTGTCCCAAGTTCCGTAACTGGTCGGAAATCCCGGGAATCGTCCATCTTTTTCCATGATTCGTCCATTGTGAAAATCAATGGAATATGATGGGATGGCAAACGATCGGATGCCGTCGCGACGTATAGGAAAGAGGAGATGTTTGGTCGTCCGCTTGCTGCGGAGGGACTGGAATTCGACGAATTTCGTTGGGTGATACCGTCGCCTCTTCTCGTCCTGCGCGTCCGGCTATCCGGGTCAACCCCATGCACAAACTCACGGTCATCGATCAGACGGTTCAATGCCTCCGGCAAGGCATTGAATCCGGGCAATGGCGAGGCGAACTCCCCGGAGTCATGTTGTTGGCGACTGAATTCAACGTTTCCGGCCAGACGATGCAGGCAGCTCTCAAATTGTTGGAAGAGGAGGGCTGGATCGTATCCCAAGGAGTTGGAAAGCCCCGCAGGGCAGTGAGGAAGTGTGATCCGGAGGAGCGGCAGTCGGTTTCCCTCCGGGTGGGCTTGATCGTTCCCTGCGATGCCGGACTGGATTCTCCAGGCACGGAGAGGATGATCTCGACGATCGTTTCCGAGTTGAAGGAGGCAGGCCACAGGCCCCGGCTGACGTCAAAATCGATGAGATCCTTCGACTTCGATCCGGGCCGGATCTTCCGCATGGTCACGCGGCTTGAGATGGATGCATGGGTGGTGGCGGGTGCGGAAATGGGATTGCTGGAGATGATGGCTTCGGCGGGCATTTCCCTCATTTCGTTGGGAGGAGCCGAACATCCGGCCATCCCGTGCGTGGGATTGAAGTCCGGTGAGGCGCTCAGAAACTGTACTCGTCGGCTGATCACGCTCGGTCACCGGCGCATCGTCTTGGTAGCCCCTCCCAATTGGAGGAAGCCGATCCTCACTCCCTTGGTGAAGCTCTACTTGTCGGAACTGGCGGATGCCGGAATAGCCCCTTCGGCGTATCATCTGCCGGATTGGGATCAGTCGGCAGGGAATTTCAAATTTCTCCTCCAGTCATTGTTTTCTCTGACGCCTCCCACCGCTCTGATCGTCGGGGATTATATGGAGTTGATTGCCGTGATGGAGTTTCTCCGGCTGCGTGGACTACGGGTGCCGGAAGACGTCTCGGTCGTGGTGATGCAGGATGACCCGGCCCTCTGCTGGTTCGGCAGTGACATCGCGAGGTTCTCGGCGGACTTGGGTGGAATCCCGGGTCGGATCGTCGATTGGGTCGGCGATGTGACGAGTGGGAGGAGGGACGTAAGGAAAGTCTTCTTCGAGACATCGTTCATCGAAGGGGATTCCATCGGACCCGCTCACGGCGAGTAGGAGGGAAATCCGCGGTTCACGGCGGTCCGATGGGGCCGGGCTTCACTATGCTGATTTTCAGCATAGTGGCCGTGTGAGGTTCCCTTGTCCTGTAATCCGAGAATTGTCAGGTTCGTGCAATCGATTCCTCTGGTCCGATTTGCGGCTGGCTTCGCCATCTTTTCGAAGGAATCGGGGTCGAAATTTTCCACCAAATCCATGAAAACCCACATTTCAGACGGAATCATCAATCGGAAACAGGGGTTACGACCTGGCGCAAGGACCGGATCGTTTCGCCGGTGCATCAAATCCCTCGTTGGGAAAGCCGGGTTGGCATCGGTCGTGACCTTCGGTTGCGTCGCGGCGAATGCGACGCCACTGCCGGATGATGTGCAGCTCACGGTGACTTCGCCCGAAGGCCAGACCCAGACGCTCAATCTCCACCGTCGCTCAGTCCGCGCCAGCACTTTTGATCTGAAAACCTGGGACTCCACCAACGGCTACGTCAACGTGACCCCTACGCCGGAGGTGCGGACTTTCCGGGGCACTGTTTCGGAAAATCCGAACGCCCTCATCTATGCCTCGATCGATACTAACAATCTGCTGAGAGCCTATTGCTTCGACATGGACTACAGCCAGAACGCCCGCTGGTACATGTCAGCGGATGTGAATGCGCAGCTCGGCAGTCCGGTGACACCGGCTGCGATGCCGGCGCAGACCATTGCAGCGCCACGCTCCGGCAGCACAGGCCCGGCGCTGATTGGACGAAAGGTACCTACTGGCACCGCCCCGAACGGAGTGAACTACGGTGACATTGTCGAGTTCGAACTGGGAGTGGATCTCAATCAGAACTATTACAACAGCCCTACGATGGGCCACAACGTGGACAATGTCCTCGCCGCCGCCGAGGTCTACATCATGGCATACGAGCAGATGATGCTGAGAAGCGCTCTCGTCCGCACCGTGGTGCCGACGATGGTGATCCGGAAGGAGCCTTTCTACACTGAAGGGAATCTCGGGCAGATCTACACCGAATGGATGACGCCGGCCCTCAGGGACACGAAGTGGGATCTCGTATGGAGTTCGCTGGGCCACTCCTCCGCTTGCGGGATCGGCCACGGTCAGGCCGCCTCGGTTTGCGGCGGAGTTCTTTTTCATGAGGGCACGCATAGCTGGGGGGCATCCCACCTTTGCTATCAGGGCGATTCGATGGGCGGCAACTTTCCCTCTGTCGGCCCGTTTCAGCTTGAGGAAGTCATCAAAGCCCGGAGTTCTCACATCACTGCAGGGCAATTGCCTACAGCTCAACCCTATCCGGATCCTGTGCATCCCTACACCTATCCGGATGTAGCCCGTGTCACCATGAACACCCCGCAGGACATCGACGTCCTCGCGAACGACTGGGATGTCAACGGCGACTCGTTGACCGTCTCAAGCTTCACTACCACCACCACGGCGGGCGGTACCGTCACGCTCGTGGGCGGCAAGCTGCATTATGTTCCGGCGACAAATTTCGTGGGCAAGGATGAGATCGTTTACACCGCGCAGGACAGCTCGACGATGGGATTGAAGAGCCGGGACATCGTCCACATCGAGGTGGTGAACAACGATCTGATGGCCCGCTATTCGTTCGAGGAAACCAGCGGCACCACCTCCGTAGAGGCCACTGGTCTCGGTCCCATCGCCGACCTGAACGGCGGAAATTTCGCCACGGATTCGGTGGTCTCTCCGCTCGGGCGCGGGGTCCGGGCCTGGGGGGTGCAGACAGGCGGCGGCCTACAGGCCGGGATTTGGAGCGGTATTATCCTGGGAGGCAGCAAGGCAATACCGGCTGCGCAACCCCTGTTGGGTTCGGCATTCACTCCCTTCGAGGACCTGTACAACAAACGTGGCTGTGGGTATGATATGATGGATGGGAACTACACCTTCTCCACCTGGTTCCGGGGCGACAGTTTCCCTTTGGGGGACACCTTCATCGTGTCGAAGTGGTGGACCGGTGACAGCCGGGTCGGCTGGGACATGAGGGTGCGCCAGGATCCCGCGACCTTGGAACGCAAGCTTTGTCTGTACTGGCGCGTTTTCGATGGAACCCAGGGTGCTCAAAGCGTCAACGGGCCTGCCTACGATTTCATCCCTAGCAAGTGGTATCACGCCGCCTGTGTATTCGACCGGACGAACGGAGAAGTCCGCCTCTATCTCAACGGGGCCAAGATCGGCGTCCAGACCAACGCGTTTCCGACCAATGGCTTCATCTTCAATGGCCGTGCGCCCTTGACTCTCGGGACCGGCACGAACCGCAGATGCTGCTTTGACGACACACGCATCTACTCGAAGGCGCTTTCCGACAGCGACATGCAGACGCTCTATGCGGAACCCGGATCAGCCCCGCGTTTTTTGGAGTCGTCGCTCAACGTGGCGATTCATACCGGTATTCCACTCTCAAAAACCTTGTGGCCTTGGGTTTGGACCGGCGGGGATGATTCCCTGACTTTTTCGAAGACCAGCGGTCCCGGTTGGCTCAACGTGACGTCCAATGGGGAGATGGTTGGCACCCCGGGCGCGGGAGACATCGGCACGTCTGCCACCGTCGTCCGGATCACCGACAGCAGCGGGGCTCATGCGGATATTACTGTAAATTTCACCGTGAGTGATTCCCTGTTGCGCGCCCGTTGGCTCTTCGACGAAGGCAGCGGCACGACGGCCGCAGACTCCTCAGGCAATGGAAACACCGCCACTCTCCACGGTGCGACGTGGGCATTGCCCAGCAGGCAGGGATTCTCCAGCCTGGCCACCGACAGTGCCAGCGCCCAGTATGCGCAGGCTTCTTCGCTCGATACGACCGGCGGCTTCACAATCGTCGCCTGGATCAAGCCGAGTGTCTTTGTGGGCAAGCATACGATCATCTCCCAACAGGGCAGCTACGCATTCAAAGTCAATGGATCGACACTGGATCTGGAGATTCCATCCATCGCCGATCACAACACGCCGAGCGGTCCTCTTGTTACAAGCGGCCCGTCCATCTGGCAGCACGTCGCGATTTCCTTTCAACCTGGTGCCACCGGTGGAGCGAAATTTTACGTCAATGGCGTGCTGAAATGCACGCTCGATGCCTCGACCTTCAACCAAAGCGGTTTCCCAACGCTGCTCGGGAAGACCACCGACTGGTCGAACCAGAACTACAGCGGGGGTCTTGATGATGTGCGCGTCTACGATTCGATCCTGAGTGCGGAAGAGATTGGCGACCTCGTGGGGGATTATCCATCCTGCACCCCTCCGGCTTTCATATCGGACTCGATGAGCCGTGTTCCTGCCATTGAAGGCAGCTCCTATAGTGAGACTCTCGCCGGTTCAGTCACCGATCTCGATCCGGGCGATATGCTGTCCTACAGCAAGGTCAGTGGCCCGGCCTGGCTCAGCATTGCCTCCAACGGGGCCTTGAGCGGCACTCCCGCGACCGGTGATTATGGTGCGAATGCCTTCACAGTCCGCGTGACAGACTCCACCGGACAGACCGACACCAGCACGCTCAACATTTCTGTCAAAAAGTATCTCGCGGCGCATTGGAAGTTCGACGAAGGAACCGGGACGACGGCGGCGGATTCGTCGGCGACGGGGAACAACGCAACGTTCCCAATTGCCGGAGGCTGGGGAGTGGCCCGCGTCGGGCCGACGAGTCTTTCGCTTAACGGGACCGATTCCTATTATGCATCCGCCGCCTCCATCGTCCCCGGAGGAGGCTTTACTCTTGCCGCATGGATCAAGCCTGCCGTTCTCACGGGGGATCGTTCACTCGTTACCCAGAGGAGCAGCTACATCTTCAAAACCAGCGGTTCAGCCCTCGTTCTGAGTGTTCCGGGCGTGGCCGACCACAGCACTGCGAGCGGTCTTCTGGTCGCCGGCCAATGGCAACACGTTGCCGTTTCGTTCAACCCGGGAACGACCGGGGGGGCTAACTTCTACATCAATGGAGCGCTGGTCGCTTCGGTGGATGCCTCTGCCTTGGTGGAGAACAGTGAGCCAACGATTATCGGGAGGACCGCGTTCGTCAGCACCGCCGACTTCAGCGGCAACCTCGATGACATACGCGCCTACGGCGTTCCTTTGGACGCGACTGCGATCGCCAATCTCTACAATTCATATCCTGCCATGACGGCGCCAACTTTCACGAATGATCCGATGACAGGAACGTCGTGGGGAGGCTACGGTGCCTACGCTGGTACCCTGGCCGGCAGCGCGACCGATGCGGACGGTGATCCGGGGACCGTCCTCAAGTATAGCAAGGTCAGCGGGCCGAGCTGGTTGTCCGTGGCGGCTGATGGCACGCTTGGTGGAGTGCCTCCTTCCGCTCCAGGATTGAATTCCTTCGTAGTGAAGGTGACGGACAGCACCGGCCTGACCGACACCGCGACGTTGAATATCACGGACATCTCCAACGTTCGGCCAACCTTCACTTCCAATCCGATCACCGGCGGAGGGGCTACCGAAGACAGCGCCTATTCCGGTTCCATCGGCAGCTACGGCACGGATGCCAACCCCGGCAGCACACTCACCTACGGAAAAATCTCAGGTCCGGCTTGGCTGAACGTGGCATCCAACGGCATCCTTTCCGGCACGCCCGACAACAGCAATGTGGGCGCGAACGCCTTCACAGTGAGCGTCATCGACCAATGGGGTGCTTTCACCACGGCGCCCCTCAACATCACCGTTGCCAATACCAATGACGCGCCCGGCTTCACGACGAACCCCATTGTCAAGGCCGCTACCGTATGTTATGTCGCCTACAGCGGTAGCCTCGCCGGTGATGCCAGTGATCCGGATGTCGGGGACACGCTGACCTTCTCGAAGGTCAGTGGTCCTACATGGCTGGGCGTAGCCTCGAACGGAGCGCTTTCCGGTACTCCTGCGGACAGTGATGGAGGGCTAAATACCTTCATTGTGCGTGTTGCGGATGCCGCGGGCGCTTCCGCGACAGCCACGCTTCAGATCACTGTTAGCGGCGTCGCCTGGTCTAACCCCGTAGGTGGTTCATGGATCAGTGCGGGCAATTGGAATGGGGGTGTGATCGCCAGTGGTTCCGATAAAATCGCGAATTTCGCCACACTTGATCTGACCGCCGATGCGACGGTCACCCTCGATGGCGCACGCACGATCGGCGGTCTGACATTCGGCGATACCGCGGCTTCCAACAGTTGGACTCTCAATGCCGGCAGCGGTGGTCCGCTCACGCTCGATGTTTCCACTGGAAGTCCGATGATCACGGTCAACAACCAGACGGCATCCATTGGAGCGAGTTTGACCGGCAACGATGGCCTCACCAAGGCCGGAGCTGGCATCCTGGCGCTCAATGGTTCGAATACCTACACTGGCGGCACGCTGATCCAAGGCGGCACGGTCGCCATCGGCAACCTCGGTGCGTTGGGGACAGGTAACGTCGCGCTGGGCAACACCGCCACTCTTTTGGTGAACACCACGGGCAACCTGACCAATGCCAACACCGTGTCCGTGGCTTCCGGCAGCAGCGCGACGATCGACTTGGGTGGGAATGCGACTTGCTCCCTGGGGACCGGCATCATCACCGTGGGAGGGAATCTGACGGTCACCCGCTCTGCCATGGGTTCGTCTCAGAATGTCACCACCCTCACGGGAGCATTGGCCGGGGCGGGTAACCTGGTGATCAGCAGCCAGGGAACCGTTGGCGGCACTCCGTTTCGACGGATGACTTTCAGCAGCCCCGCGGCATTCGACAATTTCACTGGAGGCATCCATATCCAGAGCGGTGCGAATCTGGCTCTTTTCAACGGCACGTTGACGAACGCCAACCAGAACATCGTCACGCTCGATGCGGGCGGATTTATCACGCTTCTCGCCTCCACTACAACGTATGTTGGATCTCTGAATGGCGCGGGAACGATTACCAAAAACGCGACCTTCAATACGGCCACCCTGAGCATCGCAGCTGGGACGTTCTCGGGGATCATCTCGGAGACGGCCTTGACTGGCGGCGGCCCGGTAGCCGTTTCGAAAACGGGAACAGGAACGCTTACGTTGGGCGGGTCAAACAGCTATACGGGGCCCACCACCGTCATTGGTGGCACACTCAATGTTCTGGGTTCGCTGGGAGCTACCCCGGCCACGGTTCAAACCGGTGCCACTCTAAGCGGAACAGGCACGCTCGGCGGCGCTGTTGCCGTGCAGAGCGGTGGCACATTGGCTCCCGGAGTGAGTGGCACCGGAACCCTCACGATCAACAGTTCACTCGGCCTCGCTGGTACTGCGTCGATGCAGATCGGGCGCACCGGGGGTACGTTGTCGGTCAACAAGATTGCCGGGATCACTACCGTTACCTATGGGGGCACGCTGCTGGTCACCAACACGGGTGCCGACCCGTTGCAAGCGGGCAATTCATTCCGGCTCTTCGCTGCCTCCATCTACAATGGCAATTTCAGCACCATCACGCTTCCCTCGCTTTCTGCCGGACTTGTCTGGGATACAAGCAGTCTCAAGATTGATGGCACGATTTCCGTGGAGACGATCCCCGTGGCAGTGGATGACGAAGCCTCGGGCGCGGAGGATTCTCCGATTTTGATTGCCGTGTTGGACAACGATAGCGATGCCGACAGTGACACATTGTCGATCCAGTCCGTCACCCAGGGCGACCATGGCACGGTGGAAATCGCGGATGACAAAATCAACTACACGCCCGCCGCCAACTGGAATGGCACCGACAGCTTCACCTACACCATCACCGACAACCGTGGCGGGACTGCGGGGGCTTCGGTGACGGTGACTGTCGTTCCGGTGGATGACGCGCCGGTATTCACTTCCAGTCCTTTCTCCAAAGCGGGGGCCATTTCGCAGGGCACCTACAGCGGCAGCATCGCCGGTGATGCGACCGACATCGATGCGGGGGATACGATCGCCTTCTCGAAGGTGAGCGGGCCGGCTTGGCTGAATGTGGCCTCCAATGGCACGCTCTCCGGAACACCCACGGCGGGTGATGTGGGGCTCAACATCTTCACAGTGCGAGCGACCGACACGTCGGGAGCTTCGTCAACGGCGACTTTGCAGATCACCGTTACGGTGCCTACCTGGACCAATACCGCGGGCGGATCGTGGATCAACACGGGCAACTGGAATGCCGGAGTGATCGCGACCGGCGCGGACAATACCGCGAACTTCGCGACTCTGGACCTGACCGCTGATGCGACTGTCACCCTGGACGGTGCGCGGACGATCGGTCACATGACCTTCGGCGATATCACCGCGTCCAACAACTGGACACTCAATACGGGCAGCGGTGGCCCGCTTACACTCGATGTCACTACCGGCAACCCGTTGATCACCGTGAACAACCAGACGGCGACCATCGGCGTGGTTCTCGCTGGGAACGATGGCCTCACCAAGGCAGGGACCGGCATCCTGGTGCTCGGAGCCACCAATACTTATACGGGTGGAACATCGATCAGCGGAGGTACCTTGACCATTTCCAACATCAACGCACTCGGAACAGGCAATGCCCTTTCCGTGCCGTCCGCGAGCAGCGGAGTGCTCGATTTGCAGGTCACTGGTACCCAGACCCTCAACACTGGCACTGTCAATTTGGATGGCACGTTGCGAATCGTGCGCTCCGGAGGAACGGCTGGTTCGACAGTCGTCAGTGGGGGCTTGAGCGGGGCGGGGGGGCTGCAGATCGATACCAGCCCGGGGGCCATTACGACAAGCCCTTACCACCGGACGAGTTTCGGAACGGGCACGACCGCCTTCGACAATTTCAGTGGCAGCATCAGTGTGCTGAGCGGCGGTAATCTGGCGCTGTTCAACGGCACGCTGACGAACGCCAACAGCAACACTGTCGATATTGCTTCGGGTGGCTATGTTTCCCTTCTGGGTGGTTCGACCACCTATATAGGGGGGCTAAGCGGTGCGGGAACGATCACGAAGAATTCGGGCTCCACCAATGCAACCCTGAGTATCGCGAGCGGGATTTTTTCCGGAACGATTGTTCAAAACGCATTGAGCGGTGGAGGGACGGTGATTGTCACGAAATCGGGTTCAGGCACGCTGACTTTGAGCGGAGCGAACACCTACACCGGTGCCACCACCGTCAGTGGAGGCACGCTCAGTGTCACCGGCTCGCTGGCGGGAACGACCACGACCGTGCAGACGGGAGGCACTCTTGGCGGCACCGGCACCCTGGGTGGCGCGGTGACCGTGCAGAGCGGGGGCACGATCGCACCCGGAACCGGAGGGATCGGAACTCTCACTCTCGGCAGCAAGACGCTTTCATTGTCCGGCACCGCTGCCATGCAGGTCGGGCGCTCCAGTGGTTCGCTGTCGAATGACAAAGTGACGGGCATCACCACCGTGACGTATGGCGGCACATTGACCGTCACAGATATGGGCACTGACGCGCTGCAAGCGGGAGATGCGTTTCGTCTGTTCAGCGCCACGACTTACACGGGAACGTTCGGCACCGTCACGCTGCCGACGCTCGCTTCCGGACTGACCTGGAATACGAGCCGTCTCACGGTTGATGGTTACATTTCGGTCCAAGGTACGCTGCCTTCCGGTTGGGCATCGGCTGACATTGGCAGCGCTGGTGTTCCCGGCGGTTCCAACTATGCCTCAGGCCTTTACATGGTCAGTGGTTCAGGCGCAGCCATCGGTGGCACGGCCGATGCCTTCCAGTCCGTCACGCAATCGCTGACCGGCGATGGTGAAATTCGGGCCCGCATCACCAGCCAGACCAACACCAACGCCGCAGCCCTCGCCGGGGTGATGCTCCGCGATGGTTCCACCGCAGGAAACGTCAACGCCATCATAGGACTCACTCCCGGAGGGTTGGTCTTCCAAGCGCGCTCCACCAGCAGCGGCACCACCACCCAGGTCGCCACTGCCACGGCGAACACCTCTCCCAACAACTGGGTACGTCTCACCCGCTGCGGCACGCTCATCACAGCGTATGTCTCGGCGGATGGCATTGCCTGGACAAACGTGGGCAGCACGAGCCTCACCATGGGCAGCACGATCTCCGCAAGCCTCGCGGTGACCAGCCACGACAACACCGTGAGCAGCACCGCGGTGTTCGACAACGTCAGCGTCACACCCTATCCGTCACCGTGGGTGACCGCCGACATCGGCACCACAGGGCTGGCCGGTCGTTCCGAATACTTCAACGGCGTTCACACGCTGAATGGGGCGGGCGTGGTCGGTGGTGCTGCCGATGGGCTCCGCTATACCTACCAGACGCTCAGCGCGGACGGGCAGATCGTGGCCCGTGTGCCTGCCTTTGCAAACACCGGCACCGGCTCGCGGATCGGGGTGATGATCCGGGATACCCTGGCGTCGAATTCGCGGCACGTCTTCATCGGCACCGATGGCTCGGGGGCCTTCACGTGGGCATCGCGGGCCACGACGGGTGGCTCGACGACGACTAGCAACAGTGGCACGGCCACCGCGCCGAATGTCTGGGTGAAACTGGTTCGAAGCGGCAACGATATCACGGCTTCGACCAGCACAGATGGCACGACCTGGAATGCCGTGGGTACAGTGACAATCACGATGGCCACGAACTGTTACATCGGCCTCACGGTGGGCAGCGGCAACACCACCGGGCTGAACGCCTCGGCCTTCGACAACGTGAACGTCACACCCTGAAGCAATGAGAGTTCCGGACTCGCCGTCGCCGACGGAGAGTCCCGGATTCGTTCCATGCTCCGGGCTGGAAAAAGCACAGAATGGGAAGGGATGGAAATCCGTGCTTAGTCCATGTTTTCCCGAGGAATGTCCATTGCAAACGAAGACTTGAATATGATTGCATACGTAATGCTGGGATACCGCCACGACTCTATTATGGGCATAAAGCCTGAAAGATTTGGCGCAATGCCAGTTTTGGTCCCGATTTTTCACGCATTGCGGCACTAATCTTCCGCTCGTCCGCATCACGATTTCACGCCCGACAAATTTCCGGCTCTCAGTTCTCTCAAGAAATGGAAATCTCAATATCCGAGTTTTAGCCGAAAAAGCCCGGGCTGTTTCGCCCGATTTTGCATTGTCCAACGCCCTCGGACTCTTCTCCAAAACCCGCCAAACCCATGAAAAAACCCCACCCCTCCGTCACAGCCGGAATTTGCCTCATCCTGGCGATAAGCACGGCCGTTCTTGTCCAGTTCCTGCGGCCTCCCGCCGCTCCGGCTGCCACTCCAAGTGCTCGTGCCCCGCGTCTGGCGGCGACGGCGACCAGTCCGGCTGCGGTTGGCGAAATTGCATCGCCGGTGGCCATGGTTCCCGGAGACCCGGGGGCTACGCCAACGGATGGCAATGACTCTGCGCAGACTGAGGTGCGGCGAGAGCCGGATCTGGCCAAGCTGGACGCGTTCGACAACTGGATGGGCCGCTGGAAAGCCGCCACTCCGGAAGAGCGGAAGGATATGATCGAGGACGGCGTGAGACTGGCGCGTGAGCGCCGCCCCGAGTTCAAGGCTCTCATCGCCTCCGATCCGCGCACGGCGGTGGAACGGGCTGTTTCACGCGTGGCGCGCCAGGACCTTCCGGCAGCCATCGTCAGCCAGCTTGAGCAGCCGGTCTCAACGACGGGGGACTTTTATGTTTACCAAGGGCTCACCGCCCCGGGTCTTCCGGTCCCTAAGGAGCCGCTGGTGATGCGCGGATTCGAAGCGGATGGGGTCCGCTACAGTGCCTATGTTCCCGATGCATTGATCAATGTGAACTCCCGGAAAGGTATCCCGCTCCAAGGTTATGCCGACGACGGGGATTTGGCGGTGGCGGCCAACGCTGTGCGTCCGGTTGAGGTCGGCGAGTTGATTCCGGCAGGCACGGTGGTCACAGCCATTTGTCCGGTTTCAGGGAAGACCACGGACTCCATTTCTCCCGGTGCCGCCGTTACGCTGGACACTCCGACGGTTCAGGTCGGCGGGCAGTATCTCTCACTTTGCGATGGGTCCCATGCGGCGGTTCTCCAAGACGAGTTCCGCCAGTTCATCCAGGCCAGCGGCACGGGTGGTGGCGGTTATTTCGTAGACAATTTCCCCGGTGGGTCGTCGTCCACCATCGGTGCCTTCCGCTGTCTCTACATCCGCACGACCTATCCGGATCAGATGATCGCGCCCATTACCGAGGCGGGGGCCTATAGCGATATGAGCGCCAATGCCGCCTTCTTCCGCGAATGCTCCTATGGGAAACTGGTGCAGACCACGACCTTCACTCCGCTCATCACCCTGCCGCAGACGGCCCGATGGTACACCGATGTTTACGGCACCGCCAACCAGAACGGGATGAACGCCATCCACGACGACGCGCGTGCGGCCGCCACGGCACTGGGCTACGATGCCTCCCAGTTCGCCTGCGTCATTGTCCGTATCAACGGGGGACCAAAGCTAAGCGGCTCTTCCTGGGGCGGGGCCGGCCGCGTGTGGGCGACCTGGGATGGCAACGACGTGCTCGACCACGAGTGTGGCCACACACTTGGTCTGAACCATGCGAACTCGTGGGTAACCTCCGACGGTACGCCTTACGGCCTCGGCACCAATGGCGAATACGGTAACCCCTACGACGTGATGGGAGGGGGACTTACGCTGACCGCCCATTACAACACGGTCAGCAAACGCAAGGTCGGCTGGCTCCCCGCCAGCACCTTCCACTCGGTGCAAACGAACGGTGTTTATCGGATTTATGCCTATGACCAGCCGCAGCTTGAAGAAGGAAAGCGCTATGCGATGGTCGTGCCGAAGGATGGCGTCCGGGGCTATGATTTGGAGTACCATCCGGCCCGTGGCGGCCTGCTGACGAATCAGGCCCTGGTGCTCGTTACTGGACAGACCTATCTCAATCCCGGCCCTACCTCGACCAATGCCGGTCATCTGATTGACACCACGCCCGGGGGGCCTCCGGGCGACGGTGGCATCGCTGTCGGCCGCACGTATTCGGACTGGGAGTCCGACCAGCATTTCACCGTCGTTTCAAAGAACGCCACCACGCCGCCTTCGCTCGATATCGCCTACAACCGCGGGCCATTTCCAGGCAACCACGCCCCCACCGCTACCCTGACCCAAAGTGCCACTGTCATCAGCGCAGGGGGCAGCGTAACATTCACCGCGACCGCCAATGATGCGGATGGCGATGCCCTCGCGTATTGCTGGCAGCTCAGTGATGGCGTGGCCGGTACCAATACCGCCGTCTTCACCCGCTCGTTCGCCAGCGTTGACCAGGTCACCGCGATGCTCACCGTCTCCGACATGAAGGGGGGCACGGTCCGCCGCTCTGTCGTCATCAATGTCGGAGCTCATGGCAAACAGACCGTTTCCGGCACGGTCACGGACGGTGTCAACCCCTTGGCAGGCGTCTCTCTCAGCAATGGCACGGAGTACTGCTACAGCAATACCGACGGCACTTATTCTCTCTCCGGGCTCTCAACCGGGGTCACCACCCTCAGCGCGAAACTCGCGGGCTACACGTTCACCCCGTCCACGGCGAATCCTTATACGGTGGTCGCCGGCACCAACACGGTGAACTGGACGGCCGCCGCTTCGGGCAGCGTCGTTACACTCACGAAAACCGCCGATGCGACCGAGGGCGGGGCCAATGGGAATTTCCGTCTCACCCGTACAGGCGATACCTCCGCCGCCCTCGTCGTGCGGGTCACTCCTGCATTGGGTACCGCGGCGAAGACCACGGACTATACCTTCAGCCCCGACTACGTGGCCGATGCCACGCTGCCCGCTTCCTTCAAAAATTTCACTATTCCGGCGGGATCGGCCACGCTCGACATTTCCGTGGCTGCGGTGAATGACTCGATCGCCGAAGGCCCGGAAACCATCACTCTTCAGGTAGTCTCTGCCACAGGTTATCTGTCGGGCGCGAGCAATGCAGTGACGATGACCATCATCGACAACGACACGACGTTGCCAATGGTCGCCGTTTCAGCTCCGGATCCCTACGCGACCGAAGGGCCGTCCAGCACCGATACCGGCACGTTTACCTTCACCCGCGTCGGTTCGACTGCCGCGGCCCTGGATATCTCGGTCGCCTGGAGCGGAACCGCGACCATGGGTGCGGACTACGTGACGCTGCCTACGACCCTCACCATTCCTGCCGGCCAAAGTTCGGTGAATGTCACGGTCACCCCCATCGATGACTCCATTATCGAGGGGCCGGAGACCGTAATCGCCACCATCAACTCGGGAGGTATCTACGTGCTCGACAGCAGCGCTACGACCTCCACCGTGACCATCTCCGACGATGACACGCCCTACGTCACCGTCAGTGTGCCGCACCCGTATGCCTCCGAGGCCGGTCAGGATGCCGGGGCGTTCCTCATCACCCGCACCGGCAGCACGGCCGCGCCGCTGACCGTCTATTATAGTCTTAGCGGCACGGCTTCCTTCGCCACGGACTACGCGGCACTTCCCGGCCAGGTGACCATCCCTGCCGGATCCTCCAGTGCGCCCGTGGTCATCACTCCGTATGATGACAACCTGGGTGAACCGGCGGAGACCGTCATTCTCTGCCTCACGACGTTCAACGACACCTACAGCCTGGGTTCACCTTGCTCGGGCATCGTCACGATCACCGACAATAGCGATCTGCCGATTGTGTCCGTTCGCAACGTGACGATTGGCACTGAAGGGGTAGCCGATGCTGTAATCGCTTTCGATTCCGTTGGCGATCCGTCCCTTACCGGCAACATCACGATCCACTACACAGTTGGCGGCACGGCTACCCCGGGTGCCGATTACACCGCACTCTCCGGCACCGTCAGCGTGCCGGCCGGCGGCACCCATTCCACCGCCGTGACCATTCCGGTGATCGACGATGCCATCGCCGAACCGACCGAAACAATCGTGGTAACCATCGTCCCGGATGCCACCTACAACGTATTCAACGACGGTTCCACGACTGCCTACATCCGTGACAACGACAGTGGTGCCGAACGGGTGATGGTCACTCCTTACAAGGAGGTGCCTTCGGAAGCCGGAGCCGCCGCCGGTTCCTTCTACATTTCCCGCGCCGCAACGACCACAAGCCCACTGACAGTGAGCTACAGTCTCTCCGGCACCGCGATCAACGGCACCGACTACGTCACGCTGCCCGGCACGTGTGTGATCCCCGCCGGTTCACTTGGGGTGAGGGTAACCGTGACGCCCATTGATGATTCCCTCGTCGAAGGGACGGAAACCGTGACTCTTACGCTTGCGCTGGGCACCGGCTATAGTCCGGATTTCCCGGCATCCGCCACTCTGGAGATCACCGATAATGACACGTCCCCAGTTACCGTTGGCTTCCAGAACACCACCGCGTCCGCCACGGAGCATGTCAACGGGTATCTTGATCTGCCGGTCGTCCTGTCCGGCGCCTCCACTTCCACCATCACGATCAAATGTATCGCCAATGGTGGCACTGCCCTGGGTGACGACGTGGATTGGGCATTCGTGGATGCCGGCAATGGCAATGCGGTTATCCCTTACGCCATCGTGACCTTCCCGCCCGGCACCACCTCCCAGAACGTGCGCATCAGCATCAAGGACGATGGCTTCGCCGAGGGTGCCGAGACCGCGGTGCTCACGCTCGTCGACGCGGTGAATGCCAGCCGCACCTCCGGCCATACGACGAACACCGTCACCATCACCGATGACGTGATGCCGCGCACGGTCCACATGCTTACGTCTGCCACCGTGCGTTCTGAATCGGACGGTTCCGAGCCACTATTGATGGCAGTACTGGATAGTCCGGCCGGAGCGGCGGGTGTGACCGTGGACTACAGTTCCACCGGGACCGCAACCAACGGCAGTGACTACACCCTTACCCCGGGCACATTGACCTTCGCGCCCGGCGAGCAGTTCAAACCCATTCCTCTGTCGCTCCTCACGGACTCGATCGTCGAATCGCCCGAGACCATCATCGTCTCGCTTTCGAATCCATCCGGAGCCGTTCTTACCGCTCCGAGTACTCACACCGTCACCTTGACGGATAGCCAGGTGGATGACGCCTATGCCGGCATCGTCGGATGGTGGAAGTTCGATGAAACATCCGGCAGCATTGCCTCGGATACCGCGAGTTCGAATGACGGCACTTTGCTCAACGCCCCCGTACGGGGGCCTGGCTTCAACGGCAACGGACTGACCTTCGATGGCACGACGCAGTCCGTGAAGGTTCCGCCTCTCAATTTGACTTCGAACACCGTTACATTCTCCGCGTGGGTAAAACGCAATGGTAGCCAGTCGGCCTACACCGGTATCGCTTTCATGCACGATGGGCCGGGCAGCGGCCTGACTTTCGGAACTGCCAACGAGCTGCGTTACCGTTGGAACGGCCAGGTTGCCAGCTACAGTTTCAACAGCGGCCTGACGGTCCCTGATGGCGTCTGGACCTTCTGCGCCGTGTCGGTCGAGCCGACTAAGGCCACCTTCTACATGCAGCCGGCGGGAGGAACGATGCAGACCGCAGTCTATACCGCTTCACAGGCACCCGTGCCTTTCGCCACCGATCTCTATATCGGCCAGGACACCTTCGGCGGCCGCTTCTTCAAGGGCTCGCTGGACGATGTGCGGATCTACAATCGTTCGCTGGCTGCGGCGGACATGACCGACCTCTATCAGGAAAGCCAGCCTCCGGTTGCGCCGGTCTTCACCGCCGACCCCATCGCGGGAGCCGGAGCTACCGAGGACGCGGCCTACAGCGCCACGCTTGCGGGCAGCGCCACCGATGGGAATGTCGGCCAAACGCTGACCTACTCGAAAGTGAGCGGGCCCTCCTGGCTCGCTGTTGTCAGCACTGGAACGTTGAGCGGCACCCCGGGTAACAGCAACGTCGGAGCCAACGCCTTCACCGTGCGGGTTACTGACAGTTCAGGCCTTACGGACGACGCGACGCTGAATATCACCGTTACCAACGTCAACGACGCTCCGACCTTCACTTCCAATCCCATCACCGGCAGCGGTGCTACCGAGGATGCCGCCTACAGCGTTTCGATCGCCAGCTATGGCAGCGACATCGATGTGGGCGATACGAAGACATTCTCGAAGGTCAGTGGTCCGGCCTGGTTGAGCGTCGCCAGCAATGGAGCACTCACCGGAACCCCGGGCAACAGCGATGTCGGAGCGAATGCCTTCACTGTGAAAGTGACCGATGCGGCCGGTGCGAACGCCACCGCTACGCTCAACATCACCGTCACCAACGTCAACGACGCTCCGACCTTCACCGCCAACCCTCTCGCCAAGTCCGGTGCTCTCACGCAGATCGCCTATAGCGACAGCATTGCCGGGGATGCCAACGATATCGACGCGGGCGACACCCGGACATTCTCGAAGATCAGCGGCCCGGCATGGTTGGGTGTGGCATCGAATGGCACCCTCTCCGGTACTCCCGCGGAAAGCGACGTGGGGCTTAACAGCTTCAGCGTGCGTGTGACCGATGCGGCAGGAGCCAATGCAAGCACCACGCTTCAGATCACCGTGACGAGTTCACTGGCAGACGGCACGTGGACCGACCTTACGGGCGGTTCGTGGACCGACACCGCCAATTGGAGCGGTGGCATCATGGCCAAGGGGATCGACAAGACCGCGGACTTCTCCACCTTGAATCTGACCGCCGATGCGACCATCACGCTTGATGGCGCACGCACGATCGGCAACCTGATCTTCGGCGATACCACCGCCTCCAATAACTGGATACTGAACTCCGGCAGTGGTGGACCACTCACGCTCGATGTCACGACCGGCAGTCCGCTGGTCACCGTCAACAACCAGACGGCCACCATCGGGGCGGTCGTGGCGGGCAATGATGGTTTGACGAAGGCCGGTTCCGGCATTCTGGTTCTAACAGGAGCGAACACCTACACCGCCGCCACCACCCTTTCCGCGGGCGGTTTGGCTCTTGCCGGCACGAACGCGACGTCCTCCATTGCCGTCGGTGCGAACACACTCGGCTTGAATGCCGCCAACGCGCTTGGCTCCGGAACCGCCATCACAGCCACCACGGGAAGTGTTATCCTCGGAAATAGCCAGACCTCCAATGCGAACGTCACCTATAGCGGAACCACGCGTGGTACGTTTACAATCGGCAGCAGCGCGAATTGGGCAGGCAGTCTCACAATTAACGCCAGTTCGACAAATGGTCTGAACCTCCTACCCGGAGCAACCAACTCAACGATCTCGGGAAACATCGTCAACAACTCCGGAGGCGCTGGTCTGATTGT
>Ga0265327_10002119_pt1 | contig 21958 bp, 7 predicted proteins | sample 41621metaG_FD_202089 | JGI IMG/M metagenome (GOLD analysis project Ga0265327, IMG submission 202089) | Rhizosphere microbial communities from Carex aquatilis grown in University of Washington, Seatle, WA, United States - 4-16-21 metaG | ecosystem: Host-associated > Plants > Roots > Rhizosphere >...
CCACCACTACCGATCTGTTCCGCTCTTTTCTGACGGTGGGACTACAATTTAACTACCTCGAACAAAACAATTTTGGCAATACGGCCTACAGCAATAAATGGGGTTTTGATATTGCCACCCATTCCAAGCGTTTTCCATCGGTACAATTATCCTATAAGCCGTTTTCAACCTTCAGAAGTTACAGCGATACACTGAATGTGCCGCAACGGCCAATGACGGGTGAGGTATGGACGGGCAGGGCATGGTACCAGTTTAAGAAAAACAAGATCAGCCACCGTTTCAGTATTATCTATAACCAGAATAGCAGCAATATGGATACGGTGCGCTATGCCAGTAAAATGGCGCAGGCTACCTATATCCTGACGCTCAGACAAGATAGCTATACGGCCAGTACGGGCTGGAGCCAGCTGCCGGTGACGGACACAGCGAGTGGTAAAACATCAGACCTTTCGACCTGGTTTATGAGTGTAGGCGGAGGCAGGGCGATCAACAAACAATTATCGATCAACCTGGCACAGGAAATAGCGATTGCGGGTTTTGGGCTGCAACGGATATCGACTACTGCGGGCTTGCAATACAGGTTTGTACAATGGCCGATTATGCTAAGAATACAGGCAAGATATACCAACTACAGGCTGACGGAACAATCTCCGCGAACGAATTTATATGCAGGGCAGATTGGACTTGGCTGGCAGTTTAAGATGAAGCGGAAATAGGTAAATGGTTAATTGGTTAAAAGGTTAAAAAGTTAAAAGGTTAAAGGGGGCAAGACGTACAGCGCCGCGCCACTCAATCAACAATCAACAATCAACAATAAAGCAATCAACAATAAAAATGAGCTCCATCAAAACGTACCTGACCCTTTTGCTGTTGCTACTGGCGACGAGCGTTGGTTATAGCCAGAACATACTGGTGAGCCTCGATCAGCTGGACGGCATAGAGATCACGCCGAACAATGTGTTCAACATGCAGGTGATTAATAACAGCGGTGCGAGTCACCAGGTGAAGATCACCGGCAGTATCCGTTACCGCAACAGCCGGCTGCGCATCGGTTATACGTTCAATACGAATGTACAACCCGGTGTCAACATGATCTCCCGCGACAAGGTAAACAGCCTCAACTGGGATTTTTCGGACGGCGCGTTGCGTGAACTGTTCCTCAATTATGCCAAACTGCCCGAAGGCACTTATGAGTATTGTGTAGCGCTGACGCTTTCAGGCCCCGGCAGTGAAACCCAACCGGGCACACCGTCGGACGCTTGTATCTACAACAAGTCGGCCGATATTTTCCTGATCAACCTTATAGATCCGGAGAACAATGCGAAGCTGCATGAAAACTACCCGATGCTGAGCTGGATGGTGAACTACCCGTTTGCCAGTGCGCTGACGTATCGTGTGCGTGTAGCCGAACAAAAGCAAGGTCAGAACCCGCAGAACGCCATCGCCCGCAACCCGGCCATGTACCAGGACAACAGCGTGATGGGCACCAGCATCGTATACCCGGTCACGGCGAAGCCGCTGGAGAAATGGCAACCTTATGTCTGGACGGTAGATGCGTATTACAAAGGTATTTTGCTGGGTGGCGCAGAGGTCTGGAAGTTTATAATTGTGGATGATAGTTTGCTGAAATTAATCCCGAGGGATCAATCATACTATGAGTTTGCCACGCACAATGGTGATACACGTTTGTTTGCTGTAGGTGAATTGAAGCTGAAATATATATCGGAATCAAAAAATGATACACTCTACTGTTCACTAAAAGAAGAGGGTAAAGATAAAGAGTTGCTTGCAGCTTTGAAAGAGCCACTATTGTTGGGCGATAATAGGATCGATATCGATTTAGCAGCTAAAGCGTCTCTTAAACATTCAAAAAATTATCTCCTGTTTATTACCACGAGAGATCAACGAAGATTCGTGGTGCCATTTACTTACATCAATCCAATGTATATAAAATGAGTATGTTAAAAATATCCTTCGATCGAGTTTTGTTATACACAACCTCTGTTCTGACGTTTAGTTTGTGTGTGTTTTTTGGTATAAGAAGCGTTAAAAGGCAGCAAGCTGTATTTGTTGATATTGGGAAACTAGTGGCAAGCTATCAATTTAAAAAAGATTTGGAAAGTACTAGTACGCGCGAACTATACAGGTTGCGGAATATTTCTGATAGTTTGAAAGTAATACAGAAGATCGCGTCTCCGACAGAACGTCTCCGGATAGATACTACGTTAAGCAGGTTGTCTTATGCATTCGATCAGTACTATAGACAGTCCAATGATCAAATATCAAAGAAGGTATGGGAGCGGTTAAATCCTGTTATCGAAGCGTATGGCAAGGAAAATGAAATGACTTTAATCATAGGCGCAAACGGCGCCGGAACCGTATTGTACGGAAGTGCGGCCAACGATGTAACGGAAGATTTAATACACTACGTAAATGCCAAGTATGAAAAGGGGAGCTAGTATTCTGCTGTCATGTGTCTTCCTTGTCACTGCGTGCAGTCAGGAGCATACACTTAGTCCGCGGGCGTATGTCTCTTATCTTGAAGATTCTGAAAACGGCTATAAAAAGACAGTTGAGACAATCACTATGAAATATACGGTTCAATTGGTACCTGCTGAAATGATGGCTATTAAAGAAGCTACTCGTAATAATGGGATTGTTGATCTGCAAACGTTGCAAACAAGAATAAACGAATTACAGGGTTATACTTTTTTTATTCTGAAAATGGCGAGAAAAGATAAGAGTGGTTCAGTTGACGGTACCTCGATGGCAGGTTCTGCAGAAGCCGAGCAGATGGTGATTTACTATGAACAGGACGCTTCGAAAGATCTCCGTTTAAACATAAACGGAAAATCTGAAAATCCGGAAGTCTATCATTTTGAAAATAACTATGGATTATCTCCGGAAAACACAATTGTAGCTGGTTTTCGCACTTCCGGCAACCATAACATGGCGTTGACGTTTAATGACAGATATGCTAATGAACCACTCATTAAATGTTCGTTTTCCCGGGAAAGTTTATCTCAATTACCGAACCTGAAAATAAATTAAGGCAATATGCATAAGCCAATAGTAAAAACAGTCGCTAAAACCCTAATCGTTTCGCTGGCATATCAACTTATTTTTCCGTTGTGTTCCTATGCGCTTACAACTGGCCCATCACAGCCGGAGGTTCAAAGTTTTGAACCGGTAGGAACTACGGAAATGGTCAATATGTTTTCGGGAGATTTTAACTATAATATCCCGCTGTTGGACGTGGATGGATACCCTGTGAACATCTCTTATCACAGCGGAATTAATATGGAGCAGGAAGCAAGCTGGGTAGGCCTGGGATGGAACATCAATCCCGGAGAAATCAATCGGACGGTCCGTGGACTTCCGGATGATTTTAACGGCGAAACAATAGAAAAGAAAATCAATATTGAAGAGGAAAACAATGTAAGAGTTGGTGGCGGCGGATTTCTTGAAATAGGTGGTGCCGCTCAATTGGGAATAGGCGCGGGGATTTATATCAACAATAATAATTATCGCGGTGTAAGCGCCAGTACCAATGTTACGCTGAATGCAGGAATCGGGGGAAAGAATGGGAATGCCTCAATGGGGGCGGGGGTGGGACTCACTATTGGCGTGGGCTCACAAACCGGTGCTGACATGGATTTAAGCGCTAACGTATCGGCAAGCTCCACCCAGTCGCTAGGCAAAGATATGGGTACTGCAGGGGCGTCGGCAAGCCTTTGTGGCGGTACAGGATTTAATTCGAGGACTGGTTTGAAAGATCATTCTTTTGGTTTCGGTATCAGCAGCACTGTAAATCCGCCTGGCAGCGAGCTTAAAAACTCAGCGGGCAAAGTTGTAGGGGACGCCAATAAGGTATCTATAAATAATTTCTCCTATGGCTCTACGATTCCCATAGGTTTACAGAATTATGTGCCCGTATCCACAAATTCATCTACGCTAAATACAGTTCAATTTCAGGTGAAAGGCGGTGCGGAAGTTGTGTATACCTTTCCGGATCTTTATTTCAACGCTTCGTTCAGTACGTTGAAATATGATCAGAATGGCACCAAAAAAGGCTTCGGATTTCTTTATTCTGAAAATGCACCCGAAGATAATTCCGCTATTCTCGACTTCAGCCGCGATAAAGATGGAATTTATAACAATACGCTTCCTAATCTTCCGCCAAGTTCTATGACTTATGATATATACACGGTGAGCGGAAATGGCACAGGCGGAATGTTTCGACCATTCAGGAATGATATTGGTACTATTTATGATCCCGCTATATCAGGTGGCAGTACGGAAAGCCAGGATATTCAGACTGAGTTTGGCATCGGTGATTTGTTTGAAGTGGGGTCAGATTTAAACTTTTATGATAACGAATTGAGAGCCGGTCCCTGGCAGAAAATGGAATTTGGTGGCGACACCAAAGGTTCTATTTACGAAAAAGCTTATTTTAAACAGGCAGGTGAGCTCACTTATAATCAGCAATCTGAAGCCAGCACGCTTTTTAACAGCAATCCGGTCTATCTGAAAAGTGATTTGGCTACCTTGATCGGTAAAGGCGGGAAAAGCGCGGGACTATTGCCCCAAAAATTTGATGGTAAATCGATTTATTGGGATAATAATGTAGTTGACAGAACAACAAGGGCGAATCTGTTGACCTTTCTGACAGCGTCTCAGGCATCGCAACCGGAAGTTGCACAATATGCCCAATACCAGGAGTTTCATAATAATACAGAAAACGGGAAATATTTTGATCCGGCTATTTCGAGCTACAACCGGTACACCACAAGCGACGATCAATTGCAGCCGCAAAAAGACCATATCAGCGAATTCACCCAGACATTGCAAGACGGTCGGAGATATGTTTACGGGATACCAGCAATGAATAATGTGACCAGGGAGGTGATGTTTGGTGTGAGCGAATCGCAAGCAAACATTCGCAATGGGATGGTAAAGATCAAAAAGAACGGTGTTCACAATGACGATAGCGAGAATAATGACGAGGGGCATGACCATTTCTATTCGTCTACTACTACTCCAGCATACGCGCATAGTTATTTGCTTACTTCAGTTTTGTCTAACGATTATGTAGACGTAATGGGGGATGGCGCAACTGATGATGACTTAGGGAGTTTCGTTAAATTTAATTATACACTGGTTGATAAAGATTATCGTTGGCGTGCTCCTTACGATAAGGACTCGGCACAATATAACCCTGGATTTTGGAGTAATTATAATGATGGAAAGGGTAATTATATAGTTGGCTCGAGGCAGCAATGGCATTTGCGTTCTATCGAGTCAAAAAACTATATCGCTGAGTTTTATATTTCTCCAAGATTAGACGGCAAAGGTTCGGACGCCGCGATTCTTCCGGCAAATAGCGATCTGGCAAAATCTTCTTCTGTAGACTATGCCAATACAAAAAGCAGCGCTTCTATTAGCTATAAGCTGGATTCTATCAAATTATATAATAAGCACGACAGATATCTCAATGAAGATTTAGCGGTGCCTATTAAGACTGTTGTATTCTCGTACAGCTACAGGCTTTGCGGAGGAACTGCCAATTCAGACGCTCCATCTGTCAATCTGAACGGCACGATCACGCATGCAAAAGGGAAACTAACGTTGGAACGGATTTATATTCGGTATGGCAATTCCGGTAAAAATCTTTTAAGCCCTTATGTCTTCTCCTATAATAACCCAAATCCGGATTATGATTTTGCAGCGAAAGATAGGTGGGGCAGCTACAAACCCAATAATGATCCCAAATTATCAAACTATGAGTACCCTTACACCAGCCAGTCTGGTGCCGGGCTCGATGATTCGCTATCATCGTGGAATCTGACTGATATTAAGCTCCCCTCGGGTGGAAATATTCACATAACATACGAAAGTGATGATTATGCTTATGTGCAAGACCGGCGGTCTATGACGATGTTTAAAATAGTCGGTGTCGGAAATTCACCGAAGGTGCAATCTCGCGAAACATTGTACGATGACGAGACTTCGGTAAACGATTACATTTATTTTAAGAGAAATAAGGAGAGAGAAATACAGACACTGACACCCGCTCAAAATTATCTGGAAGGGCAGGATCTGCTCTATTACAGTTTCAATATTGATATTACTGGAACCGGACGGTTTGAGCATATAAAAGGATATGCGAAGATTCAGGAAGTTGGCTATAGCGACGATGATTATGGCTATGTGAAAGTGCAACGAGAACAGGTAAAGAACATGTCGTTGCATCCTGCAACAGTGTATGGTTTAAATATTGGGCGATACTACCTGTCGAATATTTTTTATCCTGGTTTTCCTGATGGAGATAAGCCAGGTATCTTAAACGGATTAATTGCTGCAAGAGATGAATTGAAAGATATGTGGCGTAATCCTTTTAAAGCATTTATAAAAGACGGGAAAGGCCGGAGAATAAAAATTGCGAAATCATGGATCCGACTGCAGACGCCGGGTCTTACCAAAAAAGGCGGAGGCGTACGGGTAAAACGCCTGGAGTTAAATGATAACTGGCAGCAGATGTCATCTTCTCCTAACAACGCATCTTACGGTAAGGTTTACGACTATACTGTTAAAGATGGTAAGTACGGCGTTATAAGTAGTGGGGTAGCAAGCTATGAACCGTCTATCGGAAATGATGAAAATCCGTTTAGACGCCCTATTCCGTATCAGGCAGAAGCAGGACGTTTGCTACCGTCTATAGATTTCTTCCAAGAAGAGCCTCTGGGCGAAGGATTTTTCCCTGCTCCGGAAGTCGGCTACAGCAGCGTAAAGGTTCGAAGTATACACGAAGGCGAAGGGAGATCATCGAAAATGGAGGATGAATATTTGTTCTATACAGCAAAAGATTTTCCGGTCTCAATAGATTATACACAGAAAGATGCACCAGGCCCGAAAAGGACCCATACATTACGGACAGACTATCAGGAAGAAAACGTGCTTCAGGGCTACGCACTGACGTTTAATGATATGCACGGAAAACCTCGTGAGGTAAATAATTATGTATTGCATGAAAATGGTGCTGCTATTACCAGGGAAAAAATAACCGGCACGAAATATAATTATCAAACAACGGCAGACGGAAAACTAGATAATAAAGTCAATGCTATGTATCGAAGGAGAGGTAGCGTTAATGAATATCTTATCGGAAATGTGACCTTAGGAAAGGAAATGGACCTTACGGTTGATAGCAGGCAGCGATATTTCCGCTCCTTTAACCGGAATGTGGCATTAAATCTTAACGCTGTTTTGTGGGGCGTGCCTCCTCTTGCAATTCTCGTTCCAATACCTACCGCTTTCTTCCCGGACAAAGAGCAGAAACAGATATTCAGGACGATGGTTGCCACAAAAATTATCCAGCAATATGGCATATTACAATCGGTAGAATCTTACGATCATGAAGCAAAAACGGTTACTGAAAATATACTGTATGATGCCGAAACCGGAAGCGTGCTGCTTACAAAAACAAACAATGAATTCAGAGATAATTCCTACAACTTAAAGTACCCGGCTTATCTGGCGTATGAAGGAATGGGCAATGCCTATACCAATATCGGTTTCGAGGAGAACGTTGATTCTGTAGTTATCAATCAATACCAGGATGGGTTTATTTATACCAACAACCTGGCAAGATATGTAGCCGGCGACGAGCTGCTGGTGGAGATGAGAGGGAGTAAATATAAGTTGTGGGTAACTGGTGTTGGCTATAATACCGATACCGGGCAAATATCCAGTGGTGTTGTGACGTCAATGCAAGCTCAAACGAACTCGGAATTTATTCTTCTTCCACCTCCAGGTCCACCATTACGTTGTGCACTGAAAGTAGAGCCAAGGTATAAACGAGCCTACACGGCAGTCGCTCCAAGCGTAAATGTAGGGACTTGGCCATTAGGGAGAGCTACGTTTGACACTGCATCTGTGAAGATCCTGCGTTCTGGTAAAAGGAATAATTTAAATGCAAACGTCCAACAGACGGTATTAGGAAAAAATCCTTATGCAAATAATATCGCTGATCTTTTTGGTAATACAGCCGCCAACGGTAATGCCTTTAACCAGATATTGGCGATTTCAGTCAACACATTTAAAGACTCTGCACAGCGATATTCCGGATATGATAATAGTGTTGACTACTTGGCAACACTCAATGGTGCCACTGGTAGCCACTATGTGGATTTTAACAGCTATGTAATGGGCTACCGCGGCAATTTTAGGCCTGCGGACGAATATGTACTGCAAGGAAGTCGTCAATATAATATTGGTCATGCGCGATATGATGGTACGACAACGCTGACAAGCAGTTTCTGGACACTTTTTTGGAATACCAGCGACTGCAGCATGGACAGAGGCATTATAAAGACGACTGCCTTTTACCCGTATTGGAAAAAAGTGAAGAGTACTACGAAGTATGACGTGTATGGAAATGCGGTAGAAGAAATGAATGCTAACGGCATGTATGCGGCTGCTATTTACGGATATAACAAGGCTATGCCATTAGCTGTGGGATCTAACTTAAAACAGGAAGATTTATTTTTTGACGGGTTTGAAGATTATGGTATGCTCTTACCGGAATATCTGATTCGTAGAAATGAACCGTTTTCCGGACTGATGCAAACGCAATACTGCGCTTCTCCGTTTGGTACTGCCTTTAACGCATTTACGGGTGCCTATAGCAACCAATCCGGGTTTTCAACAGATATAATGATCAGAGCGGGACAACACTTCCTGACGCGTACCCCGGCTATGCTGAATTATCCGAATGCCGGTATTTCGACAGAGGAAAATCATACCGGCACTTATTCGCTTAAAGTAACTGGAGCCACTGATTTTATAATGCCGTTGGGTTATCCGGATGCAACAGCTAACAATGGTTTTTACTTCGCCAATGGAATGAAATATCTAGCCGATGTATGGGTGAAACCGTTTGGAGGATCGGACATTAATACGGTCGTGAATCAAATTGCTTTTAAGCAGGGCTCGATGGTAGCGGGAAATTTTGTATTGAAGACCGGAAGTATAGATGGCTGGTATCTGCTGGAGGCAACTGTTGTTAGTTTTCCAGGGCAGTTAACCCTATCGCTGTCTGTGCCGGCGAATGTTTATATGGATGATATCAGGGCTATGAAAAGCACCGGGAATATGAAATCTTTTGTCTATGACCCTCTGACATTTAAATTGATGGCTACACTCGATGAAAATCATTTTGCCACTCTTTATGAATATGACCAGGAGGGGCTTCTGGTAAGGGTTAAAAAAGAAACGGACAGAGGCGTCTTGACGGTGTCTGAAAGTCGCAGATCAAACACAAAAAAATAAGAGATGGGAAACGTAAAAAATATTTTTCTGTCGTTAGTGATTTTTTCATCGGTTATCTGTACCAAGGCTGCCATTCCTGGTAGCTTGTGGCAGCCTCTGAATATACTGGGGGCGAAAGAACTCAGGTACGATTATAAAGTGCAGCTTGTTGCCAGCACGGGTCTGATTACCGACAGTATTGTTGGTACCCTTTATAAATCAGGAAAGAGATATATGGATAGTAGTTCGGTTGGTATCACCGTGACAGATGGTTCTTGGTTTTGCAAGTTGGACTATGATCAAAAAATAGCACTCGTTTACAATGTCAGGGCAATTGTGGATAAAATGCATCTTTCCATAGATGACCCCTCCCGGTTTTATTCAAATTTTTCCGATTCTGTGATCGTTAAATACGGAACGCTTAAAGTTGATACTAGCGCCCCAGACCACTACCTGGTCTCTATAGGTTTCTCTAATCATAACATACGTCGTGTGCTGCTGTACCTGAACCGTTCGACCAGATCGGTAGAAAAACTGGTACTTGAATGTCCCGATCCGGAAATTCCAGGAGAAACGGACCGGTACAGCAGAGTGTATACGATTTATAATATTCATGCAGCGGTCAACAACGATTTGTTTGAACTAACACGTTTTTTTACCATCGCAAATAACAAGGCGCTACTGTCCAAAAGATACAGCAATTACAAAATAAAAGCCATACTGAATTAAATTATCAACAATGCGTCACCTTATATTCCTGTTTTGCCTTGTAGTCATTTGTCCTTTCTGCGTAGGAGCGCAAGGCTTTACCTATACTCCTGCCCAGTTTAGTTCTGTTGTCAACAGCTCGCAGCTGGCTAACCAAAATGTATCATCGTATAATGATACGTTGCCACTCGCTATTTATGACCAGTGGGACGATTGGGTCGCGAAACAAAACGGTTTGACCACAGCTACCAGTTACGAATTTAAAAGCATACAGGATTTTATCCGTGTTGGTATAAGACCTGACACCGCTTTGGTTGCGCCGGGCTATAAGTACAAGGTAAACCTTACACTGCTAAGTTACAGCACCAGCGATCCCAGCTACGGGCAGCTGCCGGTTGCAGCACAGCCAGTTGTCTTATTATTGACCTACAACCCCGATTCTTTAAAACCATACACGGATCTAAGTGTTTACAAATTTTCTAATCAGTTAAAGTACCGATTGGTGCTGACAGGTGTCTACGACGTATCAGGCGGCAATCCAGTATTGCTGCCAAAGAACACCATTGCGAAAAACTTTTTTATAGAATCTGTGGTTGAAGAACAGCGTTATGACAACAACCCATTTATCATACAGACACAAGTAGCAGGTGACAATAATAATATTGCGGTTTCCTGGACACCAACTACTCCAGGTCTTCTTTGTGGCAGCATCTTTTATCCTTCTGTACCTGTTAATCCCATCGAATATGAACTGGAGTGGACTTATATCGACGACTATAATGTAAATACATCAACGGGTAATATCACTACTGGTTTTCCTGGTAACAACGTGTTGTACGATTTCAGGAAAAACAATACGAGGATAAGAACGAGTGCGCGCTCCTTTGCAATACCTATGGTGTACGAACACGGTGCAATTGTGTGCAGGGTTCGGTCGCTTCGCCCAGACCCGGTGCAAAATTATAATGGGACTATCTATTCTACTTGGACGTTGCCGGACTTTGGTGCTGTTTCGATAGGAGATGCCTGTTTTTCATCGTATGCGTATCTGATTACATCACCGCATATGAATGATAGCATGAATTGGCAGTACACAATCAATTTTGCAGAGCAGGGAAAATATAAACACGTCATTAATTATTTTGACGGCGCATTGAAACCGCGACAAACCCAAACTAAAATAAATACGGATGACCAATATATTGTTGCTGTAGACAAGGCGTATGACTTTGAAGGGCGTGCTGCAATTCAGACTCTTCCGGTGCCGGTATTGCAGCAATCGCTGCGGTACAGGAATGATCTTATGCTCAATGACAGCAGCGGCAAACCATATAAGGCAGAGGATTTTGACAGAGGTTGTATTGAGCCGTTTCCGGATTCTATTGTTCCGCTATCTGCTAGTGCAAAGGCTGCTTTGTATTATTCTTCATCGAATCCTGATAAATCCGGTATGCAGCAATTTGTGCCAGATGCAGGTGGTTATCCTTTTGTAGAAACAATTTTTTCGCCGGATAACACCAATAAAGTGCTTTGGCAGGGAAACGCTGGAAGCAGCGGGCAGTTGTGGAACAAGCACGGCATACAATACCAGTACGTGCGAGCAACACAGCCTGAATTAGACCGACTTTTAGGTACGGAAGCTGGGTACGACGCTTTTTATCCAAAACAGATCGTCACGGATCCTAACGGACAAAGCAGTTTTTCGGTGTTCAATCCTGCAGGAAAGGTAGTAATGACAGGCTTGCTGGGCGATTTCGACACTACTGGAAAACCACTGGTGCATCTAGATAATTTTGTGCCAGGTACTAATGACAGCGTTAATCTTTTAAGGAGCATTGTTCAGGACAAAAATGCAGGTACACTTGCTGCGCAGAATTCGTTTTACGTTGACAATAGTGGTATCACGTCACTACAATACAAAGTAGGGGTACCGCCGTTTTCGCCACAATGTTCTAACCTGAATTTATATGCCAGAGCCGGATATGATGTTTCTGTAACTGACGAATGCGGCAATGCTTATATGGCGCTCGGCAGCGGCTCATTACCCAATGCGGCCATCGTAGATTCAGTGGGGATAGTAAGGGATACTGTTCAAATGACTATTGATCGGGCTCGTTCGCCGAAGGTAAATAGCAGCTTGAACAAGGGGAAATACATTGTGACGAAACAATTGCATTTTTCGGAGCCGGCAATCAAAGACCAGGTGACCGAATTTATCAGGCAGCAATCACCAACGTGTTATAACGATTCCAATTATTTTATTAAAGAAGCGGTAAATGCTGCAGATTTCCCTTGTCAGAGTGAGCCGGAAAAAAGTTCCTGCGATCTCGATCGTGCGCAGATGTTAAGAGAATTGTATCCTGGTGCCAAGTACGGAAAATATACAAAGAATGCAGACAGCGCATTCCAGTTCGGTGCGGATAACTCTATTTTTTCAGTCATTTCTAGTACTTCAACAGGGCCTGGTGGCATTCTTCTATCGCATGGTGTTGCCGCCTATAGTACCGATGTGGACAGCAATTATAATTTGATTACAACGCCCGGCTCTCTGGATCCGCACTGGCAATGTTCTTATGATGATATCACTTATTCTGCCGCTTATTTAATGCAGCATCCGTGGGATCTCAACAGACTTTGGGCAACGCCGTATAATAATAGTTACTTAGGTTATGTTTATTGGTCGACGTCTATTTACGTGTCGCCGGGATTGGAGAATACAATTCAAATGGATATTACCGGAGACGGCAACGAACACCCGGCCGGCACCAATGGCTGGGATGTTTGGGTCAACAATTCCCTGTATTCTTTCAATTCCAGTATAATCCCAAATCTTCATGCCGGATGGAATCAGATAAAAGTAAGAGGATATAATACGGTTGGCTACATTGCTTTGTCTGTCATATTCACACCAACAGCTCCGGTAGGACTTTATCGCTATCAGGCGCCCTGCCTTACCTACCCATCTCCTTTAATTGTGAACGGTGTTAGTTATACCAATATCGCAAGCCTGCCACCAGATACGCTCATCAAAATTTTCAATGATGACATTGCTGCAGCTCTTTTGCCGATGCATCCGGAATATTGCCGAATGCTGGCGTGCGACGATGGCAAATTTACGAATGAGTTTTCTGGGTTTAAGACCTGGCAACAGGCTGACGCCGCCGGGATGTTTACATTAGACGGCATCATTAACCAGGATCCTATTTATACCAGCAATGCAACGCCGGCAGAATATAACAGATTGGCTTATTTTGCCAATACCATTTCATTTCCTGGACAGAAGATAGATGAAATGGCCCTGTCAATGGCGTATTGTAACGGTGGCAATGCGAATGCTCAATTGGAATGTCAGTCGTCTACTTATTTATCGTGGATTCAGAACAAGGCATTTATTAACGATGATGTAAAACAGAAGTATTTCGAAATACTGCAAGGACTCTACTTAGGAAACCATAATTATCTCCTGCAGTTGTCGATGGACGCCGACACCACTAACTCTTGTTCGCCTTGCGGCAGCTACCGGATGCAATTGACCGGTAACCCGGTTTTCCCAAAAATATTCGACGCCAACGGTTATGTAGACCAGGATAAAACGGGTATTCCGCAATGGGTAGTCGATGCGTTAAATACGCAGCAGACCAATAATGCAACGCCCTCCAGCGCAACGCCTACCGGACTTATCACTGCGGTAAATGATTTGAATACACAGCAGGCCGCCGCGAAGGTAGATGCCGTAATGGCGAACTTAAAAGCTTGTAACCTGGATGCTATTTCGGTGATCCATGTACATGACGATCTATACACCGCTCTCGTGACCAATCAACAAACATTGACTCCTGCATTATTAGCTTCTATTTTCCAGGTACATAATATACCTACCAGCGATCTCTGTCATACTTTTTTAGTAAACTATGGGTTGGACCAGCCGGTTGCCACCGCTTTTGATTATGAATGCGGCAGCAATAATATTTATGCAGGCCTTAAAGATTTTTTGAACCGGCCTGAAGTGATGACTGCGATACAGAATCCCGGTACTTATTATAGCATAGGAACTTTGTCTGCTTCCAATGTATTTGAGCAGAAAATGCAAACGTTTTTGTGGGGTAATGCAAACTACAACCAGATTGTCGCGAATAGCTACAGTAATAATGGTGTCAATTACATGCAGTTGAATATTTTCGATCCATCTTTTTCGGTTGTAATCAATTTTTATGTCACTCAAAAAAACAGTGCGGATCCCTCTTTTTCAGGACCTGTAAGCAGTATCAATTCGATGACATGTATCAATGACGACCCTGCCAGTAGCAAGAAAGGATTGGTGGCATCATATATGGCCGAAATGAATTGCACCGTAAATGGAGGAAATTACCCGTACTATATCTGGAACGACGCTATACAAATGATGTCTCCGCTTTCTGATATTTCACTGGCGGGGTGTATTACTTGTATGGATTTAAAAACGGCGCTACAAAGTTTTGTTGCAGATCAATCTGTTTACAATTACGATATCGCCTATAATCATCCGCTGTACGAGCGTACATTGACCAACTACTTGAATTATCAATTTAAAAGAAAATATGGGTTCAATGATTATGACGACCTGATGAGTGGATGCGCCATTAGTGACCAGCTTAATATCAAAAAATACATTGCCGCTTTTAAAGTCAGCACAACCAATGCTAATGTCGCTTCGGTAAAAAATCTGATCGATGGTGTAACAAATGGACGGGAACTTATTTCTTACCAGATACTAAATCCTGCAACCAGTAATGTTGATTTATACTTAGACGTAAACGCGGTATCAGATGATTCGGTCAACTGGTATATCGGTCAGATCACTCAGGTACTAGATGGCAACAATATCTCTTATACTTATCTGCCAACTGCACCGACCACCATCATCTCTAAAAATAATAGCCTCGTGTTCGGTTCCGCTTATGGCAATTTTGCATCGCAACCGATACAGATTTGGGAAAATGGAAACTATGAAGATTACACGCAGTATACGCGAAACTCCGCAAGTTATGCATCGGAAGCCGACCACGCTCAATCGCTGGCCGGTATCAAGTCCATATTAGGCAATGATGGGTTTGCATTTTATGATGCAAATTTATTCCGGAGCTCCGATTATAACACTAGTGCCAAACAGAGCTATCTGAATCAAATCTATAGTCAGAATCCTGGCTCCGGCCACGATGACTGGGTTGCTTCTATCGATCCTGCGACCTTAAACTTGCAGGTGCCAATTTTCCATGGTCGGACATTAACCTACGACGACCCTTATTGCAGTAGCAACAGAACTGATTTGTACAGTTATCAATCAAATGGATCGCACCCTGGGTACCAGTTTTTGAATAATGTATTTGCAAAATTGAATACACTTTATGGTCACAAGCTTTTTCCACAGACCGGCCTGGCCGCTCATATCGTGAATACGGATCCGCAGACTTATTTCGAGCTGGATATGTATAAGAAAGCTAATGGCGACTATTGGTACAAAATCTTTGATAAAAATAAAAAACTGTACAATGTGTACATCGAAGTGCCTGATTATATCGACGACATACTTCCTTATAATTATGCAGGCACCTGGTCGGTAGCTCAGGGAAACGATAGTATTAAAACCTTCCAGGTATCCTTGTCCAACGCCGCCCAGTCAGTTACCTGCACAGGCCATACCGATTTTCCGATCGGGTATTCGCAAAAAATCCAGAATGTAATTTTATTACGGGATGATGATAGAATGGTCTGCTTTGACAGCCTCGATTGTGAAAACGATCACCTCATGGCAGCGATTCACAACGGACAAATAGCCTATCAACAGTATTTTGATTCCTTATCCAACGATATGAGTCACAGAATGCTGGCCTATCTTCTGGACAATACCAAAGATTCGCTTATCCTAACTACTCAAAATGAAAAGTATCAATTCACATTGTACTACTATGACCGTGTTGGGAACCTGGTACGCACAGTTCCGCCGGCAGGCGTGACGCCACTACCGGACAATACTTTGAATACGGTCGCAAGTGACAGAGATTCGTCTACCGTTAATGCCGGGTCGTTGCCAACGCATAAAAAAGTTTCGGTTTACAGATATAATAATTTAAACCAGCTGGTATATCAACAAACGCCGGACGGAGCCATTACTTATTTCTTTTACGATATGGCCGGCCGCTTGGTATTTTCTCAAAACAGTAAGCAGCGGCCAACCGGTTACTATAGTTACGTGCTCTACGATGATCAAAGCAGGGTGGTAGAAACCGGCGAGGTACAGGCAAGTTGCTCATTCCCCGACAATCCTGCTATACTTTTCGACACTACACAATGCCAGTATCCGAGCAGCTTCACTGGAAGCATGGCACCGCATCCAAGCATTATCCAGGAATCGGCGCTATATGAAAATCTCGATATTTTCAAACAGTTTGTGACAACCAAAGTGCGGAGAAATGTAGTCATTACAAGTTACGACGCGCAAACGGTAGATCTCGGCGCTATCGCCGGCCAGCATTTAAGCATGCAGGAAAACCTGCGTAACCGCGTAGCAGCTGTGTACTTTTTCCCATCTGTCGGCGATACCTATACGCCTGGCAACTGGGCCAACTATGTCAATAATCCGTTTTTCGTTACTTACTATTCCTACGATATCAATGGCAACGTAAAAACCGTCACGTACGATTATAATCGGCTCGATAATTTACAGCAGCGCTACAAGCGTGTCGACTACGACTATGATCTGCTGAGCGGAAAAGTAAATATGGTGAGCTATAACCGTAACCGGGCCGACCAGTTCTATCATAAATATGAATATGATGCCGACAACAGGATTACGGACGTTTACACAAGTGCCGATGGTATTATCTGGAATACGGATGCCCGCTACAATTATTACAAACACGGGCCTTTAGCACAAACAAAGCTCGGCACAGACCATCTCCAGAGCCTGGAATATGCATATACGATACAAGGATGGCTGAAAGCCATTAATGGTGACGTAACGCAGCCCGACCTGGAAATGGGTAAAAACGGAACAATCGGGGATGTGTTGTACGCAAGAGATGCGATTGCCCACGCGCTGGATTATTTCAATGGTGATTACAAGCCTATCGGTAATACTCCGGTGACCAATTTGCCATCGAGTACAAGAAGTCTTTTCAATGGCAATATTGTAAGGCAGACTACCTCAATCCTGGGACTGGGCAATATGCAGCGCAACTATACTTACGATCAGTTGCAACGGCTGAAAGAGGCCGACAATACCAAAATTGACGAGCATGCATTGACCAGCGCTTCGCCGACTGATATTTTCAAGTCTACCTATAGCTATGACCCGGATGGCAACATCAAACAATTGCAACGGTGGAGTGGGACAGCAACCGGCTTTGGGACGTCACCGGATGTGGATGACTTTACCTATAGTTACGCTGCGGCCGGGACCGATAATAAACTGCTCCGGGTAGCGGATAATGTGGCAGCTACTTCCGGTACAGATCTGCAACCGGGCCAGGTGACGTTAAACTATCAGTACGACAAGATCGGTAACCTTGTCAGGGACAGCCAAGCGCATTTAAGAATGACGTGGACCCCGACCGGCAAAGTGGATTCGATTGTCAACACGATGACAGGACAGAAGATCCTTTTTGTGTACGATGGAATGGGAAATCGTGTACACAAAGAAGTGATCACTCCGCAGCCCTCCGGCGACGAACTGCACAGCAGCGAATATTATGTGCATGATGCGCAAGGTAATATTCTGGCAACCTATACAGGCAACAGCAGCTATGCGCTGTCGCTCTATATCCAACAGATTAACGCCGATATTAAAACGCAGTTGGGCAGTGCAGCGATAACCAATTTCGTCTATAACGATGTTTCCGTGTTACCGACCTTCCAGAACCAGTTTACGAACTATGCGGTGTCTAATATGTCTGCATGGGCGACGCAGGTAACTGATGCCTACCCGATGAGCAGTTATATGGCAGTGCTCACGGATATGATAAACCCTATGCTGGCTGCAGATGATAGTTATATCGACGCCCTCAGGGGGTATGGTACTAGTGTCGGCGTAGATTATATCAGTGCGGCATTGCTTGCAAACCAACCGATATTTGCGCATTTCGCCAGCCAATGCCTGAACAATACGGGGGCCGGGGCATCATTTGTTACCCAATGGCGGGCAATAATGCCTACGGCAACCAACCAGGCAATCTGGGCGTATTTCGGAGTTGCTTATACGACAAATATTAACACGGATGCCACACAGTTGTACAATTGGGTAAAAGCGCATAACCAGGTCAACGCCCTGGTGAACCAAATGACATCGTTCGTCAATAATTCGGCCAACAATAGTTATACGCTTGCGTTTTACAAGGGAGTGATAGCCGACAACACAATCTTCCGTAATGCAGCATTGGCTGCGCCAGGCTCTCCGTTTCATAATGACATTGTGCAGTCTTTGATTAAGTATAATAATCCTTCGGCGATGGGCGCCTTTTTTGCCCAGTGGGTGGGGGGGCGTGCACTTTTCAATGGCGTGAGCTCGCTGACGTTGCGATTGAATACGGTGTACAACGGACAAAAACAAAGCACGATCAATTCGTTCATGGGTACGGTTACGGACGCCGGGCTGGTACAGTTGCTGGCAGGTGTACCCGGCATGACCATCGGCAGCTATTACCAGCTGGTTTCTTCCAGCAGTTCCCTTTCGGCCTGGGTGCCGAGCTCGGGTATTGCCAGCCTGCTGGGCCGCTCTACCGATAGCATCGGCTTATCGGAACATCATATTTATGGCAGCAGCAGACTGGGTATTCAAAAATACGACAAGACCTATTTAAGCAATGCCTGGTCCTACCAGGATGCGATCCAGAAAACCGATCTTTCGGCGGCAGTAGCCTGGTATAGCAGCAGTATCGGGGATTTGATCGACAAAGGCTTCAAAGATCCCTGGGGGCACAGAGATGTATCCAGTGATTCTGTTGCCCATTTTGTAGGCTCCAGGTATTATGAGCTGACCGATCATCTGGGCAATGTGCTGGCTACGGTACTAGACCGCAAAACCGGGCATATAAGCAGTATACCGAGTCTATATGATTATTACCTGCCAGATTTAAGCAGTGCTACGGATTATTACCCCGGTGGTATGCCAATGAGTGGAAGGAGCTTGAATGGGGATAAGTTTAGATTTGGTAGCCAGAATCAGTTGAAAGATGATGAGATTTATGGTTCTGGGAATAGTTATGCGTTTAAGTACAGGATGGAAGACGCGAGGTTGAATAGGTTTTGGAGTGTGGATCCACTGGCAGCGAAGTATCCGTATTATTCATCTTATTCTTTCAGTGGTAATAGATACATAGATGCCGCGGAATTTGAAGGTTTGGAGCCTAAGCGTACTATCTATGACAATCCAAATGTGAAAACTAGATTTTCACAAGATGAGGTCGAAAGCCATAAAGGCAACGGCAGAAAACCTATAGCGCTGAATAATGGTAAAAATGTAGTTATGCTTGACGGTGAGACAGGTAGAGCTATATCGGGGCAGAGGACACAAACAAGTAGTAGCACCGAATCCTCCGATTTAATCGGTACTTATCTAATGGCTAATGCTCTCGAAGATCAATTTTACTTGGCGGCCGATTTGTCTTTTGCGGGTGAAGCTCATTTACTGACGGCTGAAGAAGTCGCACCAATGAAAAATTGTTTCGTACGAGGCACGATTGTATCTACAGCGATGGGACTTACACCGATTGAGCATATACAAGTAGGTGACACAGTTTGGGCATATGATCCACATTCAAATAAAACTATTAAGAGCGTTGTATTACATGCCTATACGAAACAAACATCTAAACTAGTAGCCATTGAGACGAAACAATCAACTATTTTTACCACATTAGAGCATCGATTTTATGTTAATGGTGTTTGGAAGACTGCAAGATCTCTAACAACGAATGACTATTTGTATTCAAAATATGGTGAGAGAGTAGATATTGGCCAAGTGCAGATTATTGACTCAGCTGTTGATGTGTATAATTTTGAAGTTGATAAATACCATGACTATTTTGTTTCTGAAGCTCTTGTACTTGTCCATAATGATTGCAACGAAACATATGATGTCTCCAGAATTAATCTGGCGAAAGGTAGAACAGGTTCCACTCCGTTGAGAAGTGGTTCTGGCCAGCCAGTAAGTGCAGGATGGGATCACGTCGTAGAGGGGCATTTTGATAGGCCAGTGACAAACAATCGATCAGTATTTAGCATTGATAAAGATGATTTAAGAGGAATATTACAAAGTAAAACCGTTATACAGTCTCCTGTTGCGCCAATTGCTGGCGGTCAGTATGAGAGAACCGTGGATGTCGGACGCATGATAGGGAATGCAACTTTAAAGGATGGCGGAGGTGCGACTTCGTGGATTAAGGTGTTCACAGATCGAAAGGGAAACCTTATTACAACATATCCAATAGCAGCGCCATCCACCAAATAGAACGCACTATGAGTCATATTGTAATTAATAAATGGATGGATTTGGTGTCGATTGTGAATCGGCGCAAAGGAGAGTTGAATAAAGAAATGTTGTTAGGTCTTTTATCGGAATGGACTGTAGAAGTCAGACAATTAAAAGATATGAGAGTAAAGGAATTGTACAAAATGTATCTAGAATATTTTGACAATTTGGATTTTAGTTTGTTTTCTTTTGACCGAAAATACATTTGGTATTCTTTTGAAGATCTCATTACATACAATTTTAGGAAAGAAATGCTTCTAAGTTCCTTTGAAAGGCCATTTGTAATAGTCAGAGATGTATTATGGGAATTGCTGGTTTTTAAATCTGATTTGGAGTGTACGTGTTGTGGAAATGACAATTTTAGAATAATGGTAAACGAGATACGGACTGCAGTCTTCGGTGTCTGCGATGTTTGTGGTTGTTCTAAATTACTTTATGGCAAAGCCGATTCTATTGAGGCCCAATTATATCCTGCAACTCAAAACATCGTGGAAACTTACGGGTTTACTCCGAGTGCGTATTGAATTCGCTCCATCGCAAAACCCTAAGAGGCCAATTATTCACTATCCCGCTGTTTGAGATGTTCCGCGGGGCATCTCGAATAGAAAATTAAATAAGGTCTCTGACCCAACACAGTAAAAACAAATTGCCCTACAAAACTGTGGGGCGTTTTGTTTTTATAAACTTGCCCTTGCAATCTGTAACTACCTTAGCTGCGGTTACCACACCGGCACAGGTGCTGAATGTACAATACAACTAGAGCCCGACTGCTGTTTCCACGAGCTTCTTTAATACGGCCCCGGTGCAAACGACCGCTACGGTAGTAGCCAAGGTTTCGCCGCTCACCACCTCGCAGTATGTGGGCACCCTTGCCGCGCAACTGGGCCAAAACGGTTTGAACAACCTGGTAATAGAAGCCGTTCAGGATACCATCGCGTTGAGCGAACATTATATCTACGGCAGCAGCAGACTGGGTATTCAGAAATACGACAAGACCTATTTAAGCAACGCCTGGTCTTACCAGGATGCGATCCAGAAAACCGATCTTTCGGCGGCAGTAGCCTGGTATAGCAGCAGTATGGGGGATTTGATCGACAAAGGCTTCAAAGATCCCTGGGGGCATAGAGATGTATCCAGTGATTCTGTTGCCCATTTTGTAGGCTCCAGGTATTATGAACTGACCGATCATCTGGGCAATGTGCTGGCTACGGTACTAGACCGCAAAACCGGGCATATAAGCAGTATACCGAGTCTATATGATTATTACCTGCCAGATTTAGCCAGTGCTACGGATTATTACCCCGGTGGTATGCCAATGAGTGGAAGGAGTCTGAATGGGGATAAGTCACCGAATGGATATAATGGAAAGAGGAATGATAATGAGGTTTACGGGACGGGGAATTTTCAGGATTATGGCATGCGTGGGTTGGATGCAAG
>Ga0265327_10002120_pt1 | contig 21938 bp, 20 predicted proteins | sample 41621metaG_FD_202089 | JGI IMG/M metagenome (GOLD analysis project Ga0265327, IMG submission 202089) | Rhizosphere microbial communities from Carex aquatilis grown in University of Washington, Seatle, WA, United States - 4-16-21 metaG | ecosystem: Host-associated > Plants > Roots > Rhizosphere...
TGCTGGCGGCGGAGCATGGCCTGGGCGATTTCCGGGCTGTAGGCGAGGTGGGAGAGCTGGGCCTCGATGATCTCGATGCCGGCGAGCGAGGCACGCTCCTGGAGCTCCCGCTGCATCGTCGTGCCGACCTGTTCCGGGGAACCGCGCAGGGAAAGCTCCCCCGCCTGATGCGGCTCATACGGATAGTGGCTGGCCAGGTGACGCAGGGCCGTTTCGCACTGGATGTGGATGAAGGCCTGATAGTTCTCCACGTCGAAGAAGGCCTTCGCGGTGTCCACCACCCGCCACACGATCACGCAGGCGATCTCGATGGGATTGCCCTGGGCGTCGTTGACCTTGAGCTGCGGACTCTGGAAATTGCTGACTTTCAGCGAAATCGAGCTCTTGTTGGCAAACGGGTTGGCAAACCAGAAGCCCGGCTCGCGGACCGTGCCGGTGTATTTCCCGAAAAACGTCAGCACCTTCGCCTCATTCGGGGACACGATGAAAAGTCCCTTCATCCACAGCAAAACCGCAGGCACGATGAGCACCATCAGGAACGGCGCGGACTCCAGAATGATCAAATACGCCCGCGTGATCACCATGCCGATGGCGACCACCACCAGCAGCATCATTGGCAAAAGTCCCTGGACACAGACGGCCTTTCGTTCGGTCATGCCCGGTTTTCGCTGAATTCCCTGAAACCGGCAAGCTCCGGTTGAATTTGGGCCGGGGGCATAGTTCCCCTTTCAATTTCGGGAAAATCCCGTTTCCTTCCCGCCATGGTTCCGCCGACCGACACCGCCGACAAACCCGCCAAGCGCAAAACCGCGAAAGACTGGTCCCCCGCCAAGTCCGCAGAATTGTACGGCATCGAGAATTGGGGCCATGGATTTTTCGATGTGAACAAGCACGGTCACGTCATCGTCAACCTGGCCGATGAGGTCGGCACCGCCCAGGTGTCGCTGCATGAAGTCATCGATGGCCTGAAGGACCGCGGCACCCACCTGCCGGTGCTGCTGCGTTTCCGCGACCTGCTGCACAACCGCATCAGCGAAATCAACCGCTCGTTCCGCACGGCGATCAAGGATGCCGGATTCAAGGGCAACTACCGCGGCGTCTATCCGATCAAGGTCAACCAGCAGCGCCAGGTGATCGAGGAGATCGCCGAATTCGGCAAACAGTTCCACTACGGCCTGGAAGCCGGCTCGAAGCCCGAGCTGATCGCCGCGCTGGCCCACATGCACGATCCGGAAGCCTACCTGGTCTGCAACGGCTACAAGGACGAGGAATTCATCGACCTCGCCCTCAGCGCCCAGAAGATGGGCCTGAAGGTGATGCTCGTGCTGGAAATGCCCAGCGAGCTCGATCTCATTCTCGAACGCTCACGCGCCCTCGGCATCCTGCCGAACCTCGGCATCCGCGTGCGCCTTTCCACCCGCGGCTCCGGCCACTGGAGCGAGAGCGCCGGGGACAAGTCCGTGTTCGGCCTCAGTGCCGCCCAGGTCATTCACGCGGTCGATCGCCTGAAGGACTCCGGCTATCTCGGCTGCTTGAAGATGCTGCACTACCACCAGGGCAGCCAGATCCCCAACATCGCCGCCATTCGCGAAGGGGCGACCGAGGCGACCCGCATGTACTGCGACCTCGTGAAGGAAGGCGCCCCGATGGGCGTGCTCGACATCGGCGGCGGCATGGCGGTCGACTACGACGGCTCCCACACCAATTTCCACTCGTCCTGCAACTACTCCGTGCAGGAGTACTGTGCGGACGTGGTCGAAACAATCACCCAGATCTGTGACAAGGCCGGCGTGACCCACCCGAACCTCATCTCCGAATCCGGTCGTGCGGTCGTCTCCTACTACTCGGTCCTGGTTTTCAACATCCTGGACGTCACCAGCGCCCAGACCACCGAGGAAGCCCCCGCCGTGCCGGAAAAAGCACCGCAGAACCTCCTGAACATCATCGAGGTCAACAAGGTCATCAACAAGAAGAACCTCCAGGAGTGCTTCAATGACGCGATCTACTACCGCGACCAGATGCGCGCCCAGTTCTTCTACGGCAGCGCCACCCTGCGCGAGCGCGGCCTGGCGGAAGCGTGGTTCTGGCACATCCTCACCAAGATCTCGAAGCTTCTCAACGACCTCGACGAAGTGCCGGAGGATCTGCGCGAGCTTTCCTCGACGCTGGTCGACTATTACTACGGAAACTTCAGCCTGTTCCAGTCGCTGCCGGACTCCTGGGCGATCAAGCAGATCTTTCCGGTGATGCCGATCCACCGCCTCGACGAGCGGCCCCTGCACCGGGCGGTGCTCGCCGACATCACCTGCGATTGCGATGGCAAGATCGACCGCTTCATCGACAAGGAAGACGTGGCGAAGATCCTGCCGCTCCACGACTTCAAGCCCGAGGAGCCTTACTACGTCGCCGTCTTCCTCGTCGGTGCCTATCAGGAAACCCTCGGTGACCTCCACAACCTGCTGGGCGACACCAACGTCGTCGGCGTCCACCTTGAGAACGGCAAGCCGGTTTATACCCACGAGGTGGAGGGTGACACCGTCGCCGACGTGCTCAGCTACGTGGAATACGATCCCAAGGAGCTGGTGACGAAGTTCCGCAACTTCGCCGAAAAGGCGGTGGTCGAAGGCCGCATTTCCCCGAAGGAGCGCCGCGAGATCCTGGACATCTACCGCACCGGTCTCGCCGGCTACACCTACTTCGAGAGCTGAGGAGGGCGGGGATGCGCATCGAGTCGCTGGACCACCTGGTGCTCACCGTCCGCGATGTGGCGGCGAGCATCGCGTTCTATGAATCGGTGATGGGCACGGAGGCGCGCACCTTCGGCGACGGCCGGGTGGCCCTCCACTATGGTTCGCAGAAGATCAATCTCCACGACGCCGCCGCGCCCGTGGAGCCGCATGCCGACGTGCCGCAACCAGGCTCGGCCGATCTTTGCTTTCTAGACTGATTGCCAAAAGAGCTTGCCGGAATCTCTGCCTCCCTCAATGAGGCAAAGTCAACCGAAGCCAATACGGCCCATAGTCGGACTGCGGAATTCATTCCGCTTCTTCCTCTTCTCCCAGCAGAGCGGAATGAATTCCGCGGTCCGGCTATGAGCTTCCCACAAAGTTCATTCCTTGGGTTTTCACCACCGCATCCGGCGCTTTCCGGCAAAGACTTTTGGCAAACGGTATAACCAAAGAACCGATCGCCACCGTCATCGCCGGCTTGCTGGACCACGGTGTGCCGCTCCTCGAAGGTCCCATCCCCAGAACCGGAGCGAACCGACCGATCCTCTCCGTCTATTTCCGCGATCCCGACGGGAATCTCATCGAAGTCTCGCGCGGTATCGCCGCTTAGCGGATTTCCTCCCCCCCGCTCAGTGGTGAGCCGCGTTGTCCGGATCGAGAAAGGAAGCGCTGTACGCCTTGCCCACCAGTTGGTTCGACTTGTCGTACACCTTCACGCCCCAGCCACTGTATTCATGCCCGCTCGCCTCCACCTTCTTGGTGGTGGTCTTCGTCTTGGTGGCGTTGTTGGTCGTGGCCTTGCCCTTCTCAAAATGAGCCTGGTTGGACTTGAAGTCTTCCGGCGGCGTTTTCACCACGGCTTCGCCTTGAACCAAGGTCGCCTCCAAGGACACTTCCTTCTCGACCACGTTCGTGTTCGCCTTGAGGTCTTTGGCGAAGAAAGTACATTTGACCGAGAGAGGACCCAGATTCTTGGAGCTGAGCGTGCTAAGCTTGATCTCCAACTGCTTGACCTGGGTTTCCTCGCTCTTCGCGCTCTTTTCCACGGCCGGTGCCACCACTTTGCCATCCACACGCACGGGCAACGGTTCCTCCGCGCGGACAACCAAGGAAGAAGTGCCGAAGGCGAGGACTGATATTGCAAGCAATTTCCTAATCATGCTGGGATAGTGGCAGATTCGCACCCGACGTCAATCTCGCTCTGTTGCAAAACGCCTGGCAGCACAAATCAATCGGAAGCGAGGATGACTTGGCGCACTCGTTCCGCCGCCCGCGCCGTGTCCATGTCCTGGGGAATGCACTCGGCTCCGATCGGTAGTGGCAGGCCAAGCTCCCTCACCACCCGGAACACCTCCGCGTAATTGACCTCTCCGGTCAAGGGTTCGTGGCGGTCCGGGCTGTCGGCGAACTGGACATAGCCGATCCACTTGGCGCCCTTGCGGAGGTTGTCGATGAGATTGCCCTCGGTGCGCTGCATGTGGAAAAGATCCCAATTCAACTTCACCCGGGGCGAACCGACCACTTCGCAGAGCGCGATGCCGTCCGCGCTGCCATACAAGCAATGATTCGGGTGGTTGTAGGGGTTCATCGGCTCCAGAATCACGGTCTTGCCATGACGTTCCAACACCGGAACGACGGCCCGGAGCTTCTCGATCACCGCCGCGTGCATGTCTGCCTTCGTGAGTCCCTCGATATTGTCCCCGCAGACCACGGTCATCAGCTCACAGCCCGGCAGAAGGTTCGTGGCCTGGCAACAGTCCTCGATTTCCCGCACGAAGGCGTCGACGGGGAACTGCGGATCGTTGATCTCCTTGCCGAAGCCCCACGCCGTCAGTTGGGTCGCCATCATCCCGTGCCGCCGCAGGGCTTCCCCACCACCTTTGAGATCCTTGTCCCGCCACGTCCAAAGCTCAATCGCTGGAAATCCGAGCGCCGCGGCCTGGTCGATACGGGAAACGAAGTCCCCCTCGAACCACATTTCAATGTTCACGGCGATGGGAAGCGGTGGGGTTTGACCGGGCAGTGAGGCGTCCATGACGGCAGCGTGACGAAGTACGTGTGGCGCTGCCAGCCGAATGGCGTTAGAAGTAGAAAGTCCGCTGATTGGGGAGCCCACCCATTGACCCCGGGGACCGCCCCGGCCTAACGTCGCACGACCGCCCGTCTTTGCATGGATCAATACCACCTTCTCCCACGGATCACCTTCCGGCAATTGGAAGTCCTGCGCGCCGTGTTCCGCGAGCGCTCGTTTTCCCACGCCGCGCTGGACCTCCACAGCACGCGGGGAAACGTGAAGCGCATGTGCGGCGAGCTCGAGCAGATCCTGGGCGGCGTCCTATTCGAACAGGATGAGGTGGGAGCCCTATCGCCGACCGCCTTTGCCCATACGCTGGTCAGCCAGATGAGCCCGCTGGTGCGGAGTGTACGCAAGCTTGAGGACGCCGTCTCCATGATGCACCAGACCGGACGGGTGCTGCGCCTTGCGGCCACGCCAAGACTTTTCGAAAGCGGCTGGTTCACCGGCTTCCTGCGCCGGTTTCGCAGCCACTGCCCCTTCCGCGTCTGCTGCCTGATGCTGGACGAACGCCGCTTTCGCACCGCCCTGCTCAATGCCGAGTGCGATGTCTTCCTCGGCTGCGGGCTGACGCCTTCCGATAAACTCGACACCATCGATCTCGGTCCCGTCCCATGGCAGTTCGTAACGGCAGGAGGGCCGGCTGCGGCGGGACTGCCGGAACAACTCGCGGATCACCCATGGTGGATCGAAGACAATGGAGATCCCGAGGCGATGGAACGCCTGCTCGATGCCTTCCAACAGGCGGGTGCCGCCCGGGGGCGGGCTGCCTCCCCCACCGCGTGGGCGGAGTGGCTGGCCAAGCCGGCCACCATCCCCGCCGGCACGACCCTCCTCGTAGCCGATACGGACAACGATGCCCACGGTTCCCACGTGTGGCCGTCCCACCACTACGCGGCCTTCATCCGGCGCAACCATCCGTATTCCGAACTGAAATCCTTTCTCGAATCCGCCGCACATGGAATTTGAACTCCGCAGCCTGCTCGTCTTCCGCCACCTCGCCGGCAGCGGCAGCTTCAGCGACACCGCCAAGCACTGGGGGATCTCCCAGCCTGCCGTCAGCCTCACGATTTCCAAGCTGGAGACGGCGGTGGGCCTGGTGCTTTTCGAACGTTCGCCCACCGGAGCCAGGCTCACCACCGACGGCCACGCCTTCCTGCCCCGGGCGGACGATGTCTGCCAATCTTACGCCGGGTTGATCGACGGCCTGCGCACGTGGAACCGCCGCCAATCATCGGAGGTCCTGCTCGCCTGCGACGGGTCCTCGATCGGTCGGCAGTTGATGGCGGATCTGGAGGCCGGGTCGGTGCCGAACCTGGCCGCCACCGTCACCGTGCGGGACCTGGTGGAAAACTGGGGAGCCGCACTGGAGGAATCGAGGTTCGACCTCGCCATCTCCGGCCGCTTCCTGCGGGCGGGTCTGGATAGCAATACCCAGGAGGCGGTGCTGCTGCGGGAGCGGGGCATCACCGTGGCCTGGAATCCCATGTTCCATTCGTTCGACACCCAGCGCTTCAGCTTTCCCGAGATCCTCAAGTCCACGGTGCTTCTGCCCAATGCCAAGGTGGCGGTCGGCTTTGATGACTTCTTCCGCCGCTGGTGTGATGAGGCCTACGGCGTCCAGCCGGCCCACGTCATGAGCTTCGACACGGAGGTCGCGGCAGCCTCCGCCTGCAAGGCGGGCCTCGGCGTGATGGTCGCCCCCGGAGATCTGATGGCGCGTTTCCCCGGAGAAAAGGTACATTTTGAAAGTGTCCGCACCTTCGAGTTCCTGCTGCCCCAGGCCTTCACCTATGGGATCTACTGCCGGGCGGAGGAGGCGTCCAAGGAGGTGCTGTCCACCGCGGCGGCTATCTCGTCCTACCTTGTGAAAAAAGGCCTATTGGCCCGCTCATAGGTGCATATCGGGGTGATTTCGCCGGCTGCTGGCGGCTGACCGCCGTTTCGGTCATCTTGAGTGTGCCACCCGGGACGCCGGCGTTCTCTCCAACCAGGGAGGAGCGCAGGAGGGAGTAGCAGAACCATTAATCCGGCAGTCGGAAATCCCTTCCGGCTGCCGGAAGGGGTTCAGGAGCCGTGCGCGCAGGTGCAGGCGTATTCCTTGTGCTGGCATTCCTCGCAGTCGGCCAGGTTCACGCCGAACTTCTCGGTCACCGGCTTCTCGCTCCCGGCGGAAAACCGCAGCACCACGGGCACGTTCTGTCCCTCAGGCAGAGGCTTGTCGGAGAGAAGTGACGTCCCGTCCTTGGTGAAGGTCAGCTTCGTGGGATTCGCCCGGTCACCTCCGGTCAGCGAAGCCTCCGCCTTCTCGGGCAGCACCGGCTTGCCATCCTCGCCGAGGAAGGTGATGCGGACCTTTCGCTCGGGGGTGACGAAAAACTCCGCATGGGGTTCGGTCGAGGTCAGCAGGCGCCCGCCGTTGGGCCCGGCCTTCTTGGTGCCGTGCTCGTCATGCCCGTGCAACAGCGGGCTGCTGAGGCAGAGGGCGGTCATCAGGGTCATCATCCATTTCATGGTCTTCATGTGGTTTGTTTGTTGGTTGGTGGAGTTGGAACTTTTCTATTTCGCGGCGGCGGCATTCATCGCCAGCGCCCGTGCGGCGGACTTGCGGCCGAACAGCCAGAACAGGGCCGGAGTGACGGCCATATCCAGGAGCGTGGACGATACCAGTCCACCCACGATCACCACCGCCACCGGGTGCAGGATTTCCTTCCCCGGCTGATCGGCGGCGAGCACCAGCGGGATCAGCCCGATGCCGGCGGAAAGCGCGGTCATCGAGACCGGCACCAGCCGCTCCAGCGTCCCGCGTTCGATCATCCGGCGGGTGAAGCCTTCGCCCTCGTGCCGCATCAGGTGCAGGTAGTGGGAGATCATCATGATCCCGTTGCGCGCGGCGATGCCGCCCACGGCGATGAAGCCCACCAGCGTGGCGATGCTGATGTTGTCGATCAGCCTCCACGTCAGGGCGAGGCCCCCCATCAGGGCGAGCGGAATGTTCAGCATCACCTGCAGGGCGAGGCCGAAACTACGGAAGTAGCCGTACAACAGGAACACCACCGTCACGAGCACGATGGCCGACAGGATGGCAATCCGCTGCGATGCCTCCTGCTGGGCCTGGAACTCACCCTCGATGCCGAGAAAATAGCCTTCCGGAATCCTGATGTCGGTGGCGATCTGCTGCCGGAGGTTGTCCACCAGCACACCGACATCACGTGCAGTGGGCTTGATCGCCACCACGAAGCGGCGCTGGTTCTTCTCACGCTGGATCACGTTGGGTCCCTTGGCTTCGCGGACATTGGCCACCAGGCCGAGCGGCACCCGCTGGCCCGTGGATGTTTCCACCGGCAGGGCGGCGATGTTCTGTGGCTGGTCGCGCAGCTTCTCCGGCAGGCGCACCACCAGATCCACCGTACGCTGGCCGTCGCGCAGGTCCGCCATTTTTTCCCCACCCAGCCAGGTGGAAAGCTGGCGGTTCATCTCGCCCGGCGTGATCGCATAGGCCATGGCACGGTCCCGGTCGGCTTCGATGCGGAGCTGCGGGATGCTTGCCTGGGCATCGAGCTTCGCATCTTCAAGGCCGGGGATTTTCTTTGCAATCGCCTGCACTTCCGTGCCCAGGCGGCGCAGTTCGTCCAGGTCCGGACCATAGAGTTTCACCGCCACCGGGGCGGAGACCCCGCTGAGCATGTGCCCGATGCGGTCGGCCAGCGGCCCGGTGAGCACGCTGAAGGTGCCGGGCACCTTGCGGATGGTCTGCCGGATGTCCTCGAGGATCTGCGCGCGGGTCCGTCCGGATTTTCCGGAACGGAAGTCGATGTCGAATTCCGCGGTCGAAACCGGCACCACGTGGTCGCCCCGTTCCGCCCGGCCGATGCGGCGGCCCACTTTGGAAACCTCGGGAATCTCCGTGAGCCGGCGCTCGATGACATCGCTGATCTCATTCATCTGCGCCAGGGACGTGCCCGGCGCGGCGGTGGTGGAAACAAGTGCCGTCTCCTCCTTGAACGCCGGCAGGAAATCCTTCCCCATCAGCGGATAAAGCATGAACGCCCCCACCATCATCGCCCCCACCAACGCCAGCAGCACATACGGCTGGCCCAGGGCGAACCGCAGCAGCGTGGCCCGGAGCAGTCGCTTGATCGCCCGGGTGAGAATGCCATCGTGATGGGCGGCCCCTTCCTTCGGCTTGAGCAGGAACGAACACAGCACGGGGATCGCCGTCAGCGAAACCACGAATGACGCGGCCATGCTGACGATGGTGGCGATGGCGATCGGAGAGAACAATCGGCCCTCTACTCCGCTCAGTCCGAGCAGCGGCAGGAACACCAGCACAATGATGATCGTCGCATAGAAGATGCTGTTCCTCACCTCGCCGGAAGCACTCGCGATCACCTTCAATCGCGGCGGCGGCTCACTCCTCGCAGCGTTTTCCCGCAATCGCCGGAACACGTTCTCCACATCCACGATCGCATCATCCACCACCATCCCGATCGCCACCGCCAGGCCTCCGAGCGTCATGCTGTTCACGCTGATGCCAACCACCTTGAACACGATCAGCGTGATCGCGAACGACAGCGGCATGGCGGTCAGCGTGATCAGGGTCGTGCGGAAATTCAGCAGGAACAGAAACAGCACGATCGTCACCATAATGGCACCATCGCGGATCGCCTCCTTCAGGTTGCCGATGGCGTGACCGATGAAATCCGCCTGCCGGAACAGAGGCACGGCTTCGATTCCCTTCGGCAGCGAGGGCTTCAGCTCCTCGAGCGCCTGTTCGATCTCACGGGTGAGGGCGAGCGTGTCGAATCCCGGGGATTTCGTGATGCTCATGATCACGCCGCGCGTGTTGTTGATGCTGGCATCCCCGCGCATCGGCTCGATGTCCCAGACCACGTCCGCCACATCGCACACGCTCACCGGCCGGTCATGCACGCTCTTGATCACGGTCGCGCCAATGGCGGCCGGGTCCACGGTCATGGCGAGATTCCGGATCAGGATCTCGCGCGGGCCGCTGGTGATGAACCCACCGGTGCTGTTCCCCGCCGCGCTTCGCGCCGCTTTCTCCAACTCCTCCAACGTCACCCCATGGGCCTGCATCCGCGCCGGATCCGGCTGGATCTGGAGCTGCTGGATGCCTCCCCCCATGTTCAGCACCTCCGCCACGCCCTGGATACCCTGCAGGCGGCGCTTGATCGTCCAGTCGGCGAGGGAGCGCACCTCACGTGGTGGCAGGTAACCTTCCTCTCCTTCCTTGATCGTCGAGCGAACTCCGACCAGCAGGATCTCCCCCATCAGCGAGGCCACGGGGGTCAGGAACGGCTCGGTGCCTTCCGGCAAATTGGAGCGCACGCCCTGGAGACGCTCCTGCACCAGGGTCCTCGCCCGGTAAACGTCGGTGCCCCAGGCAAACTCGGCATACACCAGCGAAAGCGAGACATCGGAATTCGATCGCAGGCGGGTGATGCCACCCACTCCGGCGAGCGCGGATTCGATCGGCTGCGTCACGCGGGTTTCCACCTCCTCGGGTGCCAGCCCCGGTGCCTCGGTGAGAATCGTGACCGTCGGCTTGGTCAGGTCGGGCAGCACTTCTACTGGAAGTTCCGTAGCGGTGCGCCAGCCGAAGGCGAGCACCAGCAGCGCGAAGCCCAGCACGATCGCCCGGTTCGCCAGCGAAAAGCGGATGAGTTGATCCAGCATGGCTCAGGTGGCTTCGGGGTGGGAATGGCGGCGCTTGCCGAACGAGACGATCACCAGCAGGACGAACAGGATCGCCGTGGTGCCCATGAGGAAGCGCGTGAGCAGCGGCGAGGCCTCCTCGTGCTCCTTCTCGTCCCCGTGCCCATGGTCATGGCCATGGCCCGCAGCCTTTTGAGCCGCGGTCATTTCCGAGCCATCGGCGTTGTGCTCGTGGCCGTGCGCCGCATCGAGCGCCTCCTTCAAGGAAGGACCGGATCCACCGGCGAAACCCAGCGCGTAGGCCCCCTTCGTGACCACTTCATCGCCGGGAAACAAGCCGCCGAGGATTTCCACCCGGCGGTCGTTCGTCTGCCCGATCCTCACCGGTGCCCGGTTGAAGGTGTTCGGCAGATCGAAGTCCTTCACATACACCACCCGGCTCGCCGGATCGCCCTGGAGCGCCTCGCGCGGTACTCATCACGTTCGTCCGCTTCGATAGCACGATCGAAAACTCCGCCCGCATCCCGGGTCGCATCTTCAACCCCGGATTCGGAACGCTGAAGATCGCATCGAGCGTGCCGCTCTCACGGTCCGCCATCGTGCCGAAGCGTAGCAACGTTCCATCCAGCGTCTCGCCCGCCAGCGCCGTCACCCGGATGTGGGCACGGTCGCCGGGTTTCAGCTTGCCCGCGATGTGCTCCGGCACTCTCGCCACCGCCCACACCTCGCTGAGATCGGAAATGTCCAACAGCTCCTTGTCAGGCTCGACCGGCTCGCCGAGCTGCACGTGGGACGAGGTGATCAGCCCCGCCAGCGGTGCCTTGAAGTCCACGACCGGCGGGGGATCGCCTGGCTGGCGGCTTTCCAATCGCACCAGCGGTTGCCCCGCCGTCACGACATCTCCTTCGAACGCCTTGATCTCCAGGACGCGCCCCGGGATGCGGCTGCTGAGCACGGCATGATTGCGCGGAATCTCTTCGATCCGGCCGAGGGAAAAAGCGGTCTCTTCGAAGTCGCTTTCGCCCGCCTCGGCGGTTTCGATGCCGAGGTTTTTGACACCGGCCTCGTCGAGACGGATGGCGGTGTCGGCCGCGAAGGCCATCTGCGTGAGGTATAGTAGGAAAAGAAAATGTTTCATCGGATCACGGTTGGTTGAGGGCGGCCTGATAACGGACGCGGGCAAGGTGGAAGTCACGCAGCGCATCCAGGCGGGAGGAGGCGAGCTGCAGGCGCTGCTCACGGGCGCGCAGCACGCCCTGGAGCTCGCCCTGGCCATTGCGCCACGCGTTCTCGGCCAGTTCCGACTGTTTGTCGGCCAGCGGCAGAAGCTGGATGGAAATCTCCCGCTCCAGCGTCGCCCACTGCTCCATCTCATCGCGCGCTGCGGCGGCTTCGAGGTGGATCGTCCGGTCCAGCGCGGTGGTCTCCAGCACCTTGCGCTGCTTTTTCGCAACCGCCGCTTCCACGTTGCCCGAGTTGTCGTTCCACCACGGAAACGGAATGCTGAGCTTGATGCCGATGATCCCCTCGCCCTCCGTGCCGCCCGGCTCATCGGTGCGTCGGCCGGCGCTGCCGAAAATCCCGACATCGATATCCTCATACTTCTTCGCCTTCTCCAACTCGACCTCGGTCGCCGCGGCATTCGCCTCATGCCGGGCCGCCTCGAGGTCGGGACGCCGCGCCTGCTCCTTCGCCGCAGGGATGCCGGTGGGAGGAAGATCGCCACTCGCCACCAGGGCCGCGCCGGGCTTCAGGCCCAGCAGGGGCTTCAGCACTCCCAACGCCGCCGTTTCCTCGGCTTCGAGCTGACGGACCTCCGTCGCCAGCCGCGCCGCTTCCAGCCGTGCCTGACCGGCATCCAGCAACGAGCCCTCGCCTTTTTCCACCGTCTTCGCGATGAAGTCGGAGAGCTTCGCGGAAACGTCCACCTGCTCGCGCCTCAGCGTGCGCTGGCGGCGGATCGAGAGCACCTTCACCAAAGCCGTGCGGGCTTCGGCGATCAACTTCCGCTCCACATCGCGCACCTCGGATTCGGCCGCACGAAGCTCGGAGATGGAAATGTCCTTCTCCAACCGCAGCCGCGAGGTCACCGGGAACTGCTGCGTCAGCCCGATGGTGACGCGGCCCTCGCTGCTGTTGGTATTGTGCTCCAGCTCGGTCTCGAAGCGTGGATTCTGCGGGCGTCCGGCCTGTTTCATCCGGCCCAGCGCCTCGCCGATCCGCAGCCGTGCCGCCGCGAGATCGGGGTTCTGGGCACGAACCCGGTCGGCCACGGAGGCCATGCTGACAATCACACCGGCTTCACCGGCACCTGATCGCGCGGCAAGCCCGAGGGCCAGCGCGACCCCTAACAAAAATCGGAAAATCATTGGAATAGGAATGAATGGAATACGGAATACAACGACACCTGCCCTGGGGCATGGACGCGGACCTCCCGTCTTCGGGCGGTTCACGGGGAAACATCAGCGGCCGGCGATCGCAGGCCACGGCTCCGTCCGGCGGAGCATTTCCCGGGTCAAATCAACGGCGGCTTGTCGAGTGCCAGCACCGGTCCATCCGGGGCGCTCTCGTTCAACGGCAAACTGCGGACCGCCAGCGCGTCCGGCGGAAACAGGGCCGGGGCCCCGACCAGCGACGCAAACCACAACGGGGTCTGGCAGCACTCGCCGTGATGGTGATCATGGTCATGCGGCGATGGCGGGCAATCGTCGTCATGCTCCGTCCCCGCACTGCTTTCGCAGGCCTTCTGGTGCTGCGAGGCCGAACAAAGATCGAAATGAGCGCCGGAGGCACGCATCCCCAGCCCGGCGAACAAGCCGATCAGGAAGAAGACGTGGAGCCAGCGAACCATCGGCGGCAACCAAGCACCCGCCCCGCTATCCGGCAAGGAAAGAGTTGTCGCAAGAATACGGAAGGTCGCTCGTGCATTCCTCTCCAACATTCTGCCCTTGGCCTCCAGCAGCCCCTTGTTCACACTCCCCGCATGCCATCTCCGGATGCTCTCCGCGCCGCCGTGCGCGATGTCGTTGACTTCCCGAAGGCCGGCATCGTGTTCAAGGACATCACCCCGATCCTCGCGAACGGGGCGATGTTCCGTGATTCCATCACCCTGCTCTGCGACCATGCGGAAGGTCTCCGCGTGGACAAGATCGTCGGCATCGATGCCCGCGGCTTCATCTTCGCCGCCGCCGTGGCGGACCGCCTCGGAGTCGGCTTCGTGCCGGTCCGGAAAAAGGGCAAGCTGCCTTGGAAGACCCGCCAGATCGCCTATGCGCTGGAATACGGTGAATCCGTCGTCGAACTCCACGAGGACGCCATCGCCCCCGGCGAACGCGTCATGCTGGTCGATGACCTGCTCGCCACCGGCGGCACCGCCCGCGCCGCCCTCGACCTGCTCGCCGGCCTCGGTGCCGAGATCGTCTCCGTCTCCTTTCTCATCGAGCTCTCGTTTCTGAATGGCCGCGACCAGCTCGCGCCCTATCCCGTGAAATCCATCCTCACCTACTGACCCCATGTCCTGGAACCGCTACTGCCAATCCGTCGTCCGTTATCCCCAATTCGGCTTCTCCATCGACTTCTCGCGGATGGACCTCGACTCCGCGTTCCTCGACTCGATGCAGCCGAAGATCGCCAAGGCCTTCACCGACATCGCCGCCCTCGAGTCCGGCGCCATCGCCAATCCCGATGAAAAGCGCATGGTCGGCCACTACTGGCTCCGCAATGCCGCCCTCGCCCCCAACGAGGAAATCCGCCAGGCGATCACCGCTCCGCTCGCCGCGCTCAAGGACTTCGCCGAAAAGGTCCACACCGGCGGCGTGAAGACTCCGGCCGGCGGCTCGTTCAAGCAGCTCCTGCTCATCGGCATCGGTGGTTCCGCCCTCGGCCCCCAGCTCGTCAATGACGCGCTCGGCCACGGTGCCAGGCTGCCGATCCATTTCCTCGACAACACCGACCCCGCCGGCATCGAGCGCGTCCTCAAGGACCTCGAACCGATCGGCCTCGCCAGCACCCTGGTGATGGTGATCTCCAAGTCCGGCGGCACCGCCGAAACCCGCAATGGCATGCTGGAAGCCAAGGCCGCGTTCGAACGGGCCGGCCTCGCCTTCGGCCCCCACGCCGTCGCCGTCACCGGTGAAGGCTCCACCCTCGACAAGTTCGCCACCGCCCAGGGCTTCATCACCCGCTTCCCCATGGAAGACTGGGTCGGCGGCCGCACCTCCGTCATGTCCACCGTCGGCCTCGTTCCGGCCGCCCTCCAGGGCATCGACATCGACTCCTTCCTCGCCGGTGCCGCCGCCATGGACGTGGAGACCCGCAAGACCAATTGGAAAACCAATGCTTCCATGCAGCTCGCGCTCGCCTGGTACAAGGCCGGCAACGGCAGGGGCGAAAAGGACATGGTCGTCCTGCCCTACAAGGACTCGCTGGTACTATTCTCCAAGTATCTCCAGCAGCTCGTGATGGAGTCCCTCGGCAAGGAACTCGATCTCGACGGCAACAAGGTCAACCAGGGCATCGCCGTCTACGGCAACAAGGGCTCCACCGACCAGCACGCCTACGTCCAGCAGCTCCGCGACGGCGTGAACAATTTCTTCGTCACCTTCATCGAGGTCCGCAAGGGCCGCAGCGGCGAAGGCATCGAGGTCGAGCCCGGCACCACCGCCGCCGACTACCTCCAGGGCTTCCTCCGCGGCACCCGCAAGGCCCTCTACGAATCCGGCCGGAAGTCGATCACCCTCTCCATCCCCGAGGTCACCCCCTTCCAGCTCGGCCTCCTCATCGGTCTCTTCGAGCGTGCGGTTTCCTTCTACGCCTCGCTGGTCAACATTAACGCCTACCACCAGCCCGGCGTCGAAGCCGGCAAGAAGGCCGCCACCAGCTTCCTCGACGTCCTCAACAACGTCCGCGGCAAGATCATCGCCGATGCCCGCACCGCCGATGAAATCGCCACCGAACTCGATGCCGACCCCGAGGACGTCTACCACTGCCTCACCCACCTCGCCGCCAACGGCGAAGTCCAGATCGCCCTCGGCAGCGATCCCTCGGGCGACACCTTCTCGCTCTGAGCTCGCACCATGACCCGTGCCTGCGCCGTCCAGGCGCTGGCCGTGGTTGTGGCGTCCCGCTCCAGAATAGTAGCCGATAGCCCCGTTTTCGGAAGGTTTCCGCAATGGTCCGCGGTGCGGATTCTTGCATCTGTGAGTAGTTTACGAGCATGAAAAAAGGCGCTACGGTGCGGCCATGCACGGGAATGACCTGATCGTGATCGACCCCGATATCCTGGGAGGAACTCCCGTGTTCCGAGGCACCCGTGTCCCGGTTCAGACATTATTCGACTATCTCGAACGCGACTACACCCTCGGTGAGTTTCTGGAATGCTTTCCGTCCGTCACCAGAGAGATGGCGTGCACTCTCCTGGAGAGATCAGGATCAGCCTTGGTCTCACTTGCATCATGAAGGTTCTCCTGGATGAATGCGTGCCGTGGCCGGTGCGCCATATATTAGCGGCTCACGATTGCCAAACTGCCCGCTTTCGGGGCTGGGCTGGAACAACAAACGGTGAATTACTGGGCCTCGCGGAGACCGAGTTCGATCTTTTTATCACCTCGGACCAAAACCTCCGGTATCAGCAAAATCTTGCCAGCCGCAAGATCGCAATCCTGGAACTTTCGACCAACGACCTTCGACGGATTCAATCCGCCGCTGCCGTTCTCCAACTGGCCGTCGGAACGATCACGCCGGCAGAGTACCGGCATCTCGATATTCCGTAGATCCCCCTCACACCCCCTCCGGCTTCTTCCCCCGCAGATAGTCTGCCGCCGCCATCCGCTTCGACCCATCCGGCTGCACCTCGAGCAATTTCAGCGCCCCCTTTCCGCACCCGATCACCAGAGAACCCTCCGCTGTATCAATGACTCCGGCCGCCAGGTCGCTTTCAATCACCTCCACCGGCGGGAAGACCTTGAGCCGCTTCTCCTTTCCATCCTCCCTGACGACGGTGAATGTTCCCGGCCACGGGTCATAGGCGCGGATCAGTCGTTCCAGCTCTTCCGCAGGTCGGGTAAAGTCCAGTCGACCATCCTCGCGTTCCAGCTTGGGGATATAGGAAACCAGCGCCTCATCCTGCGGGGTGCGCGGCGCGGTTCCGGCAGCCAGTTCCCGAATCCCCTCGCTCATCGCCTCGGGAGCCAGTTCGGCCAAGCGGTCATGCAGCTCACCGCCGGTTTCATGCTCACCGATGACAACGGCCTTCGCCAGAATGATATCTCCCGCATCCAATTGCCTCACCACGTGCATCACGGTGATGCCGGTCTCCGCATCGCCAGCCGCGATCGCCGCCTGGATGCAGGCGGCTCCCCGATAGCGTGGCAGCAGCGAGGCATGAAGGTTGATGCACGCCAGCTTCGGCAGCTTGATCAGCTTCGACGGCAGGATCTGCCCGTAAGCCATCACCACCATCAGATCCATCTCATACGCCGCCAGTTCACCGAGCGCGTCCTTCACCTTCTCCGGCTGCAGCACGGGAATCCCCGCCTCCAGGGCCAGCGTCTTGATCGCCGGAGGCGTCAGCACATGATGCCGCCCCACCGGCTTGTCCGGCTGGGTCACCAACAGCACCGGCCGCGGGCCCTCCTCGATCAAACGGCGGAACGCCGGGATCGCGATCTCACCCGTACCGAAGAAAGCGACGCGCATGGCAAGGTTCAGGCAGTCCGGATCGGCGTCTTCTGATAAACCGGCAGCGAGGTGATGCGATCCACGATATCGCGCAGCACCTTCACCGGTGCCTGGGTCGCATCGATATTGAATACCCGCTCCTTCGAGTAATATTCCAAAATCGGCTTGGTCTCCGCCTCATAGGTGGCGATCCGCTGCTGGATCACCCGGTCGCTCGCGTCATCCATGCGGTTTTCCTTCAGCGCCCGCTTCCGCATCCGGCGTGCCAGCTCCTCGCGGTCCGGGCAGGAAAGGTGAAAGACCTGGTGCACCTCCACGTGCTCGTCCAGGAACTCCGCCTGCCGCACGTTGCGCGGAATCCCGTCCAGTACCAGGAAATCGATGTCCGGCTTGTAGATGTGCGTCTCGCTCCAGTTGATGATCTGGGCGTGCCACAATTCGATCGTCAACTCGTCCGGCACCAGCTCGCCGCGGCTTGAATAGTACACGAACTTCTGCCCCAGCGGCGTACGCGTATCCAGCGAGCGGAATACATCTCCGCAGGCACAGTGGAAAAACCGCGGCACGGTGCCGAGGATCTTGCCCTGCGTCCCTTTGCCGGAGCCGGGGGCGCCGAGGATCAGAAAGGCCGGGAGTTTGAAATCGAGTGGTTTCGACATGAGAAAGGGGGGCGACGCTATCGGTCGGTTGCAGAGCCCGCAAGCACGGATCAAACGGAGTGAATCAGGAGGCCAGCGCGGCGTAGGCCACCACACCCGCCAGCAGGGCCACGTCGGCCAGCACTCGCAGGCACGCCATCGAATATTCCTCCCGCTTGTGGTTCAAAATCAGCAGCAGCCCGGTCGAAACCAGCACACCGTAGTAAAATGCCCGCGTGATTACAGCCGGATCCCGTCCGTCCGCTGGCATTTCGCCCAGCGCCATCACCTCTCTCCCAGCCTGTAAGGCAAACCAAAGCGCGACTCCTCCCAATACCGTCAGCGGCAGCGTCAGGGCCAGCATGTTCGAGGCCTTCTGCTCCTGGTCGTGCGTGCGGCTCGACCGTTCCCACAGGTCGATCGCGGAAATGTTCAACACGCACAACAACGAGAAACAACGCACCTCTCGGGAGGTCAGCAGATCCACGATTCCCTCCGATGGCAGGTAGACGAACGCCGCCACCGCCGTCCCGTAGGCAAAGGTCAGCCCCGCCACCAGGTTCTTCAGGTAATTCACCTCCCCCGACCGCGGACTGGAAAACAGTGCCAGCGCGAAAAAGGCCAGCACCAGTCCCCCGCCGACCAGCGCATAGGTCAGCACCGCCATCGGCATCGACAGCAGCGCCAACACCAGCGCCCCGATCCCCGCGGCCGCTCCGGCAATGGCGAACCAGAACCGGTAGCGCAGGTGAAACTTGTGCCGCTCTTCCAGCAGTTCCGGCGAATGCGAAAACATCGACGCATCCAGCAAGCGGTCGAAAATGTAGATCGACCACACCGACAGCCCGAGCACGACGTAAGCCGCCGCCGGATGGTAGTCCACCCGCAGCGTCCGGTGGAACATCCACAGCCACGAAACCGCCACCAGCGGAGCATCGAGGCTCAGCAGGTTCGGTAACAGCCAGAGGGGTGGACGGCGGGCCTGTGTCACGGGCGCCGGACCTTCTTCGAGCATACCTCGCCATGCAAGGCCCTTTTGACGGAGCCAGCCCGGCCTTCCAATTGAACCCACTCACGATCAGGGAACCCCGAATCCTTACCCCGGGGCGCCGATTGTGCCGATCCCCGCCGCTTCACAGCCGCTCGTCCCCCTCATTTGGTCTCAAGAGCAGCGGCCATACGCCATTTCCCCTCTGCCACGGCATCCAACTGACGCTGTCCGAAGCCCAATGATTCCGCCCGGTTATCGAACAGCGGATCATGCGTGACCCAATGGCGCTCTGCCAGAAGTGACAATGGAATGGTCGCGAATAGCGCGACCAGCAGCCCGCACACGCCCCGACGGGCCACTTGCACCACCCCGAGCCGAAACAAGGACTTCCCGCCCTTGGCAAAACTCAGCCTCACGATCCGGACCAGAATACAGGCGGCCGGGATTCCGAAAACCAGCAGGTGCAGTACCCCGTCGGAATAAACATACCACGCCATCTCCGGTTGCTTGAAATACCGGATCATTCCGGCACCCACCACGACCAACAAGCAGGCCATGGGAGCCACGAATCGTCCCGCCAGCGTCGTCGTTCCCGCACCTTCCAGAAACCGGGCTCGTTTCGACAACCTCCACTCCGAAATTTCCAGCAACATCGCGATCGACAGCAGCACCGCTCCCCCGGCCTGACCACCCATCGGAAATCCATCACTCCAGAGGATGCCATAGTCGCGACAGCCCAGTGGCGTGAGCCTGGAGATGATGAAATAGAGCACCGCCGGTGCGCCGAGCCCTCCCAGCCAAATCCAGGCGTGGTCATTTCGGTCCAGCAACTGGGGCAACCTCTCTGACAGGTGCCGGACCATCGCTGGCCGGGCGAAGAAGCCTGCACTCAAAAGCCCGATCGCCAGCATCGCCGCGACACTCCCATCCCACGCCATCACCCGGTCGAAGATCGCCTGGTTCAAGCGCCGCTGGGGTATGAAATCAGCGTCGGTGAGCCCACGTAGCGTCGGCGACGTTGTGAAAGGCTCACTAAGATTGGAACCATAGTCGAAGCCCCAGCCCTTTGGAAATGACGCTTTGAATGGAGTGAGCGCCTCCGAATCGGTCACGTGCCGGATTTGATCGGCCAATTGCAAATCACCCAAGCTTGTCGCAGCCTTGATCAGAGCGCCCCCCCCATCAACCACCAGTTTGAGGACTTCATCACTTTCGCGAATGAAAATCGCGGAGGAGGCAAGATGACGAGTGATCGCCTTCCAATCCGATGCCAATTGGCGCAGCCCATCGTGATCGCCCGCCAACGCGAGATCTTTGGCCTTCTTCACAATCGCCGCCCGCACTGCCGGAAAAACCATCTGCTCCGCCACCCGAGGGTGATAGTAGATCAAATAAATCCTGAGCATCTGCTCCAACGCGGTTCTTGCGGGTGGAATGAGCGCGGCCCGTTGCTGCAAGGAATCCAGCAAATAACGGCGGCACCTCTCCTTCTCGGCTGCCTGGTGCAGCAGCGCCATGCCCTTATCGAAACTTGCCGGGGCGCAATTCACCAACACATCGCCACTCGTATAGCCAAACGATCCGCCCGCCTGCACCAATGGAAACCACGCATTGTCCGGGTCCAACCTCTCTCCTGTCTCCACGAAATCCGCCTGCCAGCGGGTTTCCCGGACATGTTCAAGATAGGCCGCCGCCAGCCCCTCTATATCAGCCTCTCGATGAGCAGCTTCTAGCAGCTTGCCCTTGGAAACCCCCGGCACCTTTTGCCCATACGACTCAAAGTCCTCCCCCGGCCTCTCATGAGGAATGAAACCGACCGGCAGGAAGAATGGATATGGCATCGACATCCCCCCAGCATAAACGATGGCAGTGATCGGCCCGCTCACCAACGCATAGCCATTCCACGCGATCACCATCAACGCCCCTACCATGCCCAAGCGGAAAACCACCTTCCTCCAGCGTGGCGTCCCACTCCGACCGAGGCGCTTTGTCAACTCTTCCAGCTCTTCGGAAGACTGCTCGTCCAGCCTCTTCTCCATCTGCCCTTCCACCTGCAACGCACACTCCCGGTCGCTGGCGAAAGGGCGGCAGAACGCCTCCAGAAACCGGGAAACCACTGACATTCCCGATTCCTAACATGATCCCAGTCTTCTGAAAACCACCAGTTGTCAGCGCACTCCAAAGCTTGAGCCTCCCCTCTTCCGCCCTCAGTCTCTCCCCGTGCCGCTCATCCGCGACTGCCGTTTCACCGCCATCGACTTCGAATCCGCCGGAGCCGCGCCCGGCCGCACGGATTCGCCGGTGCAGATCGGCGTGGCCGGATGGTCGTCTGTCGACGGCCACGGCAGCTCCTTCACCTCCTATTTGAAAACCGACCAGCCCGTCACCTGGGCCGCCCGCAAGGTCCACGGCATCGGCCCCGAGCATCTCACCGACGCCCCCGCCCTCCTCACGCTGTGGCCGGAGCTCAAGACCCGCTTCGCCGGAGCCGTGGTCGTCGCCCATGGCAAGGGCACCGAAAAACGCTTCCTCCGCGCCTTCCCGGGCCATGGCTTCGGCCCGTGGATCGATACCCTGCTGCTTGCCAGATCCGCCTGGCCGGAACTTCCCGACCACTCGCTGGGGGCCATCGCCCGCACCCGTGATCTCGTCCCCCTGATCGACGCCCTCATCCCCGGCCGCCGCTGGCACGATGCCCTCTACGATGCGGTCGCCTCGCTGGTCGTACTCTCCGATCTCATCGGCTCCTTCGATCTCGCCGCGCAGCCACTCGAGCTCCTGCTCCACCCCGATACCTCCGCCTGGCATCGCCTACGGAGATAGCGCGGAGTGAGCAGCCGAATGCGGCGGATCAATAATTGCCGCTTACGGATTCGACACCGTCAGTCCCGAGACGCGTTCCTTGCCGTCCCGTTCGTTCACCGTGATGTTGAGCATCTTGGTCGGCGAGGCAGCACTCACTACCGTATGCGTGGCGTCATGCTCGACGACTTTCCAACTGCCGAAATCCTCAACCTTCCCGCCGGATTGCTGGAAGGAAGATGAGAACTGCGTGATGAAGCCTTCTCGGAAACGCCGCTGGTCCTCCTCCGAATCGATCTTGACGTAGGCCATTCCCACATCGGTGCCGAGGCAATTGAGCGTTTTCCAAT
>Ga0265327_10002121_pt1 | contig 21938 bp, 16 predicted proteins | sample 41621metaG_FD_202089 | JGI IMG/M metagenome (GOLD analysis project Ga0265327, IMG submission 202089) | Rhizosphere microbial communities from Carex aquatilis grown in University of Washington, Seatle, WA, United States - 4-16-21 metaG | ecosystem: Host-associated > Plants > Roots > Rhizosphere...
TTCCGGGGCGCTTTCCTCGAAGTCCCAGATTTTGAACGACTCATCGGCCAAAAACACCGAACCCTTGGTGCCGCAGACCTGCACCTCCGCCGGGTGCCCCGTGGACGACCAAGCCGCCGTCGAGCCCTCGATGACGCCAAGCGCCCCGCTTTCAAATTCCACAATCGCCACAGCCGCATCCTCCACTTCGATCCGCTCGTGCGCCAGGAGGGCCGTACGTGCGGTCACCGCCTTGATCGGCCCGGCGACGTGCAGCAGCGCATCGATCGTATGGATCGACTGGTTCATCAGCGCGCCACCGCCATCGAGCGCCCAGGTGCCGCGCCATCCTGCGGAGTCGTAATACGCCTGGCTGCGCCACCATTTCACGTAGCAGGAGGCCGACGTGATCTTTCCGAACCGACCGGATACAGCCGCCGCCTTGAAATGTTCCATCGCCGGGTGGAAGCGGCGGTTCAGCACCGCGGCCAGGGTCACCCCGTTCGCCGCAGCGGCGGCCATCATCTGGTCGATGCGCTCGGGTGTGATCTCCAGCGGCTTCTCGCAGATCACATGCTTGCCTGCATTCAGCGATGCCAGGGCCGGATCCAGGTGAGCGCCCGATGGCGTGCCGATCGTCACGATTTCCAGTTCGGGATCAGCCAAAAAGGCTTCCAGATTGCTATATGGCTTCGCCCCCCACTCGGCGGCCAGCTTCTCGGCACCCTCGGCGCGAAGATCAAAAACCGAATGAAGCTGCCCACCCGTCATTTCCCGGATGGCTTTGGCGTGGAAGCGGCCGATCATGCCCGCTCCGATGATTCCGAATTTCATGTGACAATATCCTAAACGAAAGGCAGACGCTGGACACGCGATTTGTTGCGTGCCATCTGCGAGGTGTGAGCATTGCTTAACGCCAACTCGGCGCGGGGCCAAGGAGAAACCGTCGTTTCAAATTGGTTTGAACACTTTGCCTGACACTCTTCGTATCGAATGGCGCGGCTTCTTGCTTGCAACAATCACTTCTGTTCTTTGAAGTCCGGCACTTTACGAACATCTTCATGGCACTCTCCACCCCGATCGATCCTGAGTCCAAGCGTAGCTGGTGGACACAACTAACAGGCTATCAATGGTTTGTATTCATTATCGCCTCCCTGGCCTGGTTCTTCGACTGCATGGACCAACGTCTGTTTTCGCTGGCCCGGATTCCGGCGCTGAAGTCGATGTTGAGCGATCCACTCACCGTTCAGGCGGTGGGAAAAAATGTCACGGCCCTGTTTTTGATCGGATGGGGCATAGGCGGCATGATCTTCGGAGTATTGGGTGACCGCTACGGTCGATCGAAAATGCTGACCGTTTCGGTCCTGACCTACTCTCTATTCACTTGTTCGACGTTTTTCAGCCATACGGCATGGCAATTTGCAGCCTGCCGCTGTCTGACTGGCATCGGAATTGGCGGCGTCTTCGGCCTTGCGGTGGCCCTGATTGCGGAAACCGTGACGCCGACCGCCCGATCCGGTGCCTTGGGGACTCTGCAGGTGCTTTCGACCATTGGAAATATTTGCGCCGGCCTGATTAAGGGCGGGATCGATGCGCTCGCTACCGGCGACCGCCTGGGCGGTCAGGAAAGCTGGCGTTGGCTGTTTCTTGTCGGAGCCGTCCCGGCTTGCCTTTTCATCTTCGTTCGCAAGTCGCTGAAGGAACCGGAACCTTGGCTCCAATTGAAGCGCGAGGGGCGCTTGCCCACGGGTAGTTTTTTTTCTTCCTACTCCGGTTTGCTGAAGGCCACCCGCTGGCGGCGGAATCTCGTCGTCGGCGCAATTCTGGCGGCGACGGGAGTCGTCGGACTTTGGGCGATCGGCGAATATGCGGTCGATCTCCAGCGATCGATTTTCACCACCTTTTACGCCGGGAACGGATACAATCTCGCGGGGCCGACCTTGGTCACCAAGGTGAACAGCACGATCAACTTCGTCTTCGTGCTGAACATGATCGGTGCCGCTCTGGGCATGTCCCTCTTTACTTGGATGTGCGGCAAATTGGGCCGCAAGAAATCCTTCCTAATCGGGTTCCTCGCCGCGCTGGTCGTGACCTCGCTCGCGTATTGGAAAATGAACAGCCCGACAGACGCGATGTGGATGATGCCTCTGATGGGCGCCGTGCAACTCGGGCCACTCGCCGGCTTTTCCATCTACCTGCCGGAGCTTTTCCCCAGCCGCCTGCGCAGCACCGGCATCTCGTTCTGCTACAACATCGGGCGCTTCGCCGCAGCAGGAGGCAGCTTCTTTTCCTCCCGCCTCTCCACGGATGTCTATGGGAAATACAAGCAGATCAATGAGACGCTGCCCGCCCGCTACTCTGCCATGACCATGTGCTCGATCTTTCTCATTGGAGTGGTGATCCTGATCTGGGCTCCGGAGACCAAGGACAAGCCGCTGCCTGAAGAGTGATGGCGCAGTCCGTCGTCGTGGCATCCCGCCCCTTGTCGGTAACGCCGTGGAGCTTCTTCGCGAATTCCAGAGGCAGGCGCACGCAGCCATGCGACGCCGGATAGCCCGGGAGATTGCCTGCATGCATCGCCACACCGCCCCACGTCAGCCGCTCCATGTAAGGCATTGGGGCTCCTTTAGGGGGAGTCCGTACATGGTCCCCGATCACCCGCAGCTCTTCCCCTTCAAACAATATGATGGATCGGATGACCATCGAGAAACGCCTGAATATCGGCGATGACACCAGCGAGGAGTCGCTGACGGGCTTCCTGGCTGGTCCACCCGGTGTGTGGGGTGATGATGAGATTCTGCAGATCGTTCGCCAGCAGTTGATGGCTCCGGGGCGGTGGTTCGATAGACAGAACGTCGAGGCCGGCACCGCCGATCTCGCCATGACGAAGCGCGTCGGCGAGGGCGTTCTCATCGATGAGACTGCCACGGCCGGTGTTGATGAGCAGGGCGTCCGGCTTCATCAGAGCCAGGGTGATGCGGTTGATGAAGCGTTCCGTCTGCGGAGTGAGCGGGCAGTGCAGCGAAATCACATCACAAGCACGGAAGAAGTCATCCCCGGCCAGGCGCGGAAACTCGGCATCCTGGGAGGCGTCATGTCGGGCGTAGGCCACGACATGCATATGGAAGGCCTTGGCAATCCTGGCCACGGCGCGGCCGATGGAACCAAGGCCAACGATGCCGAGGGTCTTTCCGGCAAGCTCGATCACCGGGTGGTCGAGACGCGCGAACGTGGCGGAGGCCGGCCAATCCTGGGCAATGGCGGCCGAGTAACGATCAACCGCGGTAACGAGATTCAGCAACAGCGCAAAGGTGTGCTGGGCGACGGCCTCGGTGGAGTATCCGGCGACATTGCAAACGGTCACACCGTGATCGCGGCAGGCATCGAGATCGATTTGATTCACACCGGTGGCGGCGGAAACAATCAGCCGCAGGTGGGGCGCTGCCGTGAGCGAAGCCCGGGTGATGGGCACCTTGTTGGTGATGACGATCTCGGCGGCGGCGATGCGTTCGGCGACCCGCTCGGGTGGCGTGACCTGATGCAGCGTGAGCGCGCCGAAGGCACGCAGCGGTGAGAAATCGAGATCGGCGCGATCGATCGTGGAGGCATCAAGGAAAACCAGCTTCATGAGGTGGCGAGGGGGGCGCTGGGATTCAACTACTCCTGCGCGCCGCACGCCAGCGGGATCTTCATGGTTCCGGGCGGAAGCGGTAGCCGACGCCCCGCACGGTCTCGACGATGACCGGATCCGAGGGATTGGCCTCGATTTTCTTCCGGAGCATGAGGATGTGCTGATCCAGGGTCCTGGAATCCGGGAAGTATTCGAGCCCCCAGCAGGCATCGAGGAAGGCGTCACGGGTCACAGGGTTGCCGGCATTCCGGTGCAGGAGCTGGAGCATGGAAACCTCGCGCGGGGTGAGGTCGATCGAGGACGAGCCGCGTTTCGCGTAGAGGCTCTGCGGGTAAACAGTGAGGTCGCCCATTCGCAGAAGGCTCTTATCGGCCGGTGCAGGATGGGCGCGGCGGAGGGCGGAGCGGATGCGGGCGATGACCTCGGCGCGCGTGAATGGTTTCCGAATGAAGTCGTCCGCGCCAAGGCCAAGACCGACGACGACATCGGCCTCCTCGTTTTTGGCAGAAAGGAAGAGGATGGGCACCTTGCCATCCTGAGCGCGGACCTGGCGGCAGACCTCGAAGCCATCCATGCCGGGCATCATGATGTCGAGGCACAGTAACTCCGGACGGTGTCCCTTCCACAGCTCGAAGGCCACGTGTCCATTGGGCGCGGTGAGTGTCTGGAAGCCTTCAGCCGCGATACAGGTGGCGAGGGCCTCCAAGGTGAGGGGATCATCTTCGGCAAGGAGAATGGTCATGCGGCGGAGGTGTTCGATTTTTTCACGACGGCGAGATGCGCGGCCATCGGAAGATCGCACTCGAAGATAGTGCCGATGTTGGTGGGCACGAGGGTCAGATCTCCGCCCATGCGCCGGGCGAGATCGCGGGCGATGGCGAGGCCGAGACCGGTGCCGCTGGACCCCTCGTTGACGTTCTGCGTGACCCGCTCGAATGCCTGGAAGATCCGCGCCTGGTGTTTGTGCGGGATGCCCGGTCCGTGGTCGGAGACGCGGATGCGCAGTCGGTGGTTTTCGATCCGGCTTTCAAGCCCGAGCCAGCCGCCGGAGGCCGCGTATTTTTCGACGTTGGAAATAAGGTTACCCACGATCTGGGCGAGCGCATCGGGATCGAAGCTGCCCGTTTCGCCCGCCTCGCGGTGCCATTCGACACGGATGCCGCGGCGATCGAGAGAGGGCTGGAACTGGGCGAGCATGCCCTCGACCGCCTCGTCGGGCACGCAGGGCTGGGGTTGCGAATCGAGGGCCTTGCGCTCGCTGCGGGAGAAAGTGAGCACATTCGAGACCAGGCGGGCCAGGCGCTGGACCTCCTCGCCGACGAGTCGCAGGCGGGTCTGGGCCTGCTGCGGCTGGAGAGTAACGGCATCCAGGGCGAGATCGAGATTGAGAAGGATATTCGTAAGCGGCGATCCGAGCTCATGCGAGACGCGGTTGACGAAGGAGACGCGCTCCTCCGCGAGGCGGATGGCGCGGTTTTGCTGAATGCAGAGGAAGACGCCGAGCAGCACGAGAATGCCCGTTAGGGCAAAGGTGGCCGCGAGCGTTTCAGGGTCGTGTCGGGCGACCTTTTCAAAGCGATCCCATGACTGGACCTGCCATTCGCCGAGGCGGGTGCGGCATGGAATAAGCAGCGCGGCTGGACCTTGCCCTGAGTGACTGGTGGAGGCAGCTAGTTCGCGCTGGCCGGGGCCCAGCACGGAGACAAATTCGCCGGATTCCCGGAGTGGGGCAAACGGACCGTTCATCCATTCTGTTAGGTAGCGGTCGAGGCGCTTGTCGATTTCGACGAAATCGATGACCATCGCGACGAGCTGGCCTGAGGAAATGCGCTGCCAATAGAGCCGGTGGCTGTGGTCCGGGGCGGTGATCCAGCCCTTGCTTTCGCTGCCTTCGCGCTGGCCGAGATCTTCGGGAAGGATAATCGCGGTATTCGGGTTGAACGGGCGCTTGCCCCCTTCGATCACCACCTCTGGGACTCTTTCGCTCGGACGGCGGAGGGTGCCTTCGACCTCGAGCTTCTGTTCCTTCTTCTGAAAGACATGGCACGTGCGTATGGCGGCGGGTTCCTGACAGCGGTCTGCCAGGACAGCCGGCGTGTTGAGGGCAGCGGATTCAGCGACGGTTGCCAAGTGCCCGGCGTACAGTTGATCGATCCGACCCAGCTCTTCCTGCAGCGCGGAGGAGAAATCCAGCAGGCGCGTCCGATCCGCGGGAATGCGGCTCACATCCTCACGCCGCGCCATGCGCTCGCCGCCCCAGAGCACCAGGGCGGCGGCGGCCATCATGGGCACAAGAGTGATCCAGAGTCCACGCATCAGCGTTTGGCGTAATCCGCCGTGACGAAAGCAAACCAGATCCGATTGGCGGAGTCAGCATCTCCTTTTGAAACCGGCGGCCTGTTCAGAGTGCCGAGCAGGAAAGGCTTCCCAACCTCCACGGTGGCTCCTGTATTCACTCGCTGGCTTTCGAATTCCGGCATTTCCGTCCGGGACAACCCTTGGCCTGCAATGCTGGTTCCCACGCGGGTGACTCGTTCCGGCACGAGTCTGAGATCGATCCAATGTTCGTCGTCGCCCACGTTGGGCTCGATTTCAAGGGTGTCGCCGACGTTGCGGGTGGTGAACCCGGTCGGTGTCGCCGGCGTGGCTACTCCAGCAAGGTCGCCGACCGTCGGTGCATCGGCCAATTTGGAGCTGTCGGGGATCGTGGCCGGGGATTTCGGAGGCGCGGTGCCGTCATTGGACGGTGGCGGTGCCTTACGCGGCACGATGCTCACCCCCAGTGCATCGGGATGGGATGGTGTCTCGTATTCGGTAGGATAAATCTGCTCGAATATACTTTCCGCCGTGGCCTTCTGGCCGGATTTTGTTCTGAGCACCGTCAGGGTTTCCTGCTTGGCCTCTTTCTTGGCGACCATGGCGACGAGCTTCGCATACCCCGCGGGATCGCTCAGGTTTTCGCGCTGGAGGGCGGCAGCGTCCGCGAGACTGAGGGAAAAGACTTCGTAACGAATCGAAACATTATTCAAATCTTGCCGACCCACGGCCGGAGCGGGACCCTCCACAGTAAGCCTTCTTGCCCCGGTTGCCGATCCTCCCGTGCCGGTTGCCGATCCTCCACCTCCGGTCGCCGTGGGCGAATCGGGGCTTCCGTTCACGAGCGGATCCTTGGGAGCCGTATCGGCGTAGAGTGAGGTGGCTGCGAAGAGCGCTGCGTAGCAGGCAATGCTGAATGATGGTTTCATAACGAGGCCATCTTGCCAGATGCCGCGCCCGGCTATGTCAAATCGCTGTCAAATTTTGGGAATGGCGGAATTTTTTCAGTCCTCCTTCAGCAGCACGCGGAAAAACTGCCGGTCTGGTGGAGTGACCGGGCCACTTAGGACTGCAGTTCCTCCAGGATGGGGCAGTCCCGCATTGCCGGGAACATCCCACGGCGTCCAGGTTGTGAGATCGGGCGAGGTCTGGACCTGATAGGAGCGGTTGGCCGGAAGGGTGAAGCTGAGCGTGGCATTGCCGCCCGTGTGGCTGACGGTGGGAGTGAGGAAGCCATTGCCAATCGTGGGCGAGGTGCCGGCGAGGAATTCGTCGTGATTGCTGCGGCCGTCGTGATCGGGATCGGCGGCGGGATCGCCATCGGTGGAGGTGCCGAAATGCGATTGCCGCCAGGTCGCATAGGTCTCGCGGGAAGGGAGATCGGCCGTGATCCAGGACTGGAGGAGGGCGATGTCGGCTTGGTCGAGTTCATTGCTCGCGAGGGGCGGCATGCGGGTGAAGCCATTGGTGACGGCGACGCGGTTGTATACCACCGAGTGGGTGGTGTCGCCGGGGACGATGAGTTTGTTGGAAGCATTGCCGCCGTTGTTGGTGGCGGTGCCGTTGATGAGGCCGGTGCCATCGAGCGTGACCTGCGCACGACCGTCCCAGGCGGTATTGGCGGTGCCGCCGGGTTGGTGGCAGTAGCTGCAGTTCACGGCGAGGTAGGAACGCACCCGCGCTTCCAGCGATTGTGCGGTTTCATCGGGCCGCAGATGGCGCGGCAGGAGATTGGGAGAGGGAATGCTGCCGGGATTGGAAAACAGACCGGCAGTTTTCAGAATCGAGAGCTGGTTCCCAGTCTGGTCGTTGATGGTTCCGGTTAGATTGAGCTGCCGGGTATTGAACGACAACGCGTGTCCAGCCTGCGGGCTGTGGCAGATCATGCACTCGGCGCGGCTGGGGACATGCCAGCGCTGAACTTTCGGCACTCCGCCATCGGTGATATTGAGATCAAACTCCACGCCTTCATCGGGCACGAGAGTTGCCTCGGTGCCGGCGTCGTTCCAGCGGTAGCTGACGCCGTAGTCTCCGCTGTCACTGCGGACGAAGAGGCGGGTTTCAACGCGCTTGGCGCTCGACGGAACCCCGCGTTGCATTTCCACATCGAAGTGTTTCACCCAGAAACTTCCGGCAGGAACCGTCCACGGATCATCCTGGGACCAGGTCACCGTCGACGCCGGTGGGACGTAGAACCAGCGGCGCTTCTGCGCATAGTCGCTCCAGAACGGAAGGTTCACGGAATAGCCAAGCAGGCCCGGCGCGGGTGAAAGGTCCGCAAGGTCCGCGAACACGCCCGTATCGGTGAGGGTTTGGGGAAAGGTGCCGGTGCCGGCGGTCGATACCAGCCGTTGGATGCTGCCGGTGAGGTCGGCCATGAGAACATCGCCGTTCGAAGGATCGATGCCAAAGGCGGCGATGCTGCCGTGACCGGCGATGCGCGTCACCGTGGGCGGGCCGGTCTGGTTCCGCCGCAGCGACCAGATATTACCAGAAACGTAGTCGGCGTAAATATAGGCACCGGTCAGGGTGCTGAAGCGGCTGCCGCGATAGACCACGCCACCGATCACCGAGTTACCCTGCGTGGCGCCGCTGCCATGAGCGTATTCCACGATCGGGTCAATGGAGGTGAAACCGGCGGGCGTGCTTCCGGACTTCGGGCCGGGGTGGGTCGCCTCTTTGAACGACCAGCCGTAATTGCCGCCACGGGTGACGATGTCGACCTCTTCCCACGAATCCTGGCCAACGTCACCCACCCACAGCTCGCCGGTAGCGGAATCAAATGACATTCGCCATGGATTACGGAAACCCACGGCCCAGAACTCCGTGTGGACCATATTCACATTGGCAACAGCGCTGCCATTGAACGTGCCATTCCAGTCGCCTCCCTGCGAGATGGGGACAAAGGGATTGTCCACCGGCACCGAATAGCGGGTGACATCGGGGATCGCCGCATGCGGGTTCGGCGGAAGGTTGCCAGCCTTTTTGTCTACATCGATGCGGAGGATGCCGGAGAAAAAGTCCTTGTCGATATGCTGGGCGTTGTTGTTGGTGTCATTTTGGTCCCCTTCGTCACCAAGCGAAATGTAGAGGTAACCATCCGGTCCGAACTGCATGCAGCCGCCGTTGTGGTTGCCGGCGTCGTCCTTCTGCTCGATCAGGATCAGCTCGGAGGTGGTGTCGGCGGCATTGGCATTCCCGGCCTGGGTGGTGAAGCGGGAAACACGCTCGTATTGAAGTCCGCCTTTGTTCACCGAGTAGAAAAGGTAGAACTGGCGGTTGGTGGCGTACTGCGGATGAAAGGCGACACTGAGCAGGCCCATTTCGCTCCCGGTCGCGATGCTCTCACCGCGGGACGTGAGGAGGCTGGGGAGATCGAGAAAGGTATTCGCCACCGGCGTCGTGGCCGTAACACTGGGAATCACCCGCAGCAGTCCCGTCTTCTGGCAGACGAAGAGTCGTGACGTGTCACCGGGAGGACTTGCCAGGCAAAGGGGCTGGTCGAAGGCCAGGGACCCGAACGCCGGCGTGACCGTGGTAGTGAGAGGTGGCGGCGTGGAAGGAACATTGAAGCTTCCCCCGACCCGCATGGTGCTGGTGAGCGCCACGTTGACCGTCGCCTGGTAGTTGAGCAGGGCCGTGCGCTTGACCGTGTATTTCAAGGTGTCGGTAGCCGAGGTGGCATCCGTGCTCTTGTAGAGAATGCGGCCGGCGGAATCCACACTGGCGGTGCCGTGGGCGGGTGGCGTGGCGATGGCGACCACGGCGGGTTTCTTATAGCCAGTGTCGTTTGCAAGCACAGGCACCAGAACCTTGCGCCCATGCTGGACCGTGGCGCTGTCGTTCACGGCAGCAGCAGTGGTAGTGGCAAGCGGAAGGGCCAGCCACGGGAAAACTGAGGCAAGGATGAATTTCATGGCTTCTGACAGAGTAGCGGGTTCGCAACCCTGCGCAACTTTCTCACTCCACACTTGGGTAAAATCCCGGTTGCGTCCTCAACCGACGGCGGTTAGCCATGCTTCATGCAACGTCCTCCCCGTAGCGCGTCGGATTTAGTCGGTGGGATCGTGTATTTCGCCCGGATGTGCGACAAGATCCGCCTCCAGGCGGCGGGGAAGCTAACCGAGGATTATCACGACCATCTCGGCAAGGGCTCGGACGCGCGGATGTGCAGCTATCTCCGCGTCAGCTACGAGGCATTGAAAGTGAAGGTTCTTTCCACCCCGGACGATGCGGACGTATTCGAGTGGTGCCGCCAGATCGGGCGGGAGCTGACGGAGATCGATGTGCAGGTGTGGAATGGCTTCGCCCGCAAGCGCGGCTGGAACGACCCGGATGGTGGTTCCGAGATGCTGGCGAAATTCAAAACTGCCGCCGACATGGCGGATCGCGAAGACGTGCGGACATTTTTCGAATTTTACGACGCGGACGAGGGCCGGGCCTGATTCTCGGCTTGGCAGCCGCGCCCGCACTTCGCACGGTCCGCGCGCCGTGGCCGTCGTCACCAACATCGCTGCCTACCTCTTCGCCCCGCTGCCGGACCTCAAGGCGTTGCGGGAGCGTCTGCTCGCGTTCTGCAGGGAGCGCCGGCTGAGGGGCACTATCCTGCTGGCTCCAGAGGGAATCAACCTGTTCGTGGCTGGTGATGAAGCTGGCATTGGAGAACTTCTCGCCGAACTGCGCTCGGTGCCGGGCCTCGAACCATTGGAGCCGAAGATCAGCCTCAGCGACCACCAGCCGTTCTCGCGGATGCTGGTGCGTTTGAAAAAAGAGATCATCGCCTTCGGGGTGGAAGGCATCGAACCCGCGAAATACACCTCGCGGCGGATCGAGGCGAAGACCCTCAAGCAATGGCTGGATGACGGAAAGCCGGTGGTGCTCTATGACACGCGCAACGACTACGAGGTAAAACTCGGCACGTTCAAAAACGCACTCACCGCCGGCATCGATCATTTCCGCGACTTTCCCGCCGCCGTCGCCCAACTACCGGAAGAGCTGAAGGATGCTCCGATCGTGACCTTCTGCACCGGGGGCATCCGCTGCGAAAAGGCGGCACCGTTCATGGAGCGCGCCGGATTCAAAAACGTGTGGCAGCTTGAGGGTGGCATTCTCAAATACTTCGAGGAATGCGGAGGCGACCACTACGACGGCGAGTGCTTCGTGTTCGACCAGCGGGTGGGAGTGGACCCCGCGCTCCGCGAGACCCCGTCGGACGTGTGCTTCGCCTGCCAGACGCCGCTGGAAATGTCCGAGCAGGAAGATCCGCGCTACGTGGCCGGTGTTTCCTGCCCGCATTGCTACGTGCCGGACGAACTGAAGCAGGCCGAACAACTGGCGCGGCGGCAGATCGCTCTCGATCAGGTGTGCTCGCCGCTTCCTGGCAGCGTGCCCTATGACAATCATTGCCCGGTCCGCATCGCCACCGACTGCGATGGCCTGACGCTGTTGGATGCTTTGTGCGTGTTGTTCGCGCACGTCGAGCGGGAGTTCTGGGTCGGGCTCTTCGAGCAGGGAAGACTGCTCGCCATGGACGGCACGCCAGCACTACCGGAAACCCCGGTGCGTTCCGGCGAAAGCTACCTGCGACTGCTGCCCGCGACCGTCGAACCCGACGTCGCCACCGGCATCCGGGTGCTGCATGAAGATGAATCGATCGTGGTGCTGCACAAGCCCGCGCCCCTGCCGATGCATCCGAGCGGACGTTTTCACCGCCATTCGCTGCAATGGCTGGTCAATGCCGCATGGGAGCCCGAGCGGCCGCGCGCCGTGCACCGCTTGGACGCGAACACGACCGGCATCGTGGTCTTCGGGCGCACTCGCAAGCACGCCGGCAAGATGCAGGATGGCTTCAAAAAAGGACTGGTCGAAAAGGTCTACCTCGTTCGCGCAGAGGGCCACCCGGAGCAGGATGAATTTTCCTGTGAGGCACCAATCAGCCGCGAGTCATCACGGCTCGGTGCGAGGACGGTCGACGAGGAGGATGGCCACGAGGCCACCACGCTTTTCAAGGTAATATCCCGCAATGCTGATGGCACCACGCTGCTGGAGGCCCGGCCACTCACCGGCCGCACCAATCAAATTCGCGTCCATCTCTGGCAATTCGGCCACCCGGTTGTCGGCGATCCGGCCTATCTGGCGGATGGCTCGCTGGGTCACACCCAGACGCTCGCGGTGGGCGAACCGCCGCTGTGCCTGCATGCGTGGAAGCTGTCCTTCGATCATCCGCGCGATGGTCGCCGGATGGAGTTCGTGGACGAAGTTCCAGAGTGGGCCAAGTCGTAGCACAAGTTTCCAACTTGTGAGTGGGACCGCCCCCCCTTTCAACCACGGTCGCTTTTACCGAAGCGTTATCGCGTTTGTCACACCATGGCTGAGTCATACCAATTCCCGCAGATAATGTGATGCTTCAATTTGAATTCGGAGTTCCTCCGGGCTTGAGATGCGAACATGAATCGTCACCTTATTTCCAAAAGTTGGCATCATTCAAGATCGTCAGGGAAGAATGAGACCACGGTTTGGCGGGGACGCCTTCGCTTGGCTGCGGGTGAGTGCCGGGCGGGATCTCAGCGCTCCTTCGCCTGCCGCGCTCCGTCCTTGGGCAGCGCCGCGTCGATAGCAGGGGGCTCCCTCTCCGGGGCTCTCCTTCAGCGACGGAGACCGGAAAAGCGTGCCCGGCTGGATTCGAACCAGCGACCGTCCGCTTAGAAGGCGGATGCTCTATCCAACTGAGCTACGGGCACCTTGGGGCGCAGGTGATACCAGCGGTTCCGGCAGGAGTCAAATCATGGAAGCGGTCGCGGTTTCCCCGCCGGAAATCGGCCCGGTTCGAGCCCGAGGTTGGAATCGCTCTCGATTTCTCCGCGGAGGATGCTAGGCAGGTGCCATGAATCCGCCTCCGCAGATGCCGCCTTCGTTCCACATGATGAAGGATGCCGAGCACTTGAAGCTGCTTTCGGTGTTTCACTTTGTGTTGGGCGGCCTGTCGGTGCTGGGGATTTTGTTCGGCGGGTTCTACATTTTCATGGGCACGCTGATGGCGGACTTGATTGCGAAATCTCCGGCAAGCTCCGCGCCGGGCGCGCCCCCCAGCCCTGGAATGCCTGCTGAAGTCAAATGGATCTTCATTGGCTACGGTGTGGCGATCATGCTGGTCTGCCTCTGCGCGATGATCGGTCACCTGCTGTGCGGCAAATACCTGCTGGCGCGGAAAAACCGGACCTTCTGCCTGGTGGTGGGAGGACTGAGTTGCCTGATGCTGCCACTTGGCACCGTGCTGGGGATTTTCACGATTCTGGTGCTGATGCGTCCCTCGGTGGGTGCCCTTTTCGATGGACCAAAGAACGACCTTCCCGTTCCTTACTGAGCGCTACTTCGCCGGCTTGAAGGTGTAGCGATCGTGGACCACGGCCACATCCGGCGGGATGTGGCTGCTCTCGAAAAGATCGTAGCCTTCCTTGAGATTTTTCCAGAATTCCTCCGGCGGTTGACCCGCGGCGGAATCCATCCGCGCGGCCGTCATCCGGAATGGGAAAATGTGGACCCGGAAATAGGGCTGGCCGTGTTTGAGTGCTGCGGCGCAGAGGGTGTAGATCTCCTCGATCTTCGTGTCGGTCATGGCGAAGCAGCCGGCGGAAACGGCATTGCCGTGGACCATGAGATAGGTGCCCGTGCGATGGTGGGCCAGGTCATAAGCATTGGGGAAGCCTACATTGAAGGCCAGGTGGTAGGTGGAGTCCGGTTTCATCCGGTCCGGCGTGACGTGGTAAAAGCCCTCCGGTGCCTGGTAGTCCCCCTCGGCCTGCTTGGGGCCGAGCTCGCCGGACATGGCGGCCACCGGCCAGCTACGGAATATCTCGTACTTTCCGGTTTCCCGGCGGTGCATCCACACCTCGAGCACGCGTTCCTCCTTGAAAATGCGGATGAATACCGGGTCTCCGAAATGCAGGCCGATGGCCGTCAGGTCCCGCTCAAGACCGGGACGGGTGCGGGCAGCGGCGGCGGCGGCCCTTTCCGGTCCGGGAAGGTCGGGTCGTTCGACTTCGGCGGCGGTGGTTTCTTCGGCAGGCATGGCGGCTGAGGGGACTGGCACGGAATCCTGCCCGCCTGCCAATTGGATTCCGAGGAGGACGATCAGGCGACGGCGCATTGACGGGATGAGTGGAGGCAGCGTTCCATCGCGGTACGCAGGGCGGGGACATCTCCCGCGTCAATTTCGACCAGACCGGGATGGGGTGGCAAACCGCAGTCACGGGTAGCGATGACCGGGACGCCGCAGGCCAGAGCCCGAAGCGCCAGCCGCGGCTCATGCTCGATCCACGCCGGCAAAACCAGGGCAGTGGAGGTGGTGAAGTCGGAGAGATTGCCGGGGCGGTGGCGGACGCCTTCCAGCGGGCTCCCTCTCCCTTCGCTTGCCCGGCCGAGAATGAGAAGCTCCTCGTCCAATCCGCGGGTGGCGGCGGCGAGTTCGTGAATTCCCTTGCGGCCCAAAGCGGAAGCCGGGAAAAACCAACGGGGAATCTCCGCGTTGAGGGGCACCGTGGAGTCCGGCGCGGCCTCTGGCATTTGCCAGTCCAGCAACAATGCCCGAGATCCAAAACGGGCGGCAATGGCCCGGTGAGGCGTGATCAGGCGGGCTGCGGCGGCGAGGGCCGCAGTCTCTGCGTCAATGAGGTCGGGATCGGCCCGGAAATCAATGAGGGTATCGGACTCCGGATGAAGTTCCGCGGCCGCATCCAAGCGGGCTTGCAGGTCGGCCATCGGCCAGCGGTTGACCAGCACGTCGAAAGTCCGGCCGCCCAGGTGGCCCGAGCGCCACAAGTGAGGCAGCAGGGTTTGCGAGACCACCAGGTGTCGCGCCTGAGGATCGAGATGCCGGGCATGGAGTTCGGCCAGCCGCTGTTGGGATCGCAGCAAAAACCCCTGGCGGGCAGCTCCCTGGGCCGGGAGGCGGCGCTGTTTCCATGAACGGCCCAGCGTTTCAAGGGTGGTGTGGTGAACGCTCACGCCGGGTGGCGGATCCCAAGCGTAGCTGGGCTTGTTCCAACGGTGTCCGTCAAGCGGCGTGAGCCAGTGATCCCCGGGTCGGGCGTGGCGCTGGCACCAGTCGTTGAACTCCGGCCACATGCCGTCAAACAACCAGGCACCATGCCCGGCAGACGGCTGATGACCTCGGTTCGCGGAGGGGTGGCGGAAGCAAGAGGTGACCCCGCAGGTATGGCAATCGCCATCGACTGCGGCCCTCACCGGGGATCCTAGCGGCAATTGAGCGGATGGCGCCGGGTTCTGGCCAAGGCCGGTGACCGCCCGGATCGAGACAACGAGGTCGGTGGAGGTGAGCCGGGTTTCCAAGCGCCAGGAGAATGGCGCACTAAAGCGGAGGTCGACGTAGTTCCAGAAAACCGTGGCATCCTGGTCGGGGTTGAGGGCCGTGCCGGGCAGCATCCGCGAATGCTCGTGGCGTTCCAGCACCGTCAGGCCGGCCTTGAGCGCGGCGGCGTGCAGGAGGCCGGAGAGCTGGCACAGGCCGCCGCCGAGGTTCGGCACCAGGCAGCCGGAGCGGAGTTCACGACCGGCGGTAAAGCCGTTCGAACGGGTGGTGCGACCCAGTTGCCTCCAGAAACTGAACGTTTCCCCAGCGGGAATTTCGATCCCATCCAGCCGGCGGCACGCAGCTCGTAGGTTCTGAACCTTGCCCGCCGTGAGCGGAAACTCATCGGCAGAGAGGTGAGTCCAAAGCGCGGCCTTGGCCTCGCCGATCCGAGGCGAGCCACGCCACTGCCGCCCCACCGGATGCACTGGGACCGGATTCCCGCGCTCCGACCACCAGCGCCTGACGATCAAGAGACGGGACTTGGCGAAAAAGGCGATCGATTCGAGTCGACCGGGTGCCTGGTGATCCACTTCGGGATTGCTTTGCATATCAATGTCCCATTTTTTCAGGAACAGGGTAATTATGTAGCGGATCGGGGCCGCCTGTCTGCAACATTGTGTGTGGAAACCGGGCCCGTGTTTGGAGGGGCGTCCCGGCACGGGCCAGATTGCGACATTCGAAAAGTCCTTGAAAGGAAGCGTCTCCTTCAAACGGGAGTAGATTTTTCAGTCCCGGGTTGGCCATGGCTCGGAAGCAGGCTAACATTCTTGGATGCGTTTGCTGCTCGCTGCCATGATCGCCGCCTCATTTTCCGCTGCCGCAGCGGAACCTTTTTCGCCCGTCATTCATCCGGATCACACGGTCACCTTCCGCCTGAAGGCCCCTGAGGCGACGGCAGTGACCATCCAATGCGAAGCCTTCGGCAGCAAGCCAATGACAAAGGATGGAGAGGTATGGAGCTTCACGAGTGCCGCCCTGGAACCCGACGTTTACAGCTACTTCTTCGGGGTTGATGGCAGGCACACGACCGATCCGGAGAATACCGACCTGAAAACGGGGGTTTTCGGCAATGAGAGCGTGCTGGCGGTTCCGGGAGGGAAGGATGCACCATGGGAAGCCCGCGACGTCCCGCACGGCAAGATCGAGAAGGTCTCCTACCATTCGAAGATCGCTGACAACGATCGCGATTGTTTCATCTATACGCCGCCCGGGTACGACCCGAAAGCAGAGTCCGTCTGGCCGGTACTTTACCTGCTCCATGGCTTCAGCGATCAGTCGAACGCCTGGTCCACGATCGGTCGAGCCCAGGTGATTCTGGATAATCTGATCGCCGACAAGAAAGCCGTGCCGATGGTGATGGTGATGCCGCTTGGTTACGGTGATATGGCGGTGGTCGCGAATGGCTGGGAAGGCCGCAACAAGGACGGTGCATGGCAAAAGAATCTTGCCGCCTTCGATCACACATTGGTCGAGGAAGTCCTTCCGATTGGGGAAGCGTTCCATATTCGCAAGGATGCCGCCGGCCGTGCCGTGGCGGGCCTTTCGATGGGCGGCGCCGAAGCCCTGCAGGCGGGGCTCTTGCATCCGGATATCTTCGGCTGGGTAGGTGCCTTCAGCAGTGGCGGCATTCCCACCGACCTCGACGCAGCCTATCCCGATGCGGGTAAGCAGCCTCTGAAGTTGCTATGGGTCTCCTGCGGCAAGGACGATGGCCTCATCGGGGCGAACCGGGCGCTGGCTGCCTGGCTCGACAAGAAGCAGGTGAAGCACAGCTTCACCGAAACAGAAGGCAACCATCGCTGGTCCGTTTGGAGGCGGAATCTGGCTGCCTTCACGCCGCTGCTTTTCAAGGAGTAGGGGGGGGGCGGAGAGGCATCCGGTTGAATCCCCAGGGCCGGGTCATGGAAGGCCACGGGCGGCCCAATTGCCTGACATTATCTGATGGACAAGCTGGGAGCCGGCACTGCGGCGGATTTGGTCAGACTGGCGACCCTGCAGGGCTTTCCGGCCAAGCGCCCGCCACAGCACCTGTAACCGGATACCGGCGGATCACGGAAAAACCGCCACGCGCAGGCCCGATCGCTCTGAAGCGGAGATGAAGGCTTCGTTAATCTGCTCCAGCGCGAAGCTGCCACCGTTCAGCGAGGCATAGGGATATCGGGTGCCGGCGGTGCACAGGAAGTCAACGGCCACCACGAGATCCTCAGGTGCGTAGTTGTGCAGCCCCTTGATGGTAAGCATCCGCCGCACCAAATCGTTGGGATCGAGAGGCACCGGCTGGTCTGGCATGGTGGTGCCGGCGACGAGGGCAGTGCCCCCGGTCCGCAACGCGTCAATGGCTGTCACCACGGCGGCGGAGGCACCGGAGAATTCGAGCACGAGATCGGCTCCCCGGCCTGCCGAATAATCGCGGGCGAGTTCACGGACCTCGTCCGGACCGCAGAAGCGGTTGGCTCCGAACGCACGGGCCATATTCTCGCGGGCAGAAGAAAGGTCGCAGCCGATTACTTCGGCAGCCCCACCCGCTGCCGCCATCGCACAGGCGGTCAGTCCGAGTACTCCACAGCCGATGACGATCACCGTGCTTCCTTCAACCGATTCGGTGCGGCGGAAGGCGGCAGCGACCGTGGCGACTGCACAGTTGGCGGGAGCCGCGATTTCATCAATCAGATCATCGGGCAAACGCAGGATGCCAGTGCCCGCAGTGAGAAGGCAGCACTCGGCGAAGCCTCCACTAAACTCCCGGCCCGGCACGATGGCGGAGTGACCGTATTTGAATAGGGATTCGCATTTTTGCGGCAGGCCCTCTCCGCAGTAGAAGCAATGGCCGCACGATGCCGCAAGGGTCCATGTCACGCGGTCACCCTCCGCCAAGAGCAGGCCGCGCAGATCCCTCCGGGGCGCGCGTGGGCCGAATGCCACGATGCGCCCGGTGATCTCATGGCCGAGCACACAGGGGGTCGGTTCGTTGCGGCGGCCATGCCAAGTATGGATGTCACTGCCACAGATGGTGGTACAGGTGATGTCCACTAGAACTTCGCTCACGCCGGGTTTCGGAACAGGGAAATCACGCAGTTCAAATGGCCGCCCATGTCCTTGGAACACGGCGGCCAGCGCCCTTCCATTTGATCGCTCGGTATTCATTCGGATTATCTGCGGACAAAAATCATCAGAGACGCTCCTGCGGCACACGCCACACAGACCACGAGGAACACCGTGGAGGTGGAATGGGTGAGGTCGGTCAAATGACCAACGAGGGTTTCGCCAACGCCGGCAAAGAGATAGGCGAAAAAGTTCATGATCCCCGTACCTGTCCCTGCCAGGCGGGTACCAAGTAATTCCGGGCAAAGAGCCCAGTAGCCGGACTGCGGGCCGTAAACGAAAAATCCGGTCATGAACAACAACGGCAACAACCACCATGAACCGGGTTGGAGGCGATACATCGCCAGGGAAAAAGCCGAAGCCGCAAAAAGAAACAGGATGATTGCCGTCGATCTCCTGCCTTTGAACACCCGGTCTGAAAGCCACCCGGCGCTTACCGCGCCGACCGCCATGCCGATGGGTAGGCCAAGCGCCACCCAAGGGGACGATGCCGATTCCAATGGGGAACCCAATATGTGAACCGGCACCCACACCAACAGTGCGTAGCGGGCAAGATTCTGGAATCCGATTGAAAGGCAGCCAATCAAGAAGGGCAGGCACTTTAAAGCGCGGGCGTATCGGTCGGTCGCCGAAAGTTGTTGCCCGTCGTCCAGGTTCGAAGAATTCGGGACTCCATCCGGAGTATCCTCCGCCAGATTTTCAAAGCCGGCATCGGAAGGCCGCTCTTTAACCACCAGCCAGAAAACAATGCCGCCCACCAGCAGGAGTGATACTGGCAGGCGGAACAGCCACCGCCAACCATGGGGGGCTACAAAATCGGACATCCCATAGGCGACGACCGACGAACTTCCCGCCGCGAATGTATACCAGCCGAAAACGCGTCCGCGGTGCTCACGTCCCCACCAGTTCGACAGGATCCAGGCCCCCGGAGCCCATCCCATCGACTGGGCCAGCCCGTTCAGCGCCCAAGGAATGAGGAGGCCCGCCAGGCCATGGGCGAAGCTGACAGTCACACACAGTCCGAATGACAGGATCGCCCCGGCCACCATCATGCGTTTGCCACCGAAACGATCGGCCAATTGCCCGTTGATCGCCTGCCCGAGCGCGTAGCACCACAGCATGATCGTGCTACAAAAGCCAAGCTCCGTCAGGCTGAGATGCAGTTCCTTTGAAATGAGCGGAATCGCGAAACCGAATGTCTGACGCCCGGTGTAGTAGAACAGATAGCAGAACATCACCACCGCCAGCGTGCCGGTGCGCGCGCGGCTGAATTCCGGAGTTGGAGTGGTGGTCGTGAGAGTCATCGGCTGCGGAGGTTGGCCCGTGGGCCAGCAGGAGGCGGATTGCGGGATAGGATCGGAAGGTTTCCCAAAAAGCAACATTAAAGCATGTATTGCAATGGGCACAACTGTATCAAAGGCAGTTACAAAAAAAGAACGTCGCGAGCTTGGTCCGCTCTTTCTTGACAGGACCCAACTTCGCGGACAGGCCTTAACTCACATGAATCTTGTTGAACTGGCGTCGCGAATCCGGTCGGCACGGGTCAGCCGTGGCTTTACGCTCGACCGCGTTTCCGAGCTTTCCGGACTGGGTAAGGGATTGCTGTCCAAGGTCGAGAATTTCCGGGTGACTCCTTCGCTTCCGACCTTGTCGAAACTGTGCGAGGCACTGGGGATGCGGCTTTCAGAACTCGTTGAGGGGCTCGATGAAAAGCCGGCGCTGAGCGTGATCCGCAGGGACGAACGCAAGCTCGTGGAGCGGAACCGGGAGCAGTCCGATATCGAATACCAGTCACTAGCCCACGGCCGTGCCAACCGCCAGATGGATCCGTTCGAACTGGTTGTTCCGGCCGGTGGCGGGCGGCGTGAGGCCATGCCGCATGAAGGGGAGGAGTTCCTCACCGTTCTACATGGCTCGATAGTGTTTGAGTTCAATGGGGAAGCCCACAAGCTTGAAGCCGGGGACAGCGCCTATTTCGACGCCACGATCGATCACCGTGTCTACAATCCCGGCAAGAAAGAGGCGAGGCTGCTCTGCGTGTTTCTCGGGCGGGCGCTCTAGCCCGTTGCAGATTACGAATAGTCCGCTGACCGTCACCTTGCCCCAGCGAGAGGCAGTGGGAATCAAGTTCTCAGCAGGTCGTCCACGTGAACATTGTCCGAAGCCCGCGCCGGTTTATCTGGCGCGGGCTTTTCGTTAGGCCCGCGGCGGTGCGGCCTTGTCAGTCAGGGGGGATTCTGGAGTATGGCACCGCCTTTCCGAATTGTTGTTTGCACCATGAAACCGACCTTCTCGAAACTACTGCCACTCTTGTTCTTTTGCACCGCCACCGGGCTGGTGTCAGTGACCGCCCAGGAACTGGGAGTCGTGCCGGCGGTGCAATCATGGGACGCAGGGCAGGGGCTGCTTGAAACCAAGGGCCGCAGCGTGGCGCTGGCCGCGGGAATTCAAGCGACTCTTGCGAAGGACTTGACGGATGCCGGCTTGATTGCGGCGAAGAGCGAGGGTTCCGCTGATGTCGTCATCACCCTCGATCGTGCGGGCAGGGATCTGAAACCCGGCGGCTATGCCATTGAAATCGGGGACAAGGTGATCCTTCGCGGTGCGGACCTGGAAGGTGCCTTCAACGGCAGCCGGACCCTGCTGCAATTGTTGCGTCACGATTCCAAGCTGCCGAAGGGCACGATCATCGACTGGCCCGGCAGCCCGCGGCGCATGCTGATGCTCGACGTGGCGCGGAAGCCCTTCCCGCTGCCCGTGCTGAAGGACTACCTGCGGATGATGGCGTGGTATAAGATGAATGAGCTTCACCTTCATCTGAGTGACGAAGCATTTGGCGGTGGCTACACCGGCTTCCGCGTGGAGAGCAAGAAGTTCCCCGGGCTGGCCTCGAAGGATCTGTTCTACACGAAGGAAGATCTCCGCGATCTTCAGGATTTGGCCCACAGCCTAGGGATCACCATCACCCCGGAGATCGACATGCCGGGGCACGCGCGCTGTTTCACGGACTACTGGCCGGAAACCGCGTTGGCGGGGCATCCCGGTTACATGGACGTGACCAATCCGAAGACGATCGAACGGATGAAGGAACTTCTGGATGAAATGATTCCGATCTTCGACGCGCCCGATTTCCACATTGGCACTGACGAGTACCGGGTGGGTGGGGGACCCCGCCAGGTGGAACTGCACGAAGGCTTCCGCCAGTTCATCAATACGATGAACGCCTACATCCGCGCCAAAGGAAAGAACACGCGGATCTGGTCAGGCTTCGAATCGATGAAGGGAACCACCGAGATCGATCCCAGCGTGACCATCGACATGTGGGAAACCGAGGACGCCAAGAAGCAGGTGGAGCTGGGGCACAAGGTCATCAATTCCAACCAAGGCTATACCTACATCGTCCCCGGCGCCCACTATTATGGGGTGAACAACGGCGGCGTCTATCAATCCTGGCTGCCCTGGAACATCAGCGGTAATCCGGCCAACAATCCGCCGAAGGGAGATCCGGCGGTGCTCGGCAGCAAGCTGCACGTGTGGAAC
>Ga0265327_10002122_pt1 | contig 21935 bp, 23 predicted proteins | sample 41621metaG_FD_202089 | JGI IMG/M metagenome (GOLD analysis project Ga0265327, IMG submission 202089) | Rhizosphere microbial communities from Carex aquatilis grown in University of Washington, Seatle, WA, United States - 4-16-21 metaG | ecosystem: Host-associated > Plants > Roots > Rhizosphere...
GTGCAGCAGGATTCACTGTATACAGCAAAACAAAATGCTTTGAATGCTGTTCATGATGGTTATGCAAAAGCACAATCAGCTTTAGTGAATTACACTGATAATTTCTTTACGAATCCACAAAGCGTGAATCCAAGTATAAGTCTTAGAACCGATTCGGTTACAATACAGAACAGTATAAATGCAGAAAGGGTTGTAGTCTCTGATGCTTTAAATTCTTGGGCATCCGGATTAACTTCTGTCACACAAAGTAATATAAGTAGTTTTATGAAGAGTGCTGATGGTTATTTGTCTACTGAAAAAACTTTTTTGAGTGATCTCTCTAGTATTGTAGGGAAAATGAGTCCTGGTAATTCTGGTTCGTCACAATCTGTCATAGATTCTGACACTTCGACTATGAATGCCGGACTTTCTGCAATAAATAGTGCAATAGATACAGTTACTTCTGCGGAAACGGCTCTCTCTGGGGCACAATCGAATTATGACTTAAAACTCGCTGGTAATTCCTCTCAGTCTCTAGCGGCACAACAAGCAAAAGTTGATCAGGCGCAAGCTAGTGTTGATGATGACAGTATTATTTCTCCTATAGACGGCGTTGTTACACAAGCAGATCCGAATATTGGGGAATTCGTAGCTGCTGGTCAGTCAGGTTTTGCAGTAGAAAATGATAGTAGTTTTAAGATAGAAGCTTACGTTCCAGAAGCTGATATAGCAAAGGTAGCGGTTGGTAATGTGGCGTCTAGTACGCTCGATGCTTATGGTGCATATGTCGATTTTCCGGCGAAAGTTATAACTATTGATCCAGCAGAAACTGTCCTTCAAGGCGTGCCAACATACAAAGTTACTCTTTTGTTTGTAAATAGTGATAGTCGTGTGCGCTCTGGCATGACTTCAAACCTGGAGATTTTAACTCATCAGGCTTCGGGAGTTTTAGAAGTACCATATCGTGCCTTGGTGATTACTTCAACGTCTACAACCGCTCGTGTAGTTTCAACTGATGGTAAGAGTTATCTTCCAGTAGTGGTTACAACAGGGTTAAAGGGTTCTGACGGAACTATAGAGATAACTGGTGGACTTAAAGAAGGTGATAAGGTTGTTACTTATGTTAAATAATATTATTGAAGTCAAAAATCTAAAAAAAGCCTATCATGATGGCTTGGAAGCTACTGTTGCGCTCGATGGAGTTTCCTTTGATATTAGAAAAGGAGAATTCGTTGCTATCATGGGACCGTCTGGTTCTGGTAAATCAACTTTGCTTCACCTTTTAGGACTCTTGGATATTTCTACGTCTGGCTCGTATCATTTTGAAGGAAAAAATGTCGTTACATTTTCAGGTAACGAACTCGCTGATTTACGTAATAAAAAACTTGGTTTCGTCTTCCAGTCTTTTAACCTTTTGGCAAGGACCAGTGTGCTTGAAAATGTGAAGTTGCCACTCGTGTATTCAGATGTGCCAGAAGGGCAGTGGGATGAGTTGGCTATAAGGGCGGTGGAGGCAGTTGGACTTTCTCATCGTCTAAATCATGATCAATCAGAATTGTCTGGTGGTGAGCGTCAGCGTGTGGCAATAGCTCGTGCACTTGTGACAAACCCAGAAGTTATATTCGCGGATGAGCCGACTGGTAACCTTGATTCAAAGTCTGGTAAAAATGTTATGTCTATCATTCAGGATTTGAATGAAAGGCAAGGTAAAACAGTTATTCTCATCACTCACGAGACTTCAACTGCTGATCATGCAGAACGCATCATTCGCCTTATAGATGGAACTATAGAAAGTGATACTAAAGTAAAGAATCGTCTAACTGCTGCTGATGAATATGTAAAGTAAAAAACCATGACACTTAGACACCTTTTCAAAACCTCACTTACAGGATTATCGACAAATAGATCGAGGTCTTTTTTGACGATTCTCGGTATCGTGATTGGTATCACGGCTATCATGCTCGTTGTATCTCTCGGTGCTGGTGCACAGAATCTAATTTTGGGTGAGGTTCAAGGTTTGGGTACAAATACAATTGCTATAATCCCAGGGCGTGAGCCGACTGGTCCCACTGATACAACTGCTTTATATAGTGATTCGCTTAAAGATAAAGATCTGACTGCGCTTCAAAATAAGGCAAATGTTCCTGGGTTATCTACCATCATGCCGACTGTTATAGGTGCAAGTAGTGCCTCCTATGATTCTAACGTCTATCAAGTTTCTATTTTTGGAGCGACTGATCTTATGGCAAACATTTTTAGTCTTGTTCCATCGGAAGGTCAATTTTTTAACCAGAGTGACGTGTTGTCTTATGCGAATGTTGTAGTTATCGGAGCTGATGTCGCAACACATCTTTTTGATACGGCAGATCCGTTGAATCAGAATATTAAAATAAAAGGACGTAATTTTCGTGTTGTTGCTGTGTTACCAAAATCTGGCGGTGGATCACTCTTTAATTTCGATGGAATGGTCATCATGCCTTATTCAACTGCGCAAACTTATGTCACTGGTCAGAAATATTTTAGTCGTATCATTATTCAAGCTGTTTCTGATGCCGCTGTACCAGTGACAGCGGATGATATTCGTTTAACTTTGGAAGAGTCACACAATATAACTGATCGAACAAAGGATGATTTTACTGTTCAAACCCAGCAAGATTTGGCGAATCGTTTAGGTACTATCACTTCAGCATTGACTTGGTTTTTAGTGGCAGTTGCTTCAATTGCGCTGTTTGTGGGCGGAGTTGGTATCATGAATATCATGCTTGTATCAGTGACTGAACGAACACGTGAGATTGGTTTACGTAAGGCTCTTGGCGCAAAAGATAAAGATATACTTTCACAGTTTTTACTTGAGGCGGTTCTGCTCACGGTTATAGGAGGAGCTATTGGAATATTTTTAGGTTCCTCGCTTGCCCTTATCACAGCCTTTGCTCTGTCGCACTTCTTGGCGATAAATTGGACTTTCGTATTCCCATGGTCGGGTGCCATCTTAGGTATTTCAGTTTCAGCTATCATTGGTCTAGTTTTTGGTGGATACCCAGCGAATCAGGCTTCGAAGAAGAGTCCGATAGAGGCACTCAGATATGAGTAGGGTGGTGACGGGTCAGTTGTGTGTGAAGTAAATAGTTGATCGTTCAGCCGAGTTTTTTCGTCTTTCGCTTAACAGAATTTTCATTTTCCTAGGCGGTTTGGTATCCCGAAATTCACTTGTACTGTAATTGCAAAAGATTTGCAGTACATGACGTAGGAACAAGGCTGGTTTCAAACCTAATTGCAAAAGATTTGCAATTACTGTACACTGTGTTTTCAAGGTATCGTATGGTGGCTATATTTAAATTCGCAATAAATTTGCTACCGATTTATCCTCACTCTTCTCAATTATTTATATAAAACATCAACATGCCACGTCCTCATGATCAAAATTATTATAATGATGAAGCAAACAGAGATATGACCAAAGACATCGTTTGGTCCTCTGGTTTGAAAGCAACAAAGCCAAGAATAGCAATTGTGAATGCTTTATTTGCTCAAAAACATCCAATCTCTATCGTAGAGCTTCATAAGATAATTAAAAAAGATTCGCCAAAGATCAGCAGTACTTCCATCTATCGAACACTCGAAGTTCTTGTAGAGAGTGGTACTGTTAGTCGTATAAATATCGGAAAAGTCCACTCATCGTATGAAATGATTAATGGTAGAAAGCATCACCATCACATTATTTGTAAGAAATGTGGCGACGTGGAAGATGTCGAGATGTGCCCGATACGTTCAAATATTGAGCTGTATGAAAATCAGACTAAAAAATTTAGGCTTATCCAGGATCATTCATTGGAGTTCTTTGGTATATGTAAAAAATGTAATAATTAAATCATCATGACCACACTTGTATTCATAGCTTTAGGTGCTCTACTCGCAACTCTCCTCGGAGGGCTTTTCGCTATTCGTTTGCGCGACAAACTCCATCTCATCCTTGGTTTTTCAGCTGGCGCTGTCATAGCCGTAGCGTTCTTTGACCTTCTCCCAGAATCTCTGGATCTTGGTTCAGGTTTTTATTCAAATAGCACACTCATAACCGTGACAGCTATAGGATTTTTGATTTATTTAATTCTAGATCGTTCAGTGTTCCTCCATGCACACGCTCATGATGGAGAAGATGATCACGATGGACATGCTCATGTAATTGAAAGTAAACGTGGCATACTTGGGGCCAGTAGCCTTTCTATTCACAGTTTTCTTGACGGTCTCGCGATCGGTCTTTCATTTCAGGTTTCTGCCGCGGTTGGAATCATTGTGACTATAGCTGTTTTGACTCACGATTTTTCTGACGGTATTAATACAGTTAATATGATTCTGAAAAACGGTGGGACTCGCGCCAAAGCTTTTCGTTGGCTCGTGATCGACGCTATCGCTCCAGTTTTAGGAATAGTCGCAACTCTTTTCTTCACTGTTCATGCTCAAAATCTTGCAATCATCATAGCGCTTTTTGCAGGCTTCTTTCTTTACATTGGTGCTAGTGACCTCATTCCAGAGAGTCATCATGCTCATCCAAAGTTTTTGACGACTGCTATGACTGTTATCGGGGCAGGGGTTTTATATGTGGCAATTCATTTGATCGGGTAATGCACCACATATCAATAATCAGTCGTATTTGGTATCATAAAACCATGATTAAGCCACATATTCTCATACTTGGTGCCGGTTTTGGTGGCATGTATACAGCTCGACAATTTAGACATTTAGTAAAAAAAGGTGAAGTGGACGTAACTATTGTTAATGAAACAAATTATTTTTTGTTCACTCCACTTTTACATGAAGTTGCTACTGGATCTCTAGGACCGCAGTCAGTTTCTGAGCCGCTCCGAGAAATTTTTGCTGGTACAGATATAAAGATATGTCAGGGAACAGTCATATCAATAGATCGTAAAAATCGCAAGGTCACCATACTTGGCGATGTTAATAGTGATGATATACACCATAGAGTGAAGCATGAAATATCTTACGATTTTTTGGTAATTTCTACTGGCGCTACTACGAATTATTATAATATTCCTGGGGCTGATATACATACATATCCTTTAAAAACTCTTTATGATGCCGTCATGATTCGTCGTAGAATTATTGATTCATTTGAAGAAGCTTCAATGTGCGAAGATCCGATAGTTCGAGCCCAGCTCTTGTCTTTCGTTGTTGTTGGTGGTGGGCCGACTGGCATAGAAATCGTTTCTGAACTTTCTGAATTGGTGAAGGGAATGATCAAAAGATATTATAAGGATTTAGAATGTGCCGTTACGCTCATACATTCAGGTCCTGAGTTGTTGCAGCAATTCAGTCCAAAGCTTCGTAAAGCAGCTCATGATCGTTTAATAAAAGAATGTGTAAAAATACATGTCGGAGCATCTGTCATATCGGTCTCGCCAAGAGGTATAGAGCTTTCAAATAATACGACGATTTTTTCTTCCACAGTCATTTGGGCTGCTGGAGTGACCCCTGTTATACCGCCATTTGAAGGAGATGTACCGGAGATGATTGGTAGACGATTAGCTGTTGATGAGTACTCTAGATTACCTGGTGATGATCGAGTCTTTGCTTTGGGCGACGTGGCTGGCTCTCTGCCGATGTTGGCTCAAGTTGCTGTTGGTCAGGCTCATGCTATTGCTTCAAATATCAAAGCATCTATAAAAGGCAAAAAATTAAAGACATTTAAGTATCGTTCAAAAGGCTCGATGGTTTCTATTGGTCAGTGGTTTGCTATTGGCGAGATATTCCATCTTAAAATATCTGGAATTTTTGCTTGGTGGTTGTGGCGCACAATTTATTTGTTCAAATTCATTTCTTGGAAGAAACGCTTCCGAATAGTTGCAAGTTGGACGATGAATATATTTTATCCTAGAGATATTACAAGGCTTTAGACTTTAAATAAGATATAATAGAGTCATGAATAAGGATCATCCCAATGCTCTTGCAGAAAAGTTCTTTCTGTTTTTTGATATTATTTTGATTATTCTAATAGTACCGGTATCGACATCAACTTTTTTCCCAACTCAATTTAAAATTCCCAACGGTATTTATATATTGGCGACACTTTCTATCATTGGGCTTTTGCCAGTTTTGATCAGTGCAATAAAATCTCTCATAAATAAAAAGCTGTCAGTCGATCTTTTGGCAACTATCGCTTTAACTTTTTCATTCATTTCTCATGAATGGGTATCAGCATCGTTCATTACTCTTATGTTGGCGTTTGCTCGTCTTTTTGATCATATAACCGAAGCTCGTGCAAAAAAGACGATTCAGAGTTTGATGAAATATCATGTTGAAAATGTTCGGATAAAAAATTCAAATGATAGTATCAGAGTGGTTCACATAAGTGAGGTCCGACCAAATGACATGGTTATAGTCGAAGCCGGAGAACGCATGCCTGTTGATGGAGTGGTAGTCTCTGGCGAAGCCGACATAGATGAAGCATCTCTCACGGGTGAAAGTGAATTGGTTCATAAAAAAGCTGGTTCAAAAGTTTTTACTGCTACCGTCAATGAGTCCGGCTCTCTCATCGTTAAGACTGAAAAAGTTGGAGCTGATACGACTCTGGCGCGTATGATTGCTCTTGTCGAGGAAGCCGGTCGCGATAAAAATGAAGCTGAGCGCGCTGCAGACAGATTCACTCAGTGGTATATCTCTTTATCTCTTTTAGCTACTATCATCATGTATTATCTAGGACTTTCACCACGCGAAATATTGGCAGTTCTACTCGTTGTTTGCGCTGATGATATTGCTGTGGCTGTACCGCTCGCTTTCACTGCTGCTATTTCACACGCTGCGCATAGGGGTGTAATCATAAAAGGTTCGAGTGCTTTGGAGCAATTATCAAAAATGAAGTTTATTTTGACTGATAAGACTGGAACACTCACTCGAGGCAAGCCGAAGATAGTCGATATGCGTTCTTATGATGCTAAATATTCAGTGCATGATGTAGCAGTTAGATTTTTCATGGGAGCATCAGAGTCGAATCACATGGTTTCAAAAGCTATAACTGAATATGCAACAGAGCAGAAAATACCATTGCATGCACCAGATGATTTTAAAGAGATCTCTGGAGAGGGAATTGTTTTCAAACATGAAGGAGAAAATATGCTCGTTGGACGTTTGTCGTTCATGGAAGACAAAAAGGCTGTAGTTTCTGAGCAAATTAAAAAAGACATTCAAAGTGAAAAAGATAATGGAAGAGGTATAGCTTGTCTATCGATTGATGGAAAAGTAGTTGGACTGTTGTCGTATAGAGATGAACTTCGTCCAAGAGTGAAAGAGATTATTACAGAGACAAAAGCTCTAGGTATAAAAGAATGGCATATGCTTACTGGTGATAATGAAAAGACTGCCTCGGTAGTTGCTAGAGAGATCGGCATTGATAATTATCATGCAAATATGACACCACAGGGAAAAGTGGATTTTATTCGTCAATTTGAAAATGAACATTCTGGAAAGGATATTGTTGGTTACATAGGTGATGGTGTGAATGACGCAGCGTCACTTGCTTTAGCTGATGTTTCTATCGCCATGGGTGGTATAGGGGCAGACGCGGCTATAGAAGCGTCTGATATAACCATAATGAAGGATCATCTAGATCGTTTACCAGAAATGATGAAAGTTGCTAAAAAAACTCGTGGTGTCATGAAAGGCAACTATTGGATTTGGGCTATAACGAACATTGTAGGACTAGGTCTTGTTACCTTTGGAATTATTGGCCCAGTTGGAGCCGCTACTTACAATTTCCTGACTGACTTTTTGCCTATTGGTAACGCCATGAGAGCGGGGAGGAAGTGATGCTACAATAATTTTTGATTCTTAAGATATTCACCTAGTTCGTGTGCATCTGCGTGCAACAGTATCCCGAGATATGATTGTAAAGATTGATTAAGACTATCTTCAGATATTTTGTTACTTCTGAAGTCTTCTACCTTTATTTTAAATTTTCTCAGAATCCTTTTCAGTGTCCGTTTTCTAATTAGCTTGCAATGAGGTAGGATGATGTAACCCAAGAAATCTACACCGTGTGAATATTTTCTGATTTCGATTTTATTGGGGTGCAGATTTAATCGCAAGTTATTTTTTAAGAAATTATCTATTGGTTGAATTAGATTTTCTAAGTATGTCTTATCATGAGATATTATGATGAAATCATCAGTATATCTGGCGTAATGTTCGATCTTCATGCCATGCTTCATAAATTGATCAAATATATTCATATAAATATTGGCAAAGAGTTGGGAAGTCAGGTTTCCAATAGGTATTCCTTTTCTACTTGCAATTTTTCCTCTCTCTCTTTTTTTTTCTCGTAAGTTCCGTTTTTTCTTCGTAACTGTGTACAAGCTCTTTCAGGAGCCACGACATCTTTTGGTCTTTTATTCTTTGTTGAAGAAGAAAAATGAGAATATCGTGATTTATACTATCGAAGAATTTTTGCACATCACATTTGAGGGCATAGCATGGTCTAGAGTTATTTTTACTTGCTTTTGTGAGCATATTCGCGACAGCTTCTACTCCTTTGTGACTTCCTTTTCCTATACGACAGGAAAAAGAATTAGAGATGAATGTTTCTTCAAATATGGGGTTAAGAATCTTAAAAACTGCATGATGTATAACTCGATCTCTAACAATTGCTTTATGTATATGTCGTCGTTTTGGATCGCTGATGAAAAAACCCTCATAAGGTGCATGCCTGTACGTCTGATCCGTAAGTTCTCTTTGAAGTTTGAATATCTCTATTTCCAAATCTCGTTCAAAAAGAGCAACATCTGGTCTCGACCGTTTACCGTGCTTGAATTCGTCCCAAGCTGAAAACAGGTTTTCTAGTTCTACTACATTATTAAAAATATTATTATAAATTCTCATGACTGAATTTGAAATTCCTATCCTCAAAAAATCGTACGACCTTTATAAAGCTTTCCATGAATACCGCAAAGTAATTCCGAAACAGGACAGATATACTGTCTGGGAGCGAAGCGAGAATATGTTACTCGATATGCTCGAGTGTTTACTTGAAGCTGGATATGCTAAACAAGCAAACAAATATCTTCTGTTAGAAAAGGGAAGTGTAAAGCTTAATCTATTCCGATTTTTTATTCGTCTAATGAAAGATACACATTCTCTCGATACTAAGAAATATATCGTACTGCAAACACATATCGATGAGATTGGTCGTATGCTTGGAGGTTGGATACGTTCTCAGAAATAAGTGAAAAGCGCCCGAAGGCGCCTTTCTGAATGGAGAGACTTCGGAGGAAACCCAGAGGCCGACCCATAGTTGTCGTTGGTATTGTCGACATCGTTAGCGTCGAACTTGACCTTGTCGTCGTTGAACTTGAAGTTGGGCGACTTCGAGAAGACGCCATCGGCATCCGGATTTTGCCTCTGCTTATCTGATCACCGAAACGCAAGGATGTTCTCTGCTGGAAACAGAATATTCTTTTATTTATGAGTTAACATTCGGACGAATGGATACTTTGACAGCACAAACCATGTTACAGGCGTAGAGTCTGTCTTAAGCGAGAGGCAAGCAGTATCTCCTTCTTTTGTGGTAACTCTCTCGCAAACCTCATTTAGCAAAGTGACCTATTGGGTTGATTTACGAAACTCTGACCACGGTATCCACGAAGGGATAGAGTTCAGCGACGGCAATCCTTGAACGACCGTACATGAGCCTATACTCGGTAATAGTATAGCATATTTAGCTATATCCAGAGCCATAGTATGATAGATTGACTAATCTGATATATATGATATAATACACGCAGATACATTGACATTACTGCAATGTTCCGCAACCTGCCGGAGCGAATCTGGCATAATAAAGAAAGGATGGTTCCGATGAAATCAACATTGGCCCCGTCAGTTACCGTTACCAACCGCGATCACAAAGGTCGCAAATTCATGGACATTGTTGCTGCTGCGTATGACAAGGCACAATTGTCCGAAGCCGAGGCGCAACGCGTTAACAATACACCTGGGCTTGCCGACCTGATCACCGAGTTCATCATGAATAATCGCATCCGCGAGGAATTCAAGGACGAGGAGGTTAAATCGAAGTATGGCTACCTCTCCGGCTACAAAAAGCCGCTCGACCTCAACGCCCAGTGCAACAAGCTCCGCGAGTTATTCTTGGGGCTGGGCTTCGCCAATCAAGATCTGCTGACGCGGATCGAGAAGGGTGAGGTCAAACTCCCACAAAACGCCGAAGGCTGGTTCGCTATCCCTAATTGGAAGAAGAATCAGAAGATCTTCGGATGGGCCTACAGCGAAGCGGTGCAAAAGATCCTTGATACCATCAAGAAGACCCGCGACGGTGCGTTCTATAACTACCGCGACGGGCAAGTGGATGAGAAGCACCTGCGTCAATCGGCTCGTTCCGAGCAATTCTGGAACGACTTAACCAAAGCCCAAGGCGATGCGGATATCCTCATCATCGCTGGTCAGTTCGGTCTCCGTCACCGCGGTCGCTCGGTTCGTCGGGCACGTGTGATCATTGAAGACACAACGAATGAAATCGGTCTCGGTGCATTCGCCGTCGGCACGATGCTCATTACGAATCCGATTCGCCTTCAGCACTATGATGATCTCTGGATTGATTGTCCCGGTGACGAATGGTCTCCGGATGCCGGTGGCGTCTTCTCGAGGTCGCCCGACTTCTGGTTCCACGTCGGCGGGGTCGGGTTCGACGCTGTCGATGTCGACGATACCAGCGACGACTTTGGGTCGGCCTCTGGGTTTCCTCCGCAGTAATCCTTGCACCTCGAATCCTTGAATCTATTGCAGTTTTGATTCTTGAATTCGAATTTTTTGGAGCCACTTGCGCAAGCGAGTGGCTCTTTTGTATGAATATGGTTGTGCATTTATAACGTGGTATAATATACATACTGTTCAGTATTCATTATTATTTTAATATTAATTTATGGCTTTCATATTTTTAATTGCACGTATAGTTCTTGGTTACTATTGGCTACAAGTTGCATATAGTCATCTTTTCAAATCAGCGGGATTAATTGGTTACGCACAATCAAAAGGTATCAAGTCCGCAAAGGTAGCAGTTATTGGTTCAGGTATCCTTGCTTTACTCGGTGGACTTTCAATATTACTTGGTATTCGTCCACACTACGGCATTCTTTTGTTGGTCATCTTCTTACTTGGCGTTTCTTGGAAGATGCATGCACATTGGAAGATTGAAGATCCTATGGCTAAAATGGGTGAGCGTATAAACTTCACAAAGAATATTGCTTTAGCTGCTGCTATTTTGGCACTTGTCGCTGTTGCTCAGCCTTGGGTTTACGGACTTAATTGGTAGTCGGAATAATTTTTGGTAAATGTCAGACATAAATAATCTTTCAAAACTCATCGAAGGTGAAGTCAGTACTTGGACGACTGACCTCAATAACGCTAGTCATGATGCTAGTCTCTTTGAGGTTAAGCCAATAGCGGTTGTTTTTCCTAAGAATGTTGAAGATTTGAAAAAGTTGGTGAGGTATGTGACAGATGAGAATAAACATCGCGAGTTGAGTGGTCAAAATGGTACGAATAAAGAGGCGAAGCTGACACTCACCGCTCGTTCGGCTGGAACAGATATGTCTGGCGGACCACTCACTGAATCTTTGGTGGTTGATTTTACGAAGCATTTCAATCAAATAAAAGAGGTCAGAGACGGTAGTGCTACCACTGAACCTGGAGTTTATTATCGTGACTTTGATAAGGTAACACTCGCAAAAGGTGGGCAAATCATGCCTAGTTATCCCGCTTCACGTGAGCTCTGTACTGTTGGTGGTATGGTTGCGAATAATTCTGGTGGAGAGAAGACTCTTACGTACGGAAAGACAGAGAATTATATTCGTTCTTTAAAGATGGTCTGCGCTGATGCAAAAGAACATGAGTTCAGGCCTCTATCTATGCACGAATTGGAACAGATAAAAAAGTTTCCAACTTTTGAGAGTGAAATTTATAGGAAGATGCATGAGTTACTGGATAAAAATTATGATTTGATACAGCATGCAAAACCAATAGTTTCAAAAAATTCTAGTGGTTATTATCTCTGGAATGTTTGGGATAAAAAGAAGGGGATATTTGATTTAACAAAGATGATTGTTGGCTCACAGGGAACATTTGGACTCATAACAGAGATAGATTTTGCTCTGGTTAAACCTAAAAAATATTCGCATATGGTCGTTGTTTTTTTAAAAGACTTGAATCAGTTAGGTCCTATCGCGGATTGTATAATGAAATTTAAACCCGAAAGTTTCGAATCTTATGATGATCATACTTTTAAAGTTGCTTTGAAATTTTTGCCAAGTCTGATAAAAAAAATGAAAGGCAATATCATTGGATTAGCTTTTTCGTTTATACCAGAGATGTTTGCTGTTTTAAGAGGCGGTGTACCAAAGATGGTTTTGATGGCTGAATTCACGGCAGATACAGAGACAGAAGCTTTGGATTTGGCGATACAGGCTCACTATTCATTGGCAGATACAAATATAAAAGTTAAATCTTTTGTCACTAAAGACGCTAGATCCGCTGCAAAATATTGGACTATACGTCGTGAGAGTTTCAACATGCTTCGTCAGCACGTCAAAGGTTTGCGCACAGCTCCTTTTATAGATGACTTCGTTGTACCACCTGCAACATTAACTAGATTTTTGCCTAGGTTGTATGCGGTCTTAGGTGAATATGAACGCGATCTTACATATACGATCGCTGGTCACGTAGGTGATGGAAATTTTCATATAATTCCGCTTATGAATTTGAATGATCCAAAATCTAAAAAAATCATTGAGGACCTGTCTGTAAAAGTTTATAAACTCATCCACGAATTTCATGGTTCGATCACTGGTGAACACAACGACGGCATCATCCGTACACCTTTTGTTGAGATGCAATATGGACATGAGGTTTACAAACTGTTTGAAGAAGTAAAAAAGATTTGGGATCCTGCTGGCATTTTTAATCCAGGTAAAAAAGTTGGTGGCACACTCAAATATGCTTTTGATCATATCGTGAAGAGTTCATAAAAATGCTAGTATATAGTTTATGGATTCCAGTATTTCTGTAAAAAATTTAACCAAAACTTTTAAAGGCGGTCTTGTTGCTGTTAATAACATTTCTTTTGAAGTACCAAAAGGATCTATTTTTGCTTTTCTAGGTCCAAATGGAGCAGGTAAGACTACGACTATCAAGATGCTCACGACTCTGCTTCATCCAACATCGGGAACGCTTACTTTGAATGGTATGGATCCAGTTAAGCATCCGCACGATGTTCGTGAATCATTCGGTATAGTTTTCCAAGATCCTTCACTTGATGATGAGCTCACCGCTTATGAGAATATGTTTTTTCATGCAGGACTTTATGGTGTGCCAAGATCAGAAACTCCAGCGAAGATAGAAGATATGATGAAGTTTGTAGAACTCTGGGATCGTAAAGACAGCTTGGTAAAGACATTTTCTGGGGGCATGAAGCGTCGTTTGGAGATTGCTCGTGGACTTTTGCATACACCCTCAATACTTTTTTTGGATGAGCCGACTACAGGACTTGATCCACAGACTAGAAATTATATTTGGAATTATATTAAAAAATTAAATGAAGAGCGCGGTTTAACTGTTTTCTTCACTACACATTACATGGAAGAAGCTGAAAGATCTGCACACCAGGTTGCAGTTATCGATCATGGAAAGATCATCGCTAGTGGTACACCAGCAAGTATCATAGCCTCAACTGGTACACAAAATCTTGAGGATGCATTTATTAAATTAACTGGTAAGAATATCCGTGAGCAAGAGGCTGGTGGCATTGATCAGCTTCGTCAGATGAGACAAGCCTGGCGTGGTGGAAGAAAGTAGGTGTAAACTGCAGTAAAAATATGAAAACAAACATTCTATATCCAATCTATATACTCTGGCTTCGACAATTGAAGCGCTATTTCCGATCGAAGTCACGCATGATCGGTTCTCTTGGCCAGCCAATTGTTTTTCTGGTGGCTCTAGGTTTTGGCTTTGGTTCTATCTTTGCTAAGGCTGGTGGTGGAAATTATATTCAGTTTCTTTCTCCAGGCATCATCGCCATGTCTATTATGTTCACTGCCGTTTTTTCAGGTATTGAACTCATTTGGGATCGTCAGTTCGGCTTTCTGAAAGAGACGATGGTAGCACCTGTATCGCGTATGACCATCATGTTTGGTCGCACTCTAGGTGGAGCAACGACAGCTACGATTCAAGGAATTATCGTTTTCATTATCACAATCGTTATCGGTTTTCGTCCTGATATTTTTGCAGTTCTTTGGGGGCTTTTATTTATGTTTGGTATTGCTATAGTTTTTACCGCTTTCGGTACCGCTATAGCTTCGACAATGGAAGACATGCAAGGTTTTGGCCTTATCGTGAACTTGGTCAACATGCCTTTGTTCTTCCTGTCTGGTGCACTGTTTCCCCTCAATACAGCCCCCGCTTTTATCCAATGGATAGCTTTCATCAACCCTCTATCTTATGGCGTTGATGGTCTGCGTGGTGCATTTACAGGCGTTTCTTTGCATTTAATTAGTACTGATGCTCTGGTTATAACAGGGATAACTATTTTGTTCCTGGCCGTCGGTGCTTGGTTGTTTAGTAAAGTTGAGGTGTAGGCGAAAACTTAAAGTAAAATAATGAAACCGGTCAAAATTAAAGTTAATGACTTAATGCAAAACGGTTATGAGTATAAACTTACTGAACCTGTCGGTAAAAATTTTGATTCAGCTTTTAAACCACAACTGACTCCAGCGGAAATGCTCAAGCTCGGTGTTTTTGGCGGAGTTTATTTAAGAGATTGCAAGAATGAATTTCCAAAAGAGTGGTTCAAGGATGCGAAGTTTGCTCCAGAGGGAAGTGATAAACATATTGCCGAATTGAATTATTTTAGTGTGAATGCAAGTCAACCTTTGTCTGTTTGGTTAGCAAAAGGTTGGATACATCCTGATGATCCTAGAGGTTGGTTTCAGTGGTATTGCCGGTATTACATGGGACGCCGTCATAGTGATGATGTTCGTCAGATAAAGCGTTGGAAGGCTATGGTGAGGCATGTGGCACAGATAAGGAATAACTGCCGTGTAGGTGATGATACTTGTCATACAAAGCAAAGGCAGGCACTACTACATTGGGCTTATGATAGCAGGAAAATGTAGTTAGTCTTTTTGCCTATATTACCAAGGGTATTTTTGCCCTTTGAACCAAAATTGTCCTGTTTCAGGATGTGAGATGGCAAGGTCATAAATGTATTTCGCTGCTTCAGCAGGGAGCATCGGCGCGTCGGAGCCACCCATGTCAGTGCGTACCCAACCTGGGTGAACGGAGGAGACGATGATACCAGTTTTTTCGTGGTTCATTCTGACAGCAAGAGTTCGTGTGTACATATTTATTGCTGCCTTTGAAATTTTGTAGGCTGGGTAGTGATATGGTTCGTGCGTATCCGCTAGAATATCAGCTTCGGAAATTGAGCCTGCCTGTGAAGAAATATTTACGATGTGACCACTGTTATTTATTGATGGAATAATCTGTTCGGTGAGATCAATTGTTCCAATAAGATTAATTTCTAAAGTTTTACGTAACTTGTCAATAATGACGTGAATTTCTTCACTGTCAGGCATAGCTCCTGCATTATTAATTAGAAAATCAATTTTTGAATTATTTTTATTTAATGTTGAAGAAATATCATCGGTACATTTCTTAATCGATTCAGAAACAGACAGGTCAAGTTTAAAAACTTTTAGATTTTTATGCTCAAAATCTACAGTGCCAGTTTGTGATGTACCTATGACGTTATAGTTTTCTGCTAAAAACTTTTCGGCTAGAGCTTTGCCGATGCCACGACCAACGCCGGTGATGAGGACTGTTTTGGGAGACATGTTTGTAGTGGTGTTTGTGGTGGTTGGTTTGATTTTCATGAAGTTATTTTAGCATAGTAAAATTCAAGAATCGCTAAATACTCGCCGGAAACAATGTCTCAAAAACACGTTGTACTGTTGTTGCAAATTTGTTGCAATTAGTGTACAGGTGAATTTCGAGATACTAAACCGCCCAGCAAAATGATTTTTGGATAAATAAACAAGGAATGGATCGGCAATAAAGTAATAAATTAAAGACAGTTGCTTTTTCTTTGTATGACCTATATAAATAACCCATGGCTCACGTATTTTCCCCAATTCAAAATCACATAGTTTCTCGCCTCAAGAATGCAAAGATGTTGCGTTACAGCGAGTTGCAGCAAAAGGGTGTACCAAATGATCTTTTTAATTATCATCTGCAGTTTCTTGTTAAAAAAGGGTATTTGAAGCGTTCAGATGATGGTTATTCATTGTCAGAGCTTGGTGTAAAACATGTCGCTGATTTTAATCCTGCTACTGATGATAGTGGCACAGCGAACCTTTTTAAGATAAATGTTTTGACTGTAGTATCGCGAATCAATAATAAAAAAATACAAATCTTAAATCAGATTCGTAAATCAAACCCCTCATACGGTAAAGTCGGTGTCATGGGCGGAGTTGTTAGAAAAGGAGAATCAGTTGGAGATGCCGCCACACGTAAATTGAAAGTTGAAACTGGATTAGAAGCAACATTTAAATTAGTTGGAATAGAGCGACGTACTATGTATGTAAAAGGTGAGCTATTTTCTGATGTTATTTTTCCAATAGCTTATAGTGATGAATATTTCGGAGAACTCTTGGAAGATACAGAGTATGGTCACAATATGTGGGTGGATATAGATGAGGCCATAAAGAATGAGTCTGCTGAATTTGATTCAATAGTTTCTCTTAAAAAAGTCTTGCAAGCAGTGAAAGGCGATTTGATTTTGAAAATGCCATTTTTCTATGACGAGAATACGCAGAGTGGAGAGTTGATGTAGGTTTACCGAGGGCGCCCTCGCTTTTTTTGTTTTATATAGTTTTTATACTTATTAGTATTATTAACTAATATAAATACATGTCACACGAAATAGAGACTAAGGTGCTGGATATTAATTTAAATAAAGTTAGAAAAAAGCTGATTTCATTGGGTGCCAAGAAAATACAAGATGTCAGATTTATTGTTGATTGGTATAGATTGAAAGGTGTAACTGAAGGTAAAGATCCGTGGTTCCTCAGAATTCGTTCAGATTCTAAAGGTAAGCATGAAGTCACCTGGAAAGCTAAGTCAGATATTTTAGGTACAACAAGGAGACATAAGGAGATTAATTTCTTTATTCAGGACTTTGAAAAATTGTCAGATTTATTTGAAGAAATTGGGCTAGAAAAATACGCGCATCAGGAAAAGGATAGGTTGTCGTTTGGTTATAAAAATTGGTCATTCGATATTGATCAATACCCGGGTATGCCGGTCTTTATGGAGATTGAGGGTGAGAGTGAAGAGCATGTTAAGAAAGCTTTGTTAACTCTTGGATTAGATAAAAATCCTACTTGGGCAAAAGGGGAAAGGATTCTAATTCAAGATATTTATAAGCTTGATTGGTATAACATGAAGTTCTAAACAAAAAAAACAACAAAAGATTCAGTAATGAATCAGAAAGGAGTTAGTTATGATCGAGAAAACTATAGTTCTTTTGAAGATTCCAGTGTTCCATCCGGAGTGCGACAAAGTAAGTGTTTTCATTGCTCAATCTCTTGGTATATATGGGTTTGATTATAGATTAAGAGACATGTATTTGGATGAAAACGAGCTGAGCAAGATTTATTCAAATGTGAATGAGGTGATACTCAATTCAATCCTTGCACAGCTTGCATTTAAAAAACTTCGTGTGTTTGTGGTGACTGGAGAAGACGCTGTCAGCAGAGTGTTCAACCTCAAAGGCACCAAAACAGACCCGTATGACTGTGATCATTCATCTTGGCGTTATAATCTCGCGGTTAACGTTCCGGGTGTCAAAGATCTGAGCAGACGTGTTAGGTTACGGAAAAGTGATGGTTCAGACCTGGTGACAATTGTTGAAAACTTTGTCCATGCACCAGGACCTGATGATGTTGAGCGTAATCTACAGGTATTTAGGAAATATTTTGGACAGATCTAGTCAGACACAACGGCAAGCTTATAACTTACCGTTTTTTATTACCGAGGAATTCCTCACTTTCGTACTTTTATCTATGCGCTATACTTGGAATATGGATCAACAAACTATAGACGTCTACAACAAAATGGCTTTGGAATACGACCAAGAGACAACTGATTTTTGGGTTCGTTTTCCTGTGACATTTATTGATTCTTTCGCATCGAAAGTTAGAGGTAAAGTGCTTGATGTAGGCAGTGGTCCTGGTCGCGATGCCTTGATTTTAAAAGAGAAAGGTTTGGATATTACTTGTCTTGATGCTTCGGAAGAGATGGTTAAGCTTTGTCTGGACAAGGGATTGAAGGCTGTTGTTGGGGATTTTAATAATTTGAAATTTGATGATAAGTCTTTTGGTGGCGTGTGGGCGTACACTTCATTGCTTCATAATTTAAAAGCAGATATTTCGAAGCCGTTAAAAGAAATTTACCGTGTATTATCAGACGATGGTATTTTAGGACTTGGACTCATAGAAGGGGATTTTGACGGATACCGTGAAAGTTCTGGGATGAATATGCCAAGATGGTTCGCATTCTATAAAAAAGATGAAATAGAAGCAATTCTGATGGGTTGTGGGTTTGAAATTATTCACTTTGAGCAATTTAAGCCACGTTCGAGAAATTATTTGAATTATATATGTAGAAAGGTCTAGGTAGACTTTACCGAGGAATTCCTCACTAGAAGTCTTTTTGGGGAGGAGTATGTTTAGTATTGAAAGGAAGAAGCATGAAAATTAAAAAACGAAGTATGAAGAAAATTAAAAGTAAGTTAAGAAAGCAAATTAAAAAATCTAAAAATAAAAAGTCTTCAAGATCTCCACGAGTTCATTATGATAATGATAGAAAAATGTCTGGCACAGTCGGGAGCTTAGTCTTCAGTTATGACCCTGAAAATGCTCTGGACTTTTTGAATGAGCAAATATTACTTGCTCGTCGTTAATCTATATCTCAAGCGCCATGATTAATCTTATGGCGCTTTTTAATAATCTTTTAATATCAAGCATAAACATTGAATATAATATTGAATTTGTAAATCACTCGGCGGGATGAGTGTCTGAAAACTGGGTGTACAATTATTGCAAATTTGTTGCAATTACGTCAAAAAGTAGCTTTATTTCTGCGTTGTCTACTGCAAAACTTTTGCAATTAGTGTACAGGTGAATTTTGGGAGACCGAATCGTCGAGTAAAATGAAAAAACTCTGCAAAAAACTCTGCGAGAATCAACCGCATTTATTTGTTATTTGCACCCACCTTAACTTACTTTTATCAACCTACTCATACCTCAAAGCTTCAATAGGATTCAAACTGGCGGCACGTCTAGCAGGATAATAGCCGAAGACAATACCGATAGCGGCGGAGACACCGAAGGCGAGCAGGACTGACGATGTTGAAATAGACGCTTGAAGGATACCAAAGTAAGTTACACCAAAGGCAATGAGCCAACCAAGTATGACACCAATAGTTCCGCCTATAACCGTGAGTGCTACTGCTTCTGTGAGGAATTGAGTACTGATATCTTTACGCTTAGCACCTATAGCTTTACGTAGACCAATCTCGCGTGTACGTTCAGTCACAGTGGTGAGCATCATATTCATGATACCGATACCACCGACGACTAGTGAAATACCAGCCACGGCTCCAAGGAGGATGGTGAATGTACCAGTGACACTAGAAGCTGCTGAGACGATAGAAGCCTGGTTCAAGACATTGAAATCAGCGGCAGTTGGATCAGAGATTTTATGTCGAGTTAGAAGAAGAGTAGTGATATCATCCTGAACTTGAGTCATGACATCCGCTGAAACGGCAGAGACGCTAATACCTGTAATATAACTTGTGTTACCAACGAGGAAAAGCTCAGCGTCCTGTAGTGGAATATATATATTGTCATCTTGGTTATTAAAACCACTTGTTCCTTTTGAGACAGTGACTCCTATGACGGTGAAGTTTATTCCTTTGATAACAAGAGTTTGTCCGACAGGTTCATCTGTACCAAATAGGTCGGTAGCCGTGGTTGGGCCTATGACTGCAACTTTATTTAAATTTTTACCATCAGTGTCTGCAATGAATGATCCATCAGTAACCTGGATATTATGAACGCTAGAATATGCAGAGGTGACACCGGTGACGGTTGTATTTGTGTTGGTACCCTTTGCTGTTACCTGATAACGGCTGGAATCTTCGGGTGAGACATAGGCAATATTTGAAACATTATTAGTTATGGCGGTAGCGTCATCTGGTGTAAGAGTGTGTGATGATCCACGACCAGAAGATACTTGATAACCCGGTCCACGCTGTGCCCCAGGCGATATGACGAGGAGATTTGATCCAAGTGCTTGGATACTGGACTGGATAGATCCTTGAGCACCTTGACCAATAGAGACCATGACTATGACAGAACTGATACCTATGATTATACCGAGCATAGTTAAGGATGTACGGACTTTATTCGCTGTGAGAGCTGATGTTGTTTCGTGGATTATATCTTTGGTGGTCATAGTAATTTATTAAGCTTTCTTTTTGGCGTGGGCGATGACACGCTTATTGTGACTGCTGCCGTCTTCGACTATTAATCCATCTTTTATATAAATAATACGATCAGCATGTTCAGCGACTTCACGTTCGTGAGTGATCAAGACAATAGTACTTTTGAATTCTTTGTTAAGCGTTTGAAAGGTACCGAGGACTATATCGCCAGTTTGCGAATCGAGGTTACCTGTTGGTTCATCGGCGAGGATCAGAGAGGGGTTGTTCACAAGGGCACGAGCGATAGCTACGCGCTGTATTTGTCCTCCGGATAGCTGATTTGATTTATGTCCAAAACGATCTTCTGAGAGACCTGCGGCAAGTAGAGCCTTAGTTGCTCTTTGTTCACGTTCAGCTTCTGGCACCTCCGCGTAAATGAGGGGTAATGTAACATTTCTCATCACTGTAGCGCGGGGTAGAAGGTTGAAAGATTGGAAAACGAAACCGATACGATCACGACGAATTGTGGCCAACTCATCATCAGAGAGTTTTGAAACATCATGGCCATCGAGTTTATATGTTCCAGATGTTGGCGTATCGAGCGCGCCGAGTATGTGCATCAAAGTGGATTTACCAGAACCAGATGGTCCCATGATAGCCACAAATTCTCCGTCGTTGATGGTAAATGTTACACCACGAAGAGCGTGGGTCTCATTGTCGCCATTTACATAAGTCTTTTTAATATCTTTGATTTCAATCATTTTAATTTCCTGTAGTACGAGTTGCTCCAGCAGAACTTGCCGCTGTATTTGTAGTTGTTCTTGTGCCACCTCCTCCACCAAATCCTCCTCCACCCGCACCACGACCTCCTGCACCCAGACTACTTAATAGGCTTGGTGCTGTAGTGGTTGTTTTTACAACACTGGCAGCAGCGGTTGTCTTTGTTATAACCCAATCTCCAGCTGATAAGCCACTGCCAATCTCAGTATTTGTACCGTCGGTTGCTCCTATGGTGACTGTGGTATCTATTGGAGTAGCTGCGGAAGTCATTGTTATACTAGCATTAGCACGACCACTAAATTGTCTGGTTGAGCTACCTGTGCCAGGATTTGTAATTCCATTTGCCGCCATCAGACTAGAAATATAAGCAGAAACAATTGTTGGATTGAATGTTTGGACATAATTCTGGTTGCCTTGAGATTTTACTGCGGCTCCAGGTACTGTTAGAACATTATCTATTTCATTTGTTGTGATGGTTGCGTTTACACTCATTCCTGGATTGATGCGTGTGTCGGCTGTGTTGATAGATACTTTTACTCCGTAAGAAACAACACCTGAACTAACTGTACCAACAAGATCTACTTCAGAAACTGTTCCTGTGGCTGTAAAATTATTTATA
>Ga0265327_10002123_pt1 | contig 21917 bp, 21 predicted proteins | sample 41621metaG_FD_202089 | JGI IMG/M metagenome (GOLD analysis project Ga0265327, IMG submission 202089) | Rhizosphere microbial communities from Carex aquatilis grown in University of Washington, Seatle, WA, United States - 4-16-21 metaG | ecosystem: Host-associated > Plants > Roots > Rhizosphere...
CGGATGGTGCCGATCGGAGATTCGATGTCCGCGGTGGCGACGGCGACCTTGAGGTCCGGCCGGATCTGAACGTCCGCGAAGCCCATGCCGTCCAGGATCATCCGCAGAGACTGTTTGAATCCGCCGCCCAACAGTTTGGGCATCGGGCCGCTCACGGCCTCCTCCGGTGTGCCGCCGAACTTCATGATGTGCCGGATGACGTCCGGCGCGCCATAGGTGCGGATGTCCGAGTACTCTTCGGCCCGCACGTAGGTGACGGCGGAGGTCATGGACGAGAAGATCAGCGGATACAGGTCGGTGATGCCACCGGGGTCAATTCCCGTGCCGTGCAAGGTCACCCCGGCCTGACGGGCGCTGGCGTCCAGGTCGCGGCCGGAACTATCGGGGTAGAACCAACCGACCGGGGTGACGACGTTCTTCTTCGAGGCGAGCAACGCCGCAACGTCCGACGGGTTGGGAAGTAGCGGGCTGTAGATCACGCAGTCGGCATCCAGGGAAACGATGTCGTCGAGGCTGTTGGTGGTGATCACCCCGATGGGGGCGTGCCCGATGAGCTCGCCGACATCGGCGCCTGTTTTCTGCGGTGAGTGCACCCAGCATCCGACCAGCTGTAGTTCCGGGTGTGTGAGCACCGCGCTGATCGCCGCCCTACCGACTTCCCCCGTCGCCCACTGGACAACCCGATAGACCATGGTCATTGCCTCCTTGCAACCGGTAACCTCAGACCTGCATAACACCAAACAAGTGCTTGGTCTAGATCTTGAGAGGTGGGAATCTCGGTGATTAGACACGGATTTCGGTTTGGGACGAATCTGATCTCCCATGGAGACCCGGCCCAGATTCGCGATCAGGTGCGGCGAGCTGAGGATTGCGGTGTTGACGTCGTCGTGGTTCCCGACCACCTCGGAGTCGGTGCACCGTTCCCGGTAATGCTTGCCGCTGCGAGTGTTTCGACGAACATCCGGGTCGGTAGCTTCGTGCTGACCACCGGTTTCTATTCTCCGCGGCTACTCGCGCGCGACATCGCCACCTGCGACCGGCTCACCGACGGTCGCATTGAGATCGGGTTGGGGGCCGGCTACGTCCAGCAGGAGTACGCGGCCGCGGGAGTGCCCTTTATGAGTCCCGCCGGACGTGTGCAGCAGCTCGCCGACGCGGTCGATGCACTGCGGGGCCTGCTCTCAAGCCCGGACCATTGGCCGCGGCCAGTTCAGTCGCCCATACCGATCATGATCGCAGGCAAGGGTGACAAGATCCTGAAACTTGCGGCGCAGCAGGCTGATATCGTCGCGATCTCTGATGCCGGGATGCGCGCCGACCTCGCCGAGCGTGCCGCATACGTCCGCAATGCCGCTGCTCAGCGTGCCGACAAGCTGGAGTTGAACTTGGGGATCTTCGATGTCGCGATTGACCGCGCACCGGATCTGGGGCTGATGCGTGTTTACCGACCAGGTGATTCCGACGAAGAGCTACTGGCATCGCCAACTCTGCTGCACGGATCACACGGCGAGCTGGTCGAGCAGATCATCTCTCTGCGCGAAGAACTCGGTATCTCCTATCTGACATACATGGGGGCAGATCCTCGCGGAATCAAGGACTTTCACTCATTGATCGCCGCGCTGAAGTAAGGACCTTCGCATCTATCTTCCGATGCCGCGGCAGATGATCATCGGCGTCATGACTCCCGATTCGGAACCCGTGACCCTGCTCGAAAAATACGAAAGCTGGACGCTGCTCGCCGGTGCCAAATTGGGGCGACTGGTGCTCGTGATTGACGGCCGACCGGAGATCTTCCCCATCAACTTCGTGACCCAGCGCGGCACCGTATTGTTCCGAACAGCGGAGGGCACCAAACTCTTTGGTGCGGTGGTGAGCGACCAGGTGTTGTTCGAGGCCGACGATCACAACGATATCGGCGGCTGGAGCGTCGTCGTGCGTGGCGCCGCACAGGTACTCAGCACCTCGGTCGAGATCGATGAGGCCGACGGGGCCGGTCTGTATCCGTGGATACCCACGCTGAAATTGCACTATGTGCGCATCATCCCGGCGCAGATCACCGGCCGCCGCTTCGTGTTCGGGCGTGAGCCGGACGTCGGCCACGTTCCGGGCTAGTGCCCGACGTGCGCCTCGGCGCGCATGCGTTCGACCATGTGTGGGTAGTGCAGTTCGAACGCCGGGCGCTCCGAACGGATCCGGGGCAGCTCGGTGAAATTGTGCCGGGGCGGCGGGCAGCTGGTGGCCCACTCCAGGGAGTTGCCGTAGCCCCACGGGTCATCGACCGTGACCACCTCGCCGTAGCGGTAGCTCTTGAAGATGTTCCACACGAACGGCAGCATCGACGAACCGAGAACGAATGCGCCGACCGTTGACACGATGTTCAAACTCGTGAAGCCATCGGTGGGTAGGTAGTCGGCATACCGGCGCGGCATGCCCTCATTGCCCAGCCAGTGCTGCACCAGGAACGTGGTGTGGAAGCCGATGAAGGTGAGCCAGAAGTGGAACTTGCCGAGGCGCTCGTCGAGCAGCCGGCCCGTCATTTTCGGGAACCAGAAATACACGCCCGCGAAGCTGGCGAACACGATGGTTCCGAACAGCGTGTAGTGGAAGTGCGCCACCACGAAGTACGAGTCGGTGACGTGGAAATCTATGGGGGGAGCGGCGAGAAGGACACCGGTCAGACCGCCGAACAGGAAGGTGACCAGGAAGCCGATCGAGAACAGCATGGGCGTCTCGAAGGTCAGCTGCCCCTTCCACATCGTGCCGATCCAGTTGAAGAACTTGATACCGGTCGGAACCGCGATCAGGAACGTCATGAAGGAGAAGAACGGCAGCAGCACGGCGCCGGTGGCGTACATGTGGTGCGCCCACACCGCAATCGACAACGCTCCGATACCCAGGGTCGCAAAGACCAATGTGGTGTAACCGAAGATAGGCTTGCGGCTGAACACCGGGAAGATCTCAGACACCACCCCGAAGAACGGCAACGCTAACACATACACCTCAGGGTGCCCGAAGAACCAGAACAGGTGCTGCCACAGCAGAACTCCGCCATTGGCGGGATCGAAGATATGTGCGCCCAAGTGGCGGTCGGCCGCCAGACCGATGGCCGCCGCGGCCAGAAGCGGGAACACCAGCAGCACCAGCACGCTGACCACCAGAATGTTCCAGGTGAAGATCGGCATCCGGAACATCACCATGCCCGGCGCGCGCATGCACACGATGGTGGTGATCATGTTGACGGCGCCCAGGATGGTGCCCAATCCGCCGACCGCGACACCCAGTATCCAGAGGTCGGCGCCGGCTCCGGGGGAATGAATGGCATCGGAGAGCGGGGTGTATGCGGTCCAGCCGAAGTCGGCGGCACCGCCCGGGGTGATGAACCCGGCCAGCGCGATGAGTGCACCAAACAGGAAGAGCCAGAACGATAGTGCGTTGAGCCGCGGGAACGCCACGTCGGGGGCGCCGATCTGCAGCGGCAGCACCACATTGGCGAAGCCGAACACAATGGGCGTCGCGTAGAAGAGCAGCATCGCCGTGCCGTGCATGGTGAACAGCTGGTTGTACTGCTCATTGGAAAGAAATGCCAGTCCCGGTGTGGTGAGTTCGGCACGGATGAGTAGCGCCATCAATCCGCCCACCATGAAGAAGGCAAAACACGTGACGAGGTACATCACACCGATCAGCTTGTGATCGGTGGTGGTAATAAGGCGGTAGATAAGAGAGCCTTTAGGCCCTATCCGCGGGGGAAAGGATCGGCTCGGCGCCAGTTTGAGGGATATTGCCACAGGAAACCTCCATACGAAACAGTGCGATTCGCCTGTGTACGTGAGGCATTCCTGCGGACATCATGCCATAGTCAGCCTGCGTCGCGCGCCCGCTGTAGGTCGGCGATCGAGGACCAGTCCAGGTCGGCGTGCCCGCTCGCGAGTGCCTCATCGAGAACCGATCGCAGTACCTCGCCAAACGGCAGGCGCAGCCCGGTGTCTGCCGCCACATCGAGTGCCAGCCCAACATCCTTGCGGCCCAGGGTGGTTGTGAATCCAGCCGGTTCGTAGGTTGAGGTAGCAATGAGCTTGCCGTAGCTGCTGTACGCCGGGCCCTGGAACAGGGTGCTGGTCAACAGCTCCACCAGCAGCGCGGAATCCACACCGGATCGCTCCGCCATGCTGACGGCTTCACTCAACGATTGGATGGCCGATGCGATCAGAAAGTTCCCGATGATCTTGACGACATTGGCTTGCCGCGGCGCATCGCCCAGTCGCCAGGTGCGTGCCCCGATGACGTCCAAGAATGGTTGTGCCCTGTCTATTTGGTCGGCCGCACCCGCCGCCAGCACCTGCAGCTGCCCGGCTTGGGCGACGGGGACCCGGCCGAACACGGGCGCCGCGACATATCCCACCCCCTGCTCGCCATGCAATGCGGTGGCACGGTCGGCCAGCTGGGTGCTGACGGTCGCGAGGTTGACGTGCAGGGCTCCCCGTCCAGCGGCAAGGACCTCTGGGGTGAGGAAGGTTTCGGATACGGCGTGATCATCGGCCAGCACCGAGAACACCACACCGGACTCGAAGGCCTGTGCCGCAGATGCGAGGGGTCGTGCACCGACCGCGGCGAGCTCTTGGGCGGGGCGTGGCGAGCGATTCCATACGGAGACCTCGTGTCCTGCCCGAACAAGATTGTCTGCCATGGCCTTTCCCATGGCCCCTAGTCCGACGACGGCAATTGTGCTCATTGGTGTGCTCCTGTTTCGGTGGGCCAGTTGGTGAAAATCTCGGTGTAGTCGTGGCTCATCAGTTCGATGACCGTGCCCCACGGGTCGGTCAGATAGGACATGGTCCATGGTCTACCCGCGACGACGGGGCGTGGGGCGGTGATGACCCGGCCGCCGGCTGTCGCGACGGCGCGCGTCTGCCCCTCGACGTCGGGGACCGTCAGGCACAGGTGCCACGTGCCGCGCCGGGTGTACTCGACGGGTAACAGCGGTGGCGGGTCAGTCGCCGGATCGATGAATTCGAAGAGCTCAACACCCACACCATTTTCTGTCTGCAGGCCGGCCATCCGGGCCCGGCCGAACCTGGTGTCCAGTCCCGGTGGGAGCTCTCCGGCCGGCCCGGGCTCGAGTGTGCGCGGACCCATGATGCATTCGAAGCCGAATATCTCGCGGTACCAGTCAATTGCCGCTGCGACATCGGGAACGGTGATCCCGATGTGGTTGACAGCCATCTTGCCTCCATTGAACCGGTTAAGACGGTTCTACCGTAGAACCCATTCTGGGATCTGTCGAACCGGTTAAACTGGTTCGTATGACGAGCACGACTGGGGATGCGCGGGCGGTCTTTCGGCTGGACAATGCGGTGCTGGCATTCCGGTTCACCGCCACCGTCTTCGACCGCGCCGGTGCGGCCACCGAACGGCTGACCGACCCGGGGCGGCTGCGGTTATGGCTGCGGGCCAACGAGTTGGACTTCTCGGATGTGCCATTGACCGACGCTGACCTGGTCGTCGCCAAGGAGCTGCGCGAGAGCATCCACCGCGCGGGCGCCGCGGTGGCGGGGGGTGGGCGGATGGCTGCCGCGGCCGCGCGGGTGTTGAATACGTTCTCCCAGAATGGCAATCCGCACAGGGTACTCGAGAGCGCAGCTGCGCAATGGCGAGGCGTGGGCATCGCGGACGCCCTCTCGGTCATCGCCGCCAGTGCCATCGAGACGCTGGGCGGCCCCGATCGGGATCGGGTGAAGGCGTGCTCGGACGAGCACTGTCACGGTCTCTATGTCGATACCAGCCGGGCCGACAATCGGCGTTGGTGCAACATGAATACCTGCGGAAACAGGGCCAAGAAGGCCGCCCTTGCCACGCGCCGCTAGTGGGCGTGCATGACGCCCCACGCGGGGAGGGGATCGGGGAAGCCTCGCCACATCTCGGGACCACCGGCGAGCTCGTCGTCCGTGAGCACCGCGGCCTCCAGGAGATGCTGCACGCGGGGCCGGTCCAGCCGCACGCCGATGAAGACGACCTCCTGCCCCGGGGCGATTTCGGTGCTGCGCCAGAACTGGGCGGGTTCGATCGTCAGGTTCGGTCCGGCCTGCGACCAGATCGCGGCGATATCGGGGCGGCTGGCAATCCAGCAAAATCCCTTGCTGCGCAACAGTCCTTGTAGGTTTTCCAGCGCCGTATTGAGGCGTTGCGGATGGAACGGGCGATCCGAACGGAAGGTCATGCTGCTGATGCCGTATTCCTCGGTTTCGGGGGTGTGCCCGTCGGCGATCTCCTCATCCCAGCCCGGTGCCTGGGCGGCCAGCTCGGGATCGAACAATCCGGTCTGCAGCACCAGATCCAGGTCGACGACGCCGCCGGTGGACCGCACCATCGTCGCCGTGGGATTGAGGCGGCGCAGCAGGGTTTCGACCATGCCGAGGGTTCGTTCGCTCACCAGATCCACCTTGTTGAGGATCAGCACGTCGGCGAATTCGACCTGATCGGTGAGCAGATCGGCGATGGAGCGCCCGTCGCCGTCTGCGGCGGCCATATCCCGGTCGGCTAGCGCCTCGCCGCGTGCCAGCTCCGGCAGGAAGGTGGAGGCGTCGACGACGGTCACCATGGTGTCGAGCCGGGCGATCTGCCCCAGGCTGGTGCCGTCCTCGAACTCCCAGGTGAACGAGGCGGCCACCGGCATGGGCTCGGAGATTCCGGTCGACTCGATGACCAACTGGTCAAATCGATTCTGCCGGGCCAGGTTTCCGACAGTTTCGATCAGGTCCTCGCGCAGCGTGCAACAGATGCAGCCGTTGGTGAGCTCGACGAGCCGCTCCTCGGTGCGGTCCAGGTATCCGGTACCTGCAACGAGGGCGGCGTCGATGTTCACCTCGCTCATATCGTTGACGATTACCGCGACGCGGCGTCCCTCGGTATTGGCCAGGATGTGGTTGAGCAGGGTGGTTTTTCCTGCGCCGAGGAATCCGGAGAGCACGGTTACGGGAAGGAGCTGGGCTGTAGTCACATGGTAATGATAACCATTATCGTTAAGGGGTGGACGCCAGGATCCCCTTCAGCGTCTCGCGGCCCTCGGCATCGAGCGGGAGCAGTGGCCGTCGGGGATCGCCGACGGCGCGTCCCTGTAGTTCCAGGCCGGCCTTGACGGTCGTGGGCAGCCCGCCCGCGACGATGAACTGCAGTAGTGGTTTGAGCGCCGCGTAGATGGACGCGGCATCGTCGTTACGTCCGGTGCGCACCGCTTCGTACAGATCCAGGCACGGCTGCGGTGCTAGACACGGTGCGGCAGTGCACCATCCGGATGCGCCGACGTTGAGTGCTTCGAAGACTAGCGGGTTGCTGCCGTTGTAGAAGGGCAGCTGTTCCTCGCTGAGGCGTTTGATGTCGAGCATCCGGCGCACATCGCCCGTCGACTCCTTGACCATGGTGACGTTGTCGATATCGCGGAACATCGACACCAAGAGTTCGGGTTTCATATCCACGCCGCTGGTCGCGGGGTTGTTGTAGGCCATGACCGGAATGTCGATCGCCGCGGCGACCGAGGCGTAGTGCTGTGCGATCTCGCGGTCGCTGAGCTTCCAGTACGAGATGGGCAGCACCATCACCGCGTCGGCACCGGCCTGCTGGGCGTGGCGTGCTCGCCGAATGGTGTTGGCGGTGGTCAAGTCCGAGGCTCCGACGATGATGGGCACGCGTTTGTTCACCGCCGCGACGGTGGTGTCGACGACGGCGTCGAATTCGCGTTCCTCGAGATATGCGGACTCGCCGGTGCTGCCCAGCGGTGCGATGGCGTGGGCCCCGTCATCCACGAGCCGGGATACGAGCTCGGCAAGCCGATCGACGTCCACGGTGTCATCGGGGAGGAATGGGGTGACTGGGTAGGCGATGATTCCGTGGAACTGGGGAGCTGATGTCATGCGATTTTCCTCAGGGTCTCGGGGTGATTGGCGAGTGCGGTGCGGGCGTAATAGGCGAAGTTGGCGATACTGCGCTTGGGGGTGAGGGTCCAGTCATGGGCCTCGCGGGCCAGCCGGTCGGGCAGAGGGGCAATGGTTCCCGCCGCCATCGCGGCCAGTTGCAACTTGGCGCCCCGCTCGATCAATACAGCCAGTGAGCACGATTCCTCGACGGAGGCGCCGGCGACGACGTGGCCGTGGTGGGCGAGCAGTATTGCCTTCTTGTCTCCCAGTGCGGCCGAGATGATCTCGCCCTCTTCGTTTCCGACGGGAACGCCCGGCCAGTCCGGCAGGAACGCACAGTCGTCATACAAGGGTGCGATATCCATCTGAGAAACAATCAGGGGCGTCTCCAGCATGGACAGCGCCGCGACATGGAACGGATGGGTGTGCACGATGCACTGCACGTCGGGGCGAGCCCGGTAGATCCAGCTGTGGAAACGATTGGCGGGGTTGGCCATTCCAGAGCCGTCGAGAACGTTGAGGTCTTCGTCGACGAGAAGCAGATTCTCCGCGGTGATCTCGTCGAACCCGAGTCCGAGGCGTTGGGTGTAGAAGGTGCCGGGTTCCTCGGCCCTCGCGGTGATCTGTCCGGCGAGGCCGGAGTCGTGCCCTCGGTCGAACAGTGCGCGGCAGGTGATCGCGACCTTCTGGCGGGTGGACCACTGCGAGTCGGAGAAGTGAGTCTCCATGCTGCGCTCGGCGCGATCCATCAGCTCGGACTTGGTGTCATGAAGTGTGCTGGCCATTTCCGTGCTCCTTTCTGATCTTGAGGTGTTCGATCACCACCATAGGACACAAGGTGTCATATGGTCAACAAAGTTGCCTGGCGGTTCTGGGGGACACCTCGTGTCACACTGGCCGGATGACATCGCTGGTTCGCGCGCTGCGCCGGGAACGCGGCCTGACCCTCGAGGAGCTGGGTGGCCGCACGGGTCTGACCAAGAGCTACCTCTCGAAGGTCGAGCGCGAGCACAGCACGCCGTCGGTGTCGGTGGCGATGCGCATTGCCCAGGCCCTCGACGTCGATGTCAGTCGGCTGTTCACCAACGACGCCCATGAATCTCGGGTGGTGGTGGATCGCGGCGCGGATGACTGGGACGACAGCAAGTTTCATGCGCTGAGCACCGAGATGCTCGGCAAGATCATGACCCCGTTCCTGGCGAGCCCGTCGATGGAATTCGCGGAACACAAGTCTTCGCACCAGGGACAGGAATTTGTGTTCGTGCACCGCGGATCGATCGAGTTGCAGTGTGAGGACGTCAGTTATGTCCTCGAGGAGGGGGACAGCGCCTACCTCGATGCCACCCGTACCCATCGGATCCGCCGGATATCCGATGGCCAGGCTCTCGTGGTGATCGTCGCGGCCACCTAGCGACTTTCCGTTCGACTTTGCGGTGACTAAGTGGCGCGGAAGTTCATCGCGGCGCCGTTCATGCAGTAACGCAACCCCGTGGGCTTGGGGCCGTCGTCGAACACGTGGCCCAGATGTCCCGCGCAGCGGCGGCAGAGCACTTCGGTGCGACTCATCCCCGCGCTGTTGTCTGGTCTTTCCGATACGGCGTTCTGCAGCGGCTGCCAGAAGCTCGGCCATCCCGTGCCGCTGTCGAACTTGGTGGCTGACGAGAACAGGTCCAAACCGCAACCGGCGCAGCTGAAGACGCCGGCCCGATGCTCGTTGTTGAGGGGGCTGCTGTAGGGGGTCTCGGTGCCGGCCTGCCGCAGGATCTGGTATTGGCTGGGGGTCAGCAGCTGGCGCCACTCGGCGTCGGTGTGTGAGATCGCCGGATTCGGTGCTGGCGGGGTCGTCGGATCGGCCGCCGCGGTAGTGAGCGCACCCCAGCTGGTCAGAGCGCACAGTGCTGCCACACCGGCGAGCAGCTGCCGTCGGGTGAGGGCCGGATCAGCGGTCGAAGGCAACCAGCGCCGCATAAATTCAGAGTAGGCCGCCCCCGGCCCGCTCGAAAGACCTCGCGGTTACTTGGTTCTTCCGCGTGCTGCGCGGTAGTAGCGCACCAGGGTGTCGGTAGAGCTGTCGGTCTGCTGCGCCGGGGATGCCTCCTCGGTGATCACGGGCAGCAAGGCGATGGCCTGCTTCTTGCCCAGCTCGACTCCCCACTGGTCAAAGGAGTCGATACCCCAGACGGTGCCCGCGGTGAACACCTCGTGCTCGTAGAGCGCGATCAGCTGCCCGACTGTGGAAGGGGTCAGCTTGCTGGCGAGAATCGTTGTGCTGGGCCGGTTCCCGGGCATGACCTTGTGCGGAACCACGTTGGGCGCGGTGCCCTCGGCGGCGATCTCCTCGGCAGTCTTTCCGAAGGCGAGCACCTGCGTCTGCGCGAAGAAGTTACTCATCAGCAGGTCGTGCATGCTGCCGGTGCCGTCAGCGGTAGGTAGATCGTCGGTGGGCTCGCTAAAGCCGATGAAGTCCGCCGGGATCAACCGCGTGCCCTGGTGCAGTAGCTGGTAGAAGGCATGCTGTCCATTGGTTCCCGGTTCGCCCCAGTAGATGTCACCGGTATCGACCGCCACGGGTGCGCCGTCGGCCTTGACCGACTTGCCGTTGGATTCCATGGTCAGCTGCTGCAGATACGCCGCGAACCTGGCCAGGTCGTTGGAGTAGGGGAGCACCCCACGTGATTGTGCGCCAAAGAAATTCGAGTACCACAGGCCGATGAGGCCGAGTAGCGCGGGTGCGTTCTCTGCCAGCGGTGCGGTGCGGAAATGCTCGTCGACAACGTGGAACCCGGCCAGGAACTCGTCGAACGCCTCCCGTCCGATGACTGCCATCACCGACAGGCCAATCGCCGAGTCCACCGAGTAACGGCCGCCGACCCAGTCCCAGAAACCGAACATGTTGGCGGTGTCGATCCCGAACTCCGACACCAGCTTCGCGTTGGTGGAGACGGCGACGAAGTGCTTGGACACCGCGTCCTGCCCGGCGGCGTCGCCCAGTCCGTCAATCAGCCAGCGCCGTGCGGCCGTGGCATTGGTGAGCGTCTCCAGCGTCGAGAACGTCTTGGAGGCAACAATGAAAAGTGTTGTCGCCGGGTCAAGGTCGGCGAGCGTGGACACCAGGTCGGCGGGGTCGACGTTGGAGACGAATCGCGCCGAGATTCCGGCGTCGGCGTAGTGGCGCAGCGCCTGGTACACCATCACCGGTCCCAGGTCCGAACCGCCGATCCCGATGTTGACCACGGTGGTGATGCGCTTGCCGGTGGCTCCGGTCCACTCGCCGTTGCGCAGCCGGTCGGTGAAGTCGCCCATGGCGTCGAGCACCTGGTGCACATCGGCGACCACGTCCTGCCCGTCAACCACCAGCTGCGCGCCGCGGGGCAGACGCAGCGCGGTGTGCAGCACCGCGCGGTCCTCGGAGGTGTTGATATGTGCCCCGGCGAACATCGCGTCGCGGCGCCCCTCGAGATCGGCTGCCTTGGCCAAATCGAATAGCAGCGAAAGGGTTTCGCGGGTCAGTCGATGCTTGCTGTAATCGATGTACAAGTCACCGACCGTGACGGTCAGCTCGCTGCCGCGCGTGGGGTCGTCGGCAAAAAACTCTCGAAGGTGGGTGGAGGCGATCTGCTGGTGATGAGTTTCCAGTGCCTGCCACGCCGCTGAGAGTGTCATGCGACCGAGCCTAGTAGGGGCGATCGCGTGGTGCAGTGCTGCCTATTGATTGGCGCAAGTTACCCATCGGTTACTGATGCGCGCGAACCCGGCGATACCCGACTTTGTCTGGGTCTTACCCCCGGCGGTTGCCGTGATGGTCACCCGTGACGAGGCGGTATCACCGTTGATGACCGTCTTCTCGACCTTGTCCACGGTGATCTTCAGGTCATCGGACTGGCCCTCAAGATCCTCGTCGGTGATCTTCACGCAGGACAGCGCGTTGAGCACGTCGAGGTTCTTGGCGCCGAGTGCGGCATAGAACGCCTTGAGCACGTTCGTCAGCTCGTACTGCTCATCCTTGGTTGCCTCGCGCGGCACCGAGGAGGTGGTGGGACCGGGCACGGAGATGATGGTCGTGGACGCCGTGGTGGTGGCGCTCCCGGTGGTCGTGCCGGTAGTGCCGGTGGTACTGCTTGTCGTCCGGGCCCGCGTTTTTGTCGTGGTGGCCGTGCTGGCGGTCGTCACCTCGGGGTTCACCAGCGGGACACCCAGCTTCACGGTCGGGCGTGCCTGTGGCACCTCGTCGGTGGTCCGGTTGTTCTCGACCCAGAGGCCGGCGGCGACGGCCGTCACCGCCGCAAGGCAGACGGCCAGCACGCCGATGACGATTGTCGTGGCGTGCCGGGCGACAAACCTGCGAGTGGGCGTGCGCTCGGCCGCAACGGCGGCCTCCAGCTCGTAATCCACCGACTCGCCATCGTCCTCGGCCGGTTTATCCGTGGAGTTGTTCGGGGCGGGGAGGTTCTGTTCCTCGGCGTGGGGCTTGTCCGCACCCTTGTCTTGGTCGCTCAACGAATCCCTCCCTCATCGCCAATCCCCGCCGGGACTCGGCCGGATCAGTGTCCCAATCTGCCGCGCCCCAGGCGCAGCAGCAACATGGCGAGAGTATGGCCTTCCTGGCCGAGCTCACTGAAGCGTTCGAGCACTTTCATCTCGCGGCTGTGGACTAGGCGCGGTCCGCCCGAGGCCATCCGCGCCTTGCCGATCTCGCGAGAGACCTCGGTGCGGCGTTTGATGGCGGCCAAGATCTCCGCGTCGAGGCGGTCGATCTCCTTGCGTAGCTCGTCGATATCGGGAGCGATATCGGCGGCCTTCGCAGCGTCGTTCTGGCTGGCCTTCTCGGTCATGTGGGTAGTCATTTCTTTCTCAACACTTTCTCTTGGAGCGGTCGGCCCCGCATGCCACCCCGGAATTCGGCCTCACAAGAGATGAGCCCCGAAGTCCGGTAGCGGACTGCGGGGCTCGTGAATCGGCTAGACCACGGGCACCGGAGTCCGGTACCCGTAAAAAAATCGATGTTGGTGGTCAAGCACACCGAAGAGTGTAGCCGACATGCGACGAATGCTGACGTGAAGAGCATCAAGCCGAGGTTGTCCCTCGTCAGCGGTAAGTTAGATCGGTCATGGCGAATCTTTCCGAACCAGCACTTTTTGATATGCCCAGCGACTCGAGTTCCTCCAGCGACGCGTTGCTCGACGGCCTGAACCCGCAGCAGCGGGCCGCCGTCGCCCACCAGGGGTCACCGCTGCTCATCGTTGCCGGTGCCGGATCCGGGAAGACGGCGGTGTTGACCCGCCGCATCGCCTACCTGCTGGCCGAGCGGGACGTCGGCCCGGGCCAGATCTTGGCCATCACCTTCACCAACAAGGCGGCGGCTGAGATGCGCGAGCGCGTCGCTAACCTGGTCGGCCGGCGAGCCAACTCGATGTGGGTGTCGACGTTCCACTCCAGCTGCGTGCGCATCCTGCGCAACCAGGCCTCGCTGCTGCCCGGGCTGAACTCCAACTTCTCGATCTACGACTCCGATGATTCCCGGCGGCTGCTGCAGATGATCGGCCGCGATATGAGCCTCGACATCAAGCGCTACTCGCCACGTCTGCTGGCGACCGCGATATCCAACCTGAAGAACGAGCTGATCTCCCCCGAGCAGGCCGTGGCCAACCTCACCGCTGACGGCACGGAAGGAGATCAGCGCGGGGATCTTCCCCAGATCGTGGCCGATGTGTACGGCGAGTACCAGCGGCGCTTGCGCGCGGCCAATGCCTTGGACTTCGACGACCTCATCGGTGAGACCGTGGCGGTGCTGCAGCGGTTCCCGCAGATCGCGCAGTTCTACCGCCGCAAGTTCCGGCACATCCTGGTCGACGAGTACCAGGACACCAACCACGCCCAATATGTGTTGGTCCGTGAGCTAGCGGGTGCCCACGTGGACCGCACGGTCGATCCAGACGGTCCCGAACCCGCGGAGCTGTGCGTGGTGGGTGACGCCGACCAGTCTATCTATGCGTTCCGCGGCGCCACCATCCGCAATATCGAGGAGTTCGAGCGCGACTATCCGAACGCGAAAACCATACTGCTGGAACAGAATTACCGGTCCACGCAGAACATTCTGAGCGCCGCCAACTCGGTGATCGCCAAGAACGCGAACCGCCGGGAAAAACGGCTGTGGACCGATTCCGGCGAGGGCGAGCTGATCGTCGGCTATGTCGCGGACAACGAACACGACGAGGCATCCTTCATCGCGCGGGAGATCGACGGGCTCTTTGATCGCGGCGACGCCAACTACGGTGACGTCGCGGTGTTCTACCGCACCAACAACAATTCCCGGTCATTGGAAGAAATCTTCATCCGAACCGGCATCCCCTATAAAGTTGTTGGGGGAGTGCGATTTTACGAGCGCAAGGAAATTCGCGACATCGTCGCCTACCTGCGGGTGTTGACGAACCCGGGTGATGCGGTGAGCCTGCGACGCATTCTCAATACCCCTCGCCGGGGGATCGGTGACCGGGCCGAGGCGTGTGTGGCCGTGCACGCCGAGTCCAGGGGCATCGGTTTCGGGGAGGCGCTCGCGGATGCCGCCGCGGGCAAGGTCGCCATGCTGAACTCTCGCTCCGAGAAGGCAATTGCCGCATTCATGGAGTTGCTCGACCAGATCCGTGTCACGCTGCGTACCGATCCGGGAGCGCTACCCGATATCGGTGACGTGGTGGATGCCGTGTTGAACCACACCGGATATCGATACGAGCTGGAGAACAGCAGCGATCCACAGGAGCTGGCGCGGCTCGATAACCTCAATGAATTAGTCAGCGTCGCACATGAATTCAGTGCCGACGCGGTCAACGCACAGGCGGCCGGCGAAGATCTTCCGGTTGACGATGAGGATGTCGGTGCACCCCCGGGCAGCCTGGAGGCATTCCTGGAGCGGGTGTCGCTCGTTGCCGATGCCGATGAGCTGCCCGAGTCTTCCGCCGGTGTGGTCACGATGATGACGCTGCACACCGCCAAGGGCCTGGAATTCCCGGTGGTGTTCGTGACCGGGTGGGAAGACGGCATGTTCCCGCATATGCGGGCACTGGGCGATCCGGTGGAGCTGGCCGAGGAACGGCGGTTGGCGTACGTCGGGATCACCCGGGCACGTCAGCGGCTCTACCTAAGCCGGGCCAAGGTGCGTTCGTCGTGGGGCCAGCCCATGATGAACCCGGAATCACGCTTCCTGCAAGAGATTCCGCAGGAGCTGATCGATTGGCGCCGCACCGACCCGTTGCCGGGCCGGATTGCGTCGGGTACCGGAAGTTACGGCGGCGGGGGCTATGGGTCCAGCGGATCACGCGGAGGCGGCGGCTCGTTGGGTGCCCCGTCGAAGAAGCGCACCAAGCCGCTGCTGGTGCTGGAGCCCGGTGATCGGGTGAGCCACGACAAATACGGGCTGGGCAAGGTCATGGAGGTGACCGGTGTTGGCGAGAGCGCCACATCGCTCATCGACTTCGGCAGTGACGGACGGGTGAAGTTGATGCACAACTTCGCGCCCGTGCAAAAGCTCTAAGGCTGCTCAGACCCGGCCGTGTGCCGCCGCGAGATGCGTGGCTTCTCCGAGCGCCTTCTGCAGATCACCGGCCGGATCATCGGTAAGCATCGAGGGCTGGAATCGCAGCTCGTCGATGCGCTGTATCCCCGCTTGATTGAGCCACATACGTAGGTACGCCGCATGATGGTCGACGCCGAATGCGGGCTCGGCGACGCCCTGCGCGTAGACGCCTGAGGTCAGCGCCAGGGTTGCGTGCTTGCCCTCGACCAGTCCTGTGTAGCCGGTTTCCGGGTCCAGGCGCCACAACATCCCCGGTTGATGGATCAGATCGATGTAATGCTTGAGTCGGTACGGGATTCCGGAATTCCACATCGGTGATGCGATGAGATACCGATCGGCAGAGATGAATCGCTTTGTGATCGTGACGATCTCATCCCAGGCTGTCTGCCCGGTATCGTTTTGCGCTGCTCCGTTGATGACGTTCATCTTTGCGGCAGCCTTGTCGCCGTCGAAGGCGGGAAGTTCCGTGTCCCACAGGTCAAGTACGTCGATATCGAGGCCGGGATTCGCGGCTCGCAGCGTGTCTAGATAGGCGGCCGCCAGCTGCAGCGACTTGGAATCGCTCTTGCGTGGAGACGCTTGGATGCAGAGCAACTTTGTCACGACTGTACTCCCTTTCAGCGGTCCGAAGGAACTTCGGTGAATCCGGGTTGTCCACCGTCGACGACGGAGTTGAACCGGACGCGGGTTTGCAGACGTTCGTTGATTTCCTCGATCGCGCTATCGGGAAGCGCTGTGACGTAGAAGTTTTCGGCGATCCGCGACGGTGTCACCGATGCCGTGAGAACCGCGCTGCCGCGCTGGATCCCCCAGGCCAACAACACCTGCGCCGGGGTCATGCCGAACTCCCGCGCTATCGACACGATGAGCGGGTCATCGAGCAGTCGCGGTTCCAGCGCATGTCCGAGGGACGCGAAGGCCAGGAGAACAGCCCCGTGCTTCTTGCACAGTTCATACAGCTCCCATTGCGGGTGATACGGGTGCGACTCCACTTCGACAACGGCAGGTTTGATGCGCGTGAATTCCATAACCTCCCTGGTCTTTTCGACGCCGATATCGGAGAGGCCGATCGCGCCGACAAGTCCCTCGTCGACGAGGTTCTCCATCGCGGACCAGGTTTCAGCCAAGGTGACTCCGTCGTCATACATCACGTCACCATGGGCGTCGCGGGGATCTTGGTCGTCGCCGGGCTGGAATGCGAACGGGGTGTGCACCAGGTACAGGTCGAGTGTGTCCAATCCCAGCCGGCGCAGGCTGGCTTGTAGGGCAGGCTTGACCCGTTCCGGGCGGTGGTTGTTGTTCCACAGTTTGGAGGTCACGAATAAGTCCTCGCGGCGGACGGTCCCGTTGGCGAACAAATCCTTGAGCGCGGCTCCGACCTGGGCCTCATTGCGATAGCGCTCGGCGGCGTCAAGATGGCGGAATCCGGCCTCGACGGCAGCCTTGACCGCGGCTTCGGTTTTGGTGTTGTCGGATAGTGAGGTGCCGAACCCGAGGGCCGGGATGGCGGCGCTTCCGTTGTTCAGTGGGAATCGGCGCTGGCGTAAATCCTCGTTGAGTGTCATGGCCTTGGTCTCCTTGCTGGGTGGGTTGTGGAAGTGTTGGGGGGCATGCTGTTTCGCATTTCACTGGCTGATGTCGGCGCTCCCCTCGAGGAGGGCGACTGTCTCGACGGTGGTCCACACCGCACTAGCGAGGTATTGGAAGTTCACCAGGGCAGCGAGATAGCCGTCGCCCTCGGGCAACCGGGGACCCGCCGTAGCGTCTTTTACGACGGCTACTTCGAAGCCCTGCTCGACCAACTCGCGCAGATGCCCCTCCATGCAGAGGTTTGCGGCCATCCCGGCCAGTACCACCTGGCTTACGCCGCGCTTACGCAGCTGCAGCACAAGGTCATTCGACTCAGGCCCGACGATCTTGTGGGGCGAGGTGATGACGGTGTACCCGTCGTGGATGTGGTGCCGGTATGCAGGTAGGAAGTCTGCGCCAGAGTCGGCGAAGCCGTTCATGGTGTAGGCGCCGGTGCGGGAGAACATGCCGACGCCGCCCATAAACTGTTCGAGCGGGTCGCCGAACCTCCACTGCTTGTCCGTCGGATAGAAGTAGTGCGGTGACACCGCAACCGTGATCCCGGCTAGCTTGGCGGCGTCGAATAGTTGGCCGATATGCGCGACGGTGTTGTTCTCCTCGATGCTTTGGCCGAATACGGACCACGACACCCGATCGGGGCTGAGGAAATCGATCTGCGGATCAGTGATGACGAGCGCGGTACGGGTCTTGTCGAGTGCGAACCCGGAGCTGGGGAGCGACGCGCTGAGACTGGTCTGGTCTGTCATGGCAGGGCCCTTGCGATCGGTGGATGCTGACTAAATAAAGATAGATGACCGGTCGACTATAAATCAAGAGCTGTCAAATGATTCGTCTGAAGACCCAGGTCAGCGTAGTAAAGCCGGAAGGGTGACCGCCTCGAACCGGTCGTATGGCGCGCGACTGCGGGTCACCTTGCCTCGCAGGGCGGCACCCTCCCAGGCCTCGATCAGCACTGACGCCAGCTCTGCCGAGCCGCGGCCGGTACCGGTACCTTCAGACTCTGCCTGGCCTGATCGCACACAATCGGCTAGCGCCCCGTCCCAGCGGTCCAGGATGCGGGTCAATTCGGCGCGGACGGGTTCACTGGAGCCGCCGAGCTCCAGAGACATGTTCCCGACGAGGCATCCCAGCAGGAAGTCAGCGGATTCGTGCTCGTCGGCAAGCGCGTGAAAGAAGCTCGTGATGCGGTCTTGCGCCGGCCCGTCGGAGTCCAGCAGCGGCAGAATCCTGGCCTCGATATCGGACCAGTAGTGCTCAAGGATCGCCGCAGCGAAGGCTTCTTTGCTGGCGAAATAGGCGTAGAAAGACCCCTTCGGCACACCCGCGGCGTCGGTGATGTCCTTGACTCCGCTGGCGGAGAAACCGTGCGCGTGCACTAGCGCGAGGCCCGCGGCGAGTAGACGACGGCGGACGTCCGGATTCGCTGGACGCGGCATGCCGCAATCTTAGCTGACCGGTCGACTATCTTTATTTGGCTTAGACCATCCGAGAAGGTTGGGAAATAGTGCGTCTCGGACGCCGCACGTTTCTTGCGGTGTCAGTCGCCGAAGCGGCTGAAGGTGAGGCCCTTGTTGGCCAGCCAGCCCTGCGGGTCGATGCGCTGCGAACCACCCAGGAGCACCTCGAAATGCAGGTGCGGACCGGTGGAGTTACCGCGGTTGCCGATGGTGGCGATGCGGTCACCGGCCATCACGCGCTGACCCACCGAAACTTCCCACGTGTTGATGTGGCCATACAGGGTCACGGTGCCGTCCGAGTGACGGATCTTGACCCATGCGCCGTAACCGGCGGTCGGGCCGGTGGCGATGACGACGCCGTCGGCGGCGGCCACGATCGGAGTGCCGATGCTGTTGGCGATGTCAATGCCGCCGTGCAGGGCGCCCCAGCGGTAGCCAAAACCGGAGGTGAAGGTGCCGTTGGTGGGCATCACGAAGCGCGGAGCCAGCAGACGCTTTTCGCGGTCGGCGCGCTCGGTCGCGAATGCGGTGGCCTTCGCCAGCTGCTCATCGGTGACCGAGGCATCGGTCGCCAGCGGAGCGGAAACCAACTGCGGGCCGTGGGTGGCCATTACCGCTGCGGAGTTACCCAGCGCGAGGCTGTGGTGATCGGCAGCCGTCGCGGCATCGTGCTCGCTCAACGCTGTGTATCCGGCTGCGGCGGCAGCGCCCGCGGCCATGGCGGCCAGGGCCAGGCGCGTCTTGCCTACCTGGCCGATCTCGCGGCGGCGGTGTACGCCTCCGCTGCTGATCCGGGGAAGCTTGTCGGTGGGGGTGTCACGAGGATCTCTGGTGCGTGCAGCCGAGGCGGCGAACCAGTCCGCAGTGGCCTCGATGGAGGCGCGGATCCGGTCTGCTTCGTCGGTGTCTTCTACCCAGTCCTGCTCGATCTGGTCGAGAGCGCTCTGGTGCTCGGTCTCGGGGCCCTCTTCCGGGGCGTCCTCGTAGACGTCGTAATCCTCTAGTTCGGGGCGGTCCAGCGCGTCACCCAGGCCGAACTCGTCGATCGGCACGATGTTGGTGATCTCGTTCTCGCTTAGTTCCGCGCCCCGACCACCACGCGTGCGTATCGCTCGATGCTGTGTCAAAACCCTGCCAGTCTTCCGTTCGACGTCACGACCTGACGTGACCAAAACGTGATCTAACCCAAGAGAAGGTAACGGTTGGACGAGGGGAGTCGCAACTCAATGCGTGGATACGCATATAAATGTGACTTGCGTCACGAAGTCGCTGATAGAGCTCCCAAGCCCGGGCGTCGTTGCCGAATCTCGCCGGGGCTACCTCACCACAGATCACAGCCGTATGGCGAGCCCTCGTGACCGAACTGAAACCGGTTGCAGATGTATTCGAGTCCTACCGGCAGATGGCCGGCCGGTGAATTTTGCGACTGATCAGGTGGTGAAATCGGCCACTTACTCAGAAGTAGTGAAGGGCCTCGCTATGGCCTTGGCTACAGTCCCTAGTGCAATAGTGCCGACCCGACGTTCGATGAGGAAGATGGGCTAGCTAGATGGATCTTTTCGAGTACCAGGCCAAGGAGCTGTTCGCTAAGCACAACGTGCCGACGACGCCGGGCCGGGTTACCACCACCGCCGAGGACGCGAAGGCGATCGCCGAGGAAATCGGCAAGCCGGTGATGATCAAGGCGCAGGTCAAGGTTGGTGGACGTGGCAAGGCCGGTGGTGTGAAGTACGCCGCCACACCCGACGACGCTTTTACTCACGCACAGAACATCCTGGGCCTGGACATCAAGGGCCACATCGTCAAGAAGATCCTCGTCGCCGAGGCCAGTGATATCGCTGAGGAGTACTACATCTCTTTCCTGCTGGATCGCGCCAACCGCACCTACCTGGCCATGTGCTCGGTCGAGGGCGGCGTGGAGATCGAGGTAACCGCTGAAGAGAACCCGGACGCGCTGGCCAAGGTGCCCGTCGACGCCGTCAAGGGTGTCGACCTGGCCCTGGCTCGTGAGATCGCCGAGAAGGGCAAGCTGCCCGCCGAGGTCCTGGACTCTGCCGCGGTGACCATCCAGAAGCTGTGGGAGGTGTTCGTCGGTGAGGACGCCACCCTGGTGGAGGTCAACCCGCTGGTGCGCACCCCCGACAACCAGATCCTGGCCCTCGACGGCAAGGTGACGCTGGACGGCAACGCCGACTTCCGTCAGCCCGGCCATGCCGAGTTCGAGGATAAGGATGCGACCGATCCGCTCGAGCTCAAGGCCAAGGAGCACGACCTCAACTACGTCAAGCTCGACGGTCAGGTCGGCATCATCGGTAACGGCGCGGGCCTGGTCATGTCCACCCTGGACGTCGTCGCGTACGCCGGCGAGAACCACAACGGCGTGAAGCCCGCCAACTTCCTGGACATCGGTGGTGGCGCCTCGGCCGAGGTGATGGCCGCCGGTCTCGATGTCATCCTGGGCGACTCACAGGTCAAGAGCGTCTTCGTGAACGTGTTCGGTGGCATCACCGCGTGCGACGCAGTGGCCAACGGCATCGTCGGCGCCCTGAAGACCCTCGGTGACACGGCCAGCAAGCCGCTGGTGGTTCGTCTCGACGGCAACAAGGTCGACGAGGGACGAGCGATCCTGGCCGAGTTCAACCATCCGCTGGTCATCCAGGCCGAGACCATGGACGCCGGCGCCGACAAGGCCGCCGAGCTGGCGAGCAAGTAGAGAAGGAATCACTGACTCATGTCCATTTTCCTGAACAAAGAATCCAAGGTCATCGTCCAGGGCATCACCGGCGGTGAGGGCACCAAGCACACCGCACTGATGCTCAAGGCCGGTACCCAGGTCGTCGGCGGCGTTAACGCTCGCAAGGCCGGAACCACCGTGTCGCACAAGGACTCCGAGGGCAACGACGTCGAGCTGCCGGTGTTCGGCAGTGTCGCCGAGGCCATCAAGGAGACCGGCGCCGACGTGTCGATCGCCTTCGTGCCGCCCGCCTTCTCCAAGGATGCGATCATCGAGGCCATCGACGCCGAGATCCCGTTGCTGGTTGTCATCACCGAGGGAATCCCGGTGCAGGACAGCGCGTATGCATGGGCCTACAACGTCGAGAAGGGCAACAAGACCCGCATCATCGGGCCCAACTGCCCCGGCATCATCACCCCCGGTGAGGCCCTGGTGGGTATTACGCCCAACAACATCACCGGCACCGGTCCGGTCGGCTTGGTGTCCAAGTCCGGCACCCTGACCTACCAGATGATGTACGAGCTGCGCGATTTCGGTTTCTCGACCGCCATCGGCATCGGCGGCGACCCGGTCATCGGCACCACCCACATCGACGCCATCGAGGCGTTCGAGAAGGACCCGGAGACCAAGATCATCGTCATGATCGGTGAGATCGGTGG
>Ga0265327_10002124_pt1 | contig 21917 bp, 15 predicted proteins | sample 41621metaG_FD_202089 | JGI IMG/M metagenome (GOLD analysis project Ga0265327, IMG submission 202089) | Rhizosphere microbial communities from Carex aquatilis grown in University of Washington, Seatle, WA, United States - 4-16-21 metaG | ecosystem: Host-associated > Plants > Roots > Rhizosphere...
GACGCCCTCGTACCAGCGCACCCAGGCGTAGAACACGGTGTAGATCGTGAACGCAAACGCCAACCACTTGACGTCGAGAAGCGGCTTGTCTTGCGCGACAGCGCCGCCAATTGTTGTTGCAGCCATAGTAATACCTCCAATTTTTGTATAACAAACATTGATTTACGTTTACACGAACCAATGCGTCTTTTTCTTAGCCTTAAAATTCCATGGCCTCCCAAACGACCAACAGGTACTTTGAGCACGCCAATCCCTTCAGGCGTGCGACACTTTGTCACACCCTCTTTTGCATGTCAAGCAACTAAACGCTTTCCATGAAAAAATCTGTTTCATTCCATGGCCTGTCCAGATTATTCCATTGAATTTTTGACACTTTTTAAGCCTTCCCTGTGTAGCGATGCTTCACACCCGCAGGGAAATACTCCGGATCACCAAAAGGCAGCAAGTCCACTTTCGGCGTTTGCCAGTCAGCAGGAACGTAGTTGGCGAACTCGCTATTAAGGATAAGTAATTGATATTTAATAGAAATTTCAATGGCGTCTTGCTTGTCGACGCTCGCATCCACGGTGGGTAGCAGTTCGACTGCGATGTGCAAGCATTCCGAGCCGGCGTCATCGCCGCGAACTTCCATGACAAATTTGCCAGTGACCCAAGCTGACAAGGCCGGCTGCTCCAATCCGGCCAACACGTTTTCCGGATAGACATTAGCCCCGTAGAAAGAGACTGTAAAATCGGCGCGGCCAAACACCCATACAAAAGGCAGCTGAAATTCCTCAGCGTCTAAGCCGCAAGCATCCAATACAGCAAACCCTCGGTCTTTTAGAAACGCCAACATTTCGCCATGACTCATCAGTCCGCCGCAGTCGGCAATGTGGTAACGGATCAGTGGAACACCATTGTCCCCAGTCACCGCTAGAGTCTTGCCATCGACAAGCTCAAAAAAACGGCTTATAGGATCGTATTGAACCAAGGTCGGCAGCCGCGATTCGCCGAACAGTTCGCGTGCAACGGCAGGCTTATCGGACAGGAAGCGTCGGATGGCGATACTCAACGGCGTCTCGTTGCCTAGCACCCCACCGTCCGCCGTACCATAAAGTGAGGCGGAATCGTGGCAAGGCGAAACCGCACCCACCCGCTCCAACATCTGCGCACGCCATTCCTCGCTGAACACCTCGCCGGCAAACACAAATTTGATGCCATACAAGCGCCAATCCAAGCCCTGAGCCAAGCCCGCATGGATCACATCCTTGACAAAAGGGGGGTAGCCCAGCAAGACGGTTTGCTGGAAATGCGGTGCTAATTCGCGCACCACCCGTAGGATCTCATCCAGCCTGTTGCCCGGCGTCGCCACAGTCAACGGATAGCCTTTGTGTGCCAGATGCCAGCAGCAAGAAGCGGTGAACACCCCGCCGACCCAATTGCCTAAAGGAAAACACACCACCGCCAAGGTATCGCGCTCATGGGCGCGGAAACTGTGGCGAAACACCTGCTCGAAACGCAACGCCACGTCCAACTCATCCACCATGGCACGCGGCCAAAAAGTAGAAACGCCTGTGGACCCTGAAGACACCGCCAGCCGCTCGCAAGCTGTAAGCTGACCGTCTTTGCAACGCTCCGGCAAGGGATAGACGTGCATGTAGTTGGCTTTATCGAGCAATGGCAGAGATTGAAAATCGGCAAAGGACAGGATGCTCTGAGGCGCTATGCCGCGGCTAAACAGGAATTTTCGATAGGCTGGAACGCTGGCGGCGGCGAATTGGAACAAATTTAGGACATGCTGCCGAGGATCGCCCGCCAAGTGTTGGCGAAGGATTTCATCCAGAGGACTGCGCAGAAAACCCGTAAGGCGTTCGATAACTTCGTCGGCATGGCCAGTCTTCATCGGGCACCCCTTAATCTCAATTTCGTCAAAGACGAACTCAATGCTCAAGACGCCGAGACAGCATTCTTGAAATCATTCATTGCTTCGATAGCTTCTTTCAAGCACAGCTCTGTCTTAGCCAGCTTCGCGCTCAACTCCTCCCGCTCAATAGCCGCTTGGATAAGGCCCTCCGCAAATTCAACAACTTTTGCACGAAACAACGCATCATGAGCCGCTTGCATGGGGCTTTCCGTTTTCCGGTAGGCGTTCAGATGTATCAGTTCCTGGATCACTTCTTTTGTTATCTCGTTCATAGCCTCACCCACAATAAATACGCCGCAACCGGCGTCTGAAAACAGTCAGATCGCTATTTTGCCTGGTTTTGCTAACGCCGCGAAGCCTTGCCAGCGCAGACAACACACCCATGGGCTCGTTGCTCAAATTCTCCCTAAGCCTTGGGCGGCTGCCACGAGCTGGTGGTGACGGAACCTATGAGCTTGGGCATATCGCAGGGCTGTCCGATGCTCCAAGGCCCAGGCATGGTTACTGATTTTTGAGAGCGTCACCTCTTGTCCTCGTTAAAGCAAAGCCTGCTTGCGATTCCAGACCACCGGCATGCCCAAGGGCGGCTGTTCGACCCGCCGCACCTGCTGCTGTTCAGCATCCTGGCCTTGATGAGCGAGGCGTTCGGCTGCCGGTGGCGGCGGATCGGCCTACGGCGCGATCCGTTACGCCCTACAGGGCTTCGATCCCGGCGAGATCGCCCCGCATTTCCGCGCCCACGCGGCAAATCTGGTCGGCGACGCCCCAGTGGTCGCCCTCGACGGCAAGACTCTGCGTGGCAGCCTCGACCGCTTCAAGGATATCAAGGCAGCCCAAGCGTTGAGCGCCTTCGCCGGCAAGGGCCAGATTGTAATGATCAAGTAAATTAGGACAGTCGGTTAAGCCTGTTTCAGAAAGCCTTGCTCGGTTTGGTCGGGTGACATGCCGCCCGCGACAGAATGGAGGCACCGGGTGTTGTAGAAATGGATGTATTTTTTTCACCGTCCATCCGATCTCCTCGCGGGTCTGGTAGCGGTCGCGGCTGATGGACTCGGTTTTCAGGCTGCGGAAGAATCGCTCCATCACGGCGCTGTCCCAGCAGTTGCCCCGGCCATTGGCCCGGATGCCTGGTGCCGCCAGCCGGTCTTGGCAGGCGTAGCTGGTATATTGGCAGCCCTGGTCGGAGTGGAGCAGCAGGTCCGCACCTGGCGTGACCCGCCGCAAGGTCGTGCCTGGCCGAGCGCGGCCAATAATGGTGGGCCTTTTGCGGTCTTGGTCAGGAGCATACGGGACTCTTCTGGCTGTCCGAAATCATCATTAGACCATTACATTATTCGTCATTTTATCAGGGAGGATTCCAACGCCAGCCGCTGGTGTTCGAGCAATTCCCGGATGCCCTTTTCGGCCAGTACCAGCATGGCGTCCAATTCGTGGCGGCGGAAGGCATGGCCTTCGGCGGTGCCTTGGACTTCCACGAATGCGCCGGCGTCGTTCATGACCACATTCATGTCGGTTTCCGCGTCGCTGTCTTCCTTGTAATCCAAATCCAGCACCGGCACGCCTTGGTAAATACCCACCGACACCGAGGCGATCTGGCCGTGCAGCGGATCGGCCTTGAGTTTCTTATGCTTCAGCAAACGGCGCACGGCCAAGGCCACCGCGACATAGCCGCCGGTGATGGAGGCAGTGCGCGTGCCGCCATCGGCCTGGATCACGTCGCAATCGACGGTGACGGTGCGCTCGCCCAAGGCTTCCAGGTTCAAGGCGGCACGCAGCGAGCGGCCAATCAGGCGCTGGATTTCCATCGTCCTGCCGCCTTGCTTGCCGCGTGCCGCCTCGCGGCCCATGCGCTCATGGGTAGAGCGCGGCAGCATGCCATATTCGGCGGTGATCCAGCCGGAGCCCTTACCCTTGAGGAAAGGCGGCACCCGCTCTTCGATGCTGGCCGTGCAAATCACTCGGGTGTCGCCGAACTCGACCAGCACCGATCCTTCCGCGTGCTTGGTGTAATGGCAGTTCAGCACAATATTGCGCAGTTCGTCGGGTTGGCGTCCTGAGGGTCTCATGGGGCGTAAGCTCTGTAATAATGCTTGAAAAGGGCGGCAGTATAACTGAATTGCCGATGGGAAGCGGGGTTGCGCGGAGAGCCGGGCCGCCGCTTTGGCTGCAGCGTTGCTTGGCCGTTCCTGCCGTGTCATGCGGACGGGATTCACCCTAAACGCTCAAGCACCCCTTGCAATTGATCCAAGCTGTCATAGCTGATAATCAATTTGCCGGCGCCTTTGCCTCCGTGCTTGATTTGCGCCTTGGCGCCCAAGGACTGGGTGACGCGCTCTTCGAGGCGGGCGATGTCGGGGTCGCGGGGTTTGGCTCCGTACACAGGAGCGGCGGGCTCGTCCCGGAGTTTGCGGATCAGCGCCTCGGTGTCTCGCACGTTCAGCCCTTTAGCCACCACCTGGGCGGCTATCTCGCCTTGCCGCTGCCGATCCAGGCCGAGGATCGCACGAGCGTGGCCCATCTCGATTTGACCTTGCTGCAAAAAGGCTTTGGCTTCCGGGTGCAGGTCGTTGAGGCGCAACAGGTTGGTGACGGTGGCTCTGGATTTGGCGACCGCGTCGGCAATCTGCTGGTGGGTCAGGGAGAATTCTTCTTGCAGGCGTTTAAGCGCTTCGGCTTCTTCCAGCGGGTTGAGATCCTCGCGCTGGATGTTTTCGATCAAGGCGATGGCCAGGGCCGCCTGGTCGGAGACGTGGCGCACCACCACCGGGATGTCGTGCAGCCGGGCCAGTTGCGCGGCCCGCCAGCGGCGCTCGCCGGCAATGATTTCGTAGCGGTTCTCGGCCACAGGCCGCACGACGACGGGCTGCACGACGCCCTGGGCGCTGATCGAGTCGGCCAGCTCTTGCAAGCGCGCCGGGTTGAAGTCTTTGCGCGGCTGGAAACGGCCGCTTTGCAGAAATTCGATAGGCAGCAGCCGGGCGCTGTCTTTGTCCGCCGCCCTGGCCTCGATGGCGGCAGGCGTTTCCGCCAGACCGGCGCTGCCAAGCAGGGCGTCCAAGCCCCGGCCCAATCCTCTTTTCTTTAGGCTCATTATGGTTTTTTTCCCTAAGTTTTTTTAAGGGCTTGCGGCTTTGCCGTTGCGGCGGACGATTTCCCCGGCCAAGGCCAGATAGGCCAGGGCACCGGTGGAGGCTTTGTCGTACAGCAGCACCGGCAGGCCATGGCTGGGCGCTTCGGCCAGGCGGATGTTGCGCGGGATGAAGGTGCGCAGGAGCTTGTCGGCGAAGTGCTTGGTCAATTGCTCGGAGACTTCGTTGGTCAGCCGGTTGCGCGGGTCGTACATGGTGCGCAGCAAGCCTTCGATGCCCAGCTCGGGATTGACCGTATTGCGGATGTTCCTGACCGTGTCCAGCAAGTCGGTCAGCCCTTCCAGCGCGTAATATTCGCACTGCATCGGGATCAACACGCTATCGGCGGCAACCAGCGCGTTGAGGGTCAGCATGTTCAGCGACGGTGGACAGTCGATGAGCAGATAGTCGTAATCGCCCCGGCAGGCTTCCAGCGCCTGAGCCAAAGCCCGCTCGCGGTCTTCCATTTGCAATAGCTCCACCGAGGCGGCAGTAAGGTCGCTGTTGCCGGGCAGCAGATGAAACCCCACGTCGCCCAGCATGACGATGGCGTCGCGGGCGGTGGAGCGCCGGGTCAGAACTTCATAGGTGGAAAGCGGCAGGTGTTTTTTGTCCACCCCGCAGCCCATGGTGGCGTTGCCTTGCGGGTCGAGATCGACCAGCAGCACGCGGTGGCGCGTGGCCGCCAGCGACGCGGCCAAGTTGACACTGGTGGTGGTCTTGCCGACGCCGCCTTTCTGGTTGGCGACTGCGATGATTTTGCCCATCGTTCATTTACCTTAGGAGTTGGATGGCGACAAGATGCCTTGCGGCGTCGATTCCAGGGACGGTCAAGGGATACGCCTCGACGCTCACATGTTCCAATGCTTGGATTTCCTGTTGCGGCAGTTTGCCTTTTTGGGCCAGGATAACGCCGCCGGGGCTCAACAAGCGCGCCGTCTCGCCGACGATGACAGGAAGGCCGGCGAAAGCGCGTACCAGGATCGTGTCGAAGTCTTGCGCCGGCCGGTATTGCTCGATGCGGGCATGTTCCACATGGACATTGGAAAGCGCCAGCTCGATGGCGGCCTGGCGCACGAAGCGGGTTTTCTTGGCGTTGCCGTCCAGCAGCGTGAATTCCTTGTCCTGTGCCAGCAGCGCCAAGGGGATGCCAGGCAGGCCCGCTCCCGTGCCCACGTCCAGCACCCGCCGACCCTTCAAGTAAGGCAGCAAGCTCAGGCTGTCCAGCAGGTGCAGGCGCACCATCTGCGCCGGATTTGCAATGGCGGTGAGATTATAGACCCGGTTCCATTTCCGCAGTAGGCGCGGGAATTCCAGCAGGCGGGCCTGTTGCGCCTCTGTGGCGGGGATTCCCATGGCCGCCAAGCCATCGGCCAGCATGTGTGCGAACGGGTCCATCTTTAAGCGCTTTTCTTCTTGAGATGAACCAGCAGCAAGGAGATGGCCGCCGGGGTGATGCCCTGGATGCGCGCCGCCTGGCCTAGGGTTTCCGGCTGCTGGCGTATGAGTTTTTCGCGCACTTCGTTGGACAAGCCAACGACATTCCCGTAATCGAAGGCGTCCGGCAAACGCCAATGGTCATAACGCCGGGTGCGCTCGATTTCGGTCTGCTGGCGCTCGATGTAGCCGGCATATTTGGCCTGGATCTCGACTTGCTCCAAGACTTGCCCGTCCGCCTCCCCGGCAATCAGCGCCGACAGCGGCGCCAGTTGGCGGATGCGAAGCTCCGGGCGGCGCAACAGGTCGGCCAGGCTGGCCTCGCGCTGCAGCGGCGTGGACAGCAGGTCTTGCAGCCCCAAGGCTTCCGGGGAGTCAGGCTTCACCCAGCTTGCCGCCAAGCCGGCTTGCAGCCGGGCAATGTCTTCGCGCTTGGCTTCAAAAGCGCGGAAGCGCCCGTCGTCCACCAGACCCAAGCCCCTGCCTTGCTCGGTCAAGCGCAGGTCGGCGTTGTCTTCCCGCAGCGATAAGCGGTACTCGGCGCGACTGGTGAACATGCGGTAAGGCTCCGCTGTGCCTTGCGTGATGAGGTCGTCGATCATCACACCCAGATAAGCTTCTTCGCGCCCCGGCGACCAGGCGTCCAAATCCATGGCTTTGCGGGCGGCGTTCAGGCCGGCGACCAAGCCCTGCGCCGCCGCCTCCTCGTAGCCGGTGGTGCCGTTGATCTGCCCGGCGAAGAACAAATTGTCCACCGGCTTGGTCTCCAGCGAAGATTTTAAATCGCGCGGGTCGAAAAAGTCATATTCGATGGCGTAGCCGGGCCGGCTGATGTGGGCATTTTCAAAGCCGCGCATCGAGCGCACCAGCGCCAGTTGCACGTCGAACGGCAGGCTGGTGGAAATGCCGTTGGGATACAACTCGCGGCTGTCCAGCCCTTCCGGCTCGACGAAAATCTGGTGGGAGTCCTTGTGGGCGAAACGCACGACCTTGTCCTCGATGGACGGGCAATAACGCGGCCCCACGCCTTCGATGACGCCCGAATACATCGGCGAGCGGTCCAGCCCGGCGCGGATGATGTCGTGGGTTTGCGGGTTCGTGCGGGTGATGTGGCAGCACACCTGGCGGGGATGCTGCTCCGGCCGGCCCAGAAACGAAAACACCGGCGTCGGCGTGTCGCCGTGCTGCTCCTCCATCACCGAAAAATCCACCGAGCGGCTGTCGATGCGCGGCGGCGTGCCGGTCTTCAGGCGCTGGACGCGGAACGGCAGTTCGCGCAAGGAAGCGGCCAGGGCGTTGGACGGCGGGTCGCCGGCCCGGCCGCCCTCGTAGTTTTCCAGGCCGATGTGGATGCGCCCGGCCAGGAAAGTGCCCGCCGTCAACACCACGCAGCGGGCCTTAAAGCGCAAGCCCATCTGCGTGGCGACACCGGCGGCGGCGGCGTTTTCGACGATCAAGTCGGACACGGTCTGCTGGAACAGCCAAAGGTTGGGCTGCGTTTCCAAGGCGCGGCGCACCGCCTGCTTGTACAGCTGGCGGTCAGCCTGGGCGCGCGTGGCGCGCACCGCCGGGCCTTTGCTGGCGTTGAGGATGCGGAACTGAATGCCGGCTTGGTCGATGGCCCGCGCCATCAGCCCGCCTAGCGCGTCAATTTCCTTCACCAGGTGGCCTTTGCCGATGCCGCCGATGGCGGGGTTGCAGCTCATCTGGCCTAGGGTCTCGATGTTCTGCGTCAGCAGCAACGTTTTCGCGCCCGTCCGGGCGGCGGCCAAAGCCGCCTCAGTGCCGGCGTGGCCGCCGCCGACCACTATAACGTCGAATTCGGTGGGGAATTGCATGGAAATTCAAGATCGGAAAGCTGGTTCGGAAGGCCGCTGATCTTACACTATCGCGCGTCCGAAATCCTTAAAGCCCGGCAAAAAGCCTGAACCGGGCAAGCTACTTGGCCTCCTTGGCGTCCTTGATTTTAATCATCACATATTCCGGCTGGCCCACATTCGTCAAATCCAGCACCCCGTCGAACGAGCGCACCTCGCCCCCGGTCAATACTTCGTTGCCAGGATTGCCCTCCTTGTCGTAGCCGATCTTCGACACGCCGACTTGATTGCCTAGCGTGTTGAAAAAAACAATCTCCACTCTGGGCGTGACATTAGCCTGCTTGTTGTTTCTGAGCACGATCTTATATTCAAGCTCTCTTTTATCCTTGGTGCCAACCACCATGAAAATGCCGCTTTTGACATATTCCTTGTTGATTTCCACGACCTGGTCAAATTTAAGCGGCAGCAAATTGGGGAAGCAGGTCTGGTCGCGCTGGTTCTTGAATTCGTTGAATTCCCAGCGGATGCCTTCCAGTTCCTTTTTGCCGTCGTTGATCGTCTCGGCCAAAGTTTTTTCCCGCGTGTAATGCGATTGGTTCTCCTGGTCTAGCAAGGCGCCCCAAATAGCCAGGCCGGCAATGACCAAGCCTTCCAAGGCGATGCCGATCCACAGCGGGGAAATGATCCAGTGCCGGTTTGCCGAATGCGACTGCCGAGACCTGCGGCCTCCTGATTTGATGTCATGGGAGCCGCCATCGCCATTCTTGTTTGATTCACCATTATCCATTTTGATGTACGCCTCGATATTCAATACTGTTCGACAATTTTTCCGCGCCGCAGTCCACGGCACTTTCGCTCAGACCCCGAAAAGTCCGGTAGCCGCCATGAAAATCCGACGCCGCCGCCCGACCATAGTAACCTTATCTTTCCCTTTTGGGCGAGTCCTTGCGCCCCGGCCAGCGGCGCGTCCGCCACCCGGCGGCCAGCCATGGGCCGCCGACAAGCGCATTAACACAAAAATGCAAAAATTGCGCCAACACTAAACAGGGCGACGGCGCACAGGCTGCCGCGCTATGCTTGTCTCGAACTTCAACCAGAGGAGGAGCCGCCATGGGCGCTTTTGTATTATTTTTACTTGGCTTGGCCGTCGCGTTAGTGGTGCTTAGTGTCAAGATCGTTCCGCAGGGCATGGAATACACCGTGCTGCGCTTCGGCAAATACACCAACACCATGAGCCCCGGCCTCAATATCATCATGCCCGTCATCGACATGATCGGGGAGAAGCTAAACATGCGGGAACAGGTGATGGACGTGCCTTCGCAGGAAATCATCACCAAGGACAACGCCATGGTGCGTGTCGACGGGGTGATTTTTTACCAGGTCATCGACGCGGCCAAGGCCGCTTACGAAGTCAGCAATCTGAACCTGGCCATCATCCAGTTGACCATGACCAACATCCGCACGGTGATGGGCTCGATGGACTTGGACGAGTTGTTGTCCAAGCGCGACGAAATCAACACCCGCCTGCTGACCGTGGTCGATGACGCCACCACGCCTTGGGGCGTGAAAGTCACCCGCATCGAAATCAAAGACATCGCGCCGCCCAAGGATTTGGTTGACGCCATGGGCCGACAGATGAAAGCGGAACGCGAAAAGCGGGCGGTCATTCTGGAGGCGGAAGGCTTGCGCCAGTCAGAAATCCTCAAAGCTGAAGGCCAGAAACAGGCCCGGGTGCTGGAAGCCGAGGGGCGCAAAGAAGCGGCCTTCCGCGACGCTGACGCCCGCGAGCGGCTGGCCCAGGCCGAGGCCAGGGCGACGTTGATGGTGTCCGAGGCCATTGCCAAGGGCGACATCCAGGCGGTCAATTATTTCGTCGCGCAGAAATACGTAGAAGCCCTGCAACACATCGCCTCGGCGCCCAACAGCAAAATCGTCCTCATGCCGCTGGAAGCCGCCAGCGTCATCGGCGCCTTAGGCGGCATCGGCGAGTTGACCAAGCATCTGAAAAAAGAGGGCTGAGGCGATGCTGTCCGAGATCGTTTTTTGGCATTGGCTGGCTTTCGGCATCTTCTTGTTGATCGTCGAATTATTGGCCCCCGGCATGTTCTTCCTCTGGATGGCCCAGGCCGCCGGCGTTACCGGCGTGTTGTTGTTTTTGTTCCCCGGCCTGGGTTGGGAAGTCCAAATCGCCGTCTTCTCTGTGCTGTCGGTGCTCGGCGTTGGCCTTGCCCGGCGTTTTTTCAAACGCCATCCGATCATCAGCGACCAGCCTTTGCTGAACCGGCGCACCGCCCAATACATTGGCCGGGTGTTCACGCTAGACCGGCCCATCGTCAATGGCGAAGGCAAGATCAAGGTTGACGACTCGACCTGGAAGATTCGCGGCGAAGATTGTGGAGCGGGAACTCGGGTAAGGGTTGTGGATGCGGATAGCGTGGTGCTGATCGTGCGGAAGGCCGAAGGCTAAACCCTCTTGGGGCTCCTGGCTGGCCGTCTAATGATAAAAAGGTATGGAAAGAAAGATCTTTCTTCTTTTTACTACTAGCACCGCTCAATTCTGTGGATAAGTCAGATTTTAAAATAAAAATCAATAACTTGATAGATGATAAAGTTGTGGAAAACTAAGGCGCCAAAGGGGGATTTCCTGTGGACAAAGTGTGTGTGAAATTTTATCCACAGCCATTGCCACAGCTTATCCACAGAGTTATACGCTAGTTTTCCACAGCCCCTAAGGCAGGCCGGGCCGCCTTGGGCAGCGTGGCAACCAGGCGGCGCAGTTTTGCCAAATCGTCCGGGGCATGGCTGCGTTCATAACGAATCCGCAGATACAGGCGGGTGATCTGGGACGTGGGTTCGGCCAGTGTCGGTGCGGTGGCGGCGATGCGTTCGGCGAAGGTGAGAGCGCCTTCGCCAGTGTGCGGGGCCCAGCCCTGCCGCGCCAGTTTTTCCAGGAATTGCTCGTAGGCCCGCTTGGCCGGGTCAGCGCTGGTCCGGCGTTTTGGCAAGACCAGCCACAGCGCCGCCGCGACGGCCAGACTCAGCCCTGCGCCCAGCCAACCGGCTAAGGAGCGCCAATCCAGCAGGCCCAGCCATTGGAACAGGCGGCCCTGGTTTTCCGTGCCGTAGGCCAGTACCCAGCTATCCCAAGCATGGTCGATGCTAGATCCGATCATCCTGGCCCGCAGCCAGAGGCTGTCCAGGCCCAAGCCGTTGCTGTCCAGGCGGTCACCGAGGTTGAAGCGGATCTCCCCGTCGGCAAGCTGGCTGGCCACGTCCAGGCCGCGCTCAACGCGCTGTGGAGCCACTGCCGCCGTGGGATCGATCCTGACCCAGCCGGATTCCGCCAGCCAAACCTCCGCCCAGGCGTGGGCGTCAGATTGCTTGATCTCCAAAAAGCCGCCGATAGTGTTCCACTGCCCGCCCTGGTAGCCGGTGACCACGCGGGCGGGAACCCCGCCCACGCGCATCAGCACGACGAAGGCAGTGGCATAGTGCTCGCAGAAGCCGCGCCGGGTTTTAAACAAGAAGCTTTCCACCGGATCGCCCGCAGTCAACGGCGGGTTGAGGGTGTAGAAGAAGGGCTCTTCGCGGAAATAGCGCAAAGCGCGGGCGGCCAACTGTTTGGCTTCGGGGTTTTCCGCCCGCCAGCCGGCGACCAGGGCCTCCAGGCGGGGCGAAACCTGGCTGGGCAGTTGCAAGCCTTTTTTAATTTCGCGTGCGCTCAAGGCGCTCGTGTTGTAAACCGTGCCCGACGACAGCCGGTACTGCTTGCGCTCGCTGACCACGCTTTTTGCCATCAACTGGTAGTCGGCGGTTTCCGCGAATTCGCCGGGAAAGGTTTTCGGCAGATCCAGCGCGTAAATCCAGCGCTGCTGGTGCGGCTCCAGCGTGATCGTGTAGGTATACGTGACACCTTCAAAGTGCGGTTTGCGCGCCGGGTCTAGCGGCGTTTCGGGGGATAGATTCCAGCTATTGCCGTTGGTCGTCCAGAACACCGGTCCGCGCCAATAACGCCATTTCGACGGCGGCGGCTCGCCCTCGAAATCGACGCGGAAGGCGGTTTCCTGGGACTGCGCCAAACGGCTGACAGACCCTGGCGACAGCGTGTCGCTCAGGCCGGTTTTCGCGCTGTGGCGGTCGTCCGGGATGTGCCACAGCGGCCCCGGCATGCGCGGGAAGAGCACGAACAGCAACAGCATGACCGGCAGCGCCTGCGCCACCATGGCGGCGGCCATTTTCAGCCGCGCCCGCACGGGAAAGGCGGCGTTGCTGTTCAGTCCGATCATGGCGGCGACCAGTAACACCACCACGGCCAGCGTGTAAGCCGCCATCGGGATGCTCTGCGAGAACAGATATTGGGTCAGGGCGACGAAAAAGGCCAGGAAAACCACCAGATAAGCGTCGCGCAGCGCTTTTAACTCCATCAGCTTCAGCCCCAGGCCGACGATGAACAGGCTAGAGCCTGCCTCCTGTCCCCAGACGCGATGATAATGTCCGAGCACGATGGCGGCGCCGCCTGCCGTCAGCAAAAACAGCCAGGCTTTGTTCGGCAGGCTGACCCTGAAATACAGCGCGGCCATGCGCCATAGCGCCAACAAGGCGAAATAAGCCATGACGGCGGGCGCTAGGTTTTGCGCATGGGGCGCGGCCACCAACAGCACCGTGCCCAGCAAGAGTGCGAGTTTTTGCCGGTCGCCGGCTAAGGGAAGCGTTTTCGTCGTCATAGTCCGCCCATGGGATGTCAGAGGTTTTGCCTTGGGCTATCCAGCTTCACACCGCCGAGGAAAGCGGTAGAATGCCCACAAGCTATCATAATTCCTTAGGAGGCGGCGGTGAAACATAAACGATGGTTATTCAATCTCGCGGCCTGCGCCGCCTTGCTGTCCGCCTCAGGCTGCGACTTGGCCCTATCCGCCAAGATTGGCAACGCGCATGAAATTCCCGACCGCCCGGCCCATTTCTCCCTATTGCAAGTCAACGATTCCTACAAAATCGAAGGCCTGGAAAATGGCAGCCTCGGCGGTTTTGCCCGGCTGCGCACGCTGCGCCGGCAATTGGAGGCCGATGGCGGCAAGCTGCTGATGCTGCATGGCGGGGATTTCCTGTTTCCTTCAGTGATGAGTAAATACCTTAAAGCCGACGCCATGGTGCGCGTGCTTAACCTGATGGACGGCGACGCGGGGGCTTTCGACGACAAGCTGCTGGTGGTGTTCGGCAACCATGAGTTCGACGACCCCGACCCGGGCGTGGTGCTAGGCCGCATCGCCCAGTCCGATTTTGCCTGGGTGTCCAGCAATACCCGCTACCGCTCCAGCGAACAATCGCCTGGCGAAGCGTTTTCCAGGCGCCTAAATAATGTCCACGATGTGATTGTCAAAGACCTTAACGGGGTTAAAGTCGGTGTGCTTGGCATTACGCTGGATGCGCAAAAACAGCCTTATATCGACTACGACTATACCCCCGCTGACAAGCGCTTCGCCGTGGTCAAAAACGCTGTTGCCGAGTTGAAGCAACAAGGTGCCCGAGTGATTATTGCCTTGACGCACCAGGATTTCGACCAGGATCAACGTTTGGCCCAGGCGTTTCCCGAAATCAACTTGATCGTCGGTGGTCACGAGCATTTTTACATTGAGAAAAAAATCGGCAATACCTGGATCACCAAAGCCGACGCCGACAACAAATCCGCCGTCGTGCATGATATTCAAATCAAGTCGGACGGCACCGTGGTCACTAGCCACCAGAAGATCGACCTGGATAGCCATATCGACAAAGATCCGCAAGTCCAAGCTGAAGTCGATCAGCAATTGAACCGGCTGGCGCAGGTTTTCCAGAAAAACGGCAAGGATTTGCGGTTAGTGCTAGGGCAAACCCAATACCTGCTAGAAGGCGTGGAGCCCGCCGTGCGCGGGCGGGAAACCGCGCTGGGCGATTTTCTGGCCGATGTCATCCGTGACTGTATGCAAGCCGACATTGCTTTCACCAATGGCGGCGGCATCCGCATCAACGACAATATCTTGCCGGGTCCCGTCACAGCCTATGATATGGAAGGCATATTTTATTATGACAACGCGCTAGTGAGTTTTGAACTGAGCGGGGCACAACTGTTGGACATACTCAGAAATTCCGTGTCCAAATCCCATCTTGGCGACGGGCGTTTTCTCCAGGTCGCAGGGCTGCGCTTCCAATACCATGCGAAGCGCGTGGATGGGCAATTCAGCTATGTCATCGACGTGGCCGATGTGCAAATCAAGCCGCAGGGCACCCAGGCGTTCGTGCCTTTGCAACTCAATAAAACCTACCGCGTGGCGAGCACCGATTTCATCTGGGGCAAAGGTTATCAGGACGGCTATGCGATCTTTGCGCAAGGCGCCGGAAAAACCAGCCCGCCGCGCCTAGATCAAGGTGCGCCGATCAGTTTCCGCAAAGCGACCGAACAAGCAATAGCCAAGCTGCCGGAGAAGACGATTACCAGCCAAATAGAAGGCAGGATTCGGCGGATGGAGGAGTAATACATTCCCGTTTTCAGGCTGGCGTGTGGTGTTGCAGATTTTTTCGATAGAGTTTGGCGATTGGCTTCACAAGCGTACTGCTGCCGATAAAACTAGCGGCAGGCATTCCATATTCCCTTAAATCTGTCGGCAGGATTTTGACATGAGAAACGTTCGCCTCCTGGTTTTTTGCCTAGTCTATTTAATCCCTTGCAGCCTCCTCGCCAAACCGGTATCTCCGCAAGACGTGCCGGAGCCGCTGAAGCCCTGGGTAGGCTGGGCCTTGCACGATAGCGAGCAACGGGTTTGCCCGTTTCTTTACAATAATGCCGACGACCATCATTGTGCTTGGGCGACGCGGCTAGAATTGAATCTCGATGAAACCGCCGGTCATTTCAGCGCTGATTGGCAGGTGGACGCGGAAAGCTGGGCCACTCTGCCGGGCAGTTCGGCCTTATGGCCACAGCAAGTGGAATTGGACGGCAAGCCGGCCACGGTGGTCGTCCGGGGCGCAGCGCCTGCTGTTTGGCTGACGCCAGGGTCGCATAAACTCAGCGGGCGGTTTCTGTGGGAGCGGCTGCCGGAGAATTTGCCGGTTCCCCGCGACAGCGGTTTGATCACGCTGATCGTCAAGGGCAAGCCGGTCAATCCGCTGTTCAACGCGCAAGGCGGTTTATGGTTGCAGGGCTCGCCAGGCGCGCAGCGCGAGGAGGTTGCCAGCAGCTTGAGCCTGCGGGTGTTCCGCCGCGTCGTCGATGAAGTGCCGTTGCGTGTCGTCACTCGATTGGATGTGGATGCCGCTGGCGAGCAGCGCGAGGTGTTGCTGGCGGGTGGCTTGTTGGCCGAGGCGATTCCGCTGGCCTTGTCCAGCCCGCTGCCGGCGCGGCTGGAGGCTGACGGGCGGCTGCGCGTGTTGCTGCGCCCAGGTCGCTGGCAAATCGAATTGGACACGCGGCTACCGGCGGAAAGCGGCCAATTGAGCCTGCCGGAAGCGCCCGCCGAGCCTTGGCCTGCCGAGGAAATTTGGTCTTATGAAGCGCATCCGGAAACCCGCGTCGTGGAAATTGCCGGGGCGCAGGCGGTGGACGCCCGGCAGACGGAAATGCCGGCGGAATGGAAAAGCCTGCCCGCGTATCGGCTGCCGGTCGGCGCAAAGCTGCTGTTGAAGACGTTGCGGCGTGGTGACCCGGACGCCGCGCCGGATAATTTGAGCTTGCGCCGTAATTTGTGGCTAGATTTCGACGGCGGCGGTTATACCGTGCATGACGACATCAGCGGCAGCTTGAGCCGGCAGTGGCGACTGGACGCGCTGCCCGGCTTGATACCGGGACGGGTGGACATCGACGGCCTGCCGCAATCGCTGACTATGCTGGAAGGCAGCCAGCAAGCCGGGATGGAGTTGCGCCGGGGCCGGGTGCGCCTGTCTGCCGATAGCCGCAGCGAAGGCCCGCGATCCCGCTTGCCGGCCACCGGCTGGGCGCGGGATTTCCAAAGCGTGACCACGCAATTGAATTTGCCGCCGGGCTGGCGGTTGTTCGCGGCCACCGGCGTGGACCATGCGCCGGGCACTTGGATAGGCCGCTGGACGTTGCTGGATTTGTTCATGGTGTTGATCGCCGCGCTGGGCCTGGCCCGGCTGCGCGGCTGGCAGGCCGGGGCGGCGGCGGCCTTGGCCTTGACCCTGTTGTGGCATGAGCCGGGCGCGCCGCGTACGGTCTGGCTGCACCTGCTGGCCGCTGTCGCTTTGCTGCAAGCGCTGCCGGCCGGGCGCGCCGCCTGGGCGCTGAGGGCTTATCGCAACCTCGTGCTGCTGACGCTGGCGTTCATCAGTTTGCCATTCATGGTCGAGCAAGTGCGGCTGGGCTTTTATCCGCAGTTGGAATACCCTCAAGGCTGGGCGATGGAGGCGGGCGGCAGCGACCGCCTGGTATCGCCAGCCCCCGCGCCGATGGACGAAGCCGCCGTTCCCGCCGCCGAAGCGCCTATGCAAACGGCACCGGCTGCGCCGCCCCCGCCCGGCGACAGCAATTCGCTGTTGGACAGGGGCTACGCGGGCGGGGCGTTGCAGTCGCTGGTTCCCGAAAGCAGGCCCATGAAAGCGGCACAGAAGCAGGATAAAGCCGTCGGCGGGGCCGCGCAATTCCGCGAAACCGACCCCGACGCGCTGACCCAGACCGGCCCTGGCCTGCCGCGCTGGCGCTGGAATAGCGTGCGTTTGGGCTGGAACGGCCCGGTGCTGGCGAGCCAGGAAATTGGCCTGGTTCTGATCCCACCGGCCGTGAATCTTATGCTGAATTTGTCGCGCATCGTCGGCTTGCTGGCCTTGGCTTGGCTCATGCTGCGTGGCGGGAAACCCCGGCTGCCGAGCGACGGCTTTAATATTTGGGGTGTAGCCTTGCTGGTTTTGCTGGCTATCCCACAGGCCAAGGCCGACATGCCCAGCCCGGAATTGCTCGGCGAGTTGAAAGCCCGCTTGCTGGCCGCCCCGGATTGCCTGCCCGACTGTGCGCAAATCACCTTGCTGAAATTGAAGCTAGGCGCGGACAGTCTGAGCCAGCATTTGGAAATCCACGCCCTTGCCGCTGTCGCCGTGCCGCTGCCTGCGCACGAGGGCCAATGGCTGCCGAACAAGGCCAGCGTGGACGGGGCCGAGGCGAACGCGCTGTTCCGCGCCGCCGATGGCACCTTATGGCTGGGCCTGAAGCCGGGGCGGCACGAGCTTGTGCTGGCCGGCGCCCTGCCCGCCCGCGAGCAGGTGCAACTAGCCTTGCCGTTGAAGCCGCACCGGGTCGAAGTGGAAGGCGGCGGCTTTCGGGTGGAAGGCATCAAGGAAAACGGCGAGCCGGAAGGACAATTGCAACTGACCCGCGCCCTCGCCAGCGGCCAGGCGCAGGCCGAGCCGGAATTGGAGGCGCGTCCGCTGCCGCCGTTTTTGCAAGTGACACGGATTTTAAGGCTGGGCTTGAATTGGCGCGTGTCCAGCCAAATCACGCGGATTTCACCAGCAGACGCGCCCGTCGTGCTGGAAATCCCGTTGCTGGAAGGCGAGGCGGTCACGACGCCCGGCTTGCAAGTGAAAAACGGCAAACTCGCCGTCAGCCTCGCGGCGGGGCAGGCGGCGATGGCCTGGGAGTCTACGCTGGAAAAACGTCCGGCGATTGAATTGAAAGCCCCACAAACCACGGCCTGGACGGAAGTCTGGCGGGCTGACATCAGCCCAGTCTGGCATTTGGACAGCAGCGGCATCGCCGTGGCCCGCCACCAGGACGGGCGAAGCAACTGGCTGCCGGAATGGCGGCCTTGGCCCGGCGAGTCGGCCAGCTTGCGTCTAGTCCGCCCGAAAGCGGCACCGGGTGCCGCGCTGACCCTGGACAGCAGCCGCTTGCGCTTGTCACCGGGCTTGCGCGTCACCGACGCCAGCCTGGCCTTGGATATTCGCAGCTCGCAAGGCGGCCAGCACATGCTCAAGCTGCCGGTCGGCGCCGCTTTGCAATCAGTGCGAATCGACGGCGTGGTTCAAGCGATACACCAGCAAGGCCAGGCGGTGGCCCTGCCCATCCGTCCCGGCTCGCAAGCCGTGACCCTGGCTTGGCGGCAGGCGCAGGGCATCACGCCGCGCTTCATCGCGCCTGAGATCGATTTAGGCATGCCCAGCGTCAACAGCTCGATCAGCTTTGAGCTGGGCCGCGACCGCTGGGCGCTGCTTGTCGGCGGCCCCGCGTTAGGCCCGGCGGTGCTGTTCTGGGGTGTTTTGGCGGTCTTGATCCTCGTCGCCATCGGGCTGGGCCGGCTAGACTGGACGCCGCTGCGGGCTAGGCATTGGTTTTTGCTATTGCTTGGCTTGAGCCAGGTTGAGTTGGCGGCGGCAGTCTGCGTGGTCGGCTGGCTGTTCGCGCTGGGCTGGCGCGGGCGGGTCGGCGCGGCGTGGAACGACAGCCGTTTCAATGTCGCGCAATTGGGCTTGGCGCTGTTCAGCGCCCTGGCCTTGCTGTGTCTGTTTTACGCGGTGTCCACAGGATTGCTGGGCCTGCCCGACATGCAAGTGGCCGGCAACGGCTCCAGCGCCTGGGCGCTCAATTGGTACCAGGATCGCAACGCCGAGGTGCTGCCCCGGCCTTGGCTGCTGAGTGCGCCGCTGTGGTCTTATCGCGTCTTGATGCTGCTGTGGGCGCTGTGGCTGGCCTATTCCCTGTTAAACTGGCTGCGCTGGGGGTTCACCTGTTTTGCGGCGGGAGGCTTGTGGCGGGCGCGGAAACCGCCGGGTTAAACTATTTTCCACACCAATTCCAAGGCCAGCAACGCCAAGCCGGCAGGCAAAGACAGCAGCCACATGAACAACGCAAGGCCGAAGCCGTCCGCCAAGCCTAGGGGGCCGCCGGCTTGGGGGCGGCGGATCGCCGCGGCGTACAATACGCCCAGCATTTGCACGGCGATGAAGATGCAAAAAACCAGGATGAAGCGGTCGGCAAAGTGAAACTCATGCGCCACCACGTCGGCCAGCACGGTGAGCATGGCCGCCTGGTAGCACAGCAAGGCCGGCAAGGCCAAGGCGTAGGCCAGCACAATGGAAGGCGCGAACCCCGCCGTTTTTTTCACGCCCCACCACAGCCAGGCCGCCCAGACTAGGTTGAGGGCCAGATAAACGAGCGCCAACCGGGCCGCCTCGCGCTGGGAATGCGCCGCCGGATTGATCAGCAGGTCGACGCTCAGAAACAGCAAGGGATGGGCTTTGTAGAGCAGAGGATTCATAGCAATTCATGGAAACGGGTGGGTTAGGGAAACCGCAGCTTGCCGCGCCTTCAAGTTCCGTAAGAATATAGCGCATAGTTCCGTCAATGGGGTCAATAGAAAGCATGCTTAATATCGTTAAGACCATATCGAACCGCTTCGCAAGGTTAAAAAAATGGGCGTGGATCGTGTCTGCCGTGGCCAGCCTGGCTGTTTCCAGTTGGCTGGCATTCAGCCAACTGGTGCCGTTGAGCCCTTGGCAATCCACCGCCTCCTCAGGGCTGGACTGGTGGCGCAGCCCCATCGAACACAATAAGACGCTGCGCGCGCCGCAGCTTGACGCGATTGTAAAATCTGTCTTCGCCCTGCCGGGCACCGGCAAAGTCTGGGCGGTGGGCGAAGACGGCTTGATTCTCCATAGCGACGACGGCGGACGCCATTGGCAAACCCAGGCCAGCAACGTCAGCGCGGTCTTGAACAATGTCCATTTCACTGACGCCCAGCACGGCTGGGCGGTGGGCTGGAACGGCACCATCCTCGCCACCCGTGACGGCGGGCGGCTGTGGCAGGCGAAGACCTCCGGCACCGTGGCCACCCTCAGCGGCGTCCATTTCATCGACCCCCGGCACGGCTGGGCGGTGGGCAACAAAGGCGCGGCCTTTTCCAGCGCGGACGGGGGCGAAACCTGGGTCAGCCAGATCGTCCCCAGCCGGGAAAACCTGAGCAAAGTCCATTTCCCCGACCCGCAGAACGGCTGGATCGTAGGCTGGAACGGCACCATCATCGCCACCAGCGACGGCGGGAAAACGTGGCTGGGCCAGGCCGCCGACACCAAATCGACGCTGACCGCCGTCCACTTCACCAGCGCCGAGCAAGGCTGGGCGGTGGGCAACCAAGGCACATTGCTGTCCACGGTCAACGGCGGGAAAACGTGGCTGACCTGGCTCATTCAAATCGACAACACCAAAATCGACCTGGCCAGCATCCATTTCGCCGACAGCCAGCATGGCTGGCTGGCGGGCTGGAACGGGACGGTCCTCGCCACCACGAACGCGGGCCGGAGCTGGGACACGCAAACCGCCAACACCACGCAAACCCTAAATGGCATCCACTTCGCAAGCCCTCTGAACGGCTGGGCGGTCGGTTTTAACGGCACCCTGCTGGCCACCGAAGACGGCGGCAAGAATTGGCTGCCGCAATCCAAGGGGCCTGACAAGCTATTCAGCCGCGTCCAATTTGTCGATCCTCTGAAAGGCTGGGCCATAGACCCGGGCAACGGCGTCTTTGCCACGACCGACGGCGGCCAAACCTGGCGCATGCTCGGAAAGTCGCCGGTCAAGCTCAATGCGGTCAGCTTCGCCAGCGACAGCCTGGGCTGGATCGTCGGCGGCAACGGCGGCATTTTGACCACCCGCGACGCGGGGGCAAGCTGGCAAGTGCAAAACGCCAACACCCGCGAAAACCTGCTCGCCGCCCGCTTCCGAGACCGCCGGGTCGGCTGGATTGTGGGCGAAAAAGGCACCCTCCTCGCCACCCGCGACAGCGGCGAGAGTTGGCAAGTCCAAGCGTCGGGAACCGACCAAAAGCTGCTTGGCATCCATTTCGACAATGTCGGCCATAGCTGGGCGGCGGGCACGTCGCTGACCGTCATCGCCAGCGAAAACGGCGGCCAAAGCTGGAGAACCCAGCTCAAGGGGGATGCGCGGGCGGGCTTCACAACATTGACGGCGGTTTACTTCAGCGATCCTCTGACCGGCTGGGCCGTGGGCGAAACGGGCAAGATCGTCGCCACCCAAGACGGCGGACAGACCTGGAAAATCCAGGACGGCGGAACCACGGCCAGCCTCATGGACGTGCGTTTCAAGGACAGTCAAATCGGCTGGGCCGTGGGTGAAAAAGGCACCCTCCTCGCCACCCGCGACGGCGGCGCGACTTGGCGGCCCTACGCCAGCGGCACGACGGAGACTTTGTTCACCATCAATATCGACGATGATGGCAACGGCTGGATCGTCGGCGCGAACGGCCTCCCGCTCACCAGCCACGACGGCGGCCAATCGTGGGCCACACCGCGTTATGAAGCCTACCCGCCGCCTTGGTATCACTTGGCCTGGCCCTGTAGCCTGCTGATGTTCATCGCCGGCCTACTCAGCAAACCCGCGCAGCCCGGCGGCACGCTGGCAACAGCCCGCAAGCGGCGTCCGCCCCCTAAGCAAGCGTCCGGGCCGGGACGGGTCAGCGTGCTGGCGCAAGCCGCAGGCCGTCTTTTGGGCGGCAAGTCCGAGCCTGCCCATCCGGCCAACGCACTGGCGAAGTTTCCGGAATTGCATGCCGTCTTCGCGTTGCCCGGTTCCGAAAAACTCTGGGCCGTCGGCGAGAAAGGCACCCTCATCGCCAGCGGCGACGGTGGAAAAAGCTG
>Ga0265327_10002125_pt1 | contig 21915 bp, 15 predicted proteins | sample 41621metaG_FD_202089 | JGI IMG/M metagenome (GOLD analysis project Ga0265327, IMG submission 202089) | Rhizosphere microbial communities from Carex aquatilis grown in University of Washington, Seatle, WA, United States - 4-16-21 metaG | ecosystem: Host-associated > Plants > Roots > Rhizosphere...
TGTTGCAGCCGCTTGTACAACGGAACCGGATCCCCGTGCAGGGATCGCAATTTTTCTCCCATATAAATCAGCAGTTGTACGGAGCGATCGTTGATCGATGCATCCTGCACAAACTTGGTCAGTTTCTCCCGATCAGTCCACAAGTCAGGATCGCGCATCTGCGAAGTGATGACGTCGCGATCGACCTCCCTTGCGACTTCGAACAACTCATCGCGGCGTGACTGGTCGCTGACGCACGAGGCCCAATCATCCAATGCAACCACTATGGCAGGAGCAATATTCGTCGAGCGAATCTGTTCGGCAAGGACTTTCGGCGGTTGACGCATGTCGAACAGGCCATAGTCCCGGAACGCGGCTTCATACTTCTCAATGGCGTGCGCGAACTTGTCTCCTTCGACCAGCGAGTTCAGCCGGTTGAGGCGAATGGCTTCCAACCGTTCGACAAGTCTTAATTCGCGTCCGTATTTCTGCAGGCTGTCTCGAAGAGTCGTGGCTTGTCTGTCGCCGAGCCGAGCCTTGGCCCGCTCCAACGCGAGTTGGGCATCCGACCAGGAGGATCGCTGTTCCGCTCGAACGATTTCTTGAAAGTCGTTCTGTACGGCACGCGCCGTGACAGCCTGATCCAGCATCAGCCACCACGCCGCGGATAACAGAGAGATCGCCAACAGGGCACTGCTGATCAGCGCGGCCGAAAGCGCGCGGTGGCGATTCGCCCATTTGCCGGCTCGTTCGATTCTTGAGACTCTGCGAGCCAACACCGGTTCTCCACGCAGGAATCGCTGCAAGTCCTCCGCAAGCGCCTCGGCCGTGGCGTAGCGGCGCGTCGGATCCTTGTGCAGGCACTTCAGGCAGATCGTCTCCAGGTCGCGTGGAACCTTGGGGTTGAGTCTCGATGGTGGTACAGGTTCGTCGGAAATGACCTGGCGTTCTGTCTCGATCGCCGTTTCTGCGCGAAACGGCGGCCGGCCGGTGAGCATTTCGTACAGGATCGCTCCGAGCGCGTAGAGATCTGTTGACGGCCCGATCAGACTGGTGTGGCCTGCCGCCTGCTCCGGGGCCATGTAGCTGGGGGTTCCGATTCGGGCGCCGGTCAACGTCAGATCGGACGCACCCTCGAAACGTCGAGCCAGTCCGAAATCGGCAATTTTCGGCGTGCCATCGGGCGCCAGCAGAACATTGGCCGGCTTCAGGTCGCGGTGGACAATTCCACTACCGTGTGCCACCTGGACCGCCTGGGCTAGGACAGCAACAAAGGCCGCCGCCTGCAGTGCAGGTTGGGGAGTCCCCGCGAGTGCTTCCGCCAGGCTTTGGCCGTCGACGAATTCCATCGTAAAAAATGGCTGGCCGTCAACTTCTCCAACATCATGGACCTGAACAATATTCGGGTGACTGAGCCCAGCCACCGCTTCGGCTTCGCGCTGAAACCGCACCAGTTCGTGCAGTCCCGCGTACGCGCCCGATCGCAACATTTTCAACGCGACGGTCCGATTGAGCTTCATGTGTCGCGCGCGATAGACCACCCCCATGCCGCCGGATCCCAGAACGGACTGAACTTCGTACCCGTCGATCTTCGGCAGTCTTTTTGCCTCAGGCTCGCCGATCTGGTCCGTGTCAGTGCTGGCGCGCCGTACCATCGTCGGGAAGAACACACCAACCTGATGTTCGATGCACTGCAGATGATTCCATCGTTTGCGAACTTCCGCCAGAAGTTCCGGACACTCGGCGCACGCGACTTCAGGAGTGCAGCGCTTCTCCATCAACGCTTCGAGCAGTTCTTCGATGCGATCTTCGTTGGTCATGTCAGCGCCTTTGGGCGTACTTCGTACGCCATCGATTCACCGAGACATCGCCAGAGACCCGGCGATCGCGATCAGACTTCGCCTGGTCCCTCGGGGGGCCGAAGATCCGCCAGAGTTTTTGACAGTAAAATCAGGCTGCGGTTCAAACGCCGCTGAATCGTCTTTGATGAAACGCTGGCGATTTCCGCGGCTTCGACCTGCGTCATCCCCTGGATGCGAATCAGACTGAACACCTCACGCTCTTCGTCCGGAAGATTCTCGATCGCCTCCAGCATCCGTCGACCGTCCAGACTGATTCCCGAGTCGCTGCTGAAGGGGGCCGGGAAATGACCTTCCACGAATTCGGCAACAGGCCCCTTCTCATCCAGTCGTTGTGCAAGGTCGTTGAGTTCCCAGCGAATGTGCTGATTGGCCATCGCGAAGAACTGACGAACACTTTGAGGTCGAGTCTTCCGGAGCGCCTTCAACAATCGCTCCACGACAGCGCTGAGAAGTTCTTCGGACCGCAGATTGAGCGGAGGATGAGTCAGCCGTGGATAACTTCGGTGAAGCATCGAAGCGCAGAGGACTGAAAGTCGATTGACGGAACGGCCCAGCAATTCACGAATGACCGGACCCGCGGGTGACTCACCACTCACCCCTGCCAACTGGTCCAGATAGCATTGGACTGCTGCTGTTGTCCCTGACTCGTCCATCGGGATGCCTTGCACAAAAGCCAACGCCACTGAGTCGCGAGCGAGCGCATTTTAGCGCGCGATTGTTGACCCTGTCGACCCGCCGGCGAGGCCATGTTTTGTTCACTTTGAGGCCCGTCTGACGATTGCCGTGGATTGTCATGTGGCGGAGTCGCGCCGAATGTCCACACCGGACGCCTAGCTAGGTAGCCGCGAACTCAGCTGTAAGGTGCGCAAACTGCAACTGTATTTACGCCAACGTGCCTGACGGTTTTCGAACACGGCACGGATTGGTTCATGACGACGAGGCTCAAATCATGTGGATCGTGCGAATTGCGTTGAAGAAGCCGTACACGTTTGTCGTGATGGCAATTCTGATTGCCATTCTGGGATGCGTCACCATTGTCCGCATGCCGATGGACATCTTTCCCGAGATTGAAATTCCTGTAGTTGCCGTCATCTGGAACTACACGGGAATGTCGCCCGACGAAATGGAAACCCGCGTGGTGGGGGGCTACGAACGATTGCTGGTTTCGACGGTGGGTGGCATAGAACACATCGAAAGCCAGTCACTGACGGGCGTCAGCGTCGTGAAGATCTTCCTGCAGGAAGGGACCAACATCGACGGGGCGATTGCGCAGGTCGTTGCGTCATCGCAGGTGGCACTGCGGTCGATGCCTCCGGGCATCTTTCCCCCGCTGGTGTTGCGCTATAACGCGGCGAACGTTCCCATTGTGCAGGTTTCGCTCGGCAGCGAAATTCTGAACGAGCAGGAGTTGTTCGACAATGCCACCAACGGTGTGCGGCCTGGAATGGCGACGGTGCCGGGGGCACAACTGCCGTATCCCTACGGCGGGACTGTGCGGCAAATCATGGTCGATATCGATCCCGAAAAACTGTACTCGTGGCATTTGTCGGCGGCAGATGTCTCCGCGGCTGTGTCGGCCCAGAACCTGATCGCCCCTTCGGGGACCGCGAAGATCGGTGAACAGGAATACAACGTTCGCTTGAACACCAGTCCCTGGATCGTATCCGAGATCGAGAACCTGCCGATCAAGACGGTCGGTACGCGCACCATCTTCATGCGGGATGTCGCGCAGATTCGTGACGGCTTCGCACCTCAAACAAACATCATTCGTGTCGATGGAAACCGCGGCGTGTTGCAACCCGTGTTGAAGTCGGGTGCGTCGACATTGGAAATCGTGAATGGCGTGAAGAAGAGGTTGCCCGCAATCATGGCCACTCTTCCGGAAACGCTTCGTTCGACACTGTTGTCCGACCAGTCGATTTTCGTGAGTGGCGCCATTCAGGGAGTGTTGACGGAAGGGGCGATCGCGGCAGCGCTGACGGGCCTGATGATTCTGCTGTTCCTGGGCTCATGGCGCAGCACGCTGGTCGTGGTGATCTCGATCCCCTTGTCGATTCTGGTTTCGATCATCACGCTCGCGTTCCTGGGTCACACGCTGAACGTGATGACGTTGGGGGGCCTGGCTCTGGCGGTGGGGATCCTGGTGGATGATGCGACCGTGGAGATTGAGAACATCCACCGTAACCTGCACCTGGGCAAGCGGCTGGTTCCGGCAATTCTGGAGGGGGCTCAGCAGATTGCGACGCCTGCCTTCGTGGCGACTTTGTGCATCTGCATCGTTTTCGTGCCAGTGGTGTTCATCACCGGGGCTGCCCGGTCGCTGTTCGTCCCGATGGCCATGGCCGTGGTGTTCGCAATGCTGACCAGCTACATGCTGAGCCGCACGCTGGTTCCCACGTTGACTCACTATCTGCTGGCGAATGAAGTGGAAATGTATGGCGGGCAGGCCGAAGGGAATGCGACGGATCATCAGCCCGTCACGCCGGGGCTGATCTGGCGAGTTCATCATGCGTTCAATCATTACTTCGACAAGCTGCGTGATTTCTACGGAATCTGTCTGGCGACGGCGCTCGAGCATCGTCTGGCAGTGACGTCGGCCTTCGTGATCCTGGTGGCCTGCAGCAGCGCGCTGTTGCCAATCCTGGGTCGTGACTTTTTTCCAAGTGTTGATTCGGGACAGATGCGTATGCATGTGCGTACACCAGCCGGGACACGGATTGAAGAGACCGAACGCTGGTTCGGCCGAATCGCGGATGTGGTGCGGGAAGTTGTCCCGGCCGGGGAGTTGAAGACGATCATCGACAACATCGGCATCCCGAACAGCGGGATCAATCTGGCGCTCAGTGACGGCTCGCTGATGTCGGCTGCCGACGGTGAGATGCTGATCGCGCTGCACGAACATCACGCGCCGACGGAGCAGTACATCGCGAAAATCCGAACCGAATTGAACAGGCGATTCCCGGACCTGACGTTTTACTTCCAGCCGCCAGACATCGTGACCCAGGTTTTGAACTTCGGTCTGGCGGCCCCGGTCGACGTGCAGATCGTGGGTCCTCGAGGAAACTATGAGAAGAACTACCAGATCGCCAAGCAGATTCGCGATCGAATGGCACAGATTCCCGGCGTTGTTGACGCGCATCTGCAGCAGGTGATTCGGACGCCAGAGCTGAATATCCAGGCGGACCGTACGCTGCTGAGCCAGCTGGGAATCCAGGAGCGAGACATTTCCAACGACCTGCTGGTGTCACTGAGTTCCAATGGACAGGCATCTCCGAATTTCTGGCTCGACCTGAAGTCTGGCGTGCAGTATCCGCTGGTTGTCCAGTCGCCTCAGTTCAAGATTGATTCGATTGCGGCCATCCAGAATACGCCGGTTTCGCGAAGTGGTGAAGGAGATCAATCGCAACTACTGGGGAACCTCGCGTCCGTCAAACACAGTTTCGGTCCGACGAATGTGACCCATTACAACATCGCTCAAAGTTTCGATGTGCTGGCGGGTGTTCAGGGAACGGATCTCGGTCGAGTTTCCGCTGCGATTGACGAGATTCTTCGAGACATACGTCCAACGTTGCCACGCGGAACGACCATCGCCGTCCGAGGTCAGATCCAAAGCATGAACACGTCGTTCCAGGGGCTGAGTTATGGCCTGATCTTCTCGGTGGCCCTGGTGTACCTGTTGATGGTGGTCAATTTCCAGTCGTGGCTGGATCCATTGATCATTCTGATGGCATTGCCGGGAGCCATGTGCGGCATCCTGTGGATGCTGTTTGTGACGCAGACCACGATTAGCGTTCCAGCGCTGATGGGTTCGATCATGTGCATCGGTGTGGCGACTGCAAATTCGATCCTGATGGTGACGTTTGCCAAGGAACAGCAACTGGCCGGGAAGAACTCGGTTGATGCCGCCTGGTCGGCCGGGGTGACGCGACTGCGTCCCGTGATCATGACGGCACTGGCGATGATCCTGGGGATGCTTCCCATGTCTCTGGGAATGGGCGAAGGGGGCGAACAGAACGCTCCGCTGGGTCGGGCCGTGATCGGTGGATTGACGCTGGCGACCTTCGCCACCCTGTTTTTTGTGCCGGTTGTTTACAGCGTGCTCAGGCGCCATCCGAAGCCGATCGTGCTTGAGCCCGAACTTGTTGATTAGTGCACATGTTACTGAAGTGCGGCGTGCCGCGGACCAGAATCGACAGCGTCTAACCCCTGTTTCGACGCGACACGGAAGTGCGACTCGCACTCGTTGAGGAGAATCCAATGTCAGCCATTCAAGAATTAGAACCACATAGTGGAACTCACAGATCGCTGGTTCCCGATCGAGGGCATGTCGAACACCGGCCTTCGCAAGAGCACGGCCAGGAAACCGACTTGAAGCGACCAGCCACCCGCCTTTCCGCGACCACCGTCGGAATGGTCATTGTCATGGCAATCTCCAGCGCGGTGGGGTTGTTCGTCTCGGGCTGGGCGCCTCGTCGGCATCACACGGAATTGCTCGATGCAGAATCCCATCGCATCAAAGCGGCGGTGCCGACAGTGCGAGTGATGAAGCCGCGTCAGGCCGCGGCGGTCGCCGTTGTGATGTTGCCCGGCGACGTTCAGGCCATGGAAGAGATCACGATTTATCCCCGGACCACCGGTTACGTCAAGCAGTGGCTGGTTGACATCGGAGACGAAGTCAAAGAAGGGGACTTGCTGATGGAGATCGACATCCCTGAAGTGAGAGCGCAGTTGCAGCAAAGCGAAGCGGCGCTGGCCGAATCCAGGGCGAGCCTGGAACGGGCCAGGGCCAGTGCGAATCTGGCTCAAATCACGACGAACCGCCTGCGCGGGCTGGCCGCCAGGAAGGCGATCTCTCAGCAGGAATTGGATGATTCCGAAAACAATCTGGCGGTCGCCCAGGCGAACGTCCAATTGAGCGAGGCGACCATTGATGTGAACAAGGCGAATGTCCAGCACAACCGCGAGTTGCTGTCGTTCTCGCAGATTCGTTCACCATTTGCAGGAACCGTGACGGCTCGAAATGTTGACACGGGAAAATTGGTGACGGCTGGGAATGCGGCGGGCCAGGCGCTGTTTCACCTGGCACGAACCAGTCCGGTCCGCATCTTCGTGAATGTGCCACAGACGTTTGCTCAGGGGGTGACGAAGGACATGAAGGCCCGGGTCGTGTCTCGCGAGATGCCCGGTCGTGTCTTTGAAGGGACAGTGACCCGAACAGCGCGGTCCATCGATCCGCTGACACGGACGTTGTTGACTGAAATCCAGGTCCCGAATGAAGATCATGCTTTGCTGACAGGTTCGTACGTGCAGATCCGCATGGAAGTTGAACGTCAGAGTCCACCCTTGCTGATTCCGGCCGCGGCCCTGGTGTTCAACTCGGCGGGGACGCAAGTGGCCGTCGTGGGTCCGGACCAGAAAGTGCAACTGCGTGCCGTGGAAGTTGTGGGAGACTTCGATCGCGACGTCGGCATCGCAACTGGAATCACGGTTGATGACAACGTCATCGTCAACCCCGGTGATCGCATGTCCGACGGCCTGGCGGTCGAGATCGAATTGAACAAGCCACGCGGGTGACGTTTCTGGCATGCTTGAGAGACCTGAAGGGCCCTACAGGCCTCAAGTCGAACTTTGGCGATCGATTCGCCCAGGCCAAAGGGCGCCAAAGGGCCTGGGCTGGGTGAACTGCTGGCCCGTTTGAGCCGGAAGACGGACGTCGCCAAATCGTTCACGGCGTCGCCTGAAGGGGCATCATCGATTTCAGATCGGTCGCTCACATGTCCACGTCCAATGCTTAGTAATGCAGGGGAAGCCCTGTGTCAGTTCAGGTCGGTATCGGTCGTCTGATACCGCAAACTCTTTTTCAAGAAGGAATTCGTCATGAGCACTGAAAAGCTTCTGTACACCGCGAAGGTTCACACCACGGGTGGTCGTGACGGCGCGGCCCGCAGTTCTGATGGCCACCTGGATGTCAAACTTTCGACTCCTGGATCGCTCGGCAACGGCACCAATCCGGAGCAGTTGTTCGCTGCCGGATGGTCCGCTTGTTTCATCGGTGCCATGGGCGTTGCCGCCAGAAACATGAACGTCACTCTGCCGCCAGAACGGGCCATTGATGCCGAGGTGGATCTGGTCATCGCTGATGGCGAATACTCCATCCAGGCACGCCTGAACGTCAGCCTGCCCGGTTTGGACCGGGAACTCGCCCAGGCCCTGGTGGACGCCGCGCACCAGACCTGTCCGTACTCGAAGGCGACCCGGGGCAATATGAACGTCGTGGTCAAGCTGGTCTAACTCGGTCCAAGTTTCAGAAAGGGAGGAGATACGATGAATTACCAGGCATGGGTCGCAAATGGGCCGAAACAACCGTTGACACAGCAAACCGTGGATCTGGGACCGCTGGGGGGCGAAGATGTGGAAGTCGCTGTCGAACACTGCGGTTTGTGTCATTCCGATCTGTCCGTCCTGAACAATGAGTGGGGCATCTCAAAGTACCCCGCGATTCTGGGGCATGAGGTCATCGGACGGATCACGGCCCTGGGTCCGAACGCCAAGGGACTGGCGCTGGGCCAGCGCGTCGGAGTCGGCTGGAACTCAGGCAGTTGCATGCACTGTCGGCAGTGCATGTCGGGAAGCCATCACCTGTGCCCGGAAGTGCAGCCGACCATTGTGGGTCATCATGGCGGGTTTGCGAGTCACATCCGTTCGCACTGGGCCTGGGTCATTCCGCTTCCGGAAAAGCTGAACTTCGCCAAAGCGGGTCCACTTCTGTGCGGCGGGATTACCGTCTTTGCGCCGTTGGCGATGTACGCCCGCCCGACCGATCGCGTGGGGATCATCGGCATCGGAGGACTGGGGCACATGGCGGTCAAGTTCGCGGCAGCGTACGGGTGCGACGTGACCGCGTTCACGTCGAGCGAAAGCAAGTTTGACGAAGCCAGAAGTTTTGGAGCGAATAACGTTGTCTCCAGCAACGACTCGGCCGAAATCAAGAAGCTGGCGGGACGCTTTGACGTTTTGATCAGCACAGTCAACGTAAAACTCGATTGGGACGCGATGATCGGCACACTCGCCCCCAACGGCCGGTTGCACGTTGTCGGCGCCGTCCTTGAACCGATTCCGGTCGGGGCCTTCTCGCTGATCATGCAGCAACGCAGCATCTCGGGCTCTCCCTCCGGTTCACCCACGGCCATCGAGACGATGCTCGACTTCGCGGCGCGGCATGACGTCGCCCCGCAGACCGAACACTTCCCGATGAGCAACATCAATGAGGCATTCGCGCGGCTGCAATCGGGCAAAGCTCGATACCGCATCGTCCTGGATGCCGATTTCTGACGGGCGTACGCCAGCACCATTTCCAATCACAGGTCATTTTTCGAGGGATCAATCATGAATGAACGGCGAAAGACAGCGATCGTGACCGGGGCCTCACAAGGGATCGGCGCGGGAGTCGCAATGGCGTTTGTCGAACGGGGCTTCAATGTCGTCGCCAACTCCCGCAGGATGACCGAGTCCACCGAGGTCACGGCTTCCGATCATGTCGCTTTGGTCGACGGCGACATCGGCAACCCGGCGACTGCAGACAGGATTGTCGAGGCGGCGCTGTCTCGATTTGGTTCGATCGACGTGCTGGTCAACAATGCAGGGATCTTCTTCGCCAAGGCGTTCACCGACTACACCGCCCAGGACATCAAGTCACTGGTCTCGACGAACATCGAAGGCTTCCTGTACATCACGCAATTGTCCGTCAAGCAGATGTTGGCGCAGAAGACGGGCGGCAGCATCGTCACCATCACGGCGGCGCTGGCGCGCAATCCCATCCGCGGCTTCACGGCGACCGTGCCGATGATCACCAAAGGTGGGCTGGAAACCGTCACACGGCATCTCGCGATGGAATACGCGAAGGATGGCATTCGCGTGAATGCCGTGGCCCCAGGCGTCGTCGATACGCCATTGCACAAGGAGACTCCACGAGAGGTGATGGAGGAACTGTCTCCCATGGGGCAGCCATCGTCCGTCCGGGAAATCGCCGATGCCGTCCTGTACCTGACCGATGCGGCGACCGTGACAGGTGACATCCTTTACGTCGACGGCGGCGCTCACTTTGGCCGCTGGTAAGCAATCGACGGCGTGCTGGATGTCATTCTAGACGTCCGCCCGTGATCCCGTCGGAGTCGCAGACCCCCCTTCTGGCTTTGGAGCACCGACATGCCCGCGAGACGTCGTAGTTTCATGGCGAAAGCTGACAACACATTCGATCAGGAATGGATGCGCACCCAGCGCGCCGCGGCGACCATGCGGGTGTGCAATCACCAGGAACAGATTCTGGACAGGTTTCGCCGACGGCTGGAGTGTGAATCTCATGACTCTGGTCCGGTTGGCTCACCAGATTTCGTATGCGTTGATGGAATGACATCCCAAACGGAAGGACTCGTCTCATGTTAGTGCTTTCAAGGAAACGACAGCAGGCGATCGTGATTGGCAGTACGGACGGTTCGTATCAGGTCTGTCGAGTGACCGTGCTGGAAATACGCGGGGGGACCGTCCGCCTGGGAATCGATGTCGACGATCAGGTTCCGGTTCTGCGCTCGGAAATTGCAGATCGAGCGAACTCGTCGACCTCAGACAAGCAGCCGCTTTGTCCCCAGATCAGCGTCCGTCACGGACGTTCGACTTCTCCGCTGGTCACGGAATGACTTCGTCAAGCAGGATCAGCGGGGCTGATGGCCGTGATCACCACGATTGTGACTCAGGTCGGCAAAACTCCGGCGCAGGTCGTATTGGCTTGGGCGATCCAACGCGGGACGGCCCTCTTGACCACGACGAAGACCCTCGATCGGCTCAAGGAGAACTTCGACATCTGCACCCTTCCTGATGATTGCATGCAGCAGATCAACGAGGGGATCAAGACGCGGATCAGGTTCAATTCTGTTGTCCACACAGGCGTCCCCGGGTTTATCCCTCGAGGAAAGTGAATCCGCCGCCAGGACGCTCCGGGCGGATACTGACTTGAACTGCGAACTCGGCGATCTTGGCGTGCATGCAGTCGATCCACCGTTATTCACGGGTCGGGGACCGACGCATTTTCACGGCAGAAAACAAACACCTTCCATCGACGCGATAAGACTCCGAAGCACCATTTATCCGTGAAAATGGGTTTGTCCCCTTCGCTTGCCCATGAACGGTTACGATCCACCAATTGTACGTCGCCCCCCCCCAAATTGCAGGGAACGGACGAACTCTCGCTAAACGCTGAGCCAGCGGCGAGAGACCCACGATCAGATTGTTTGACCGAACGGCGCTGAAGAGGAGACCTCCGGTCGGATCGGTGGGCTGGTCGGGAGACCTGCCCACAGCAATTGATCGGATCGGTGGGCTGGTCAGGAGACCAGCCCACAACGCGAGGCACTGGCATTTTGTTCCGGTGGCTTGAGCGACTATTCAGGCACTTCAAAACTGACAACGCGCTTGGCAATCGGTTTGTGGTTCGCATTGACCAACTCGATCAGAATTGTGTGTGGTCCCGGTGGCAACCCCCCGAGAATCAGCGGCCCGCCGCTGGTATGGGCCCAACGCCAGCGAGCGCCATCGACAGTCACATGCAGATGACAAATCCTCGGCGAAATCTCGAGTGCAGCCGTCCCAAACACCGGTGCAATCTGCGCGTTTTCAGTCCGATACTGAATGAAGGCGACTCCACGTGCCAGTCGGTCGGGCGGCGGTGCATCGACGATCAGCTTCGCAGACGAGGGGTCTTTCGCATTCACCTCGGGAATGAGGTCGTGTTCGTGGGGAAATGCTGCCGTATGAGGGCCTTGCGGCACTTCAACGTTCACCACTTCCCGCGCAAGAACCTCGTGATTGGCATTCACCAGGTCAACGTGGATCTTGTGCGGGCCGGCGGTCAGACGGTTGATAATCAGATCGTCCGGGCTGGTGTGAGCCCAGACCCACGGGTTGTCGTCAACCCTGACATGAAGATGCCCTAGTCGCGGGGACACCTTGATCGCGTCAGGTCCGAACACGGGCGCCACCTGCAGATTTTCGGTTCGGAACTGCAGCAAAACCATTCCCCGTTCCAGGATCCTGGGCACCGGAGGATCGATCACAAGCTTCGCAGGAGCTTCTTCCGCCAGCGGCAACATCGAAGCCGCGCCACGGACCCACCTCGCGGTCAACGTTGCGCGGACATCGTTGGTTGTCGAAGGCTCGGTTGCGCTGGCAGCAATCGGATTCCGTTCTTCAGCAGAAAGCCAGGAATTGCAGAGAGCCACTGCAATCACGAAAGCAATGCGAGTGCTGTGTTTGGAGGCTGCTTGAGTGCGTTCAGACATGTGAATCTCCTGATCTCGTGACCGTAAATTGCAGGCCAACTCTCAATCGACCGACGTAAAGTCGTTGCGGAGGCCTGGGGCTGCAACCAGTCACTGGCGATCCTTCCCTGCAGAATCGCGGTGCGAGGGATGCGCCCTGACTGGTTGATCGTCCCTGTCTGAATGACTAGGCGGTGGGAGTGGACAGTTTGTTTGTGTTCATCAGCGACTTGTCGGGCTGCATGTAGGACTTCATCAAGGCAGCGCCCTGCAGGACAAAAAGGGGAACGGCGCCGCGGACGGAGCCAGTCCGACCTTGCCGCTTTGTCCTACTCGACTCTCGCGGCGGGTGCTGCCTCGTGATCCCGGTCGTTTGAAAACGGAGCCCAATTCGAGTATCGCTCTCCACTTCTGCCGGTTGTGGCAGAATCTTGCGGCGCGATGGTGGGCCGGAGGGCCGAATTCCGTTTCACGGTCAACCAATAGAATTTGATATCGGGACGATGAACAGCACCTCAGACGTGAATGGCTCCTCAATTGGTTCTCCACCTCTTCAGGATGCCCAGCCCAAGGTGATGAGCGTCTCGCAACTGTTGCGGCGACTGTTTCCCTATCTGACACGGTACAACTCGGACCTGGTGACGATGTTCGTCACGCTGGTTGTGGATCAGGCGTACGGTGTCGCATTTCCCCTGAGTCTCAAATTCCTGATCGACCGGGCGATCACACCACAAGATCAGCACGCATTCCTGATCATCATGGGGATCCTTTTTATTGGTGTTGTGCTTTCGTCGATCGCCAAAGTTGTCAGGGATGGCGTCTATGCGCGACTGGGTGCCTTTGTCGTCAACGACATCCGTGTCGACATGTTTGGACATCTCCAGCGGTTGCCGATGAGCTTTCACGCACGCTCGCAGATCGGGGATCTGATGACGCGTTTCTCCACGGATCTGACGGTGGTGGAGACTGTCATCACCAGCACCATGGCGGTGTTCGCCCGGAATTTTCTGGCGTTGCTCCTGAGTGTGATCGCCCTGGCCTTCTTCGACTGGAAATTGACATTACTGTCGTTGCTGATCCTGCCGCTCAGTTTCATCGGCACTCTGTTGTTGAAGAATCGAGTGGCCAGCGCCGGCGCCCAGATGAATCACGAAGTGGCCCAGGTCGCCTCGGTCCTGCAGGAAAACCTGGTGACGCAGCCTGTGATCAAGGCGTTCGGGTTGCAGGAACACGTGGCCAGCGATTTTCGACGCCGTGCCGACAGCCTTTCCGGAATCAGTTCCCGAGCCAACTTCCTGGCCAATACGATGCATCGTTGTCCTGAACTGGGAACCCAGTTCTTCCTCTTCCTGGTGATCGGTGTTGGAGCATGGATGGCCCTTTCGGGGAAGCTGTCCGTGGGGGATCTGATCGCCTGTCAGGCGCTGCTGCTCAATCTTTCGGACGCCTTGTATGGCGTCGCTTCGACGATTCCCGAATTCATGAGGGCCACGGTTGGCATGCAGCGGATCTATGAAGTACTGGATGAGATTCCGCACGTCAGCGATGCGCCGGATGCCATGCCGATGGCTGCGCCCAAAAAAGAGATCGAGTTCCACCATGTGACGTTTGGTTACACGCCCGAGCAGCCCAATTTGAATGACGTTTCGATCCGCATTCCGATCGGCAGCAAGACGGCATTTGTCGGATCAAGTGGCTCTGGCAAAAGCACCATCCTGAATCTCGTTCTACGGTTTTATGATGCCGACGCCGGCTCGGTGACGATCGACGGAGTCGATATTTGCTCGGTGACTCAGGACTCGTTGCGGTCGCATATGGCTGTCGTGTTCCAGGAAGCATTCCTGTTCAACATGTCGATTCGCGAAAACATTCGCATCAGCCGGGTCGATGCGACCGAGGCCGAAGTGGAGGCCGCGGCCCGCGCCGCCGAGATTCACGAGATCATCATGGCGCTGCCTCAGGGGTATGACACCCTGGCAGGTGAGCGAGGAAGCCGTTTTTCCGGCGGTCAGCGCCAACGCATCTCCATTGCGCGGGCATTGCTGCGGAACCCGGAAATCCTGATCCTGGACGAGGCCACGTCGGCGCTGGATCCCGCCACCGAGGAAGCCATCAACGAAACGCTGCTGCGGATTGCTGAAGGCCGTACGATGCTATCCGTCACGCACCGCCTGCATTCGGTTGCCGACTATGACTGGATCGTTGTCATGCACCAGGGGCGCGTGGTGGAACAGGGACACCACGACGATTTGCTGGCTCATTCGGGCATGTATTCAGAACTCTGGAACAAGCAGCATGGATTCTCCATCAGCGACGACGGTTCCGAAGCACGCGCCGCGCCGGCCCGACTGGCGGACATCCCCATCCTGTCCAAACTGGATGCGTCGCTCCTGGCTGATCTGGTCGGAGACTTCAATTCTGAGCGATTCCCGCCTGATCGCGAGGTGATTGTTGAAGGAGATCCCGCCGACAAGTTCTACATCATTGTGCGAGGTCAGGTTCTGGTGACTCGCCGGATGCCCGATGGAACCATCCAAAAACTGACGACGTTGCAGGACGGCGATTTCCTGGGCGAGGTCGCCCTGCTCAACGATGTTCAGCGCACCGCCACCGTGCGCACGCTCAGCAACACCATGTTCCTGACACTGACCCGCGACAAGTTCAACCGCCTGCTCAGCCGTGCTCCGCACCTGCGGCAGGAATTGGAGAAGGACTATCCGATCTGAATCGGGGGTCAATCACGAAATCCGCCCGGCGTTCGTGAGCGGATTCAGAATGACGCCTCGCCTCAGGTCCGTGGCGAGGCCGTGCGAACATTGGCCAAGCTGGAAGAAGTCGATGCGCTGGACGAATTGACGCCATTCCTGAAGGATGTCGATCCGGAATTGCGAGTGGCTGCAATCGTGGGGGCGATGCAACACGTCGGGCTTGATGGAATCGTGCTCGCGGCGCAGCAGTTCAACGAGATGCGCTGTTCGAGCGATGCCTCGGAACGGAAAATGGCCGCGCGCGTCCTGGGGGATGTGGGGATTCAGAACTTCTATCGGCCGCTGGTGCCGCTACTGCACGACGATGTTCTGGAAGTGCGCAGCGAAGCCGTCATCCCGGCCGGTAAGCTCAAGAACCCGAAACTTTGGCCTGAAGTGCTGTCGGCACTGGACAGCCCCGGTTTGCAGAGCGCGTCCGTTTCGGCGCTGGTTGCCGGGGGGCAATCTGTTCTGCCGCTGCTGGAGTCCGTCTTCGAACAGCGATCGCAGGACCCCGAATTCCAGGTGCGCGTGCTGCGCGTCTTTCAGCAGATCCGCGGCGAAGAGGTGTTGAGCTTTCTTGAGCGTCACTTGAAGGTGACTCACCCCGCCGTCTACACACGTATCCTGAGCGCGTTAAGTTCCTGTCATTACCGTGTTTCCACCAGGAAGACATCACAGATTGCGGAAATGATCCGCACGGAAAGCCACCATGCGACCTGGTTGCTTGCCGTTCATGCCTCCCTGCCCGACGACGATGCGTTCTCACTCCTGAAGAGCGCCATTGACGACTTGGGGCGACAGGATCTTGATCGCATCTACCTGCTGCTGTCGTTTATCTACGACTCGCAGGCCATGTTCGACTCACGCAACAACCTGGAACACCAGTCTGCCGAACGCCGTGCCTATGCCATCGAAATCGTCGATTCCACCATCGATCGTGAATTGAAGCCTTACGTGCTGCCGCTGCTGGACGACCTGCCATCCGAAGAACGGCTGCAGCGTCTGAAAGCCAACAAAGAGGTTTCCGCCGTCACAAAAACCGCCACGGAAAACCTTGTCGACCTGATTCGTGATGTCGACTTCCAGGTCAACGACTGGACATGCGCTTGTGCCATCTTCGCGGCAGCGAGGTTGAAGTGTCATGACACGCTGGAACCAATCAAACTCGTGGCGGCCAAGACACGGAACTCATTGGTCCGCCAGACGGCGCTCTGGGCCCTGTCTCAAATCGATCCCGCCGAATACGCAATCCAGATCTCCCAACTGACTGCCAATGATCGCAGCCTGCAGGCGGCTCAGCAGTTCTTTGAGCGACACACTGAAGGAACCCCACTCATGTTGCTGGACATCGAAAAACTGCTGATTCTGAAGACGGTTCCGATCTTTGCCGAAGCTCCCGATTATGTGCTGGCTCAGGTCATCCCCATTCTGGAAGAACAGGAATTCGAGGCTGGGCAGCGCGTGTTTGAGAAGGGGGATCTCGGGACGAGCATGTACATCATCGTCAGCGGAAAAGTTCGGGTTCACATCGAAGATCGTGAACTGACGGTTCTTGATGAGCGACAGGTTTTTGGCGAACTGGCACTGCTCGACCCGGAACCGCGTTCGGCCTCGGTGACCGCCATCGAACAGACGCTCGTGTTCCGAATCTCGCAATCCGCAATTTACGACCTGATGGCCAGTCACGTCGAAATTGTTCGCGGAATCATGCGGGTCCTCTGCCGACGGATTCGCCAGAAGTAGTTCCTCGGCAGAGCGCCACATGGCGGATTCGATTCTCACGCCTGCAACCGACGCGCTGTCGGTGTTTTCAGAATTCGTTTTCATTCACGAACAAAGATTGAAATGCACAGGGGCCACACGTTGAAGATTGCCATTCTGCATCCGTCGTACGAGGATTCCCTCTCACCGATGAAGGACATGGATCCGGAATGTGATCCGTCCCGGTACCTGCCGGAGATGAACTGCTCTCATTTCCGGATCGGCAAGTCGACGGCGGTAAAACAGGTCACGGAAATCGCCAGGCAGGGATTCGACGCCGTCATCAACCTCTGCGATGGCGCCTGGGATGAAGACCGGCCGGGGCTGGAAGTCGTCCAGGTCCTCGAACGATTCAATGTCGCGTTCACGGGAGCGGGATCCGCTTTCTACGATCCCTCGCGCGAGTCGATGAAGATTGCCGCGAATTCCGCCGGTGTCAGTATTCCTGCCTATGTCATGGCCCGCACTGTGGCGGACGTCGATCGGGCATTGTCGCACCTGCGATTCCCGATGATCGTCAAGCATCCGCACGGCTATTCGAGTGTCGGCATGACGAAGGCATCGCGCGTGACTGACGCTGATGGCCTTCGAGTTGAAGTGGCACGCCTGATTGAATTGTTCGGTGGCGCCCTGGTTGAAGAATTCATTGAAGGACGTGAGTTTACTGTTCTTGTGACAGAGCCTCGTGTTGATGGCGAGGCTCCGTGGGCTGCAACCGGTGGAGTTCCTGTTTCCCGACGGCGAACTCTTCAAGCACTTTGATCTCAAGTGGGTCGACTACGAATCGATGCAGACGCGGCCTGTGGAGGACGAAGGTCTTGCGCTTCGCCTGCGCGAGGCTTCGTTATTGACGTTTGAGGTCCTCAGCGGCACCGGCTATGGTCGCTGCGATCTTCGGATGGATTCCACGGGCGAGATCTTTCTGCTGGAAATCAATCCCAATTGCGGGATCTTTTATCCTCCAGACGCGTTTGGAAGTGCCGACATCATTCTGTCGTCCGAACCTGGAGGTCATCGTGGATTCCTCGAGCATCTGCTGTTCTGCGCACGCCGCCGCCAACAGCGCGGCCTCAAGTCCTGGCAGTTGCACTACAGGCGACAGTCGGGGTTTGGTCTTTCCGCCACGCACGATATCGCGCCGGGTGAGGTGGTCATTCGGTATGAAGAAGTCGATTGCGCGATGGTTTCGCGTCAGCATGTCGAGCGCCACTGGCGGGGTTTGAAACGACAGTGGTTCGAGCGGTATGCCTGGCCTGTCAGTGAAAACGTGTTTCAGCTGTGGAGCGAAAATCCCGAACGCTGGCGGCCGATCAATCATAGCTGCGATCCCAACGTCTTTTTTGACGTCGAGGAACATGTTCTTCGGGCGATCAAGGACATCGCCGAGGGGGATGAGTTGACGTTCTTCTATCCCAGCACCGAGTGGCACGTGGCCGAACAGTTTGACTGCCAATGCGGAACGCAGAATTGCGTGGGACGGATCACAGGCGCGGCCCACATGCCGCTCGAGATCCTCCAGCAGTTTCGGCTGACGAACGTCATTTGTCGCAGCATTGAACAGGGGACAACGCCTCGTGGTGCCGCACTCCAGTGATGTCTGCCGGGCATGTGTTGTCAGTTTCGGGTCCACACGTCATCCGGCGGGCGCATGACGTGTGGCGAAGAACAAACCAAGACCTTCGACGGCGCCGGTGGTTGGTCGCAGGTGTCGACGCGAGGTAAATGAGAATCCCGCGGCATTGAAAAAACGTTCGAGCACGTCAACGGTGTATTTCATCGAGGAATCGTGACGGAAGATTGGCTCGGTCAACGTCCGATCCTCGGTGATTTCAAGGTACTCACCTCCGATCTCATGAAACTCACCGCTAATCTCATCGATCAGATGCAGACGGGATGAGGTCAGCAGGATGGGCCACTCGGATCCTTCGCAGTCCAGTTTCAGAAATCGAATGCGCTTCTGGCCGCAGTCGGTCAGGGAATCGACGATTTCGTCGAAGGCAATCTTTGGCACGATTTCGCCTTCGCCCCAGATCACCGATCCGTTTCCGGTATTCAGCGTTCCGTGCATTCCGGGGAAGGTTTTGGGGAACGGGTGATATCCGTCAAACCGCAATTCGTCGTCATTCGGATCTGACCGCCAGACCGCCCCGTGAACGAGTGTTACCATGCCCGCCTCGATGAGCGGCCGCAAATGCCCCGCCGCCAGTTCCAGGTTTTCCCGATCCGGTTCAACGGCATACACATGCCGGCAACCACGCGAAGCCGCCGCATGAGCGAATGACCCAATGTGACACCCGACATCAATGACAATGTCGTCCGGAGAAAACGCCGTGGGAAGCCGGTATTCGTTCTGATGAACAACCCCGTTGAAAATCGCCCGATCCAATGTCCGCGGTCGATAATTCCAGGCATCCGTCATTCCGCTTCCTTTGGCGCAGAGGAGAATTCAGTTGTCAGAAACCGTCGACGAGATTGTGGCCAATCAGCGAGTTCAGGATCGCGGCACGCTTAGCCTGATCCGCGCTGTTGTGCAGAGCAAAGTCTTCCGTGGCTGTACACCATGGCCGATCAAAAAAGGAGTCTTCTGAAACCGTTCGTCAGCGTGCGTGAGTAACCGGCAGACCACTCAACAGGGGCAACGATTCGAGTCAAGATGGGCCACTCAGGGGTACTGGAACGGACATCATCCCGGTCTCATTCGTCCAGGAATGTATTGGCGGAATAGAGCTTTAGTTCCTGGATCGGCATGACTCGGATTCGGCAGGGGCGGCGACTTTGGTACATCGAAATTCGGATGCGTTCTTCGTCCGTGAGTCCCGGGTAGCCCTGAGCCTTATCCTGGAACGCAAACGCCTTCTCGAAATCGCCCGTCTCTGCATGTGCGGCAGCCAGCGCGAGCAGGGTTTCCAGGTTCTGGATTTTTCTTCGCGAATAGATTCGCTCGGCGAGTTCAAGGGCCTGCTTGCCGTCGCGGACGGAATTCTCAGGACACATGGCCAGGATCAGGGCGATCCGACATTGAGCTCTCTCGAAGTCCGGATGAATCCGCAGAACTTCGCGGTAGTCAGTCAGGGCCGCTTCGAATTCGCCTCGCAGTTCGTGCATGGCCGCGCGCGACATCAGGCCCGGCAGGAACTCGGGTTGTTGCTCCAGAAGTGTTTTGATTCGTGCGTCGGCCACGTCCAGGTGAACATTGAATTTCGCGCGGCGGGCTTCTCGATACAGGTTGATCCAAGGGGCGATCGAATCGGGGGCCACGTTCAGCCGACTTGCTGGAATGGGAATCTTCTGCTTGCGGAGTTCGACATTGGCGAGAAGGCAGGCACTGCTGGAAACGTCGTAGGATGTGGCGGCGCAAAGCAGGTATTCGTTCCCTTGATCCACCTGTCCGTGCTGTCGCAGAAACAGGCCCGCGGCGTAATACAGATAGGACATCATCAGATCCGGTGCAAACGATGCAGCATCTTCAAAGGCGAGATGATCCCAGGTCTTGCCTGCATCGCCGCCAAGGATTTGCAGAAACTGTTCGGCCAGTTCATTCGAAGGGTCAAACCGTTCCAAATGTCCTTCAATTGCCCGCCACATGGACTCGGCAAGGTCGGGCTTGTGATCCAGGTCGGCAAACAGTCCTGACATCACGGCATCGATGGGTTGCCTGTGAATTCGGTAACAGTGTTCCAAAGTCTTCGCAGCCTGGCCGTAGTCATCTGACAGAATGTGCAATACCGTGAGGTTCCAGGATTGGTCACGGTTGGGCTGCTGAAGGTTTGCAACGGCTTTCTGATATCGCTCCGCGAGTTTCTTCGCTTCCGCGCGATCACCGTGTTCGGTTCGAACGCACCAGAAATACCATTCCGGCGCCTCGTCGCGGTAACGCAGGGAACTGGCTCGTATATAAGATTCAGCCGCTTTCCATTCTCCCATGGCTTCAGCACAGCGGGCCGCGGTCGTCAGTCCCCAGGCGGAATAGGACTCCGCGGCGGCGGCCGCATACGGCGCGGCTTTTTCCCACTTTCCCTGTTTCATCAATCCCTTGGCCAGTTCGGCGCGCACGGAGGCATCTTCAAGGCCAAAGCTGGGAAGCTTCAAGGCTTGATCAAGTGATTCCTGCCACTTTTCGGCGTTCCCTTCGGCCCGATAGAAATGAGCCAGCTTCACATATCCCGCCATGGTCGGCGCGATCTCAACGGACTTTTTGAAGCATCGAATCGCATCGGCAGGTCTCTGTTCCTGCTGGTATCTTGACCCCAGCGCGTCCAGGATGCTTGGGCAATCATTGTGCTGCTGTTCCCATTCCCGCGCCCGATTGTGAGTCTCCCTCCAGTTGTGCTTGATCGATTCGGAAATCGGCAGGATCCAGTGCGGACTGAGCTTCAACAAGGCTCTGGCTCGATGTTCATCTTCGCTGTCATAGGACTGGTCAACGTCCGTGTAGATGAAGTCGCGGTGCTGACGAGTTGGTGTGACTACGACAGCTGTTGCTCCCTCCCCAATAAGCCGCTCAATCGGTTGAAACAGGACGATGGACGGCATTTCCAGCAGTACGCTGCGTGACGAATCCATCGAGTCCACAAACGCTGACGCGCAGGCCTTGGCACGCTGCCGGTGGCTTGAAAAGCACTCAAGCAATGTCCCGTACCTGTGATCGCGATTGACGGGCATCAATTCGTTCATGGATTCATCCGCACTGACACCGAGCCATGTGGTTTGAACGTGCAATGTATTCCAGGCTTGAAGAAAGGCTTCTTCGCTAAGGAGGTCAGCCAGAATTGACCAGGATGCGGCTGTGCGATCCTGTGCGACGGATTGGCGAAGGGCACGGATCAGCGCCGCGCGTTGTTCCAGCTGGCCTGCGCGGGCATCCGGTTTCTGCGCGGCGATTTGTCTGGCGTCTTCAGGAAGACCGGGTGTCTTTGACAACTGTTCGCAGACAAGCGGCCAGTAGTCATCGTAAAACTGTTCGGTCACCATCCGCAGCGGGCCCAGCGAACTCGACGCGATGAGCAGTTCCAGGGCGCAGCTATTCGTTGGATGCAATCTTTGGAATTCCGCGATCTCGATGATAGACCGTTCGCGGTCGACCGTGAGGTCGAGCAGTTGAATGCGCAGGTACTGAGCCAGTTCTTTTATGGAACCTTGGGATTTCTGCAGAATTTCTGGCTGACATCGACAATACGCATCGATCAGTTCGAGCCACTCGGGGGCCTTCTGTCCCTGCGCCTTTCTGGCGGCGTCAATCAACTCGATGGCGGC
>Ga0265327_10002126_pt1 | contig 21901 bp, 17 predicted proteins | sample 41621metaG_FD_202089 | JGI IMG/M metagenome (GOLD analysis project Ga0265327, IMG submission 202089) | Rhizosphere microbial communities from Carex aquatilis grown in University of Washington, Seatle, WA, United States - 4-16-21 metaG | ecosystem: Host-associated > Plants > Roots > Rhizosphere...
CAAGACGCCGGTCCTGTCGCTCATCAACGCCACAACGGGCGAGGTCCGGTCCCGCGTGGTGGCGAACGTGTCGGGCGCAACGCTTCGCAAGGTGATCTCCGAGCAGGTGAACACGACCAGGAGCCATCTCGACACCGACGAGCACCAGGGGTACAACGAGGTCGGGCGCGAGTTCGTGTCCCACGCCAGGGTCAACCACTCGGAGGACCAGTACCTCGACCCGTACACCGGTGCCACGACCAACGAGGCTGAGAACTACTTTTCGCAACTGAAGCGGTCGATCGACGGCACGCACCACCACATCAGCACCACACACCTTCCCCGCTACCTGGCCGAGTTCGATTTCCGGTACTCGACGCGCAAGCTGGACGACACGCAGCGGATGGCGCGGCTCATGGGCCAGACGGCAGGACGCCGGGTCAGCTACAAGCGGATCAAAGGGGCCTGAGTTGCCGTAGGCTGGCCCCGTGCCAGACATGGACATGGACGAGACCATCAACTCGGACCGTCCGTTTGAGGAGACTGTGAAGGCCCTGCTCGACGTAGGCAAGGTCGAGGAAACGGAGCCGGACGGCATCGAACCTGAACTAGACGGCTAGCCAAGGACGATCAACGTCCAGGCTGAGCGAGTCGTGAGGCGTGTCCCATTGCCACGCCTCCAAGTTCACCTTGATCGGAAGTTGCAGCAAGCCAATAACCGATTCAGTTCCGTCCTCAAAGCTGTAGTACTTCGCCAGTTCGGCCAACTGGTGTCCATCTGGCGCGATGTCTAGCTCCGACGTTGGAGGAAAGACGACGGGCGTTTGCCAATGAAGGTCCCGCGGGAGACCGGTGGCCTTGGGCGCCGTCGAGATCAGGCGGGCTCTCGCCCGTTCCGCTGCGACCGTACTCACATTGTCAACTCGTATCTGGAACAAATACGCCTGTCGGACTTTCTTTCCTTCGGCGGACATTCCCGATGCGCCGCCCCCTGGGAACGTCTGTACCCAGCCGCTTTCCCCAGCGTTAAATCGAAGCGACGGTTCCGGCGCGGGCGCTGGTGGGGCCGTTGGGGGGATGATTTCCGCCTTGACGACGTAGGGATCGCCAGGGCTGGCAGGTGCCCACGCGCTAGCGCTGTATTTCGCCCCCGCCGGCAGTCCTGCCACGAAATCAGGGACAACAAAACCCGCGGCTGGGTGAGGATCGGAAGCCCCAGGGGCACCCCGAATACGACGACGCTTCCACCACGACCAGCCGTGATGAATGGCAACGGCTAGCAAGATCATCACTCCCAGGGCGACAACGGCGATCGAGAGCCAAAAGGGATCGGTTGTCGTGAGCGCCGTTGTCTTGGGCTTGACCCCCGCCGCAATGCCGAAGATGACCGCTCCGACGCCCACTACAGCGCCCCCACCTTCGTATCCGACCCCGTGACTAGAAGCCATCCGGAACCCTCCTCAGATCGGTGATCACCCCGACCGTTCTGGGCCGGAATGCCCAAATTGGCCGCGCGGGGATCACCGCTAAGGGTACTAAAAAGCAGGTCAGAGGCGGTTTGTCTGGTAACTCGTCCCCCCGGTTATGCAGCATCTCCGGGGTCGGCCAAGGCCGGACCGTGCGAGCCTTCAGAGGTCCTGAGCCGCTTGAACAGGAGGACGATGGTGGCGCTCTCCTCCTTTACTTGCCCCTGGTAGATCCAGCCTTCGTCCCGGCGACGTCGGATATAGGCGTTGATGCCCTCACCTCCTGTCCAGGGACTCCAGTGGTAATGGTCCGTCTCCCAGCGGGTTTCTGCCGTCTGCACGACGGTAATCGTACTAGAGCAGTGCGCGGATCCCCAAAAAAAGGTTGCAGTACGGGGCCGTCGTGTTGGGCGTCGCTCGGCTAAGCGGGCGGACCGGCCGCTACTACCTCGATGACCTGGCGGCAGAGCTCACGCCGCTGCGCCCGGGTGGGGGCGGCGGCGGAGGTCCCGGGCGTTGGACCGGCGAGGGGGCGGCCGGCCTGGGGCTCGTCGGTTCGGTCGATCGTGAGGCCCTCGAGGACGTGCTGGCCGGATGCCGGCCAGTGGACGGCAGGCCGCTGGTGGCGCGCCGGGGCGGGGTGTCCGGCTACGACCTCACGTTCACCGCTCCCAAGTCGGTCAGCGTCCTGGTTGCGCTGGCCCCGCCAGAGGTGGGCGCCGAGATCCTCTCCGCTCATGAGGCCTCGGTCGATGCCGCGATGGGCTACGTGGAGCGGCGCGCGGCGGCCGTGCGCCGGGGTACGGCAGACGAGCGCCGGATCGAGCCGGTCGCCGGTCTGGTCGAGGCCCGCTTCACCCACGGGGTGAGCCGGGCCCACGATCCCCATCTGCACACCCACGTGGTCGTGGCAAACCTCGGTCACGGCCCCGACGGCCGGTGGACGGCGCTCGATGGCCGAGGCATCCATGCCCACGCGCCGACCGCCGGCGCCCTTTACGACGCCGAGCTCCGGCATCGGCTCTCGACGGGGTTGGGCCTGCAGTGGCGAGTAACCGGACGTCACACTTACGAACTCGCCGGGGTCGACGACGAGGTGGTCGGTGCCTTCTCCGCCCGGAGTGCAGAGATCCGCGCTGAGGCCGCGGCCGGGCGGACCTCGGCCCGGGCGTCCCGGGTGGCCTGGGCGTCGACCCGGGACCCGAAGGAGCCGCGGACGCCCGAACAGCTGGCCGCCCACTGGCGAGCCCGTGCCGAGGGGATCGGCTGGAGTCGAGTCGGGCTCACCGTCGAGCAGGGCGCTCCCGGGGACCAGCGGGTGGACGAGCATCGTTTCGCCCGCCGGCTGGCTGATCCGCTGCACGGTGGTGTGACCCGGCGTCAAGCGTTGGCCGCCTGGGTCGGGGCGGCGACGTCGGGCTCGTCGGTGCACGATGCCGAGCAGTGCGTGGACCGCCTGGCCGAGTGGGGTGTCGGGATCGGCGTGGTCGAAGGCGTGCACCCGCCGTCGCAGGTGGTGCCCGCCCGCCATCTGCTCGCCGCGCTCGGCCCTCGGCCGCGCTCCCCCGGGCTACTCGCCGCGTGGCAGGACGGGGCGAAGGCCGTGGCTGCCTATCGGTCGCGCTGGGGCGTGGAGGATCGGGATCGGCCGCTCGGGGTCACGGGCGCGGGTGGCGTGTTGGCCGCCCTGCCAGCCCGCCGGCTGGCCGACCATCTGGCGACCACCCGTCATCTCGATGACGTCCGGCGACGGCTCGAACGAGACATCGGCCGGCGGGCGGAGCCGCCCGAACTCGGACGGGGGCGCGACTGACGCAATGTCGTGGAGCCGGGTCAACGGGCGCGCGCATCGGGCGTCGGCCCGTGGCGCGCCCGTGTCCGACCGGCGGCCACCAGCTCCCGCCACGGGTGGGTGGCGTGGGCCGGGGTGAGCCTGACCCAGCCGATCCGGTTGGCAGCGTCGAGGGCGAGCGCCGTCCCCGAGGTCCCCCTCCCCACGACGTCGGGGGGCAGGCGCGGCCGCTGGACGGTGGACCAGCTGACCGAGGGTCGGCGGCGGCCGTCGTGTCCCAGGCCGGCGCCCACGGTGCGAGTGGGCACCTCCTCGTTGCCGGCGAGGGTCGAGATCGCCTGAAGAGTGGGGACGTCGGCGATCCCGGGAAGGACGACCGTGGTGCCGAAGAGGGAGAGGAAGGCGTCGCCCTGGCGCCCCCACCGCCGGCGGGCCTGGGAGAGGTCCTGGAGCGAAGCCAGGGTGAGGAGCCCCTGTCCGGCACCCTCGCTCACCATGGCCGGAAGGTCGGGAATGGGCGCGATGTTTGCCGCTTCGTCGAGGGCCAGGAGTACGGGTGCCCCGACGACGCCGTCACGGGCGCGGCGGTAGGCGGCGTCGCGTACTTCGGAGAGCAGACCCACCATGAGTGGCGCCCAGAGGTGCTGCTGCCTCCCGCTCGAGCAGAGGTAGAGGGTATGGGCGCCCCGACAGAACGCGTCGGCGTCGAAGTACGGGGGTTCGGTCGAGGCCAACGCGCCACTGGAGCGGTAGGCGCGCAAGATGCCCGAGGCCGTGGACCAGATTCCGGACTGCTCTCGGCCGTCCGTCGTGAGGATTCCGGCGAGCACGTCAGTGGGTGGGGCGTCCTGGCCGACGCGGGCAGAAAGTACCGACAAAGGGTCCGAACCGTCGTGTCGATCGACCCAATGGAGCAATTTTTCCATGGGGACCCCGTCGAGCGCTGCGGCGTGCAAGAGGGGCGCGAGCAGCGAGCCCGCCCGCTCGTTCCAGTGGCCGTCGTGCGTTGTCTGAGAGTGCTCACCGCTGCCATGTTCGGCCGCGGAAACCATGGCATCGGCCACCGCCAGGGCGCCGTCCCACTGCCGTGCCGCGTTGATCGGCGACCATCCCACCCGTATGACACCAGCCGGCGGGTCCACTGTCCCTCCCGGGTCGTAGAGGAGGGTCCAGCCCGCGTGCGCCCGCGCCGCCGCCGTGGCACGCAGGACGTCGGGCTTGGTTGACGTCGAGACGACGGCCCCGGGGGCGGCCAAAACATTGGGGATGACCAGGGAGGACGTCTTTCCCGAGCGGGATGGGCCGAGGAGGAGGGTCGGTCGCTCGGGACCGGACCACGCCCACCCGCCGGCCCCGGCCCCGAGGTACACGGAAGCGCCCGCGGCCACCGACGCGCTCCGCACCGCTTCGGCGAGACGCTCGGTGCGGTCGTCGATCACCGCGTTCGTCTGCTGTGCGGCGCCGTTCAACGGCTCTACGCGAGGTGCACAACACACTCTGCGCGTCGTGCCCTCATCGTGTGCAGCGCAGGTGTGTGTTGCACGTCGCGCGGGGGTGCACAGACGCGAGTCGACTTCGTAAATCTTCCGCATCGGGACCGCGAAAACATTGGGTCGTTACGCCGCGCGCGCATTGATGCTTGACCTGGGCCTTGAAACCAAGTGTGATGGTGTGTAACCCGAAACGCGATGGGGGTGGTGTCGTCGTGTCGACATCGAGTCGTGAACCGTTGAGTAATGCAGTTCGGCATTGCCTAGAACGGTCGCCCGACTCGGCGGGATGGCAGACCTCTTTCACATCGGGTCATGGAAAATATGTAAGCGGTGCAGCAGTGCGGTTACTGACATCTTCGGGTGGCGGTGAGCCGCAGGCTCCACCTCGACTCAACGTAGACATACCTAGGGAGGTGCTCCTGTGGCGGTAGCCGCAAAGAAGCGGGCTCCGGCCAAGAAGGCCGCGAAACGGGCCCCAGCAAAGAAGGCGGCCAAGCGCGCCCCGGCCAAGAAGGCCGTCAAGCGCGCCCCGGCAAAGAAGGCGGTGAAGCGCGCTCCGGCCAAGAAGGCGGCGAAGCGGGCACCGGCAAAGAAGGCGGCCAAGAGGGCTCCGGCCAAGAAGGCGGCCAAGCGGGCTCCGGCTCGCAAGGCCGTCAAGCGTCGGGCTCCGGCCAAGAAGGCGGCCAAGAGGGCTCCGGCCAAGAAGGCCGTCAAGCGTCGGGCTCCGGCCAAGAAGGCGGCCAAGCGGGCTCCGGCTCGCAAGGCCGTCAAGCGTCGGGCTCCGGCCAAGAAGGCTGCGAAGCGGGCTCCCGCGAGGAAGACCGCCCGGCGCTAGCCGGGGGCCGGCTCGCCCGGTCCTTGCAGAACAGACGACCGACGGGGGCCTACGGGCCCCCGTCGTCGCGTCCTTCGGCCGATCAATCGCCCTCGGTGGCCGGCCAGGTGCCCGCGAGGTCGGCCGGCCAGTCAACATCAAAGGCAAGGTCGGCCGAGCGCAGGACCCGGACCGGTTGGCCGATGCGCCGGCACTCGTCCCGGTGGCGCTCGAACGACCCGGGACCGTAGGAGAAACAGAAGCCGCACCCGACCGGCAGCACGATGACGTTGGTCCCGTCGTCGCGGCGATCGGGAACCAGGGTGATGCCTCCGAACGCCGGAAGCGCGCCGAGCCCGACCGCATGGGGAAGGTCGGCGTGGGCCACGGTCACCGTCTCGACGCCCATCGTGCCCAGCCTCGCCACCCCCTCTTCGACGGCGCCATTCAGACCACGGCCCGGCTCCCACACCACCAGCGCGCCGAGTCGACGCGCCCAGTCGGCCACCTCGGTGTCGTCGCAGACGACGGCGACGGGGAGTGGCGCGGCCGCCGTGACCACGTGCTCGGCCATCTGGCGCACCAGGGCCCGGCGTTCCTCCTCCCCCAACGCGGGATCGAGGCGGCGCTTGGCGAGGGCGAAGCTCTTCACCGGGACGAGGACGGCTCGGGGGCCGAGGGCCGTGTGCTCTGCGAGTGTCAGAGCTGCACCGGCTGCCGCCGGCTGCACGTCGCCGGCACCCTTGTTCACCGGGCCAGTGTAGGAGCACAGTGACCGGCGCGACCTGGGACGAGACGAGCAGTCACCGACGGTACGAGGCGCGCCGCCGTAGGCTCGGACCGTGCTCGCTGGGTCGGTGGTGGTGGGTGCGGGGTCGTGGGGGACCACGGTCGCCTCGCTGGTGGCGAGAAACTCGCCGACCGTCCTGTGGGCGCGCTCGGCCGAGCTCGCCGACACCATCGCCCGCCAGCGGGAGAACCCCACCTACCTTCCGGGCATCCGCCTCCCCGACGAGTTGGGAGTGACGGCGTCACTTCGTGAGGCGGTTGCCACCGCAGATTTGCTGTTCATGGCGGTGCCGTCGCACGGGTTCCGAGCCGTGCTGGAGGAGCTGGCCCCGTCGCTGGCGCCCGGGGTCTCCGTGGTCAGCCTGGCCAAGGGCATCGAGGCGGGGACGGACCTGCGCATGTCCCAGATCGTGGCCGAGGTGCTGCCGGGTCACCCCGCCGGTGCGCTGAGTGGGCCCAATCTGGCGAGGGAAGTCGCCGAGGGCTATCCGGCCGCGTGTCTGGTGGCACTGCCCGACGAGGTGCTGGCCCAAGACGTCCAACGCCGACTCCATGGCGCAACCTTTCGGGCGTACTCGGGGACCGACGTCGTGGGGTGCGAGATCGCCGGCGCCACCAAGAACGTCATGGCGATTGCCTCGGGCATCGCCGACGGACTCGGCTTCGGTGAGAACACCAGGGCCGTGCTCGTCACCCGGGGTCTGGCCGAGCTGGGACGGCTCGGCATCGCGCTGGGCGGCCACACGCTCACCTTCGGGGGACTGGCCGGCGTGGGGGACCTGGTGGCCACCTGCACCAGCCCGCGCAGCCGCAACCGGTCCGTGGGGCTCGAACTCGGACGGGGCCGGTCCCTCGACGAGGTGCTGTCGGGCATGCACATGGTGGCCGAAGGGGTCCGGACGGCCGGGCCGGTGGTGGAGCTGGCTCGACGGATGGGGGTGGAGATGCCCATCGCCGAGCAGGTGGCGGCCATCGTGGCCGGGACCACCTCTCCCCGCGACGCCTTGGCGGCCTTGATGGAGCGGCCGGCTCGTGCCGAATGGGAACCCGGCATGCTGCGGGGCCTCCATCGGTGACCGAGCCTTCCGATGAAAGATTCAGGCCTGACGGGCCGGGGCCGGGTCGGCCGACACCGCCGGCGCGTGCCGCAGCGCTCGCACGGGTGAGCGAACGCCTGATCGAGGCCGGCACGACCCAAGCCGAGATCGACCAGGCCGTCGACGAGGGTGTGCTGGATCTCCTGGCGGTGGACCGGCTGCTCGTGCCGGCCTCCCGTCGCTATTCGGCCCTCGAGCTGGCCGAGCAGACCGGTCAGCCGATCGAACTCTTGCAGCGGCTGTGGCGGGCCCTCGGGTTCCTCGACGTGGGAGACGACGAAGCGGTCTTCACCGACCTCGATCTCGAGGCGGTGCGGCTCTTCGAGGCCATTGTGAACCTGGGCGCCACCGACGTCGACGTCGCCATTCAGATGGCCCGCGTCATCGGGTCGTCGATGGCCCGCATCGCCGAGGCCGAGGTGGCACCCGGTGTCCTGGGATTGAGCGACGGGGACGAGGACGATGTCCTGGCGGCCGACGACTTCGCCAACACGTCGGGGGTCGCGCTTCCGGCTCTGGCCTGGCTGCTCGAGTTCGTATGGCGCCGTCACGTACAGGCGGCGGCCCGGCGACGGGTCGTGCTGCGGAGGGCCGGGCACCGCTCGGGCGCCAGTCCGACGCTGGCGGTCGGCTTCGCCGACATGGTCGGGTTCACGCTCTTGAGCCAGCACCTTGGGGCCGCAGAGCTGGCCGCGGTGGTGCAACGGTTCGAAGAGATCTCCCACGACGTCGTGACCGGGCTCGGTGGCCGGATCGTGAAGATGATCGGCGACGAGGCGATGTTCGTCATCGAGAGCGTGGAAGAGGCGGCTCGCATCGGCCTGGAGCTGGCCGAGGCGTACGCCGGCGACGATCTCCTGAGCGACGTCAGGGTGGGCCTGGCGCTGGGCGAGGTGCTCGTCCACGAGGGGGACTACTACGGGCCCACCGTCAACCTGGCCCACCGCATCGTCAACATCGCCCATCCCGGGACCGTGCTCATGTCCGACGAGTTCCACACCAGGCTCATGCTCGAAGCAGGCAACGACTTCGTGGCCCAGCCGCTGCGCCCGCGCCTGTTGAAAGGGTTCGGGCGGGTGCAGTTGTGGTGGTGCGGCCGATCGGGACAGGAACTGGTCGGCAGCGGGCGCAGCGCCGACGACCGTCGTAACGACCACTGGGAGCGGCTGTCCGAGGTCCTGCGAGACCTCGACGAGCTCCGGGAGGTGGGTGAGCGCCTCTTCCGAGGAACGCGGATGCGCCCCTCGGGCGGGCAAGCCCTCTCAGGCGCCGGGCAGTCGGAAGGTGGCGATACCGAAGGGTCGTAGCTCGAAGCTGCCGTCGAACCGCTCGAGCGGCCGGCCCCGCAGGTCGACGAAGTAGCCGGAGCGTCCGGCGGTCGACACCGTGGTGGCCCGCTCGGACGGGTTGAAGACGCGAACCTCCAGCAGCCCGGCCTCCCTGCGCACCGCCGAGATCTGGGCGCCCTCGATCTCGAGGGCACTTCCCTCGGCTGCCCGCCAACCCCCTCCTGGCGCCTGCACGGTCTCGAGTGGGAGGAGGACGTCGTCGGCCATGGTCCACGGGTCGATCTCGCCCACCGCCACGGCGTAGCGCGCCTCGATGCGCCGACCGGCCAGTTGCAGGCCGTCCACCGGGGTGAGTGGCCCGGCCGGGAAGGGCCGGTAGGCCATCCCCAGCCTCGACAGCATCCCGGTCGAGCGCAGGAGGGTGATCGCCAGCTCATGGGCGCCTTCGCCCTCGGCGATGTCGACCAGCTCGTACTCGAACACGCCGTCGTGGACGACGGTGATCCCCCCCGCCGAGACGAACCGCCGCGCCGGGAAGGTGGGGAGGCCGAACTCGTTGGGCCGGCCCTCCGCCTCCAGCCCGCGCTCCACCACGGCGAAGGCACATTCGGCCCGGGAGGTGGCGGCCGGTCGCGGCAGCGGGAAATGCGTCCGGAGGCGGTGGTCTCGCGACGGGTTGACGAAGGAGGTGACGATCCGCACGGGCCGCTCGTCGGCGCGCACCTCGACGGTGGTCACCACCGTCACCTCGTGCTCGCCCACCCGCGACTGGGAAGAGCCCTCGACCTTGTCCGGCCAGCGATAGTTGGCGGTGACCACGGCGCTTCCCTGCACCGGGCCTTTGAGATCGACCGAGACCGACACCGACTCGGGCACTTCCACCAGCGAATCCATCCTGGGCGGGGAGAAGTTGTAGGAGTCGCCGAGGTCGCCTCCGTCGACCAGGCGGCCGAAGCCCTCGATGCCGTCGACCGAGAAGGTCCCGGTGCTGCCGTCGACCACCACGGTGACGAGCCCGTTGGCCAGGGTCACTGCTCCGTCGGCTTCGGTCACGGCGACCGGGTGGGCGAGCGGCGCGGCCTCGTAGGCCTTCCAACCGAAGCCCTGCACCTCGGCGACCCGCGCGGCGATCCGCCGGATGGGCGGCTGGTCGAGCCGGACCCGGACGGCAACGTCGGGGCGAGCTCCTAGGCGCGTGTAGAGGTCCTGCTTGGCCTCGCCGATGGGGACGTTGGGCTTTTCCTCGGGGCCCACGACGACCGTCAGGTCGATCCCGGTGTCGTCCTCTTCGATGACGATGTCCTGCACCCAGGCGTCGTTGTCGATCTTCGGGCCTTGCAGCATGCCGAGGATCGTCCGCACGGTCTCGGCGTCCAGCGTCATGGAGCCCGGCAGCCCGAACCGCTCGGAGAGCACCTGTACGTCGGTGCCGGGGGCCTCTGCGGCGCTCACCACCAGCTCGACAACGCCCGAGCGCGTCCGCCCAGCAGGGTTCACGACCACCGGACCCGGCTCGGCCATCGACCGCCCAAGAGCGCCCAGCGCCCGGGAGGCGAGGCCCTCGCCGATGAGGCGCGCCTCGGCGAACCGGTGCATGACGGCGTCGTCGACGTCGTCGACCGAACAGGCGCAGATCGAGTCGTGAGCGGCGTTTCGCAGCACCTCGAGCCAGGCCAGTTCGAGAAGCCGGGTCGGCCAGACCTCGCCGTAGAGGGCGGCGTAGGGCTCGGCCCGTCGCTCGAGCTGGCGCTCCGCCGCCGCCGCCGCACGCTTGATGTCGACCCGGTTCGACGTCACGCCCATGAGGAGGTCGGCCCGTGCTCCCGATCGCAACTCGCCCGTCCACCGCTCCAGCCCCTCGGTGGGGACGCCGGCCAAGTAGGACGGCAGCGAGGTCACCTCGAAGTGGAAGGCGTCCTGGAGGGCGTTGGCCTCGCTGGCCACTCGACCCAGCCAGGGCTGGGGGACGAGGTGGTCCGAACCGTTCATGAGCAGGAGGTCGCCGATGAGGAACGACCCGATCTCGTGTTCGTGGTCCTCGATACGGCGAAGCAGTGCCTTGGCGTCGTCGGGCAGGACGGCGCCGTTGCCATAGCCGACGGGCAGGTACTCGGCCCGCACGGTCGAACCGTCGGGCGCCTCCCAGGTGAAGCCGGTCTTGGTGATGGCCGAGGGCACACCTCGCCACACGACGGCGTGCTCGAACCCGGCCAGGGTCAGGATCTGGGGCATCTGGGCCACGTGGCCGAACATGTCGGGGAGGTAGCCGATCTCCATGCCGCCCCCGAAGGCGGTGGCCCGGGCCATCCCCATCTGCAGGTCGCGCACGATCGTCTCACCTGAGATCAGGAACTCGTCCATGAGCACGTACCACGGGCCCATTGACACCCGACCGGCGGTGGCCAGAGCTCGCAATCGCGGTTCGGCTGTGGGCCGGACCTCCAGGTAGTCGTCGACGGCCGCCATCTGCCCGTCGAGCAGGAAGTCGGCGTAAGACGGGTCCGACTCCATGAGGTCGAGGAGCTTGTCGAGGGTGTCGACCAGGTTCATTCGGAACGTCTGGTACGGCTCGTACCACTCGCGATCCCAGTGGGTGTGGGGGACGATGGCGACTCGGCGGGGGCTCATGCGCGCCACGATAGGCCCCCGTCGCGATCGGGTGCGCCGGTACGATTCGGCGGTGCCGGTCGAGCCGTGGACCCCCCACCTCCCGGCCGGGCTGACCTTCGCAGCCGCCGACTTGCTCGAGGCTCGCACCCTGCCGGCGCACTGGGCCGAGACTTGGGCCGCCGACCCGGCTCGGCCGGCCCTCGCAGGCCCGCAGGGGTCGTGGACCTCGGGTCGGTTGGACGAGGCCACCCGCGCCGCCGCGGCCGGCCTCCACGCCGCCGGGCTCGGTGAGGGTGACCGGCTCGTGTGGTCGCCGGCTCCCACCTTCGAGTCCATGGCCGCGTGCCTCGGCGCCTTGCGCCTGGGGGCGGTGGTGGTACCGGTCAATCCCGACCTCACCGAACGCGAGCTGTCCCACGTCGTCGGGGACGTGCAACCAGCGCTGTCGGTGGCCGAGGGCCAGGTGGCCGAGCGGCTCGCTTCGCTTTCCCCTTCCGGCCAACATGTGACCGCTGCGACCGCCCTCGGGGAGGGTGCCCCAGCTGTCGTGCTCGACCGGTGCGGGCCCCAGGACCCGGCGATGATCGTCTACACCTCGGGCACTACCGGCGTCCCCAAAGGAGCCGTCCTCACCCACGCCAACCTGGTGGCGGGCACGGCGACGCTGCGGCTCGCCTGGCGCTGGGAGCCCGACGACCGCCTCGTGCTGGCGCTCCCCCTCTTCCACGTCCACGGGCTGGTGGCCGGGCTCTTGGGGACGCTCTCGGCTGGGGCGTCGGCCGTCGTCTTGGAGCGGTTCAGCATCGAGGGGGTCCTTGACGCCGCGGCCCGAGGGGCAACCCTCTTCTTCGGGGTGCCCACGATGTACCACCGCCTGGTGAGTTCAGGGCGCGCCGCCAACCTGGCCAGGCTTCGGCTGTGCGTCTCGGGCTCCGCCGCGCTCCCCGCCGACCTGTGGCGGCGTGCCGCCGCGGACGGTGTGTCGGTGCTCGAGCGCTACGGCACGACCGAGACCTTCCTCACCGTGTCCAACCCCTACGACGGCGAGCGCCGGCCTGGAACGGTCGGCTTTCCCCTTCCCGGCGCAGAGATCCGCCTGGAGGGCGATCCCGGCGGTCCCGGGGAGGGGTTGGGTGACGGCATCGGCGTGCTGCTCGTCCGTGGCCCGACGGTCTTCGGCGGCTACTGGCAGCGGCCGGCGGCCACCGCCGAGGCCTTCATCGACGGCTGGTTCCGCACCGGCGACATGGCCTCGTTCGACGCCGACGGCTACGTCACGCTGCACGGCCGACGACTCGACCTCATCATCAGCGGCGGCTTCAACGTCTACCCGGCCGAGGTGGAGGACGTCCTCCTCTCCCATCCCTCGGTGGCCGAGGTCGCCGTTGTCGGGACCCCCTCGGAGGAGTGGGGGGAAGCGGTGACGGCGTGGGTCGTTCCGGCCGACGGGGCCGTCGACACCGACGTGCTGTGCCGCTATGCCGCCGAGCGGCTGGCGCCCTACAAACAACCGCGGGCGGTGCGGATCGTCGACGCCCTCCCGCGCAACGCTCTGGGGAAAGTGCTCCGGCACGAGCTCCGGTGACGCCCGGCCGGTAGCGTGCACCACGTGCGCATCGCCTTCGGGACCGATGAACCCACCGCTCTCACCGCAGCACTGGTCGAACACCTCCGTGAAACCGGCCACGACGTCGACCTGGTTGCCGACGGCGCCGAGTGGCCCGACGTCGGGCGGTCGGTGGCCGAGGCCGTGGTTGGCGGGCGCGCCCAGTGGGGCATCGTCTGCTGCACAACCGGCACCGGGGTGTCGATCGCCGCCAACAAGGTCACCGGCGCTCGCGCCGCCCTGTGCACCGACGCCGCAACGGCAGAGGGCGCCCGTCGGTGGAACGACGCCAACGTCTTGGCCTTCGGTCTCAGGTTGACCAGCCAAGCCCTCGCTCGAGAGATGGTTGACGCGTTCTTGTCCACGCCCTTCGACGTCGGCGAGTCGGCGGCCGTGGACCGCCTCGAAGCAAGCTCTTGAGCTCGTTCAGCCCGGTGACCCGCTACCCGTGGGCCAGCGTCGTCGTCGTGGTCGTGCCATTGAGAGGGATGGTTGTGACCTTGTAGTTCGATGTCGATGTTGTGGCAGTCGAGCCCGCTGTGGGTGTCGGCTCGTCTGTGATCGGGGTGCCCGTACTGCTCGTGCCGGTGATCGTCGTCGGCCCACCCAGCTGGCTGTACAGCGAGACGAGGCCGTCTGTGGGCAGTTCGACGAGGCAGATGTCTTTGAGCTCGGTCTCGTGGACCGACGAGTAGCTCCCCGCAGGCAGCGCGGCCGTATAGGGCTCGGAGTCGTTTCCTTGCACCAGCACGTAACCGCTCGGCGCGGTCTGGGTTGTTGTGATCTGCATCATGAAGCAGTCGTAGGTGCTCGCACTGGTGGTCCCAACGGCGAAGCGCGGGGTCGTCTCGAGGACGGAGTGCGAGAACGTCACCGTGACGTGTTTGCGGAGGTAATAGGAATGCGAGGACTCCGACCCTTGAATGAGCTCTCGCAGGAAAGAGCCCTCGATGAAGTATGTCGGGATCGCCTTGGCTGTGGACCCCGTCGTATCGGTCTGTTGGAACAGATTGGCGAAGGCCTGCGGCGCTGTTGTGAGCCAATGAGAGCTCGGGGGGGCGGTGATGTCGCTCGGACCGGGGAAGAGTTGCGACGACGCCCCCTGGGTGGTGCCCGTCGACGCCACAAGCCATGGGGCGCCACTGGCGGCCTGAGAGAAGATCACGTCTCTCAGGTAGGACTTCTGGGAGTAGTTGATGCCCGAGAACTCGGCGAGGAACGACAGCGGCCAGGTCTGCTCCGGTGGGGTGTTGAATGCCACAGACCGGTACGCCATCGGCCACGGCGAGCATCCGCACAGCAGCGAGCCCCGCACCGAGTTGCTGGCGTTGGACGTGGCGTAGGTCGACAGGCCAGCGAGGTCGTTGGCCACCATGTCGGCCGAGAAGCCGCGCCAGGTCGTGCTGACCACGTGTTGCTCGACTGTCGAGTTCACGAGCGACCCCGAGGGCCCTGAGCCCGTGTAGGGCTTGGGGAGGGCGGCGCTGCCGGGGCTTGTGACGGACAGCCCGAGGCCGGCCGACCCCCCGCTTGTGTTGGTCGGCGTCGACCCGGGACTCGAGGGGGCGATCGTCGTGGTCGAGGAGGCACCGGCGCCGGTGGAGGGGGTGGTGGTGGTGCCCGCGCTGGCGCCCGGCTGGGCGCCCGACCCGTCTGTCGAGCCGAGCGAGGAGGCCGTGGCCGCCATCACGATGCCCCCGACCACCAGCACCACGGCGAGGAGGACGGCCGCCGTCGACGACGGAATGCGGGTCAGGACGTCGAGGCGCGACGACCGGGCGGAGGGTGTCGGGGTGACGGCACCCGCGTCGGCGGCACCCGCCTCGGGGGTGGCCCGCTGATCCGGTCCGGAGGCCGCGAGTCGGGCGGGATGGAGCTCAGGCGGGTACCAGCGCCCGTCCGACGCCTGCCACCATCCACTTCCCCCCGATGCATCCGACACTGCCGCCCACCTCGTCCAGCTCCGTCCCGCCGCCACGGCTCAGCCAGTGGCTCGCCGCCGTCGCTGGAAGGAAAGGTTAGGCGCGGGCCTTGGCCGGAGCCATAGGCATGGGGCGGTTCAGCGGGGTGCAGGCTCCTTGGGCAGCCCGAGGACCCGCTCGCCGACGATGTTGCGCAGCACTTCGTCGGTCCCTCCGGCCACCCGCATGCCGGGGACGCCGAGGACGAACTCGCCCCAGGCGTAGGTGCCCCAGCGGCCGGTGTCGGCCACCAGCTGGGGGCCGAGGACCGAGGAGAGCAGGTCGCCCAGGAGGAGCGCGTTCTTGGTCAGGGACATCTTGGCCAGCGACAGCTCGGGGCCGGGCGCCTGACCGGCGGCCACCTTGGCCATGGCCCGCAGGTTCGTGTAGCCGGCGACTCGGCCGTTGACCACCAGCTGGGCGACCTGCTGACGGACCAACGGATCGTCGGCCTTGCCCATGTGGCGGACGAGCTCGAAGAGCCGGCGCTCGCGCACCCCCGCACTGCCCGCGCCGACGCCGATGGCCGCCCGCTCGTTCATGAGCGTGGTGAGAGCGACTCCCCACCCTCCGTTCACCTCACCCAGCCGGTGGCTGTCGGGGATCCGGACGTCGGTGAAGAAGACCTCGTTGAACGACGAGCCGCCCGTCATCTGCCGGAGCGGGCGCACCTCGACGCCCGGGGCGTGCATGTCGACCAGGAAGGCCGTGAGCCCCTTGTGCTTGGGCAGGTGGGGGTCGGTACGGCAGATGATCTCGCCGATGTCGGCCAGGTGGGCATAGGACGTCCAGACCTTCTGGCCGTTCACCACCCACTCGTCGCCATCACGCACGGCGCGCGTCCCCAGCCCGGCGAGGTCGCTGCCGGCGCCCGGCTCGCTGAACAGTTGGCAGCCCACCAGGTCGCCGCGGTGCATGGCCGCCAAGTAGCGCTGTTTCACCTCGTCGTTGCCGTGGGACAGGATCGTCGGGGCCACCATGCCCAGGCCGACCCCGAAGACGAATTGGGGCGGGACGACGTAATGCCCCTCGAGCTCGTGCCAGCGCCGAGCGTGGTCGCCGGACAGCCCACGGCCGCCGTAGGCGGGTGGACCCGTCAACCACCCGAAGCCGGCGTCGAACACCTTCTGGGACCACGCCCGGGCCTCGGCGAGCTCGCGAAGGTCCTCTTCGGGGGTGGACTCGCGAATGAGCGACACCCGGTCCGAGCCCTGCCCCCATTCGAACCGTGCCTCGGCTCGCCGCTCGGCGTTGGCCTCGAGAAAGGCCGTGGCCTCGGCCTCGAGGTCCTCCACCGAGATCGTGGCGGTGGTTGGGTCGGCCGAGGTCGTCTCGCTCACCTGCTGGTTCCTCCTCGGATCACCCGTCCGGGCTCGCCGGGCCGGGCGGCCCGGCGAATCGGCCCGTAGACTAGGCGCGGCGTCATGGTCTACCTCCTTGCTGTCGCCTGTTCCTTTTCCAATGCGCTGACGAGCGTGCTCCAGCGCATGGGGGTTGAGTACGCGCCGCCCGAGGACAGCATGCGGCTCAAGCTGGTCTCCCATATCTTGCGTCAGCGGGTCTGGCTGCTCGGTTTCGCCCTCATGATCGGCTCCTTTCTCATGCAGGCGATCGCCTTGCACGACGGCCACCTGTCGGTGGTCCAGCCGCTGCTCACCACCGAGCTCCTCTTCTTGGTGCTGATCCTGGGGACCAAGTTCCAGTTCACGGTGGGCTGGCGGGAATGGACCGGTGCCGTGTTGGCGGCCGGGGGGTTGGCCGGGTTCTTGGTGTTCGCGGCACCCCGAGGGGGCGGGGGCGTCCCGTCCACCCCAAACTGGATCGGCGTCGGCGTGGCGTGCTCGGCCGTCATCGTGGTGGGCATCGTGGCCGCCCAGCGCGGCCCGCGCTGGTGGCGGGCGGCGGCCTTTGGCATGGCGGCGGCGGTGGCCTTCGCCTTCACCGCCGCGCTGACCAAGGTGGTGACCGACTTCGCCACGTCGGATTGGATCTCGATCTTCCGCCACTGGCAGACCTACGCCCTGGCCGGGTTCGGCCTGGCCGCAGTGTTCCTGGTGGCCAACGCCTACCACGCCGGACCGGTGGCGGCCTCGCAGTCGGCGATCGTGCTACTCGACCCGTTGGCCAGCATCCTCATCGGCATCGCCCTCTTCGGCGAGAACCTGCGCACGGACGGGGCGTGGGGACCACTCGAAGCGCTGTCGCTCCTGGTGCTGTTCGCGGGGGCCATCATGCTGTGCACCTCTCCGCTGCTCAACCCCTCCAAGGTGGGGGACCCCGAGGGCGCCGAGATCCTGACCAGCCGCTACCGCTCTGGACACGGCCCGGACGCCGGCGAAGCGGTGTCCCACGCGCCGGGTTTCTGACGCACCCAACGCGCGGCCCCGCCGCCGATCAGCGGCCGAGCGGCAGTGCGGCCAGCGCGGCGGCCATCGACACCGGCACCACCACCAGCCCGAGAAGGCTGTAGCGCCCGACGGAGGGGCGAGCCTCGACCGACCGCGCCGCCTGTAGCCAGACCACGGCCGAGAGGGCGCCGGTGACGGCCAGGTTCGGCCCGAGGTTGAGCCCGATGAGGAGCGCCTGGGGATCGGCGGGGGGCCTCGCCGCCAGCAGTGACGCCGCCGGAAGGTTGTTCACGACGACGGCGAATGCCGCGCCGACCACCGCCGTGGGCCACGAGGCGAGATGGGCCAGCAACGACTGCGGCCCCGACCACACCCGTCCGAGGGTTCCGCCCCCGACGGCCAGGCCGAACAGCCCCACCAGCACCGACGCTCCGACCGTCCGGCGGACCTCGGCCCAGTCCAGGGACCGCCGGGCGAGCCGCCAGCCGGCGAGGGCGATGCCGGTGCACACGACCACCACCGCCATCAACCCGCCCGAGCCCACCAGCACGACGACGGTCGCCACCGTCACGCCCAGCAGGCCGGCCCCGAGATGGGGGCGCGGCCGTGGTGGCGCCGCGCGCTCCGCTCGGGCGGCGAGGTGGCGGCGGTGGAGGAGGCCCACGGTGAGGGTGACGGCGGCCACGGCGGCGACCCAGGCCGGGGCCATGGTGCGGGCGAAGTCCCGTCCCACCAGGTGATGGTGTCCGAGGACGATCAGGTTGGTCAGGTTCGAGCCGGGCAGGAGCAGCGATGCCCCGTTCGCCATGAAGACCGCGAGGTAGAGGAAGGGGATCTCGTCGACCCCGCGGCGCCGGGCCGCCACCACCACCACGGGCGTGAGGAACACCACCGCGGTGTCGAGGTTCAAGACGGCGGTGACGGCGGCCAGCAGCACCGCCGCCCCCACGAAGAGCGACACCCCGCCGCGCGACCGGCGCGCCAGCTCGTCGCCGGCGGCGTCGAACAGCCCGTCGCTGCGTGCCACCAGCCCGACGAGGAGCAGGCCGGTGACCAGCACGAACGGGGTCCACACCTGGCGAGCCGCCTGCCCGGCGGCGGCGGGCTCCCAGGCGACGGCCACCACGGCGGCCACACTCCCGGCGGCGAGTACGAACGGTCCCACCCGGGCCACTGGGTCCGGGTGGCCACGGCCCTCCCCACCGATGGGCGGTGGGCCGGCGGCTCGTCGGGTCGTCGACTCGCTCCGCTCAGGCGGCCGGTTCGAGCAACGCTGCCAGCGCGCCGTCGAGATCCGGGTGGGCAAACGCGTGGCCGACGGCCACCAGCCGCGCCGGCTGCACCCGCTGGCTGGCGAAGAGGAGCTCCCCGGCCATCTCGCGTCCGAGGACCACCTCCACCAGGCGGCGCGGAACGACCAGGGCGGCCGGCCGTCGGAGCGCCCGGCCGAGCGCCCGCGTGAACTCGGCGTTGGTGACCGGGTCGGGGGCACAGGCGTTGAGCGCGCCCTCCAGCCGCTCGTCCTCGACGGCCCGGAGGATCGCCTTCACTTCGTCGACGAGCGAGATCCAGCTCACGAACTGCTCGCCGCGGCCCAGACGGGCCCCGAGGCCGAGGCGGAAGAGGGGGAGCTGGCGGCCCAACGCGCCCCCACGGGGGGCGAGAACGATGCCCGAACGGACCCGAACGACGCGGGTGACGCCGACGGCGGGGGACGTGGCGCCCTCCCAGGCCCGGCAGACGTCGGCCAGGAACCCGGTCCCCGGAGCGCTTTGTTCGTCGAGTCGCTCATCGCCCCGGTCGCCGTAGTAGCCGACGGCCGAGGCCGAGACGAAGACGGGCGGCACCGGGCGCAAGTCGGTCACGGCCCCGGCCAAGAGCGACGTCGCGCGCACTCGGCTGTCGAGGATCAGTTGCTTGTAGGCGGCGCTCCAACGACGATCGCCGATCCCTGCGCCAGCGAGGTGGACGACCGCGTCGTAGGGCCCCTGCGCCGTGAGAGCGCCCTGGTCCAGGGTGCCCTGCGCCGGATCCCACCCGACGCCGGCGCCGGCGGACGGCCCCGTGCCGCGAACGAGCGGGACGACGGAGTGGCCGTCGTCGAGGAGGCGACGGGAGAGCGCCCCCCCCACCAGGCCGTGGGCCCCGCTCAGGAGCACCCTCACGGGGCGACGGCCGATCCGGCGGCGGGGTCGGTCGACCTCGTGCGCCCCTCGCCCAGTGCGACGGCCATCCGCACCAGCCTGGCGAAGCCATCGGGGTGGGTCAGGTGCGCGCCATGGGCGGCACCGTCGATCTCCTCGAGCACGGCGCCGGGGACGTGCGACGCCAGCCAGGCCACGGTGTCGCGGTGGTGGGCGGCACTGGCCGGGCCGCCGCGCCCGAAGACCACCGGCACGCGCAGCGCCGTGACGTCGAACGGCGCCTCGCCCCGCATGGCCACGAGGTCGGCCACCAGGGCCGGGCCCTCGGCTCTGCGCCGCGCCCGGACCTCCGCCGGCAGACGGTCCCACGTGGCGTCGCCCACCATCCGGCGGAAGAAGGCCTCGGCCTCGTCGCCCGGGTCTCCGGGCAACCAGGGCCGGGGGGCGGTCCGTCGGGGCAACCCAAGCCATGGCATCGGCGGTTCGTAGGCACCGAGGGAGGCGAACCGTGTCGGTTGCTCCAGGGCGGCACCGACCACCACGTCACCACCGACGCTGTGACCGACCGCAGTGACCGGCCGGCCACCGGGTATGGCCGCCACGACCTCGAGGAGGTCGCCGATGTGGCCCGCCAGGTCGAGCGTGCTGCCGTCGAACGAGCCCTCGTAGCCGCGCCGGTCGTAGGTGACGACGCCGAGGTCACTGAGGCGACGGATCGTCCGGGTGAAGCTTGCCCCACGATCGAGCGACCCGTGCACGAGCACCACGGTCGGGCCGCCAGCCGCGTCCCAGCCACCGGGCGGAGGGTGCTCGTCGACGTCGAGGCCCAGGGGGTAGCCCATTGCCCCGCGACGCTACCGGCAGGTGCCGACGACCTCGTCAGAGGGGAGAGGGTGGGGGTGTCGGTGGCGGCCGCCGGTAAGGTTGGCCGGGTGACGGACGTGGGTGGTGGCGATCGCGCCGCCAAGGGCCGCGACGGCGCCGTCGGCTCGTTCGGCCCCAACGCGTGGCTGGTCGACGACATGTACGACCGCTACCGCGCCGATCCTTCGTCGGTGAGCGAGAGCTGGCGGGAGTTCTTCTCCGACTACCGCCCTGACCCGGTTCCCGCCGCGGTGACGGCGACCCCGCCGCCCTCACCGTCGGCGCCCGACATGGCCCCACCCGCGCCAGTTCCCGTGGCCCAGGCCACCGTGACGGCACCTCCACTCACCGCCGCCCCCGCCGTCCCGGTGCCCCAGGCGCCCGCGTCGGTCCCCGCCGCGCCGTCGGCGACCTCAGCCCCCGTTGGCGGTGGGGCCGAGGAGGCGGTGGCGCTGCGCGGGGCGGCGGCCCGCATCGCCGCCAACATGGAAGCGAGCCTGGCGGTGCCCACGGCCACCAGCGTCCGCACCGTCCCGGCCAAGCTCCTCGAGGTCAACCGCCAGATCCTCAACAACGAGCTGGCCCGCACCACCGGGGCCAAGGTGAGCTTCACGCACATCATCGGCTACGCCATCGTGCAGGGGCTGGCGGTGGTGCCAACCCTTAACCGCAGCTTCGTGGGCGAGGTCGACGGGCGTCCGGGACCGGGGGTGGTGGCCCACCGGCATGTCGGCCTGGGGCTGGCGGTGGATCTCGAGAAGGCCGACGGTTCGCGGACCCTCCTCGTGCCCTGCATCAAAGAGGCCGACACCCTCGACTTCCGCACCTTCGTCCTGGCCTACGAGGAGCTGGTGCGCAAGGTGCACTCGGGGAAGGCCGCCCCTGACGACTTTGCCGGGACCACCGTCACCCTCACCAACCCCGGGACGCTCGGGACCGTCCAGTCGGTGCCGCGTCTCATGCCCGGCCAGGGGGCGATCATCGGCGTGGGCGCCCTGGCCTACCCGCCGGGCTACGAGGCGACCGACCCCAGGGTCATCGCCGAGCTCGGCATCGGCAAAGTGGTCACCCTCACCTCCACCTACGACCACCGCATCATCCAGGGGGCCGAATCCGGGCTCTTCCTGGCGCACGTGGCCGAGTGCCTGACCGGCGGCCACGGCTTCTACCAAGAGATCTTCGAGTCGATGGGGGTGCCCTACGAGCCGGTTGTGTGGCAGGCCGATACCCAGTCCGCCGACGAGCCGGCCGACGTCGAGCACCAGCGGCTCGTCAAGCAGGTGCGGGTGCAGTCCCTCATCAACATGTACCGCGTGCGGGGCCACCTCATCGCCCACCTGGACCCCCTCGACGCCAGCCCGCCCCACGTCCACCCCGAGCTCGACCCCCTCAGCTACGGCCTCACCATCTGGGATCTGCCCCGCCGGTTCGTGGCCGACGGGGTGGCCGGCCGGGACGTGGCCACCCTGGACGACATCCTCCACCTCCTGCGCGACGCCTACTGCCGCACGCTCGGCGTCGAGTACATGCACATCCAGGACCCCGAGCAGAAGCGGTGGATCCAGCAGCACGTCGAGGGGGTCCCCGGCACCCTCCCGGCCGCCGAGCAACGCCACATCTTGGGGCGCTTGAACGCGGCGGAGGTGTTC
>Ga0265327_10002127_pt1 | contig 21900 bp, 19 predicted proteins | sample 41621metaG_FD_202089 | JGI IMG/M metagenome (GOLD analysis project Ga0265327, IMG submission 202089) | Rhizosphere microbial communities from Carex aquatilis grown in University of Washington, Seatle, WA, United States - 4-16-21 metaG | ecosystem: Host-associated > Plants > Roots > Rhizosphere...
CGTGGTCCGGCCCGACGGCTCGGTGGACAACGACGCCACCCTCGAGCTCTACGGGCGCGTGGCGCTCGCCCAGGCCCGGGCGGGGGCCCACGTGGTGGCGCCCAGCGGGATGATGGACGGCCAGGTGGCGGCCGTCCGAGGTGCCCTCGACGGTGGGGGCCACACCGATGTCGCCGTGCTGGCCTATGCGGCCAAGTACGCCTCGGCCCTCTACGGCCCGTTCCGCGAGGCCGTCGACGTCACCATCGCCGGAGGGGGCGATCGCCGTACCTACCAGCAGGACCCGGCCAACCGTCGCGAGGCGCTGGCCGAGGTGGCCCTCGACGTGGCCGAGGGCGCCGACATGGTCATGGTGAAGCCGGCCACCACCAACCTCGATGTGCTGGCCGACGTGCGTAGGGCGGTCGACGTTCCCGTCGCCGCCTACCACGTGAGCGGGGAGTACGCCATGGTCATGGCGGCGGCCGAGCGCGGATGGGTGGACGGCCAGGCCGTGGCGGTGGAGCAGCTCACCGCCATCAAGCGGGCGGGAGCGGACTTCGTGCTCACCTACTTCGCCGCCGAGGTGGCCGAGGCCCTGGGTGGCTGAAGCCGAGGTTCCCTTCGAGACCAACGAGGCGTGGTTCGCCCGGGCGGCCCGGTCGATCCCCGGCGGGGTCGACTCGCCGGTCCGGTCGTTCGCCTCGGTCGGGGGCGTCCCCTTCACCGCCGTGCGGGGTCAGGGCCCCTACGTCTTCGACGTCGAGGGCACGCGCTACCTCGACCTCGTCCAGTCCTACGGCGCGGTGCTCCTGGGCCACGCTCACCGCGTGGTGGTCGAGGCGGTGCGCCGGGCCGCCGGTGACGGCACCACCTTCGGCATGCCGACCCCCGGTGAGGTGCAGCTGGCCGAGGCCATCTGCGAGCGGGTGGCCGGGTGCGAGCAGGTGCGGCTGGTCTCCTCGGGCACCGAGGCGGCCATGAGCGCGGTGCGGGTGGCCCGGGGGGCCACCGGGCGCGACCGGGTGGTGAAGTTCGCCGGCTGCTACCACGGCCACGCCGACGGCCTGTTGGCCGCCGGGGGCAGCGGGGTGGCGACGCTCGGCCTCCCCGACTCGGCCGGGGTGCCGGCCGGTGCCGTGGCCGACACCGTGGTGGCGCCCTACAACGTCGTGCCCGAGCTCGACCGCTCGGTGGCCTGCGTCATCGTCGAGCCGGTGGCGGCCAACATGAACCTGGTCCCCCCCGACGAGGGGTTCTTGGCGGGGCTGCGCGCGGCGTGTGACGCCGTGGGGGCGCTGCTCGTCTTCGACGAGGTGATCACCGGCTTCCGACTCGGGCCCGGCGGGGCCGCCGCCCGCTACGGCGTGACGCCGGACCTGTGGTGCTTCGGCAAGGTGATCGGCGGGGGCCTCCCGGTGGGGGCCTTCGGTGGCCGGGCCGACGTGCTGGCCGCCCTTGCCCCCACCGGCCCCGTGTACCAGGCAGGAACCCTGTCGGGGAACCCGCTGGCCACGGCGGCCGGCCTGGCCGTGCTTACCCACGTGACCCTCGCCGACTACGAGGACCTGGCCAACCGGGCCGCCGTCTTCGCCGACGACCTGGCCAAGGCCGTCGGCTCGGGAGGTCTGGCGGCCGAGGCCCGCTCGGTGGGCCCGCTGGTCGGCCTCTACGTGGGGCCGCCCGGCGACACCGTCGCCGCGTCCGGCAACTACGAAGAAGCGCTTCGGCTGGCCGGCAACGGCGCCTACCCCCGGCTGTTCCACGCCCTCCTGCGCCGCGGGGTGGCGCTGGCGCCGGGCGCCTACGAGGTCCTCTTCCCGAGCCTCGCCCACGGCGAGCGCGAGCTGGCTCAGGTGGTCGAGTTGGCGGCCGAGGCCGCGGCCGAGGTGGCCTCGGGCTGGGACGCCGACCCCGGACCCGTCGGCCGCTGAGGCGGCTCGCTCAGTCGGCGCGTGCCGCCAGGGCGGCCAGGCCGGCGTCGATCCCGGGGACCAGGCGTGCCGCCTGCACCATGGCGCGGTAGGCGACCTCGGCCGGTCCGGGGAGGTCGGGCCGCATCAGGTTGGCCATGATGCGGAGCAGCTCGCGCATCAGCAGCTCCGAGCGCAGCCCCCCACCCACGCAGATCTTCATCACCTCTGGATGGCTGATCAGCCGCACGAAGGTCCGGGCGACCTCGTAGTAGGGGCCGTAGACGTCGGACAGTCGCTGCTCGTAGGCGAAGAGGGCGGCCGGCCCGCCACCCGAGAGCGACTCGCCGACGAAGGCCGCGGCCAGCCGGCCGGTCTCATAGGCGTAGGCGATGCCTTCCCCGTTGAAGGGGTTGATCGAGCCTCCGGCGTCGCCGATCACGACCACGTTCGGTCCGGCGTGCGGGCCGACCGCCAAGCCCATGGGCAGCTTGCCCCCGGTGGGTGGTCCGCAGCTGGTCTCCGGCGACAGGCCCCAGTTTTCGGGCGCCCATTGGACGAAGGCGTCCATGAGGCGCGTGGTGTTCACGCCCTTCCACCGCCGGTCGGTCGAAAGCAGGCCCACGCCCACGTTGACCCGCCCGTCGCCCATGGGGAAGATCCACCCGTAGCCGGGCACGATCTCGCCGTCGGCGTCACGGATGTCGAGGTGCGACTCGATGAAGGGGTGGTCGTGGTCCGGGGAGCGGTAGTAGCCGCGAAGCGCCATGCCCATCGGCTGGCTGCGCTCACGGCTGGTCCCGAGCGCCCGCCCGAACCGCGAGTTGGAGCCGTCGGCCACCACCACGCAGCGGGCCTGGATCTCGCCTACCCGGCCGGTGTCGGTGTCGCGCACGGTCGCCCCGAAGCAGACCGGCAGCCCGTCGCCGGCCCCGGTGGGTTCGACAAGCGGCTCCAGCGCCTCGGTCCCCTGGAGGACGGCGGCGCCGGCCTTGGCGGCCCGCTCGGCCACCAGCCCGTCCAGGTCGTGGCGGGTGATGGTGTAGCCGTAAGAGGGGAAGGCCGGATGGTCGGGCCACGGCATCTCCACCGCCTGGCCGAAGCCGTGGGCCCGCAGGCCCGTGTAGCGGTGGGCGCCGGCCAGGGCCCCCTCGAGCCCCATGTCGGCCAGCTGGCGTACGGCCCGTGGCGTGAGCCCGTCGCCGCAGGTCTTCACCCGGGGGAAGTGCTTCTTCTCGACGACCACCACGTCCCAGCCGGCGTCGGCCAGCCAGTAGGCACAGGCCGACCCGCCGGGCCCCCCGCCGACCACGAGGACGTCGTGGACCGCCCCGTCGTCGAGCTCCGCCACTCCTGGGTCAGCCGGACCCCGGGCCCCCGCCGGCAGTGACGCGGTAGTCCCGGCCGGGGCGGTCTCGTCGGTGTCGGCCATCACTAGATCGTAGGGCGCCGCCGGCGGCGCGGGCCCGTCGACCGAGACGGTCCGAGGGCCTGTTCGGGGCGCTGCGCGGATGTGCCCGCGGAAAGGGTGCCGTGGTAGAACCGCGACGCAGTGGACCAGTACATCCCCATCTTCCTGCTTGCCGCCCTGGGCGCGGTTTTCGCCGCTGTTTCCTTCGTGGCCTCGGCACTCCTCGCGCCCCGCAAGCGCCCCACGGCCTCGAAGATCGCGCCCTACGAATGCGGCATCGTGCCGGGCATCGAGGCGCCGTACCGCTTCCCGGTCCGCTTCTTCCTCGTGGCGATGATCTTCATCATCTTCGACATCGAGATCGTCTTCCTCTATCCCTGGGCGGTCGACTTCCATCAACTGGGGGTCTTCGGGCTGGTCGAGGTGTTGGTCTTCGCCGTCGTCGTCTTCGTGGCCTTCTTGTTCCTTGTCAGCAACGGCGCGCTCAGCTGGGGACCGGTGCGGCGGCTGCAGCGGGGACTTCCGGCTCGCACCTCGGAGTCGACCATCACCCGCATCACCGCGGGACCGGCTTCCCCAGACCGGGCCGCCTAGAGGCCGGTTATGGGCCTCGAAGACCTCCAGCACAACTTTCTGACCGGCCGGGTCGAGGACCTGGTGAAGTGGGCTCGCCGCAACAGCGTGTGGCCGGCCACCTTCGGCCTCGCCTGTTGCGCCATCGAGATGATGTCGGTGGGCGCCGCCGACTACGACATCAGCCGGCTGGGCATGGAGGTCTTCCGGGTCTCCCCCCGTCAGGCTGATCTGATGATCGTGGCCGGACGGGTCTCCCAGAAGATGGCGCCGGTGCTCCGCCAGGTCTACGACCAGATGATGGAGCCCAAGTGGGTGATCTCCATGGGGGTCTGCGCCTCGACCGGCGGGATGTTCAACAACTACGCCATCGTCCAGGGGGTCGACCAGATCGTCCCGGTCGACGTCTACGCGCCCGGCTGCCCCCCTTCGCCCGAGACCCTGCTCCACGCCATCTTGACCCTCCACGAGAAGATCCGCACGGGGGAGATCACCCGCCGGCCCACCCGCGAGGTGGCGGCCGAGCGCACGACCGGCTTCGTGCCCGAGACCACCGACGCCGTACGGGTGGCCACGCCCCGATGACCGTCGTCCTTCCCGAGGTCCCGAGGTCGCCGGGACGCCATGTCGACGAGATGGCCTTCCCTCCACGCGAGCGCTACCACGACCTGGTCGCCGCCTACCGCGACTCTGGCTTCGAGATGTGCGTCGACGTGTGTGGGGTGGACTACCTCTCCCACCCCGGGCGCGACCTTCCCGAGGGCGTCTCGCCCGGGCGGTTCGAGGTTGTCGTGAACCTCCTGTCGCTCTCGGCCAAGCGCCGGGTCCGGGTCCGGGTCCAAGTGCCCGAGGCCGACCCCGTGGTGGACAGCTTGGTCGACCTCTACCCGGGGGCCGACGCCATGGAGCGCGAGACCTTCGACCTGGTGGGCATCGTCTTCGCCGGACACCCCGATCTCACCCGCATCCTCATGCCCGAGGACTGGGAGGGGCACCCGCTCCGCAAGGACTACGGCGTGGGCCGGGTGCCGGTGCAGTTCAAGGGGGCGCCGGGCCCCCGATGACCAGTACGACGACCGACGCCGCCACCCGACGGGGGGTCGCGGGCCGATGACCGACGACCTGTTCGTGCGCGGGGTGCGCACCGCGGCCCGCGTGGCCGAGACCTCCGAGGGGGCCCAGGAGCTGGCGCCGCGCACCACGACCAACTCGAGCGAGCTGCGACGCGAGGTGGGGGCCGTGCTCCGCCTGCCCGAGGGTGGGGTGCTCGACCCCTCGGACATCGACGTCGAGCAGCGCGACGACGAGACGATGATCATCAACATGGGGCCCCAGCACCCCTCCACCCACGGGGTGCTGCGGCTCATGCTCGAACTCGACGGGGAGACGGTGCTGCGCACCAAGCCGGTCATCGGCTACCTCCACACCGGCATGGAGAAGACCGGCGAGGAGCTCACGTACGTCCAGGGCGGCACCAACGTCACCCGCATGGACTACCTGTCACCGCTCAACAACGAGCTGGTCTTCGCCATGGCCACCGAGGCGCTGCTGGGAGTGGACCTCCCGCCCCGGGCCACCTGGATTCGCATGCTGATGTCCGAACTGCAGCGGGTGTCGTCCCACCTCATGTGGATGGCCACCAACGGCATGGACCTCGGCTCGACCTCGATGATGATCTACGGCTTCAGAGAGCGCGAGATGGTGCTCTCCTTCTTCGAGAAGACCACCGGGCTGCGGATGAACCACAACTACATCCGCCCCGGCGGCGTGGCCGCCGACCTTCCCGACGGCTGGGAGGACGACGTCTCGGTGATCTGCGAGACGGTGCTCGAGCGCACCTACGAGTACGACGAGCTGCTCACCGGCCAGCCGATCTTCCGGGAGCGGACCGAAGGGGTGGGCAACCTCACCGCCGAAGAGGCCCTCGCCCTGTCGGCCACCGGCCCCATCCTGCGCTCGACCGGGGTGCCGTGGGACCTCCGTCGGGCCATGCCCTACCTGGCCTACGACCAGGTCGAGTTCGACGTCGTGGTGGGCACCTACGGCGACAACTTCGACCGTTACTCCATCCGCCTCAACGAGATCCGCGAGTCGATCAGGATCATCCGCCAGGTCTTGGAACGCATGCCGCCCGGCGACTACCGCGTGCAGGACGCCAAGGTGACGCCGCCCCCCCGGGCCCGAATCGACGAGTCGATGGAGGCCCTGATCCACCACTTCAAGGTGTTCACCGAGGGCTTCAGGGTGCCCGAGGGCGAGGTCTACGTGGCCGTTGAGTCGCCGAGGGGCGAGCTCGGCTGTTACCTCGTCTCCGACGGCACCTCCAAGCCCTACCGCATGCATATCCGGGGGCCGAGCTTCGTCAACCTGCAGACCGTCCCGGTGCTCTTGCGCGGGGGGATCATCGCCGACGCGGTCGCCGTCGTCTCCTCGGTCGACCCGGTCATGGGGGAGGTGGACCGATGAGCCACCTCACCCCCGAGATGCGGGCCCGGGCCACCGAGACGGTGGCCCTCTACCCCGAGCCACGCTCGGCGCTCATCCCCCTCTGCCACCTCGCCCAGGAACAGGACGGGTGGCTGCGGCCCGAGGCCATGGAGGAGATCGCCGAGCTGGTCGGCGTCACCGCGGCCGAGGTGCGGGGGACGGCCACCTTCTACGACATGCTGCACACCGAGCCGGTGGGGACCTACGTGATCTCGGTCTGCACCAACATCGCCTGTCTCCTGGGCGGCGCGCTGGAGCTGCTGGCCCACGCCGAGGAGCGCCTCGGGGTGGCGGTTGGCGGGACCTCCGACGACGGGGCCTTTACCCTCGAGGAGGCCGAGTGCCTGGCGGCCTGTGACAAGCCGCCGTGCGTCCAGGTGAACCACCGCTACACCACGGCGCAGACCACCGAGGCCTTCGACCGGCTCACCGACGACCTGCGCTCCGGCCGGCTGGCCGATGAGGTCCCGACCCACGGGACGCTGGTTCGCGTGCGGCGCTCGGTGGGGTTGATGGCCGACCCCCAGCAGGTGGCGGCCGAGCGGTCGGCCGCCAGCGCGGCGAGGGCTTCGCGGGCGAAGGAATCGGCATGACCGTGACCGACGCCCCCCGCATCGTCACGGCGCGCCTGGGCCACGACGACTCCCACACCCTCGAGCGCTACCTGGCCACCGGGGGCTACGAGGGGCTGCGCAAGGCTCTCACCATGACGCCCGAGGCGGTGGCGGCCGAGGTCGACACGGCCAGCCTGCTCGGCCGGGGCGGCGCCGGCTTCCCGGCCGGACGCAAGTGGTCGATGCTGCGGGCCGACCCGGTCACCTACCTGGTCGTGAACGGCGACGAGAGCGAGCCGGCCACCTTCAAGGACCACCTCCTGTTGGAGGGCGATCCCCACCAGTTGGTCGAAGGCGTCGTCATCGCCGCCTACGCGCTGCAGGTCACCCAGGCCTTCATCTATTTGCGGGGCGAGTTTGCCCTCGGGCTCGAGCGGGTGCAGGCCGCCCTCAACGAGGCCTACGGGCACGGCGCCGTCGGTGCCGACATCTTCGGTTCAGGCTTCTCTCTCGACATCGTGGTCCACCCCGGGGCCGGCGCCTACATCTGCGGGGAGGAGACGGCACTCCTCGAGTCGCTCGAGGGCAAGCGCGGCTTCCCACGCATCAAGCCGCCCTACTTCCCCGCGTCGATCGGCCTCTACGGCCAGCCGACGGTGGTGAACAACGTGGAGACGATCTCCAACCTCCCTTGGATCGTGACCAACGGCGGCGCGGCCTTCGCCGCGCTGGGGGCGGGACGGTCCACCGGCACCCGGCTCTTCGCCCTCTCGGGCCACGTGCGCAACCCCGGCACCTACGAGGTCGAGATGGTGAAGACCACCTTCCGCGACCTCATCTACGCACCGGTGCTGGGTGGCGGGGTCCCCGGGGACCGGGAGATCAAGGCCATTATCCCCGGCGGCGTTTCGGCCCCCTGGTTCGGCCCCGACAAGCTCGACCTCCCTCTCGGTCAGGACGAGGTGGGCGAGGCCGGCTCGATGCTGGGTTCGGGGGCCATCACCGTCATGGACAGCTCGACCTGCATGGTCCGGGCGGCCTGGCGGATCACCAAGTTCTTCTCGCGGGAGTCCTGCGGGCAGTGCACGCCGTGCCGCGAGGGGTCGGGATGGCTCGAGCGTGTCCTCTATCGCATCGAACACGGCGGTGGCCGCGAGGAGGACCTCGACCTGCTCCTCGACGTGAGCGACAACATCTCCCCCGGTCTGGCTTGGCCGCCGCAGCAGACCACGATCTGCGTGCTCGGTCCGTCCATCCCCTCCTCGATCACCTCGGGGATCGAGATGTTCCGCGACGAGTTCCTGGTGCACGTGAAGGAAGGGCGTTGTCCCCATGACTGAGGGCACCGACGTCTCCTTCACCCTCGACGGCCGGCCGGCGACGGCCCAGCCGGGAGAGCTGCTCATCAGCGCCGCCGAGCGCGCCGGCACTTACATTCCGCGGTTCTGCTACCACCCGCGCATGAAGCCGGTGGGCATGTGCCGCATGTGCCTGGTCGAGGTGAGCGGTCCGAGGGGCGCCACCCTCCAGCCGGCCTGCTTCATCACGGCCGGCGAGGGGATGGAGGTCGTCACCGACTCTGAGAAGGTGAAGAAGGCACAGGACGGGGTGCTCGAGTTCCTCCTTGTCAACCACCCGCTCGACTGCCCGGTCTGCGACAAGGGCGGCGAATGCCCGCTGCAGGACCAGACGCTCGCCTACGGACCGGGCGAGAGCCGGTTCATCGAGGAGAAGCGGCACTTCGCCAAGCCCGTGGCCATCTCCGATCTCGTGCTGCTGGACCGCGAGCGCTGCATCCAGTGCGCGCGGTGCACCCGCTTCGCCGAGGAGGTCGCCGGCGAGGCCCAGATCGACTTCGCCGGCCGGGGCGAGCGGGTGGAGGTGTCGACCTTCCCCGGCGACCCGTTCTCCTCCTACTTCAGCGGGAACACCGTGCAGATCTGCCCGGTCGGTGCCCTCACCGCCACCCCCTATCGGTTCACGGCCCGGCCGTGGGATCTCGACCAGGTCGAGTCGACGTGCACCACCTGTGCCCTCGGGTGCCGGGTGGCGGTGCAGTCGTCGGCCAACCGGCTGACGCGCCTCTTGGGCATCGACGCCGACCCGGTCAACCAAGGTTGGCTGTGCGACAAGGGCCGCTTCGTCTTCGAGTCGGTCAACGGGGGCGGGGAGATGGCAGGCCACCCGGCACCGGTGCAGGACCTGATCGCCGCCGAGCAGCTGACCGATGGCATGGGAACCCGCCGGAACACCTCGCGGCGACTGACCGAGCCCATGGTCCGCAAGGACGGCGAGCTCGTCGCCGTCGGCTGGTCGGCAGCGCTGCGGGCGGCCGCCGACGGCCTGGAGGCCGCTCGCCGAGCCGGGGGGCCCGAGGCGATCGCCCTCATCGGCGGGGCGCGCTGCACGAACGAGGGCGCCTACACCTGGGCCAAGCTGGCCAAGGGGGTCCTCGGCACCGACTCGGTCGACGCCCAGTTGGGTGACGGCCTGCCCGCCGAGCTCGTGCTCTCCTTGCCGAGGGCCACCCTCGACCAGGTGTGCGCGGCCCGGGTGGTCGTCCTGCTGGCGGGCGATCTGCGCGAGGAGCTCCCGGTGCTCTTCCTCCGGCTCCGCCGCGCCGTCCTCGACGGGGACACGCAGCTGGTGGAGCTGACGCCGCAGCCCACCTCGCTCAGCCCGCTGGCCTCGGTGACGCTGGCCACCCGCCCGGGGGACGCCCCCGGCCTGGCCCGGGCGCTCGTCCGCTCCGGGTCCGACGACGCACTGGCGGCGCACCCCGAGGGCCCGGCGTTCGCCCCCGAGGCCCTCGAACAGGCCCGAGCCTTGCTCGACGGATCGGGGGAAGGGGTCGTGGTCGTGGTGGGTCGCCCGTCCCTGGCCGAGCACGAAGCGGTGACGGCCGAGGCGGCGGTGGCGCTGGCCCAGGCCCTCCCCGCAGCCCGCTTCCTCCCCGCGCTTCGGCGGGGCAACGTCGTGGGCGCCCTCGACATGGGGCTCGCCCCCGGCGTGCTGCCGGGCCGGGTCTCGCTCTCGGCCGGGGCCGAGTGGTTCGGCACCGGCTGGGGCTCGGTGCCCGCCGCCCGCGGCCGTTCGGCCGCTGACGCCCTCGCCTCCCTGGCCGGTGACGGCGGAGCCCCCGAGGGACGCGTACGGGCGCTCATCGCCCTCGGGGCCGATGTGACCGACGATTTCTGCGACCATGACCTCGCTCGGCGTGCGCTCGAGGCCGCCGACTTCGTGGTGGCCGTGGCCGGCCACAGCTCGGACACCACCGACCGGGCCGATGTGGTCCTGCCCGCCGCCGTCGCCCACGAGCGGCCCGGCACCACCACCAACGTCGAGGGGCGGGTGACCCGGCTGGGCCAGAAGTTGGTCCCGCCGGGCGAAGCCTGGGCGGACTGGATGATCGCGGCCGAGCTGGCCCGTGAGCTCGGTGCCGACCTCGAGGTGGCGAGCCTGGCCGAGGTGTGGGACGAGATCGAGCGACTGGCTCCCGCCTACCGCGGGGTCTCGGGGTCGGTGCTCGACGCCGAGGACGGTCGAGACGGCGTCCTCGTGCCCTTCGACCCCACCGCCCGGGCGCGCACGCCCGAGCCGATCGACCCCATGGCCCTCCCCGGGGTGGAGTCGGTGGAGCGGCAGGGTGCCCCGCCTCGGGTCGGCCTGGCCGAGCCCCCCGCCGTCGACGACGGACAACCCGCCGTGCCCGCGGCCGGCCCCGCCCGCCCGACGATGCTCGAGTCTGCCCCCACCGTGGAGGCCCCGCACCTCCCCGCCATCGACAGTTACTCCTTGCGCCTGGTGTCGGCCCGCCAGCTCTACGACGCCGGTCGGGCCGTCGGTACCTCGCCGTCCTTGGCCCCGCTGGTCGCCGCCGCCGTGGCCCGGGCCAACCCCTACGACCTCGACCGGCTGGGCGTGGGGACCGGCGACGCGGTGCGGGTGCGCTCAGCCCGCGGTGCCCTGGTGCTGCCGGCCGAAGCCGACCCGGCCATCCCCCGCGGGGTGGTGTCGGTGGCCTTCAATCTCCCGGCCGGTGACGACTCGGTCACCACGGCCAACGCGGCCGCCACGCTCATCGACGCCGCCGCCGCGGTGACCGAGGTCCGCCTGGAGTCAGTCGGATGAACGGTCTGCTCGCCGCCGCCGTCACCACCTCCCATGGTGACCCCCTCTACAACCACGGGGTGGGCTGGTTCGTGTGGGTCGTCGACGCCATTTCCGTCCTGGTGGCCTTCGGCGTGCTCATGGTGTCGGTCATGCTCATGATCTGGTTCGAGCGCAAGGTCATCTCGGACATGCAGAGCCGGATCGGCCCCAACCGGGCCGGGCCCTGGGGGATCCTCCAGACGCTGGCCGACGGCATCAAGCTCTTCTTCAAGGAGGACCTCCTCCCTGACAGGGCCGACAACTTCGTCTTCAAGCTGGCGCCGTACCTCTCGCTCATCCCGGCACTGCTCATTTTCTGCGTGGTGCCGGTGGGCGGGACCATCCACATTGCCGGGCACACCGTCGAGCTCCAGGTGGCCGACCCACCAATTGGCATTCTCTTGGTGTTGGCCATGTCGGCCATCGCCGTCTACGGCGTGATGCTGGCCGGCTGGGCCTCGGGGTCGAAGTACCCGCTGCTCGGGTCGGTGCGCGCCTCGGCGCAGATGGTGTCCTACGAGGCGGCCATGGGTCTCACCATCGCCATGGTGGTGCTCATCACCGGATCGTTGTCGACCCGGGCCATCGTCGATTCGCAGTCAACCAACTTCTGGGACTGGAACGTCATCCGGCTCGGGTTCGTACCCTTCTTCCTCTTCCTGATCGCAGTCACCGCCGAGCTGACCCGGCCGCCGTTCGACCTGACCGAGGCGGAGTCCGAGCTGGTCGGCGGGTTCCACACCGAGTACTCCTCCATCCGATTCGCCCTGTTCTTCCTGGCCGAGTTCATGAACGTGATCACCATGTCGGCGATCATCGTCACCCTCTTCTTCGGGGGACCCGACGGGCCGGTTCCCCACATCCCGACCTTCAGCATCTGGTTCCCCATCGTCTGGTTCCTGGGCAAGGAGATCCTCTTCCTCTTCCTCTACGTCTGGCTCCGGGCCGCGCTGCCGCGCCTTCGCTACGACCAGCTGATGACGCTCGGCTGGAAGTACCTGATCCCCCTCTCACTCGGGTGGCTCATGGTTGTGGCCGGCTTCGTGACCGACGGCTGGTGGGGAGTGGGCATCGCCGTGGCCGTGGTGGCCCTCTCGGGCCTCATGGTGCGGGCCTTCTCCATCGGCCACGGGCGGGTCTCGGCCGACCTGGCGGTGCTGCCCCCGACCGGGCGACGGTTGGTGCCGCTTTCCCCACCAGGGACGGCGGATGCCGAGTCGCCGGACACGGAGCCCGGTGAGGGCCGCGGACACCACGGGGAGGACCGGTGAGCCTCGTCGACGACATCAAGCAGGAACTCAAGTTCCTCGGTGGCTTCAAGCTGACCCTTCAGCACCTGACCCGGCCGCGGGTCACCCGCGAGTACCCCATCGAGAAGAAGCCCAAGCAGCCTCGCCAGCACGGTCGCCACGTCCTCAACCGCTACGAGGATGGGATGGAGAAGTGCATCGGGTGCGAGCTGTGCGCCGGGGTCTGCCCGGCGGACTGCATCTACGTGCGCGGTCTCGACAACCCGCCCGACCACCCGGTCTCGCCCGGCGAGCGTTACGGCTACGTCTACGAGATCAACTTCCTGCGCTGCATCCACTGCGACCTCTGCGTGGAGGCCTGCCCGACCGAGGCCATCACCGAGTCCAAGCTCTTCGAGTTCTCGTTCACCAACCGGGCCGACGCCATCTACACCAAGGACGAGCTCCTGGTGGATGACGACGGCCGGCCCAAGCACCTGCCCTGGGAGGACTGGCGCGAGGGCGACGACCTGTTCACCTCGGGTTGGATGCGGGCCACGTCCCCGGCGGGCAACGCCGCCTACGAAGGCGAAGTCCAGTGGTCGGGCGAGCTGGGCTACGGCGTCCGGGCGCCAGAGGGCGGTCAGTCCGGTCGCCGCGACGACCAAGCCACCGGCTCGCTGCCGCTGCGCGAGGTGCTCGAGGCGCACCTGCTCGACCAGGACATCCCCCTCGAGCACCGCGGCATGCGGGGTCGACTGTGGCGGGCCCAGCGTTCGGCGGATCGCCACCGACGCAACCTGGAGAACGCCCGGACGCGTCTGCGAGACCTGCGCGCGGCGCGCGCCGCGCGCAAGGGCCGCCAGGGCCACGACGCGGCGGGGGAGGGCTCGTGAGCCCGGCGATGCTGGCCACCTCGATCACCATCCCCGACCTGATCACCTTCATCGTGGCCGGGGCCTTCGTCTTAGGCGGGGCGATTGGGGTGGTCACGTCGCGCAACTCGGTCCACGCCGCACTGTCGCTGGTGCTCACCCTGTTCGGGGTCGCCGTCCTCTTCGTGGCGCAGCATGCCGACTTCCTGGCCGCCGTCCAAGTGATCGTCTACGCCGGGGCCATCGTCGTCCTTTTCCTCTTCGTGATCATGTTCTTGGGCGTCGACCGCCAGGAGGACATCGAGTCCGAGCCGCTGCGCGGGCAGCGGCCGCTGGCCCTGGTACTCATCGCCATCGCTCTGGGCAGCCTCATCGCCTTGTTCGTCAACGCCAACTGGGTAACGGGCGCCCGATCGGCCACCGGATCCACTGCCGGCGGTGGCCACACCAACGTCTACCTACTGGGCAAGTCGGTCTTCACCACCTACCTCTTTGCCTTCGAGGCGACCGCGGCCCTGCTGGTGATCGCCGTCGTCGGGGCGGTGGTGCTGGCCCGCCGGCCGTCGGGCGGCCTGTTGGACGAGCCCGACGCCGAGGCCGAAAGCGACGAGGAGCCGGCCCCCGAGGCGGGGAGCGATGCCGTGTCGGCCGACGACGAGCTCGAGCCCGACGGCGATCCGGCGACACGCCAGGAGGTGCCCAGGTGAGCATTCCGGGCAGCTGGTACCTCGTGCTCGCTGCGGTGCTGTTCTCCATCGGAGCCATAGGCCTGTTGGTGCGGCGCAACGTGCTGGTGATGTTCATGTGCATCGAGCTCATGCTGAACGCCGCCAACCTCACCTTCGTCACCTTCTCGCGCGTCCTCCATGACATCGGGGGGCAGGCAGCCGTCTTCTTCGTGCTCGTGGTGGCGGCGGCCGAGGTCGTCATCGGCCTGGGCATCGTGGTGGCCATCTTCCGCAGGCGGACGAACACCACCGCCGACGACCTCCACTCCCTGAAGGGCTGACCGACCGTGCTCCACGCAGTCTTTCTGATGCCGTTGTTGCCGCTGGCCGGGTTCGCCTTCCTGGTCGTCTTCGGCCGCCGGATCGGCGACCCGTGGGCCGGCTGGGTGGGCACGGCCGCCATCGCCGGCGCCTTCGTCGCCGCCTGCGTGTCGTTGGCCGGCTTGGCCCATTTGCCTTCGGCCCACCGGGAGGTGGTGTGCGCCTTCAGCTGCGGCCCACCCGCCGCCAACCACGCCTTCTACACGTGGTTCGCCGTGGGTGGCCTCCACATCAAGGTGGCGATCCTCCTCGACCAGTTGTCGATGACCATGTGCATGTTCGTGACCGGGGTGAGCATGCTCATCCACCTGTACTCGGTCTCCTACATGAAGAAGGACCGTGACTTCTCCAAGTTCTTCATCTACCTGAACCTCTTCGTCTTCTTCATGCTGGTGCTGGTGCTGTCCAGCAACCTGTTGGTCACCTTCGTGGGCTGGGAAGGCGTGGGTGTGTGCTCCTACTTCCTGGTGGCCTTCTGGTTCCAGCGGGAGACCGCCGCCTCGGCTGGCAAGAAGGCCTTCATCTACAACCGGGTCGGCGACGTCGGCTTCCTGCTGGCCATGTTCTTCCTCTTCTCCAAGGTGGGCTCCCTCGACTACCTGACCATCTTTCACAACAAGGACCTGCTGACCGGAGGGGCGGCCACCGCCGCGGTGCTGCTGCTGTTCTTGGCCGTCACCGGCAAGTCGGCCCAGATCCCCCTCTTCAACTGGCTGCCCGACGCCATGGAGGGCCCCACCCCGGTCTCGGCCCTCATCCACGCCGCCACCATGGTCACCGCCGGCGTCTATCTCCTTTGTCGGGTGAGCCCCCTCCTCGCACTCTCCTCGGACGCCACCTGGGTCATCGCCATCATCGGTGGGGTCACCGCCTTCGTGGCGGCCACCATCGCCTGCACCCAGCAGGACATCAAGAAGGTCCTGGCCTTCTCCACCGTGTCCCAGATCGGTTACATGATCCTGGCGGTGGGCTGCGGCGCCTACATCGCCGCCATCTTCCTCATGGTCTGCCACGCCTTCTTCAAGGGACTGCTCTTCTTGGGGTCGGGGTCGGTGATCCACGGGCTCGACGACGAGCAGGACATGAAACGCATGGGGGCGCTCAGGCGATGGCTGCCGTGGACCTACGGGACCTTCATCGTGGGCTGGCTGGCCCTGGCCGGCGTCCCGCCGCTCTCGGGGTTCTGGTCTAAGGGCGACGTTCTCGACAATGCGTTCTCAAAGCACCCGGCCTTGTGGGCGTTGGGCCTGGTGACGGCGCTCCTCACGGCGTACTACATCAGCCGGCTCTTCTACCTCACCTTCACCGGGGAGGCCCGCTGGCAATCTCCGGCCCCCGACGGCCGACCGGCCCACCACACCCCGCACGAGTCTCCCTGGATCATGCGTATCCCCTTGGTGGTGCTGGCCTTCTTTGCCGCCGCCGCCGGACTCTTCGACCTTCCCTGGGTCCGCCACGACTCGTTCGTCGGCTGGCTGACGCCGGTCTTCGGCTCCAGCGTCTACGCCGCCAATGAAAGCGACTCGCTCCAGTGGGTGCTGGGCATCACCGACGCAGTGGTGGCCGTGATCGGCCTGTCGGTGGCCTGGGTGCTCTGGCGACGGCGAGCCAACCGTCCCGAGCTCGAGCCGATGTTCTTCCAGCGCGTCTGGTACTGGGACGAGGCCTACGACACGATCATTGGCCGTCCCGGGCAGGTCCTGGCCCGGTTCTGCGCGGTGGTGGTCGACGGCAGGATCATCGACGGCGCCGTCAACGGCGCGGCCTCGCTGGTGCGGGTCACCGGCAGCGGGTTCCGCCGACTGCAGTCCGGCTACGTCCGCAACTACGCCCTCGGCATCGCCTTGGGCATGGCCGCCATCATCGCCTTCATGATCAGTCGGGTGTGGTGATCATGACGTCGACGGCCTTCCCCTACCTGACCGTCCTGGTCCTCCTCCCCGCCGCCGGTGCGCTGGTCGTCGCCCTCATGGTGGGGGTCGGCCGCAAGGCAGTCGAGGCGGTCGGGGTGGCCGTCAGCCTGGCCACCTTGGGCCTGGCCATCGCCGTGGCCGTGCTCTTCCATTCCCACAACGCCGGCTACCAGTTCGTCTCCAACCACGAGTGGGCCCAGGGTCTCGGCGTGCGGTGGTTCCTGGGGCTCGACGGGATCTCGCTCTTCTTGGTGCTGCTGGCCGCCGTGCTCTTCCCCATCGTGCTGGTGGGGGCTCGCACCCGCCAGGACCCGAGGAGCTTCATCGCCTGGATGCTGCTCTTGGAGGCGACCTGCATCGGCAGCTTCGTCTCCCTCGACCTGATCCTCTTCTTCTTCTTCTTCGAGCTGACGCTGGTGCCGGCGTACTTCATCATCAGCGGGTGGGGCTACGCCCGCCGGGCCTACGCCGCCATCAAGTTCTTCGTCTACACGTTCTTGGGCTCGGCCTTCCTGTTGGTCGGCATCGTGGCCGTGGCCTTCATCCACGAGCACCAGACCGGGGTGCTCACCTTCTCTCTCCCGACCCTCGAGCACACCCACTTCTCGGGGACCACCGGGGTGTTGCTGTTCTTGGCCTTCACGGCCGCCTTCGCCGTCAAGGCGCCGCTGTTCCCATTGCACACCTGGTCGCCCGACGCCTATCGCGAGGCGCCGACCGGCGGCTCGATGATCCTGGCCGGGGTGCTGGCCAAGTTGGGCACCTACGGCATCATCCGGTTCGACCTCAACCTCTTCCCCCAGGCCTCCTTGGACCTCGCCCCGGTGCTGCTCACCCTGGCCGTGATCGCCATCATCTACGGAGCGGTGGTGGCCTGCGCCCAACGGGACATGAAGCGGCTGGTGGCCTACTCGTCGCTGGCCCAGATCGGTTTCATCGCCCTCGGCACCTTCGCCTTCACCACCCAGGGGCTCACCGGCAGCGTGCTGCTGATGGTCAACCACGGCTTGGTGACCGCCGCGCTCTTCCTCCTCATCGGCTGGCTCTACGAGCGCCGCCAGACCTGGGACACCACCGAGCTGCGCGGGCTCCAGGCTCCGGCTCCGGTGATGGCGGCCACCTTCACGGTGGCCATGCTGGCGTCGATCGGACTCCCCGGATTGAACGGGTTCGTGAGCGAGTTCCTCGTGCTCTCGGGCGCCTTCCTCACCCACCGCTGGTGGGCGGTGGTGGCCACCTTCGGGGTGGTGGTGGCCGCCCTCTACCTGCTCTGGGCGTACCAGCAGGTCTTCCACGGCAAGGTGCGACTCGAGCACGCCACCACCCGTGACCTGTCCATGGCCGAGCGGCTGGTCATCGCCCCGCTCATCATCCTCATCGTGGTCCTCGGGGTCTACCCGGGCCCGGTGCTCAACCGCATCACCCCGTCGGTCAACCGGCTGGTGGCCAGGGTGGAAACCTCCACCCACACCCATCAGCCGATCGTGGCTCGCACCGGGGTGGCCGGGGCACGCGCCCAGGCAGGGAAGGGGTGACGTCCGCCATGCTGGCCACCGCCACCATCCACACGCCCTACATCCGCTACCTGGCGATCATGCCCGAGATCGTCATGTTCGGCGGGGCGGTGCTCCTGCTCGCCGTCGCCTCGTTGGTGCGCCGGCCGTTGCGGGTCAGCGTCGCCACCGCCGGCACCGTGGTCATCTCCCTCACCGCGCTGGGCTTCGCCCTCTGGCAGTGGGCCGACGTCTCCTCCCACGGTCCTTTCACCGCCGTCGACGGCGCGGTGGCCGTCGACGGGTTCAGCGTGCTGGTGGCGATGCTCGTTCCCTGTGCCATGGCGCTCTCGGCACTAGTGGCCGACGGCTACTTGCGGCGCGAGGGGGTGGAAGGTGCCGAGTTCCACGTGCTCGCCCTCATCTCGGCCTCGGGGGCCATGTTGATGGGATCGGCCAACGACCTCATCGTCGTCTTCTTGGGGTTGGAGATCCTCTCCATCGCCCTCTACGTGCTGACCGCCTTCAACCACCGCCGGGCCGCCTCGGGCGAGGCCGCCCTCAAGTACTTCGTGCTCGGCGGGTTCTCGTCGGCCATCTTCGTCTACGGCATCGCCCTCATCTACGGCGCCACGGGCTCGACCAACCTGGTCCAGATCGCCGACTTCCTCTCCAAGAGCGTGGTCACCTCCGACGGCCTCCTGCTGGCCGGCATCACGCTTTTGTTGGTGGGTTTCGCCTTCAAGATCGCCGCCGTCCCGTTCCACATGTGGACCCCCGACGTCTATCAGGGCGCCCCGTCGCCGGTGACCGGCTTCATGGCGGCGGTGGCCAAGGTGGGAGCCTTCGCCGCCCTGTTGCGGGTCTTCATCTCCTCCTTCGGGGTGCTGCGGGCGGACTGGCAGCCGGTGGTCTACGCCCTGGCCCTGCTCACCCTGCTGCTCGGTGCAGCGCTGGCCGTCGTCCAGCGCGACGTGAAGCGCATGCTGGCGTACTCGTCGATCAACCACGCCGGCTTCATCCTGCTGGGCGTCGAGGCCGCCACCGTCAAGGGCGTGAGTGCCTCGCTGTACTACCTCTTCGCCTACACCTTCATGGTCATCGGCACCTTCGCCATCGTCACCGTGCTCGGGCGCTCGGGTGACACCACTCACGACATCTCCACCTATCGCGGGCTGGCCCGGCGCCAGCCGCTGCTGGCCTTGGCCTTGGCCGTGCTGCTGCTCGCCCAGGCCGGCGCGCCCTTCACCACCGGGCTGTGGGCCAAGTTGCAGGTGGTCCTGGCCTCGGTCGACGCCAACTCGGTCCCCCTGGCCGTCGTGGCCATGGTGTCGGCGGCGATCGCCGCCTTCTTCTACTTGCGCGTGGCCGTCCTCATGTACACGCCGCCCCCGCTGGCCGACGCCGTGCCCGGGGCCGAGCCCGACGCCGAGGACCCCCTGCCGCTGCCCTCAGGGGGCGTGGGAGCGGCCGACCTGTCGGGTTCCTTCGGGCCGCCCTCCGTCGTGGTGGGTCCGGCGCCCATCGTCCACGAGACTGCGCCGGTATGGACCGGGTCCGAGATGGCGGTGGCCACGGTCGAGCACCTGAACGCTGCGCTCCTCCTCGACACCGAGGGCACCGAGGCCGCCACCGACGGGGCCGTGGCCGCACGACCGGTGTCGGCCCCGCCGGCGGCCGCCATCGAGGCAGAGTCGGCAGATCGCACGGACGACGCCGAGCGGGTCCCAGTGCCGCCGCTCACCGCGCTGGCCATCGGGCTGTGCGTGGCGGTCACCGTGGTTTTCGGGATCTTCCCCGCACCCCTCATCGACCTGGCCCACCAGGCGACGCTGCTGTTCGTGCCGTAGAGGGGACGCTCGGGCGCCCGCTGGATCAGCCGGCCCCGAGGGGCTGCTCCAGGCCCAGGATGCGGAGCACCTTGCGGCTGACGGGGCTCGGCCGCCGCAGGGAGAACGTGCCGCCGGAGCCCCGGGCCATGTCGGCGGCCGCCGAGAGTGCCGTCACCCCGGCGCGGTTGATGAACTGGACGCCGGCCAGATCCACCACGAGATGGGATCCCGGCTCCACAGCCAGCTCGAACACGTCACGCAAGGCGGGAACACTGGCCATGTCGATCTCCCCGCTGACCCACACCACGACGGTGGCGCCGGGTCCCGTCCCGAGCGTCTCGATACGCAGTCGCAACTCGCTGGGGTCCGGCGACGACCAGGGATTCAGCTGGGTTGTTGGGTCGTCCGGTCGGGTGGACGATTCGGGTTGGCGCATGGATTTCCTCCCCCCACTTGCCCGGAGGTAAGCGGGATGCTGCCTTTCACCGACGGTGTCATCGCGCCGCCGCTGATCCGGTTGACGGCGCCGATCCACCGACAGGTCGCCTCGGACCCGACACGTTGCTTACCCATAGGAGCGTCGTCATAATCACCGGTTCGCCCCACCCCGTCCTGGGCAAGAGTGTCCTGAAAGCTCGTGTTGTGGCTGTTGGAGGAGTAGAGCTGAGAACACCCTTGCACTGTGGATCTAGCGGGAAGCAGAAAGCGACCAAGGTGCGCAGCGGTGAGGCCGCTCCGGGCCCCTCGACCCCCTGGCGGGGGGGGTGACTGATGGGACGGGGATGGCCGAGCACCTCGTGAGGTTCTACGACGAGGACGAGGATCTGGCTCGTGCGATGGCCTCGTTCGCCATCGAGGCGATCCACCATGACGGGGTGGTCGTCCTGATCGCCACCGAGGACCACCGCCTGGCCATCGAGAGCGAACTGCGCCTCCTCGGCTGCGACATCTCCGACGCCATGCGGCTCGGGAGCCTCTGGTCCGCTGCGACCGATGCCGTCCTCGCCGCCTGCACCACCGGCGGGGACGTGGAGCAAGGGGCCTTCCTCCAGGTCGTGGGATCGTTGCTTGCTGAAGCGACGGTGTCGGGCCGACGGGCCGTCGTCTACGACGACATGATGGTTCATCTGTGGGAGGCCGGCCAGGTCCCCGCGGCCATCGAGGTGGAACGCTTGTGGGCCGAGCTCGACAGAGAGCGGCCCTTCACCCGCTTTTGTGCCTACCCTTCCGAGTTGGCCACTTCCGGAGACGGTTCCTCGGTCCTTCGCCGCCTGTACGGTCCCGAGGCGACCCTGCGTCCGCCCATGGCCCACAACGGGAAAGACAACTCCCGGGCAGAGATCAGTGCCGCCGCCGAGTTCGCCGCGCATTGGTCGGCGCCGGGCACGGCGCGCCGGTGGGCCCGCTCGGTGCTGGGACACTGGCAGCTGGCCTCCGATCAGCTCCTCGACGACATCTCTCTGGCCGTGACCGAACTGGCCAACAATGCGGTGATCCACGCTCGGTCGACATTCACCGTCGGCCTCCACACCGACACAGAGAGCGTCTGCGTCTCGGTGCACGACGACAGCCTCTCGTTGCCTGCCCCGGGGTCGCCCGGTGTCACCGAGCGCTTCGGCCGGGGCTTGGGCATCGTGGCCGCTCTGTCGACGTCGTGGGGGGTCGACACCGACGACTCGGGCAAGGTGGTGTGGGCGCACTTCGCCGGATCGCGCCCAAACTGACGCCAGGAACTCGGCCAGCGGACCCAAATCCCCTGCCTGAGGGCCTTTTTTGGTTTCTGGGTTTTGGCCAGGATCGTGCGGGTAGAGAGTGGTTGCGGCTGAGCCGCAACAGCACGGAATCCCCCCCACGCAGGACCCCTGGGATCCCCAGGGGTCCTGTCGCGAGACGACTCATCGGAGGTTGCACCCATGCTTATTCTGCTCGCACTACTCCTCGTCCTTTTGTTCGCCGGACTCGGCTTCGCCCTGCACGCGCTGTGGATCATCGCCGCCGTGCTGCTCATCGCCTGGCTGGTCGGCGTGGGCCTCGGTCGTGGTGAGCGCGCCGGGAGCAACCGCTTCTACGGCTGGTAGAGAACCGCAGACCGCGGCTTCGAGCGAAACAGCGCCTTTGCGCACCTGCGCGCTGGACGTTTTCCAATCGAGCGCCGCGGGCATCGAATTCGTAGGACCGGCACGCACGCAGACGGTCCGGACCCAATGGAAGGGAGCGTGCACCATGCGCAACATCTGGAAAGGACTCATCGTCGGCGGGTTGACGGGAGCGGTGGCCGGGATGGTCGCCGATGCGGGCCAGGCCGGGACCCAGAGCCTCGGCCGGGCAGGACGCAAGGCCCAGAAGTACGCGCCGGTTGCCGCTGAGCGGGTGAAGTCGGCGGCTGCGGTGGGCTCCGATCGACTCGAGGACGCCATCGTCACCGGTGTCGGGAAGCTCG
>Ga0265327_10002128_pt1 | contig 21899 bp, 20 predicted proteins | sample 41621metaG_FD_202089 | JGI IMG/M metagenome (GOLD analysis project Ga0265327, IMG submission 202089) | Rhizosphere microbial communities from Carex aquatilis grown in University of Washington, Seatle, WA, United States - 4-16-21 metaG | ecosystem: Host-associated > Plants > Roots > Rhizosphere...
CGGCCAGATCTACGGCACACCGACGACAACAGGCACATACACAGTCCACATCACCGTCACCGACGGCTACGGCAACACAGCCACAACGACACTGAACCTCCACGTCTCAGCACCGCCGGCAGTGGTCATCACAACGACGAGCCTGCCGGACGGCACGATCGGGCAGTTCTACACAACCACCGTCACCGCCAGCGGGGGCATCGGGTCGACATACACATGGACAATCTCGACACTGCCCACAGGGCTCACATACACAAGCTTCAACGGCAACATCTACGGCACCCCGACGGTGTCGGGCACATTCACCGTCCACGTCAGCGTCACCGACGGGCACGGCGACACAGCCACAGCCACACTGACACTCCACATCACAGCGACACTGCCGGTCATCACAACGACGTCGCTGCCTGATGGCACGGTCGGGTCGTTCTACACAACCTTTGTCTCGGCCACCGGGGGCACAGGCTCCTACACCTGGACAATGACGGGACTGCCGCCCGGCATCAGCTACACATCAGCGTCCGGAAACATCCACGGCACACCGACGACAACAGGCACATACACGGTCCACATCAGCGTCACCGACGGCTACGGCACATCAACCACAACGACACTGAACCTTCACGTCACAGGGCCGCTGGTCATCACGACGACATCGCTGCCATTCGGCACAGTCGGGTCCTCGTACACAACCTTCGTCGCTGCCACCGGCGGCACAGGCACATACATCTGGACCATCACGGGACTTCCCACAGGGCTCGGTTACACAACAGCGACTGGCAACATCTTCGGCACCCCGAGCGCGGCGGGCACATTCACAATCAACGTTGCCCTCACCGACGGCCACAGCACATTCACCTCAAGAACGTTGTTATTGACGATCTTCGCAACAACAACAACATGAGAGTCAGGGCGGTCTTCGTGATCTCTCCTCGTGGTACGGCCTGACCGTTAGCTGAATCCGATATCGACGACCGAACAGGTCGACTGGGATTGGTCGAGACCTGCACAACGACGTTGGTGACCTGCTGCGCGCAACAACTCCCCGGGGGAACCGTCAGCTGCAGGCGGCGCAGCGGCCGAGGACGGCGAAGTGGTGGGGGTCGATGGTGAAGCCGTAGGCGTCCGAGGCCGAGGCGGCCAATTCGTCGAAGAGCTGTTCGGGCACCTCGATCATCGTCCCGCAGGCCTCGCAAACGAAGTGGCCGTGGACGTCGGAGGCCAGGTGGTAAGTGGCCGGTCCGTGGCCCTGGTGGGAGTGGACGATCACCCCGAGGCGCTCGAGTTCCTCCAGGTTCCGGTAGATGGTGGAAAGGTGGACGTCGGGGGCACGGTCCTGGACCTCGGCGGCCAGTTCTTCCGCCGTGCGGTGGTCGTGACGGGCGAAGAGCGCATCGAGCAGGAGCCGGCGCGACGGCGTGACCCGGCCGCCGTGCTCGCGCACTAGGGCCAGCGCAGCCTCGACGTCGTTGGCCGGGGTCGCCGGTGCGGCAGAGCGCTTGCTCACCAGTCCATCGTACGGCCGGCGACACCCGACGGGTCGATCAGGAGAGGACTCGCCGCCTGAAGTTGCGCAGGCCCAGGCCCAAGAAGAGCGCACAGAAGGCCACGAGCACCGGATAGATGATGTAGAGGTGCATGTGCGCGGCGTCCGTGAAGGCGGCGCGCATGCCCTCGTTCACGTAGATGAGCGGGTTGATCAGCACCAAGGTCTGGAGCCAGTGCCAGCTGCCCAGCTCGACGCCCACCAGGCGGGTCCACTGGTAGTAGGTGCCACCCAGGAAGGTCACCGGGAGCACCACGAACCCGAACATGAGCCCGATGTTGCGCGGCTCGAAGGAGGTGCCGAGCAGCAGACCCAGTGAACTCATGGCCACGCAGGAGAGCGGTACCACGGTGATGATGATCCACCAGTGCAAGGAGATCTGAGCCTCGACGCCCTCGGCGTGGACCACCGATGCGATGGGCAGGACGATGGCCGCCGAGATGAGCCCCTGTACCGAGCCCGACAGGACCTTGGAGACTGCCACCAGCCAGATCGGACAGGGTGCTTGGACCCGGTCCTCGATCTCCCGGGTGAAGCCGAATTCCTGGGACATCTGCATGGCCACCGCTTGAATGCCCTGGAACATGATGGAGATGCCGACGACGCCGGGTACCAGCACGGTGGCAAAGGCAGACTCGGCCGCCGGGCCGTGGCCGCCCCCGACGCTCTGGCCGATCTTGGGGAAGACGTACAGGAACACGAAGCAGAGAAGGAACGGTTGCACCAGGGTGCGGACCGCGAACTCCCAGAAGTTCTTCCTCAGCACGACGAGGTCGCGCAGCATGAGGGCCTTCAACGCCGTGGCACTCGAGCCAAGAGCCGAGCGGGTGGAGGCATCGATCCGCTCCCGCGGCGGTGCGCCGACGACGGTGGTCATGGCCTGCCTGCTCCTCTCCGCATCAGTCGCGCAGCTCCTTGCCGGTCAAGTTGATGAAGACGGTCTCCAGGCTCGGCTCGGACACCGCCAGGTCGGCGACGTCCACGCCGGCTCCTTCGGCCGCCGTCACCACCCGGGGGAGGAGCCGGTCGGTGCTGCGCACGTGGAGCTCGATGCCGCCCTCGACCGCCCGTGCCTTGGTCAGGCCGTCCAGCCGTTCGAAGGCGGCGGACAGCGTCTCGAAGGAGCCGGCCGCTCGCACGGTCACCAGGGTGTCGGCGTCCACCCCGCGCTTCAGCTGCTCGGGCGTCCCGAGGGCGAGGATCTTGCCGTGGTCCATGATGGCGACCCGGTCGCAAAGCTGGTCGGCCTCCTCCATGTAATGGGTGGTGAGGAGGATGGTCTGGCCGTCCCGATTGAGCTCGCCCAAGAGGTCCCAGAGGGCGAGACGGCTCTGGGGGTCGAGACCGGCGGTCGGCTCGTCGAGGAAGAGGACGGCCGGTCGGTGGAAGATGGCCCGCGCCACCATGAGTCGCTGTGCCATGCCACCAGAGAGGGCGTAGACCGACGCCTTGGCCCACTTGGACAGCTGGAATTTGTCCAAGAGCTCATCGGCCATCTGCCGGGACTCTTTGGGTCCCATCCCGAAGAGGCGGCCGTGGAAGTAGAGGTTCTCCCAGACCGAGAGCTGTCGGTCGAGGGTGTTCTGTTGGCTCACGATGCCGAGGATCTGTTTGGCCAGCGACGGGTGGCGCACGACGTCGATGCCGCCGACGAAGGCCGAGCCCGAGGTCGGGACGACTCTGGTGGTGAGCATCCCCGCGGTGGTGGTCTTGCCCGCCCCGTTGGGGCCGAGGAGACCGAAGATCTCGCCGGTGCCGACGGTCAGGTCCAAGCTGTCGACGGCGCGGAAGTCGGTCCCGGCGTAGACCTTGGTGAGGCCCACGGTCACGATCTCAGGCTCGCCACCGGAGGCTGCGCCATTCACTCGCGGGTCGGCGGTGATGGGGGAGTGGGTCATAGACGTTTGAGGGCCCGCACTGGGCTTGGTCGCAGGCTACCCGGGGTCAATCTCCGGCAAGCATGCGGTAGAGCTCACGGCGCGCCCCGTCGAGCACGGCGGTGGCGCGCTCGATCTGTTCGGCGCTGCCGGTCGCCGACACCTGCCGGGCGGCCGCCATGGCGCCGAACGTCGCCTCTCGCAACGCTCGCACGCCGGTACCGTCGCCGTGCTCCCAGGGCGGTTGGCCCGCCCGGCCCCCAACCTCGGCCTCGGTGCGCCCCGACTCGGTGAGCTCGTAGACGCGGGTGCCGTCTCGTTCCTCGGATCGGACCAAGCCCTCGTCCTCGAGCATCTGGAGGGTGGGGTAGACCGAACCCGGGCTCGGCCGCCAGATGCCGCCGCTCTGAGCTTCGAGCCGGCGCATCACCTCGTAGCCGTGGGCAGGCTCCTCGCCCAGGGTCGAGAGGATGGCGCGGCGGATGTCGCCGCGGCGCATGCGCCGTCGGCCTCCTCCCCACCCGAAGCCGGGGTGCTCCGCCCCACGCATGTTGTGGTGCCGGCCCCGCCGGCTCTTTCTGGTTCTGTCGTCCGCGTTCGTCACGGTGTTCTCCTTTTCACTGATTGCGCAGAAGACGTCGGGTCGTTCTGCCTTCAATAACGATATATCATAACGGGTCGTGACCGATTGTCAAACAGGGCCCAGAACGTGCCGCGACCGGCGTGGTTCGGGAACAGGGCAGCGGCTCGATCCGTTGTCTGATGGTGTCGGCGGCGAATGTGCCGGCGGCACCACCGCATCACACGAGGAGGGGCAGCATGGGCTTGTTCAGCAGCCGGAAGTCAGAGATGGTCACGCCGGAGCAGGCCCTTGCGGGGCGATCTGAGCCAATGGTGGTCCCCCCGGCGCACCTCGTGCTCGGGACGTCGCTCGTACCGCCGTTCCCCGAGGGCTTTGAACGCGCCATCTTCGGCATGGGCTGCTTTTGGGGGGCCGAGCGCATCTTCTGGAAAGCCGACGGCGTCTATACGACCGCGGTCGGCTACGCCGGGGGTTTCACCCCCAATCCCACGTACGAGGAAGTGTGTTCGGGACGGACGGGACACGCCGAAGTCGTGCTGTGCGTGTTCGATCCCGCCAAGACCTCGTACCGCGCCATGTTGGCGCTGTTCTTCGAAGGACACGACCCCACGCAGGGGATGCGCCAGGGCAACGACGCGGGCACCCAGTACCGCTCGGCCATCTACACCACCTCTCCCGAGCAGGAGAAGGAGGCGCAGGCCGCGCTCGAGGACTACCAGCGGGCGATCACGGCCTCGGGGTACGGCGCCATCTCCACCGAGGTCGCCCCGGCCGGGCCCTTCTACTACGCCGAGCCGTACCACCAGCAGTACCTGGCGGCCAACCCCAACGGCTATTGCGGACTGGGGGGGACCGGGGTGTCGTGCCCGGTCGGCTTGCCGGGGACCTCGCCCGGCTGAAGGTTCACGGCCCGGCCAGCCCCTTGAGGATGGTTTCGGCCTCCTCGACGAAGCCGCGCACGAGTTCACCGGCCGGCACCAGCCGGTCGATGCCGCCGACGCCCTGGCCCGCCGGGTAGCACTCCTTGTCCGGGTCGACGTCGCCGGCGTGCTCGTCACCCCCCAGGTGGAGCGCTCCGTCGGAGAAGGCCCGACCCATCTGCTCGGGGAACCGCTCCACCTCGCCGGGGTGGGCGTCGAAGTAGCCCGTGTAGTCGTTGGCCATGACCCGCATGGTCTTCCCCGAATAGGCGCGGCTGACCGTCGTGGCGTCCTCTCGTCCGGCCAGAAGGGCCTCCTTGTAGCCGGCTACGGAGCGGGCCTCGGGGGTGGCGATGAAGCGGGTGCCGACCCAGACGCCGTCGGCCCCGAGGGCCAGGGCCGCCGCCAGCCCCCGGCCATCGAAGATGCCTCCGGCTGCCACGACGGGGACGCGATCGCCGACGGCGTCGACGACCTGAGGCACGAGCGGCAGCGTCGCCACCTTTCCGGTGTGGCCGCCGGCCTCGGTCCCTTGGGCCACGACCAGGTCGCAGCCGGCGTCGACCGCCCGCACGGCGTGGTCCACTTTCCCGCACATGCTGACCACCACCACTCCATGGCGGTGGCAGAGGTCGACCACCTCGGAGGGAACACCCAGCCCGGCCACAAAGGCGGTGGCCCCGCCCTCGATCACCAGCTCCACTTGGGCGCTGAGGCCCCGAGGCATGGCCGTCAGCAGGTCCACGCCGAAGGGCCGCTCGGTCGTGGCGCGGACCGCGGACATCTCGGCGACCATCTGCTCGTCGCCCATGGTCGAGGCCCCCAGGCAACCGAATCCCCCCGCCTCGCTCACCGCGGCGGCCAACGGTGCGTAGGCGACGCCGCCCATGCCGGCCAACATCACGGGGTGCTCGACCCCGAGCAGGTTCGTCAGCCGGGTGCGCACGGTGACATCGGGGTGGGCGGTTGTCGCATAGGTTCGTGATCATCCCCGCGATGGGTGCCCTTCCGCCACGCCGGGGTCATTGCTTTGCAATCAATACAGTTCTATAATGCTGGCATTATGGTTGCTGCCCCTAGCACCAGCGCGCACGCGCCGTCGACGCCCGACGCGCCGAACGGGCGCCGTGAAGCGGGCCGGAAGGTAGCCGGCCCTCGCCGATCAGTGGAGGACGAGCAGGCGGCGCAGCTCTTCTTGGGCTTCACCCGGCTGCTGCGCGGACCTCGCCATGCCGGGATGTTGCCCCGGCACGTCCAGGCCCTCCTCCAGAGCGGCTATCTCGCCCCTCGTCACATGAGCGCCTTCGCCGTAGTGGCACTGGACGGACCGCTCACCGTCTCCGAGCTCGCCAGCCGAGAGGGTTTGGCACTGTCGACGGCCAGCCTTCTTGTGACCCAACTGGGCGAGGCCGGCCTGGTCGAGCGTCACGAGGACACGGCGGACCGTCGCCGGACGGTTGTCTCGGTGGCCCCGCGGTACCGGCGCGAGAGCCAGGCGGTGCTCGAGTCCAAGCTGGCCCCGCTGCGGCGGGCGCTGGTCCGCATGGGGCCCGAGCGGGCCGCGACGATGCTGGAGGGCCTCAGCGTCCTTGTAGAAGAGGTGACGGGCTCGGTTGGCCCAGAGGGAGAGAAGTCGTGAACGCATTCTTCGGCGCGATCGGTCGGTTCTCGGTCCGTTTCCGCTGGTTGGTGGTGGTCGCCTGGGTGGTGGTTACCGTGCTGGCCGTCCACTCCTTTCCGTCACTGTCCAGCCAGGTAAACAACAACAACAGCGCCTTCCTGCCGGCCAGTGCCCCCAGCAACCAGGCGGCCGACCTGGCCCAGCCGATCATCGGATCGATCAACCAGAGCGAGATCCCGGTGGTGGCCTCCACCAGTGGCGCCCACCTGACGGCGGAGGACGAGGCGGCATTGAAGCGCGCCGTTAAAGAACTCGGCGCGGTGCCGACCGTGAAGTCGGTCGACTTCATCGGCGCCTCGCCCAACGGGCGGGCGGCCCAGCTGCTGGTCATCTCCAAGGTGAACAACTTCGACCAGACAGGGGTGAACAAACTCGTCACCAACCTCCAAGGCGCCCTCGACCGCGCCGGGTTCCCGTCGGACCTCCATGTGAACATGGCGGGCCAGGTGGCCACCGAGGTGGCCAACCAGAAGCAGTCGAAGAAGCAGGGCAACCAGATCCAGCTCTTCAGCGTGCTCTTCATCCTGGTGTTGCTCCTCATCATCTTCCGTTCGCTGCTGGCGCCGATCATCACCCTCATGGGGCCGCTCTTCGCCCTGGCGCTGTCGGGGTCGTTCATCGGCGCGCTGGGCGCGCATGGGCTCAAGATCTCCTTCTTCACCCAGATCCTGCTCATCGTCCTCCTGCTCGGGGCGGGGACCGACTACGGCCTCTTCTTGGTCTTCAGGGTCCGAGAGGAGATGCTCGACGGGCGCGACAACCGAGAAGCGGTAGCCGTGGGCATGGCCCGGGTGGGGGAGTCCATCAGCGCCTCGGCCGCCACCGTGATCGTGGCGCTGCTCACCCTGACGCTCGCCAGCTTCGGCATCTACCACGACCTCGGCATCCCGCTGGCCATCGGCATCGCTGTGATGCTCCTCGCCGGCCTCACCCTCCTTCCCGCCCTACTGGCCATCTTCGGGCGAGCCGTCTTCTGGCCGTCCAAGACCGCGCCGCGCACCCATCAAGAGGGGACCTGGGGACGCATCGCTGGTCGGCTCGTGCAGCGGCCGGCCCTCACCCTCAGCATCGGCGTCGTGGTCTTCGGCGCCCTGGCCCTGTGCACCCTCGGGTTCAAGTCCGGTGGATTCGGCGGAGAGGTGAAGGCGCCGGCGGGGACCAACGCGGCCAAGGGCAACGCCGCACTAGCTGCCAATTTCCCGCAGTCGAACCGCAACCCAACCAACGTGATCATGCGGTTCGAGACATCAATTTGGACGAACCCGAAAACGGCGGCGGGGTTGACCACGGCGACCAGCGGTCTCGAAAAGAGCGGCGAATTCTCGACCTTGGCCGGACCGCTCAACCCCAACGGGACCGCGCTCACCCCTGAACAGCTTTCATCGCTGTACCACCAGCTGGGACCTCCTAAGACATTGGCCGAGTCTCATCCCTTGGCCCCGGCGAACTCCACCGTCCCGACTGACCTCTACGAGGCCTACGTGGCCACGTCCCGCTACATCGCGCCCGACGGCAAGACGGTGCAGTGGGAGGCCGGGTTGACGGCCGGTGACCCGCAGTCGACAGGCGCATTGGCCGCCGTCCCGGCCATCCGCACCACGGTTGACCAGGTGGCCAAGGAGGCGGGAGCCAGCGAGAACGGGGTGGCCGGCGAGGCTCCCGCTCTCTACGACGTGGGCAACATCTCGGGAAGCGACCTCCGGCTCATCATCCCGATCGCTGCCTTGGCCATCGGCATCGTGCTCGCCCTCGTCCTGCGGAGCCTGGTGGCCCCGCTCTACCTCATCGTGAGCGTCGTACTCTCCTACCTCGCCTCGCTGGGGCTCTGCGTGCTGCTTTTCATGAAGATCGGCGGCGAGCAGGGCATCGTCTTCCTCTTACCGTTCCTCATGTTCGTCTTCCTGCTGGCGCTGGGCGAGGACTACAACATCCTGGTCATGACGCGCATCCGGGAGGAGGTGCACCACCGACCCCTGAAACAAGCCGTGGTCCGGGCCGTGGGAGCCACCGGACCGACGGTCACCTCGGCCGGCCTGGTGCTGGCCGGCAGCTTCTGCGTATTGGCCGTCGTGGGAGGATCGGGCACAGGGGGCCAGTCCGTCCGCGAGATCGGCTTCGGCTTGGCCATTGGCATCCTGCTGGACACCTTTGTCGTGCGCACCGTGCTGGTGCCCTCAACCGTGATCCTCCTCGGGCGCTGGAACTGGTGGCCGCACCCGCTCAGTCGTCCCGAGAATCAGCTCAAGGAGCCCGACCTCATAGCGTTGGCCGTCGACGCCGCCGAGGGACACACCAACGGGGTCGCCACGTCCGACGCCATCCCGCCCTCATCGAGCTCGGGGTGAACGGGACGATCGGAGCGATCCGTTGAGCGAGGTGATCGACGTCCCGGAGGCGGGGCCCACCGTCACCCTCACCCACCGCCGGGTGCTGGTGGTCATCGGCGCTCTCCTGCTCGGCATGTTCCTGGCCTCCTTGGACCAGACGGTCGTCTCCACCGCGCTGCCGACGATCGTCGGTGACCTGCACGGTGCCTCCCACCTGACCTGGGTGGTGACCGCCTACCTCCTCACCTCCACCGTCTCGACCCCGCTGTGGGGGAAGCTCGGCGACCAGTACGGGCGCAAGGTCTTCTTCCAGGTGGCCATCGTCATCTTCTTGGTGGGCTCGGTGCTCTCGGGCCTCAGCCAGTCCATGGGCCAGCTGATCGCCTTCCGCGCCCTGCAGGGGTTGGGCGGCGGCGGCCTCATGGTGGGGGCCCAGACGATCGTGGGCGACGTGGTCTCCCCGCGGGACCGGGGCCGGTACATGGGGCTGTTCATGGCCATGTTCGGGGTGACCACCGTCATCGGCCCGTTGATCGGCGGCTTGTTCGTCGAGTACCTGAGCTGGCGCTGGATCTTCTACATCAACGTGCCCATCGGGGCGCTGGCCCTGGTGGTCACGGCTCTGGCTCTGCCCGGCCATCTCAAGCGAGTGCGCCACGTCATCGACTACCTCGGCACGGTGTTCCTCGCCCTCTCGGCCAGCTCACTTGTGCTCTACACCAGCCTGGGCGGCACTTCGTACGGGTGGGGGTCGCCCTTCATGGTGGGGTTGGTCGTGGCCGGCGTGGTGTTCGGCGGGCTCTTCATCTGGGCGGAGCGGCGGGCGAAAGAACCAGTCATTCCGCTCGCCCTGTTCCGCAACAAGGTGTTCAGTGCGGTGGCAGCCATCGGCTTTGTCGTCGGGTTCGCCATGTTCGGGGCGCTCACCTTCCTCCCGCTCTTCTTGCAGGTGGTGAAGGGAGTGAGCCCCACCCAATCGGGCCTCCGGCTGTTCCCGATGATGCTCGGTCTCCTGATCACCTCGATCGTCTCGGGCCAGCTGGTCAGTCGCTACGGGCGCTACAAGGTGTTCCCGGTGATCGGCACGGCGTTGATGGTCGTCGGCCTCTACCTCATGTCCCTGGTGGGGGTGGCCACCGGGGCCTGGACCATGTCGGCCTACATGTTCGTGTTCGGCGCCGGCCTTGGCATGGTGATGCAAGTGCTGGTGGTGGCGGTACAGAACGCCGTCCCCTATGAAGAGCTCGGCACGGCCACCTCGGGCGCAACGTTCTTCCGCATGATCGGCGGTTCCTTCGGCACGGCCGTCTTGGGGGCTGTCTTCGCCAACCTGCTGGTGGGCAACCTCGAGCACTCTTTGGGAGGGGTCAAGCTCCCGGCCAACGTGACCAGCCAGATCGACAACCCCACCCTTGTGGCCAAACTGCCGCCACACATCCACGCCGGCGTTGTCGAGGGCGTGGCTCACACGGTGCAGTCGGTCTTCTTCGTGGGCGTACCCATCGCCGTGGTCGCCTTCTTCCTCACCTGGCTCCTGCCCGAGGTGCCGTTGCGCAAATCCATCCGCTCAACCACCACGGCCGAAGGCCTGGTTAGTACGAGGGAGCACACCTCCTTTGAGGAGCTGCAGCGGTCGCTGGCTCGGGTGGCATCCCGCGAGAACCGCGCCGATCTCTATCGCACCTTGGCCGAGCGGGCCGGCCTCGACCTGCCGCCCCGGGCTTGCTGGCTCCTCTACCGCCTGGCCGAGCGCCCGGGGGCCTCGACCGGCGCGGTCTGCGGCGACCTCAAAGTCGATCCGGAGAAGATCGCCGACGGCCTCGAGGCGCTGGTCGCCGCCGGCCTGGTGAGCGCGCCGGCCAACCGCGACGACCCGCTGCGGCTGACCGAGTCGGGGCGCGACGCCCTGGACCGGTTGGAGGAGGCCCGACGCACCGGCCTGGCCGAGCTGCTCGAGGGCTGGGACCTGGCCGAGCATCCCGAGGTGGAGCAGATGGTGCGCGATCTGGCCCATCAACTCCTGGCCGACGACGACAAGCTGCTGCAGGACGCCAAGCCCCGACTGCGCTTGGCGGGATAGGCCGCGGAAGGGCTGGCGCCGTGCGCGTGGAGATTCACGTGCGGCCCGGGTCGGATCGTCCCGGCGTCGGCGGTAGTCACGATGGCGCGCTGGTCGTGCGGGTGCGCCAGCGGGCCGAGCGGGGCGAGGCCACGGCGGCGGCACTGCGATGCCTGGCTGAAGCGTTGGACGTGCCGCCACGAACGGTGACCCTGGTTGCCGGGGCCACCAACCGCCGCAAGGTGGTGGACGTGGCGGTTGCCGGCGCCGACAAGGACCGCTGTGCAGCGCGGGTGGCGCAACTGCTCGAGAGTTCCCCTCCCAAGAGGGGCTAGCCCTGGTTTGGCGCCGCTAGTCGGAAAGACTTTCTTGCCCCCTACGGCGCGTGTGGGCAGGTCGTCAGTCGGGCGGAAACTCGGTCATCGGCGCGTGAAGGTCAGGTGGGTAACGCCGCTCGGTGACGAGATTGCCTCGACGTTGTAGCCCTCGTCGATGCCTTCGAGGCCGTCCCATAGACGAGTGCCGCGGCCGAGCAAGATCGGCACCTGCACGACGTGGAGAGTGTCGATGAGGTCGGCGACGAGGAAGTCGCGGACGACCGTTGGGCCACCGCCGATGCGCACGTCGAGGTCACCTGCTGCCTCCTGAGCGAGGCCAAGGGCTTCCTGAGGTGAGGCGTCGACGAAGTGGAACACGGTGCCACCCTCCATCTCGATCGACGGGCGGGCGTGGTGGGTCAGCACGAACACCGGCGTGTGGAACGGCGGGTTCGGACCCCACCAGCCCCGCCACTCTTCGTCGGTGCCAACGTCGGTCCACGGGCCGGACTGCGCACCGAACTTGCCCCGGCCCATGATCTCCGCTCCGAATCCGAGCTCAATCCGTTCGGCGAACGCATGGTCGACACCGACGGTGCCACCGACATCGCCCACCATCGAGTGCCAGAAGCGGGTGGCGAAATACCACTCGTGCAGACGATGGCCGGCGTGGCCAAACGGGGCGTCGACCGTGAGGCCCTCGCCGGTCCCGAACCCGTCCAGGGAGATCGAGAAGTTGTGGACACGTACCTGGGGCACAACACCTCCGAAGCGTTAGGTGGTGGCGATAGCCAACCTGATTGACGCTATCTCGGCATCCCACCGCCTCAACCCGGACGCAGTGTGCCAGCATCAGAGCCGCGGACTCTTCGGTCGTTCGGGGATACTTCTCCTGTGGAAGTCGTGAGAGGACCCTGGGTAATCAGATCCGCCATCCACTCTGATCGGTCGGACATCCTCGAGCTTGTCCGCAAGGCCTTCTCCAACGGGGGTCGAGACGGTCAGGAAGAAGTTGACATCGTCGAAAATACCTGGTCGCTCGAAGCAGGTGTGACCGGTTTGGATTTGGTAGCCGACGAGGATGGCGTCGTCGTAGGCCATGTCCTTGGTGCGTACGGGCAACTCGGAAGTCGACGATGCATCGGTGTCGCACCATTGGCGGTTGCCCCTACTCATCAGGGTCAGGGCATCGGGACCACCCTCATGACCGAAGTGGTGCGCCGAGCTGAGGAAATTGAAGAACCCCTCCTGTTGCTGCTCGGACTTCCCCAGTACTACCGCCGATTCGGGTTCGAACCCGCGGCATCGCTCGGTATTGACTATCTGCCGGCTGGTCGGGGAAACCCACACTTCCTGGCCCGCAAACTTGCAACGTACGGGCCTCAGTGCCGCGGTGAGTTCAAATACTGCTGGGAGATGGCGCGCGGTTGAGATAGTCACCGCGGTGTCCTCACGCCGATCCAGCGGCAGGTGACTCGCTTTTCGACGCTTGGGTCCGGACCTTATGGGCATCGAGCATCGCTTCTCATCCTCGTCGTCGTTGGTGCACGGGCAAGTGGAATACCCTCGGTCGTGCTCAAAGACGATGAGAGGGTGTCCGTCCTCGGACTCGGACTCATGGGGTCTGCTTTGGCGAAGGCATTGATCGCCAAGGGATACCAGGTCACCGTTTGGAATCGCACGCCGGAGAAGGCCGCAGCGTTCGAGGGAGTCGCCAACGTCGCCAGTTCGGTCATCGATGCGTGCGCCGCCAGCGGGGTGATCGTCGTCTGCCTTCTCAACTATGAAGCGTGGCAATTGCAGATGCGATCGTCCGAGATCGAGGCGGTGCTCTCCGGGAAGGTGCTGATCCAATTGTCGACGGGATCACCGGCCGACGCGCGGCGCACCTCGGCATGGGCACGCGGGTGCGGTGCCGCCTACCTCGACGGCGCCATCCTCGGCCCCCCGTCAGCGGTTGGTGGAGACCAGGCGAGGGTTCTTGTCTCAGGTTCGCGGGATCTGTTCGACCAGAACATCGAGCTATTCAGGGCCCTCACGACGGATCCCACCTTCTGTGGTGACGAGATCGGCCGGGCAGCCGTCCTCGACCACGCGGCACTTGAGCTCAGAGCTGGCTGCTCGATAGTGCTTTTCCACGCGATGGCGCTGTGCGCTGCCGAGTCAGTTCCCTTCAAGGACCTCTTGGGCCTGCCCACGCCATTCGAGGACGGTTTCGTCGAGCGGGTCTCCAACGGCATCGGTACCGGTGACGTTCCCTCCGGTAACGCGTCACTACACACGTGGCTGGCCTGGGCGGAGACTCTCGTCCGCGTCGCGGACGATGCCGGCGTCAGTTCGTCGCTTCCTCGGGCGCTGCGCGAGAGCCTGAGCCGGGCGGTCGAACTTGGCCAGGGCGACAAGGACTTCCCTGCCGTCTACGAGGCGTTCAGGCCATTGCCACGCAGCGAGAGTACGTAGGATTCCTGACAGTGGATCCCATCGTCGAGGCTCTGGCCGACCAACAGGCAGAGTTAGCGCTCATACTGGAGCGGCTTACAGAGTCCGATTGGCGGATTCCTACCCGCTGCGAAGGGTGGGACGTGTCCGATGTCGTACTCCACCTCGCCCAATCAGACGAAATGGCGATCGCCAGTGCTACGGGTGGATGGGCCGGAATCGACTCCGAGAGGACCAGTGCATGGAGTCGTGCCAGTTCGGTCGACGAAGGTGTCGCCGTGATGGTTGAGCGTGAACGAGGAGCACCAACGACGGAGCTCCTGGCACGCTGGTCTACGAACGCGGATCAGCTCGTCGAGGTGTTCAACTCCATGGATCTCTCGAAGCGGGTCACTTGGGTGGCGGGTGAACTGTCGGCAAGAACGCTGGCAACGACTCGAATGGCCGAGACCTGGATTCATGCTGGCGACGTGGCTGAGGCGGTCGGGACTGAGCTGGAGGACACCGATCGGCTCCGCCTGATTTCGAGGCTGGCCTGGCGCACGTTGCCCTACGCGTTTGCCTCTGCGGGCCTCGAACTGGAGGGACCGGTAGCGTTTCGCCTGGTGGCACCGGACGGCGAAGGGTGGGACTTTTTGCCCGACGAGACGCCGGTGACGACGATCAGCGGTTCTGCGGTTGAACTGTGTGCCATTGCGGCACGACGACGCAATCGGTCGGATACGTCAGTGATAGGTGAAGGGCCAGACGCTGACAACGTCCTCACTCTGGTCCGAACGTACGCCTGAGCGCATTCTGATCGATCAGGCGGCCGGGCCGGCGCGCTCCTCGTCGGGGTCGAGGCCGGCGGCCTCGTAGGTGGCGGCCTCCACCTCGGGTGGCTCCATTACCGACTCGAGGGCGACGAGGGGGTGGTGGCGAAGGTCGGAAGGCCTGGTCGCCGGTTCGGTGTGCGTACCGGGGATACCGCCGAGGCGGCGGATCCAGAACTGGATCGCCGGTCCGATGCACAGACCGGTGATGATCGTGCCCACCCCGACCGATCCGCCGAGGAGCCAGCCGGCCACGAGCACGGTGAACTCCATGGCCACGCGCAGCGGGGCCAGCGGCCGACCGGTGACACGGTGCAACCCCAGCATGATGGAGTCGTAGGCAGAAACCCCGATGGCCGCCCGGAAGGCGCAGGCTCCCCCGAGAGCCATGGCCGCGGTGGCACCTACCACGGCGGCATATCTGAATCCAAGGCCGTGGATGACCGGCAGGCGTGGGAGCACCCAGTTCAAGAAGAGCCCCGACACGAAGGGCCAGAGGAGGGTGCCGGGTCCGGGCAGGGTCCGCAGGCAGAGGGCGATGAGAACCGAGGCGACACCCGTCACCATCACCGCGTCGCCAAGCGTCATCCCCGTGTGCTTGGAGATCCCGTCCTGGAGGACGAAGAGTGGGCCGAGGCCGAGGTTGGCCCGCACGGTGACCCCGTAGCAGAAGGTTGCCAGCAAGACCCCGAAGAGAAACAGCCCAGAGCGACGCACACCCGAGGCCACGTTCTGGGGTCGCACGAACGGCGGAGGGGCGCCCGTCACCTCAGGCCGCCAGGGTGTTCGACGCGCCGGCGAGACGCATCAAGAGAGCGGCAGGGCATGGTGCAGCGTAGCCAACGTGACCCGCGGCGAGGCTGGGGAGTCCGGACCGTCGATCAGCTTTCTCGCAGGCTGCGGCGCAGTCGCTCCTCGGCGTCGGGTCCTGCCCCGAGGGCGTCGAGGCCGAGGAGTGCTGCTCCCAATACCGGCGGGGAGCCAGACAAGGGGCGCAGGTCGGCCTCGGGCGCGTGGGCCCGCACCCCGGCGAGCACCAAGTCGAAGAAGCGCTGGTTCTCGAAGAGCCCGCCGCCCACCACCACCTCGACCGTCCCCGTCGCCAGGTGCAGCCGTTCCAGCGCCACGACGACCATGGCCACGACTTCGCCGACCAGCTGATCGACCGCCATCCGCGAGGGGTCGTCACCGTGCTCGGCAGCTTCGAGGACCACCCGGGCGAGTTCCATGAGGCGGCCGAACGGCAACTCGCCGGTGTAGACGGCTTCGAGCACGGCCTCCGGGGAATCAAGTCCGAGGTACTCGGGAACGAGCCGGGTAAGGGCCGTCGGCGCCCCCCGTCCGTCGCCGGCACGCAGCGCCAGGCCCAGGCCGCGGATCCCGAGCCAGGCCCCGCCCGGGGTGAAGTCGCCCGACAGCTCGCCTAGCGATGGGAACCGCACGGCGGTACCGCCGGGCCCGACCCCGACGCAGTTGAGGCCGGTCCCGCAGACCACGCCCACCCCGAAGGGACCGCTGGCCCCGGCCCGCAACACGGCGAAGGCGTCATTGCGTACGTCGCAGCGGTCGGTCCACCCTGCGGCCCGCACCGCGGTGCCGACCTTCTCCTCGTCGATCGACAGGTCGACCCCCGCCAGGCAGTAGACGCCGAAGGCAGCGACCGGCCCTGTGCCGGCGGCCACGCCAGCCGCCGCCTCGGCCACCGTGGCGGCCAGGTGCTCCACCATGGCGTCCATTCCCACCATCTGGTGGTTGGAGGCGGGACCGCGAGCCCGTCCGAGCACGGTGCCGTCGGAGGCGACGAGCACCACGTCGGTCTTGGAGGCCCCGCCGTCGACGGCCAGGAGCACCGGAACCGGCGCGTCGGTGCCGTTGGTGTGGTCGTTGGCAGTTGGCACGGCCGGGATTGTACGGCGGGCTGTTACGTTCAGGCGATGGGCGTGAAGATGGCCATCGTCGGGGGAGGCAGTACGTACACCCCTGAGCTCGTCGAGGGACTCTGTGACCACGAGGACCGGCTCGAGGTTGACGAGCTGGTGCTCCTCGACCCCGACCCCGACCGTTTGGGCCCGGTGGCCGGCCTGGCCGAGCGGATCCTCCATCACCGCGGCTGGACCGGCCGCTTCGAGGCCACCGGCGAGCGCGACCGAGCCCTCGACGGAGCCGCCTTCGTGGTGGTGCAGCTTCGGGTGGGCGGCCAGACGGCGCGGCTGTCGGACGAGACGCTGCCCCACGGTTACGGCTGCCTGGGGCAGGAGACCACCGGTCCCGGCGGCTTGGCCAAGGCCCTTCGCACGGTGCCGCTGGTGCTCGAGCTGGCCGAGGAGACCGCGGCGCGGGGCGCTCCGGGGGCGTGGCTGGTGGACTTTACCAACCCGGTCGGGATCGTGACCCAGGCCCTGGCCGACGAGGGCCACCGGGCCGTCGGCCTCTGCAACGTGGCACGGACGGTGCAGCGCCGACTCGGCCACTACCTGGGCGGTGTCGACCCCGACACCATCGACCTCGAGCACGTGGGCCTCAACCACCTCACCTGGGTGCGGACCGCCACGGTCGACGGGGTCGACGAGCTTCCGGGCCTCCTCGAGCGGTTCGGTCCCGAGCTCGAGCTCGAAAGCGGGACGCCGATCGACCTCATCAAGCTGCTGGGAGCCCTGCCCTCCTATTACCTGCACTACTACTACCAGCGCGATGCCGAGCTGGCCGAGCAGTGCGCACCCGGCTATCGACCGAGGGCCGAAGTCGTGGCCGAGCTCGAGGCCAAGCTGCTGGTGCAGTACGAGGACCCGGCGCTGGTGACCAAGCCCGACCTTTTGTCGTGGCGCGGTGGCGCCTACTACTCCGAGGCCGCCGTCCGGCTCATGGCCTCCCTCCACGCCGGCACCGGTGACGTCCAGGTGGTCGACGTACGCAACGACGGGGCTCTCCCCGGCGTCCCCGACGACGCGGTCGTCGAGGTGCCGTCGGTGGTCGATCGCGACGGCGTCCGCCCGCTGCCACAACGTGCGCTGCCGCCCGAGATGCTTGGGCTGGTCCAGCACGTGAAGGGTTACGAGCGCCTCGCCGTCGAGGCTGCCACCAGCGGCAGCCGGCAGGCCGTGGTGCGGGCTCTGTTGGCCAACCCGCTGGTGGGGCAGTTCCCGGTGGCCGAGGAACTGGCCGACGCGCTACTCACGGCCAACCGGCGATTCTTGCCGCGTTTCTTCGCGGACTGAGCCGCCGGGGCCGCCGTCACGCCCGCAGAAAGGAGCGCGCCGCCGCCGCGGCGCGCGAGCCGTAGGGGGGACCGAAGAGTGCGGCATGGACCAGGAGCGGGTGGAGTTGGTGGAGGCCGAGGCGGTCGCGCCACCCGTCGGCCAGAGGTCGGTGCTCGTCGTAGGCGTCGAGCATGCGCTCGAGGTGGGGTGCACCGAAGAGGCTCAGCATGGCGACGTCGGTCTCCCGGTGGCCGCCGTGCGCTGACGGGTCGATGACCCACACGGTGCCGTGCTCGTCGAAGACAAGGTTGCCGGACCACAGGTCCCCGTGCAGTCGCGACGGCGGTTCGTCGAGCGAGGTACCGGCCAGCTCTGCCGCCCGCTCGACGGCCGAGGCCTCGTCGGGGGTGATCGCCCCGCGCTGGCGTACGAGCTCCAGGGCGGGGAGCACTCGGCGCTCGCGGTAGAAGGCCACCCACGACGAAGGCTCCGACGCCGACGGGTGGTTGTCCACCGGCAGTGGTCCGACGAAGCCTGCCCACGGGGCCCCGAACTGCGGTGCACCGGCGGCGTGGAGGTTGGCCAGCGCGCGCCCGAACTGTTCGGCCCCAAGGGCGATCGGCGGTCCGGGGGGAACCCAGGCCACGGCGATCGATGTGCCGTCGACCGAGAGGACCTCGGGCACGGCCACGCAGGCCACCTCGGCGAGCCAAGCGAGCCCCTGTGCCTCGGCGGCGAAGAACCCGTCGGGCGCCGAGGGATCCTGCTTGACGAAGGCGAGTCGGCCGTCGGAGAGCCGTTGCGGTCCGGGGCCGGCCACCGGGTCAGGCCGGGAGTGCCGTGGGGCCCACCACCCGCGCCAGGGCCGACGTGAGCCCACGGCAGCCCGCCTCGATCTGGGACAGGCAGCGCGAGAAGTCCTGCTCGTCCCCGTAGTAGGGGTCGGGCACGTCGAGAGCACCGCCGCCGTTGGGGTCGAAGGCCCGCAGCAGCACCAATCGCCCCTCGAGAGCACCGCCGCCCAGACTGCGCAACGTCTCGTGGTGGCGGCGGTCGAGGGCCACGACCAGGTCGAGGTCGCCCAACCGCGCGCGCTGGACCTGCCGGGCGATGTGGTGCCCCGGCGGAACCCCATGCCGGCGCAAGGCAGCATCGGCCCGGGTGTCCATCGGTTCGCCCTCGTGCCAGGGCCCCGTCCCCGCGCTCGAGACGTCGAGCCGATCGACGAGCGTGGCGCCGTCGTCGAGTGGCGTCTCGGTCGCCTGGTGCACCAGGACGGCTTCGGCCATCGGCGAGCGACAGATGTTGCCGGTGCACACGAAACAGACTCGGTAGGGGCCGGGATACCGTCCCGGCGGGACCTGGGGAGGAGTCACGGCGTTGGTGGCCGGTCGGCGTACTCCTCACGCAGCGCGCGCTTCACGACCTTGCCGGTGCCGGCCCGGGGCCACTCCGTACGGATCTCGAGCTGCTCGGGGATCTTCTGGGTCATGAGGCCGGCCTCCTTGCAGAAGGCGACGATGTCGTCGAGGTCCAGCTCGTCGTCAACGTCCGCCAGCTGCACCACGGCACAGACCCGTTCGCCGCGCTCGGGGTCGGGCAGGCCGATGACAGCCACCTCGACCACCTTGGGATGGCGGTACAGGACGCTCTCCACCTCCACCGCGCTCACGTTCTCCCCCTTGCGCACGATGACGTCCTTCAGGCGCCCGGTGATGCAGAGGTGGCCGTCGTCGCGCAGCTTGCCGAGGTCACCCGTGCGGAAGTACCCCTCCTCATCGAAGGCCTCCTCGGTGAGGGCGGGGTCGGTGTAGCCGTGACAGACCATGGGGCCGCGCACCCGGATCTCACCCTCCTCCCCGGCCGCCGCCGGCAGACCGTCGAGCGTGACGATACGCACCTCGGCGCCGACGACCGGCCGGCCGTCGGTGTTGGCCAGCTGCTCGTCGGTGTCCTCGGGCGAGCCGTTGGCGATCATCGGGACCTCGGTCATGCCGTACCCGTGCACCACGCCCCGCCCGCCGATCTCGTCGCGCACCTCGAAGTGGATCTCAGGGGGCTTCGGAGCGCCGCCACCGGCCATGAGCCGGAGCGTCGGGAGGATCGGGACGGTCGGCTGCTTGCGCTGCTCGCCCAGGAAGGCCACGTAGAAGGCGGTGCTCCCACCGACAAGGATCACCCCGTGGCGGCGGAAGAGCGGGAGGACGTCGGGTGCGCTGAAGGCCTCGACGATGACGACCGGGAACCCGACGCAGAGCATGGTCACCAGGTAGTCGGGGCCGGCGATGTGGGCGAAGGGGAAGGCGATCGATCCGACGTCGGACGGCGACATCTGAATGGCTGCGGCCAGCCCCCACCCGCCGGCGATGAGGGTCTGGTCGGTGTGGCGAACCCCCTTGGGGTCGGCCGTGCTGCCCGACGTGTAATAGATCCACCGCACCGGAGCCTCCTGTGGCCCGCACCCGGCCGGCGGAGGTCCGAGCGTGGCCGGGTCGCCTTCGGGTAGCCCTGTGTCGACCACGACGATCTCGGGGTCGGGGGCACCGTCGAGGGCTGGGGTGGCGCCGAGGGCACGCCGGGCGAGGTCGTGGAAGTCGGTGCCCCGCCACTCCCCGGGCACGAAGAACAGGCGTGAGGCCGTCTGGCGCAAGGCGAAGCCGACCTCCCGCTCGCGGTAGAGGTGGATGATCGGGTTCTGGACCGCGCCCAGGCGGCTGAGGGCGGCCGACAGGACCACCGTGTCGATGCGGCTGGGCAGCTGCCAGGAGACGGGGGACTCCTCTCCCACCCCGAGGGCGGCCAGGCCGGCCGCCACGGTCAGCGCCCGGTCACGGAAGGCGCCGAAAGTGATGGTCCGGTCGTCCCCGTCGATGAACATGGTCCGCTCGGGGCTGGCCTCGGCGCGGCGGTCGACGAGCTCCCAGATCGTGCGGGCGCCGGTGATCGTCGTCGCTGTGGCCATGTGGTCCTCCCGTCGGGCTCGAGCGGTCCTTCTTTTACCAGGTGGGCGCGGCCACCATCCCCGGGCCCTGTCCGGTGCAAGGCGTCGGGGAGCCGGTACGCTCGATCCCAGGTCAGGGAGGCGCTATGTCAGACCCGATGAGCACGGACGGCGATCGGCGGCCGGAGAGCCGAGACCGCCGGCGCGATGCCCGCCTGGTGGCCACGGGAGTGGTGGCCGTCCTCTTGGTGTGGTTCGCCCTGAGCAACCTCCAAGACGTCCAGATTCACTTCTGGGTGCACACCACCAGGGCCCCGCTGGTCGTGGTGGTGGCCATCGCCGTGGGTCTCGGGGCTGGGGTGATCTTGCTCGTGTCTCGCTTCATCCGCCGCCGGCCGTCCCACGAAGAGGCGGAGTAGCCGAGCCTCCGGGGGGCAGGGGGGTCCGAGACCCGCTCGTCTCGGGTGCTCTCCCTCGTGACCTGGGCGGCCTCCGTTGGGATAGGCCCTCGTGGTCACCGGGCCGCGGTCGGTTGAGGGGGCGCCCGGTCATAGACTGAACTAAGAGGTGGACGACGGGAACCCGTTGTATGCCAGGTTTGATTGCGCGAACATGACGGCTGGGCTGTTGGAACGAGGAGGTGCCTGCTCCGTGCTGGCACTGCAGGACAACAGGGAAGAAGGGGAGGACGGTGCCGCTCTCAGAGCATGAGCAGCGGATCTTGGCGGAGCTGGAGGACTCACTCTCCCGCCAGGACCCCACGTTCGCCGAACGCGTGCGCTCGGAGACCGTCTACCGACACGCCGGCCGCTACTGCAAGTGGTCGGCCGTCGGCTTCGTGGTCGGCGTCGCCATCCTCGTGGCCTTCTACTCCGAGTCGGTGATCGCCGGGCTGTTCGGGGTGGCCGTGATGTTCGCCTCCGCCCTCGTCTTCGAGCGCAACCTGCGCCGCATGGGCAAGGCGGGGTGGCACGACATCACCCGATCGCTCCGAGAGGACCAGCCGTCGGGAGCCGGCGGGGGCATCGAGCACGCGGTCCACGGTGCCCGGGACTGGTTCCGGACCCGCCTCTTCCGCCGCGACAGCTGATCCCGCCCGCACCGGGGGCCACGGGAATGGGCGAATGGTGCGTGGCGATCGACATCGGCGGGACCAAGCTGGCGGCGGGACTTGTTGACCGCACAGGGGCCGTAGCGGGC
>Ga0265327_10002129_pt1 | contig 21897 bp, 20 predicted proteins | sample 41621metaG_FD_202089 | JGI IMG/M metagenome (GOLD analysis project Ga0265327, IMG submission 202089) | Rhizosphere microbial communities from Carex aquatilis grown in University of Washington, Seatle, WA, United States - 4-16-21 metaG | ecosystem: Host-associated > Plants > Roots > Rhizosphere...
CACCGGTATATTGGCAAATATGACAGGATATGCAGTACAATATTCGGTCAATACAAAGATGAACACTTTTACCGGAACATCTCCATTTAATTCGGGCAACCAGCAAATCAATGTCAACGGTGCAAGTGCCATGTTTCTGGCAGGTAATCCTTATCCATCGGCAATTGACTGGGTGAAAGTTGCAGGTCTTACACAAACAAATATTACAAACACTTTTTATATCCGAGATGTTGGTAGAAATGTTACGTGTAATACAACAACCTGTGCAGGTGGCGTGTTTGCTACCGACCGTTTTATTCCGGCAATGAAAGGATTTTTAATTAAAACCGGAACTGCAACTCTCGGAACGTTTAAAATGGACAATACTGTTCTTACAAATGCTACAACTGCTTACTGGAAAGACGAAAATGCCTTATCAAATATTGTACGTTTAAAAACAACCGGCGGCAATTATCAGGGAGACGAAGCAGTTGTTTATTTTGACGAATTTGCGTCGAAAGGAATTGATAACAATGACGGCGACAAATTGTTCGAAGAAGAAAGTTATTACTCGCATCTGTTTACGTTGACCGAAGACAATCATCCGTTGGCAATTAATGTAACACCAGCTGTTAAAACAATGCCGTTGGTTTTCCAATGCGGTGTTGCCGGTAGTTATAGTATTGAAGCTTCTGAATTAAAATTTGAAAACGGCAATACAGTTTTCTTGGAAGATTTGCAAAATGGTAACATTGTCAATTTAAGCAATGGTGCGTACAATTTTGCTTATACCAACACGTCAAATCCGTATAACTTTATATTGCATTTTGCTGCAACTTCGAGCATCAAACCGAACGTTGCAGGAAGTATAAATGTTTATGCAAATAAAAACATGCTTTACGTGCAAAACACTTATGGCAATTATGCCGAAGTTGTTGTTTATAATACGTTAGGTCGCGAAGTTAGAAGATTAACTATTACAGGTAATTACAACACCATAGAAATGAATGTTGTGCCCGGTGCGTATATGGTAAAAGTGATTAGCGGAAGTAATGTCGTAACGAAAAAAGTATTGATCAATTAAATTAAAGATGTCATCTCGTAGAGATGACATCTTGGCAAAAAAAGTCAGACATTTTAAAAATGTCTGACTTTTTTTTCCCTTGGTAATTTAAAACGAATATGTCAATGTAAGCGTAAAGTCCGGTTTGTCGGCAACAACAAAACTGTCATTATTTGTAGATATGGAATAACTTGCTGCCGGCGATAAAGTAAATCCTTTAATTGTATAACTCAATGCGCCAGAAAATGCGATGGATGTCAATCCAAAATTTGTATCTGCATCAACTGTGGTTGACCCATGTTTTGGTATTTTGCCCGGCTTTGCTTTAAGCTTGCCATTTTTTTGGGCTTTGACAACATAATTGTTATAAAAATTTGATGTGCCTAACAATGCGCTTGCTGAAATTGGAATTGTAAATTCGTCGCCGGTTGTTAAATTGTCTTTCCATGTAAAATTATGCGATAGACCAAGTACAACAATAAAGTCTGATATTTTAACTGTATCGCCCATATAATATGACGCGCTGATAGATGGTGTAATTATTTTATTGTCGAATGAAGATGTAAAAGCAAATGTATGTGGCTCGGATGCCATTACCTGAGTTTCGGAATAATACTTTGTGTAAGTGTAATTTAAACCTATGTTGAGATGTTCCATAAAAGCGTGCGAATATCCGGCGGTCAATGAAACGTCGTCCCATGCTTTTTTCTTACCTGTCTCGGGTAAATATTTAGCGCCAATACCGGCTGTAATGCCTATGCTGTGCGAATATGTGAACGAAGGCGCAAGATAATATTGTTGTGTCGGCAGTTTTTTACCTTGTTGAATCAGGTTACTTCCGCCGGTTGTTGATACTTCAAAACTGTTCGGACTATCTTCGTCGTCTTCCGAATCAGAATCATCGTCAGATTTTGTGGTATCTTTTGCGGTTTTGTATTTCTTATAAATTGTGTTACGATCAGTTTTAGCATTTGCTAAACTTGCCAGCATAAAGAATGCGATTAAAAAAACTGCTACTTTCATAAAATTCTGTTTTTATTAATTTTTATTTTGACGCATCAGCGCTTGCTTTAACAGCTTGTTTCGGCTGTACGTCAAACCTGACGGTTTTATCCCAAGTGTGTTTTGCTTTTTTAATATTGTCGAGATAAAACGCACGTAGCATAACGTAAATCCAAAATTGACAATAGGTAAAATACATCAATACAATTAAACCAACATTCTTAGGATTGTCTTCTTTGTCAAACGAAATTGCCAAAACTGTTTCGAAAATAAATAAGATAAATGCCATCGCCCAAACCAACGTGTATGGACCGGGTAACGGAATGCTTATAAAACTCAACAGACTCAGCACAAACAGCAAGTCAGAAATAATGATTGCAAAAAAGAAAACATAATACAACGTCAACGTATATAGTAAATCAAAACGCAAGCGTTTGTTTACGAAGTATGGTATGAGTTTGAAAAATTTAGCAATCACATAATTGTTTCCACGCACCCAACGCACACGTTGTTTTATCCAGACTTTCCATGTTTCGGGTTCTTGTTCCCACGTAATTGCATACGGTATAAATTTGATTTTGTAACCAAACTCGTAAATACGGATACTTAATTCAGAATCTTCTGTGAGAGCTTCTTCGTCCCAACCTTCTAATTTGTCAATCAGCCAGTGCCACATAACAAAGTTTGTTCCGGGCAATGTCGCGATGTTGTGCATTTGCCAACGTCCGGCTTGAAGCATCGATTGGAAACTGAGCGTTTCGATGTTTATGAAACGTGTTAACAAATTGCGGCTTTTGTTTACGGTACGGAACTTGCCGATAACTGCACCAAGTTCTTTGTCAGAAATAAGATTGGCAACCAAATAATACAACGACATTGGTTCGGGCGTGTTGTCGGCGTCGTAAATAGCAATGACATCAGACTTAACTTGTTTGACTGCCAGATTCAACGCACGCGATTTTCCTTTGCCGCCCTGACCTTTTGGAACGTCATACAAAATAACCCGGTCGTCTTTGGCTGCGTAGCTTTCTATAATTTCTTTGGTTGCGTCTTTCGAACCGTCGTTGATAACCATTATCTTCAATTTGTCTTTTGGATAATTGAGATTCAACATTGCTTCGATGGTGAAACTGATAACTTTTTCTTCGTTATGCGCGGGTATCAAAATTGTACACGACGGAAAGTCATAAGTTTGTTGATCGACATGTTTTCGTTCTTTCATCGATTTGATGAAATTGATGTAACCGTAAACGCTGAAAATAAACTGGTAACCAATCATAAACCAGATTAGGATAACGCTTACCAAGAAAATAACTTCTATAATGCTCATAGTTTTTCAAATTTTGTTTGGTTTATTTTTCTAATCTTTTACGCATAATTTTTAAGCCCGAATACATCAACACCAGCAATATAACGGCAATACTTCCATAAATTGCAATTGCGCCGATTGACCACAGACTTGTTACGTTAATGCCGTTGCTGAATTTGTCACCGGTTATAATTTCGACGGTGTGTTTGCCCGACGGTAAAAATAATGTAAAACAATCGTTGCCTCTCATCACTTCGAAATTTGTTGACAAACCGTCGATCTTTAAAGCTGTTGGTTTGTTTACCATCGAAATAAGCGCGCGCTCAAAACTTTCGTAAACAAGCGTCAGTTTACTCATGCTAAATTTTAAGTCAAGAATGTTTCCGGTACACGACAATAATTCGGGTTGCAGTTCGACTGTCGAAAATCCCATCATATTCTGTCCTTTAAGGTTGATTGCATGTGTACCTGCCGGAATGAGAAATGCGTTGTCGCGATAGCCAACCATTGGTTGTTCGTCAACATTGATAACTTTTATTTCTTTTGGTAATTGCAGTATAAACGAATAGGGCGACGTAACTTCATAACCATTGTCTGTGTAATGATATTTAACCGGACTTGAACTTGCATAACTGAAATAACTTAAATCCTGTGCGTTGCAACTTGCTTCGCTGTAAACCGTAAATCGTGGTGCACCTTGCGCTGCATAATTTATCAACTGGTAACTTTCAATGCCGGTTTGCGTCAACGTTGGGAAACCTGTAACTTCTTTTGTAGTGCGGAATGCCAGAATATTTAAGTCTAACAACAATTTTGATGGATCATCCATTTTCGACGCATATAATTTTCCGAGTTCCAAATAGCGCGCCGGCGAAGTTGACCATTTATTTTGCGGGTCTTCAGCCTGTATTAAGAAACCGTATTTCTTTTGAAGTTCAATCATTTTGTCCGAATTGATACCGATTTGTTCTTTCAACTCGGGCGACAAATAAGTATCCATGAAAGTAATCATCAATTTCAAATCTTTTTTCTCTTTTGCAACTTCGAGAATGGCTTTTACCATTTTTTCTTTAAGCTCATTGATTTTGTCTATTCTGTAATTTACAACATCTTCTTTGGCTTTTTTATTGGTTTTATAATAAAACTCCGATGCCTGATTGAATATCTGGCGCATATCAAAACCATATTTTTTCTTAAATTCTTTTATTGCCGACGGGTGCATGGGTGTAAATAAAGTTGGCGACTCAAAACCATTACCGGCTTCGAAATAAAGTTCTGCCAGGTTGACTCCATCGAAATCATATTTCTTCAAAAAGTCAGTGTAGTATTTGATAACTGCCGTTAAACAATTATTGTCGGTCAACGCCACCGGATAACGCCACGATGGACGGACACTGTCGCCTTTATAATTTCTTTCCTGCCATTCGGGATGCTCCTTGTAAAATTTCTGACTTACTTGTGGCGGCTCTAACCAAGCATAAACCAACATGCCGTTTGAATGTGCAAGTTTAATAAGACGCGCATAATCGTAATTATATTTTGGATATTGATGCCATCCGGCGACGTGAATAATTCTGAAACCGTTTTTAACCCATATCTTGATTAAATTTTCTATACTCGTATTTGGACGCAAACCCGGGTCAAAATAAAACTCCAGATTTTCGCGCTTGAAAACAGGCGATAATTGAAAATAATTTTTGATGTATTCCATTGCATACGGAAAACGGCTGTAACCAAATTGCGAGTTGGGATCGAAAGCATTGTTGAAATAAATAATTTTGCCTTGTCCAAACGTTGTTCCAATTGCTACCGGAACACCGGTTGCAGCATCTTCGCAAAAGATTTCGTCTTTATCGCCATAATCAAATTTATAAGCTAACTGTAAATTTTTCCACTGAATATTTTCCTGCGGATAATAATTATCGCGGATATTCATGTTTTTCAATTCGGTATTATAAAATTTGATTCCAAGTTTTTCTGCTAATTTATTTCGACGGTCTGTTATAATGTTTCCGCCTTTTTTAACCCATTGAATAACCATATCGTAATCGAAATGCGACAGAGAATCGACGCAGCAATACGGAACTACCAATAAATTGCAATCGTCCAAGTCTGGGCTTTGACCTACAAAAATTGTATCAACATTTATATTCAGACTCTTGAAAATAGATACAAACGACGACTGATCGTTATAAGCTGCTCCACGCGCAAATTGATTCCAGCAGACGCTCACACGGGCTTCGTGCCAATTGGTATTACCAAATACTTCTTTATATTTTTCGCGTATCTGCTGCGACATTTTTTCTTTCCATGTAATTTCGCGAATGTGGTAATCAACTCCCTCAGCAAAATACATTTGTCCGGCAGGTATAGTTACACTTTTGGTAATTTCGCCTTTTAAACGTTCTTCCGAAAAATTTTTCTTGGTAACATTTCCTTCACCGTCTATATAAACTTCATACAAATAAGAATTATCAAGTTTTATTTTGTAGGTTTGACTGCCGGTAAGAATTACTTTGTCCGAAGTTCTGACCCAGTTTGTTGTCTGACGGATGTCATAAAAAGTAAATCCTTTCGATTTGATACCGTCAATCAAACGCGGTAATAGTTCGAGATTTAAAAATGGGTGGAAAAAACACGACGCAATGCCGTCGCGTACGTGGTACATCATTCCTGCATACTCAATAAGTTTATCAACCGATGCTTTGCTGCTGTCGAGATCGGCATTTAGCGGAACGTAACCTAAATTTTCGGGTATTATTTTTTGTCCGAACAAATCTTTTTCAATTGTATATGGAAAATATTGTCCATAATCGTAATCATCTATTGCAAGACGTTGTTCTACGCAAGTACTGAAAAATTTATTCACAACGCCGTAAAATTTTTGCGAACCGCCATAGTGCGGCGTCTCCCAAGCAACCGGATATAATCCATTCTTTACAAATTCGTCGATACCCAATTCGAGCTTTTTTGCAAATGCTTCGGGGTTGTCTTCTTTCAAAGGTTTGCTATCTATTCCGTCCCAAAATTCGAAATCGTCGGTCGATACGCCTTTGTTTTGATGCGTTACGCCGTGCATTACAATAGAACCGCCATTTGCAACCATATATTTTAATGCGTCAACTATTTCGGGGCGATCTGTTAATGGAATACGCAGATTTTCCATTGGATTAACATAAATAGGAACGACGGCTACTAAAAATGGGATTCCACGCGCTGCAAAAATATCTGCAATTTCGCGCAAAATATCGGGATTGTGCATTGATGTAACGTCTTCGATACGAATGATGGCTTCGTGTTTTTCGGCATGTGGTTCGTTTAAAATGTCATGCAGTTTGTCCGCGAAATATAAGTAGCGGTCGGTTTCGTTGGCTTCGAGAAACGGCAAGTCGGCAACGTAATAAAAATTACCGGACTTTATCATGTAAGGTGTTTCTTTTTTTGGTTTAGTCGAAAAAGCGGTTGCCATAACTTCGACAGCGTTTTTGTTTGATATTTGTATCATATTAATGTGCGCCGTACCTTTTGTATATTCTACATCATTTGCTCTGACATTAACAAAAGTTCCGGTTTCGTCGGCTTGTTTGACAGTAAAACCTAACAGACTTTCAACTTCCGGATGTTTACACAAATCAATCATTCCGTTGTTTATCCAAACAAGGGTTTTCTTTGTTGCCAAAATGTCTTTTACAAAATGATCCGATATTTGGTAATTGTCGCTGCGTCCGATATAAAAAATGTATTCGTATTTTTCGATGTCTTTTTGTTTGTACGCGCTCAATCCGTCGATTGTAACATCGGTGTTAAAGTGCCCGAGTAATTGCACCAGTTGACGTCCTTGTCCGCTCGGAATATTTTTAGCATCGTAAACGCCTTCAATCAATACCAAAACCTTCTTTTTGGTTTGACTGTAAACGCTGGTAAAGCTTACACACACTAATAAAATAAAGATTAATGCAAGATTTCTTTTCATGAAAGTTTTATTTATGATTTGTAATTTTATTTTCTCCGGTGATTAACCTTTTGGCTTAAATTCTTCGACAACCTGATTGCTGAATCCGAAATAGTTTTTCAGTATTCTAATGGTTCTGTCAGCCGACAAACCGTCGCCATAAGGATTTACTGCGTTTGCCATTTTTTTATATTCGTTTTCGTTTTGAATGAGCAGCAATGCCGTCTGGTAAATTGTTTCTTCGTCGAGTCCTACTAATTTTACTGTTCCATAATCAACAGCGTCCGGTCGCTCGGTTACGTAACGCAAAACCAAAATAGGAACGCCGAAATGCGGTCCTTCTTCCTGCACACCGCCCGAATCTGTTAAGATTAAATATGATTTTGACATCAGGTTTACAAAGTCTAAATAATCCAACGGTTCAATTAAATGGACATTCGGCAGGTCTTTTAAAATTGGATTGACAACGTCGCGCACAATTGGATTGAGGTGCATCGGAAAAATGAATGCAAAGTCTGGAAACTGTTGCGCCAGCCGTTTTATTGCCATACTTGCGCCTTCCATTGGCTGTCCCCAGTTCTCGCGACGGTGCATGGTTACAAGTACAATTTTTTTCTTTTGTTCTGTCAACGTATTTAAAACCGGAACTGTATATGTGTAATCTTTTAACACCGAATATTTAAGCGCATCAACAACCGTATTGCCGGTAACGAAAATAGTTTTGGGATCGACATTTTCTTTTAACAACGATTGTCGCGATGTTTCGGTTGGTGCAAAATGTAAATCGGTTATTACGCCGGTAATGCGTCGGTTTATTTCTTCGGGAAAAGGATTTGCTTTGTCGTTCGTGCGCAATCCGGCTTCGATATGTCCAACAGGTATTTGTCGGTAAAACGCTGCCATGCTGCCAATGCAGGTTGTGGTTGTGTCGCCTTGCACCAGAACCATGTCGGGTTTTTCTACGGCAAGTATTTCGTCAATACCTGTTATTATTTTTGCTGTAACGCCTGCCAATGTTTGTTTTGGCGACATAATATCTAAATCGTAGTTTGGTTTGATTTTAAAAACATCCAGCACTTGATCCAACATCTGACGGTGCTGCGCGGTGGCAATGGTTAATACTTCGAAACAGTCGGAATTATTTTGTAATTCGATGATGATGGGCGCCATCTTGATAGTGTCGGGGCGAGTGCCAAATACGACGGCAATTTTTTTGCGATTCATTAGAAATAATTTTTATTTTAAACTGCCGCAAAAGTAATTATTATTTTTATTTATGCCATAAACCATTCACGTCAAAAATTATAATTTGTATTTTTTTCACAAATAGCAAGGTTTTATAAATGTACGTTTTTTGGCGAATAATGTTTGATGAAATAAGTGAAATGCATAAATTATTAAGCGAACTAAAAATATTTACCGGTGAAAATAGTTTTGCTCTCGGATTTAATTCTATTAATTTTTGACGTTTCCAAGTCCTGTTGGACGTTGGAAAGTCTGCACCGCGCCAAACCTTCCATCGTCCGCAGGACATGGAAGCGTTTAAAATTCTAAAACGAAAATATCATTACCGGCTTGCAGTATAATTCATTTTATTTTGGCGTGACCATTATTGGTAGCAAAATTCTGCCAGATTATGGAAGTCCGGCATAATAACAGAAAAACTTTCTAAAATTCGCAGGATATGGTGTGTTAAATTTTTTTTGTAGCCAGCATTTATTACTTCGGAACTATTGTACCATTAATTAAATTTTTAACGCCAATTATTTCATCAATATCGTCCCAAAAAACAAAATGACCGCGAATAGTATAATTTTGCCGTTGAATGGTTGTAGCATTTTTGAGTTTCGTAATCCAATGCAATGGAATAGTTATAACTCTCTTATCAGCTAAATGAAACTCTATAAATGATGTCAAAAAAACGACACTACTAATTGAAGGCAAATCTTTAAATTGTTCGCTATATATTTTTTTTTCTGTACTTTTTTTGTTTTGTATCTTTACAATGCTCATACCATGTAGTTTTTATAAGTTCGTAATTTTCCACAATTATTTTCTCTATTTTTTGCAACTCTTTTTTACCGAATCCGCTATTATCTGCTAAAATTATAACATTTTCGGGCTGCAACCAAAATTTACATTCTTTACTTCCATCAACAATATGAATGTGCATTGGTTCAATACAATCATAGCTTGTAAAAAAGAAGATTAATGAACCAATTTTTAATACTGTCGGCATTCTTTGGAATTTTTCTTAACGCAAATTTACAGCTTTTTGTCCATAAATGCAAAGGGGTATAATAAAAACGGATTTTTTATATTTTTTAACAACTTTAAAATTCTAAAACAAAAATATCATTACCAACTTGTCGTATCATTCATTTTATTTTGGCGCAACCATTTTGGATATATTCGACGAAGGAGCAGGTTTTGCCGAATGGGAGTATTAATTATGATATTTTATAACGCTGTCCTATTATTTTTGGATTCCGACTATGATTAAAAATTGCAAATATGTTTATAGTAATATCATTTATATAAAAAAAAATGCTATATGGAAATCTATCAACCAATGCTTTGTGAATATATGTTTTTTCTTTGGGAAATTGTAAAGGATTTTGTTCAATCCGTTTGATTGTTTTTTTTATTTCTGCTATAAATTCAAATCCAAGTCCATCTTGCTGTTCGTCATACCATTGTTTTGAAGTAATCAAATCTTCTTCGGTAAATGGATTGACTATTAATCATAAGTCATTCATTTTGCTAAAAGTTATTGCTCTACTTCTTCCCAACTTTTGCCTTCATCAGGATGTTGTAATACATATTGAAACCGGCGTGATAATTCTACTTCCTGCTCGGTGGTTAATGTATTTGTTTCGTCTGCCGGTTTTATTTGCAAAAATTTATAGTCGTGCGAAAGACTTTTTACAAAATTTATAAAACTTATTGCTTGTTCGCCAACATCTTCGACTGTTATCGTGTACACCATTTCATTTTTTTTTATAATACAAATATATTAATTTTGTAGCAAAATCAAAAACCGCTAATGCATTTTGATATTTTGCACCAAACCTTCCATCGTCCGCAGGACATGGAAGCGTTTAAAATTCTAAAACAAAAATATCATTACCGGTTTACCTTATCATTCATTTTATTTTGGCGCAACCATTTTGGATATTTTCGACGAAGGCGTGGACTTCGTTGAACAGGGACAAATTTTATGATTTTTTAATTTCTAATTCCTAATTATTTTGTATTTTTGCTTTATTAATATTTGATATTTTACATGAAAAAAGAAACCGATATTTATAAAGAATCAATGCGTTATATTGATAATGCAAAAGAAATTTTAACAACAAAGGCTGGTAAACAAGGCGAATATTACAACGATCAGAAATATGTTCGTATGGCTTGTAATACTGCTTACAGCGGTGTTTTAATTTCGCTCGATACTTTATTCGACCATAAAGGAATTGTTCGCCCAAAAAAGAAAAATAAAATCCGTGATGGTATTGATGTGAAATTTTACCGCGAAAATTTAGGATTTAATCAATCTATATTAAAAGCGTTTAACACAGCTTACAATTATTTGCATTTGTTTGGCGGTTACGATGGTGATTTGCATTTTAATACTGCAAAAACAGGTATCGATAAAGCGATTGAAATTATTGATTGGGTACGTAAACAAATTTCAAAATAATGGACGAAGCTTATCGAAGTAAAAAAGCGGTTTACAACATGTAAATTGCTTTTTTTATCAGTTAGCATCTTATCATTTTCAATTTTTAATTCCTATTTTTTTAAAACTTTCCATCGTCTGCAAGACATGGAAGCGTTAATTTTTTAGTTTTAATTTTTGACGTTTCCAAGTCCTTTCGGACGTTGGAAAGTCTGCACCGCGCCAAACCTTCAATCGTCCGCAGGACATAGAAGCGTTTAAAATTCTAAAACGAAAATATCATTACCGGCTGCCTTATCATTTATTTTATTTTGGCGCAGCTATTTTGGATATATTCGACGAAAGTGCAATTTTCGCCAACTGATAGAATTTTGATAACAAAAAAGTCCCACTTTATTTGCAATTACAAACAAGCCTTACACTAAAACAATAATCACTTAAAGCAACATCAAAATTTGTATGTTTACCTTTTGATTTACAATAAAAATAACATTCACCAGTTTTTTCAACTATTGATGAACTCCAAAAATAAAAACCTATATCAAGCTCATCAAATCTTCCGTTTGGCAAACGGTAACCACTGAACAGTGGATTAAAACCACTATTGCCACCTTTTTTTATTTGTTTATAAACCAAATCATCTACTTCATTTAATTCATTTACAAAATTGACATTATTATTTTCAGCAAAATAATAATGCAATTCTTGCCAATCTTCTTTTGTAGGTAAACGCCAGCCTTCAAAACATTTTCCAGCTAAAATTGCTGCTTCTCGTTCATATAAATATCCATACTCATAAACATTTATAGGTTCATTTTTTTTATTACCATACAAATACCAGCCTGTTGGTGTTCTCACGCATAAATTTTCAGTCATCCAAATTTGATTTCCAAATTTTAAAGTTTTGTAATTGTTACTAATAACTTCTTTTCTTAATTTAGTTGAATTATCAACTTCAATAATTTTTTCTTGCATATAAGATATATTTATTTGTTATGCTCAAAGATACGTTACATCCAGATATTTACATTAAAATTTGTCATATAATTGTATCAATTATATACTTAAAGTGGCATTGAAGATTAAAAAACAATTAAGAACAAGTAATTCTTTTTAGTTTTATCCATTTATTAAAATCCCTTAAAAATCGATCAACTAATGTAGGATATTCTTTAATTTGTTCTTTATCATTATAGTCAAGCTTTTCCCATGATTTTTCAAAATTTTCAAGTATTCCAAAAAATCGTTTATTAATTTTTTTTAATTCAGTCAATTGCTTCTCCACAACAATTTTTGCAAGTTGGTAAGATTTTAATTGGAAATACCGTATTAAATATAATATGATATATTCTGCCCTATAATGTTTACTATTAAAAATGGTGCAAGTAAAATTGTTTTTTATAATATTCAAATCAATATTTTCATAGAGTTGTTTCACAGATTCATGTACAAATTCATCTTGATTATATTGTAGGCTAATAAATTTATGAATTATTTTTATATGTTCCAAATAATTTAATATAGCATTAATCTCTTTTTGCCCTATTGAAGAAAAGAGACGATTACAATAATTTGTTTTACGACAATGATTAATTACTTCGATAATATATTCACCTATCCTGATACCTTTAGTTTTTAAATAAATATGTAAAAGTTCGTGTGTAAAGATAGCTGGATTTAAATTGTGTTTCGGTACATGAATAGTTGGAAATGTATTTCCATAATCGACTGAATATATTTCACACTTTTCTCCATTATTGTCAAATTCATCACGCTTTATTTGTATTTTTTGAATTTTACATAATTCGTTCCATAAATCTGTATTTTTTTCATCAAGCAAACCTATTGTATCTTGGTCTTGATTTAAATTTTCTTCTGTTACCGTAATTGTCATCTTTTGTATTATTTTATTTGAGAATATTATTCAAATATAAACTTTATTATTTAGACTTAATTATTTATTATCAATCATTTGTATAAATTATTAGCTAAATTTTATTAGATACTAAAAATATTGAAGTGTTATATTTCTTTAATAAATTTGCAATATTTTATTGTCAATGATATTTATTTTAAATTTAAAATTGAATTAGGTTACCGTAAGCTACGCCAACACTATTAATAGCATATGCTCGAAACCAATTACCTGGACCTGCTCCAGTAAGAGTTAGAGTATATGTATTACTACCACCTGAATAAATATATCCAATATGTGAATCCGAAATTGTTGGCGTTGAGTTTGGATTCCAGCAAAAACCTCTTTCAATTATTTTTGTTCCACCATCAGAAATAATAGTCCCAGTAGCATCAATGTGCCCTGTGAGTAGATCCAATACAAATACAACTTTATCAGTGGTTATCGCTGGTATTGTTGTTGCCAATGTATTAAATGAAATTTCGCGACCATAAGCACTACCGACAAAATTGGTAGCGAATGCACGTACATAATACGCAGTATTGGCATTTAGACCGCTTAAATTAGCTGAATATGTACCAATACCAGTTCCAACATTAGTATAGCTATCTGCTATAGTCGGATTATGACTAGTACCCCAACATATTCCACGAGTAAGGACAGATGTACCACCATCAAATGTAACATTACCGCTACATGTAGCAGAAATATATGAAATATTGGTAATTGCACTTGTGATGACTGTTGGTACAACAAATGCGATTGTCCTAAATGTATTCACCACACCATAAGCAGTGCCTATTGAATTAGTTGCATAAGTGCAAACGTAATAGGTTGTACCCGCTGTTAAGCCAGTAATATTACTTATAAAACTTCCTGTGCCTGTGCCATCAGTTGTATGATTGTTTAAAATTGTTGGCGTTGAACTTGTACTCCAACAAACGCCACGAGCAGTAACGGCAACTCCACCGTCGTCCGTAATATTACCACCACTTGTAGCAGTAGTATAGGTAATATTTGAAATAGTGGTAGTCGAAACGGTTGGTATTTTATAAGCTGTTGTTGTAAAAGAAATTTCGTTTCCATAACTTAATCCTTTAATATTTTTTGCGTAAGCAACAACAACGTATTTTGTATTATTGGTTAGGTTCGTAAGATTACTGCTAAAACTACCATTGCCAGTACCAACTATTATTTTTGTACCACCTGTTGTTTGCGGGTTTGTTGTTAAACCATAATAAAAACCGTGCTCAGTAATTGCTATACTATCGCTGTTAGCTGTACCGGAAATTGTTGCACCGGTATATGTAATTGTACTTGCAGCCAGTGTAAAAACTGTAGGTATTTTCCAAACCGGTAAATTTGTTTTTTGCTCGCTGCTATATATTTTGCCTTTATTGGTTTTTATGTATGCCACTGCATAATATATTTTACCTGCCTGTAACTTTTGGGCTGTGTAAGTATTTGTTGAAGTTGCCACAGTAATTCCACTTATTTGTGGATTGGTATTTAATCCGTAACAAAAACCTTTCTCCAAAATGGTTGCCGGTACATTTATGGTTGATGTCAAAGTCATAGAAGTATCTGTTATTGCAGAAAAATTGATGCCAATAGAAAAACTTACTTTATTTACTGATACTGTTTTTTGATTCGAAGTTTGACTACCGGCATACGCATAAATTCTGTATGCATAAGTATTGGTAAAAGGATTTACGGCAGTGTCAATATAAGTTGCGGTATTTGCCGGAACTGTTGTATAATCGTTTTGCCAAACATCATTGGTTGCTTTGTCAATTTTATAACCTTCGGGCATAATTGCCGATGCACTCCATGATAGAACAATATTGTTGTTATTCATTGTATAAGTAAAGTTTGTCGGTGTCCAGCTTTCGGGCGCAACTGTGCTGTTTTTATCATACACATTATTGTATTCGCGTTTGCAAGTGCTGGTTATTAGCAGCAAAACCATTAAAGTGAAATGTATTAATTTGTGGTTTTTCATATTGTATTGAATTTAAAACGTTGTTTCAATTTTTATTAATTTTTAATCAGCAACATAGTTGCGTAATCTTTGTAATATGAATATGAATTAATAATTCAAAAGGTGCGTAGCACCGAAATCTGTTATAAATATAATTTCGCAGCTACGCTGCTTTTATTTGATTTTTGTATTTTTTCTACAAAGATTTCGTTCCTATGGAACTTTCTTATAAATTTAAAAATATCTCGCTATTTATTGAATCTTACGTTGTATTTTTTTCTGTTTCGCTTTGTTTATAAGCGAAGTTATTAAACAAACTGTTGCAACACCGGTTAAAGAATAAGTCAGCATATCACAAATTTGAACTTGTTTATGCAGATTGGTAGCATCGGTTGTTGCAGTTTTATAATTGTTGTAAAATGTATTGGCGCTTATAGCTGTGAAACCGGCACCGGCAATACTAATTGCGCCAAGCGTAAACCATACTTTCTTTTTTATTTTATATTTTTCTACTTCTTTGGCTAAATCGGAACGCATAACAAAATCGTAACTTATTGGACTGAAATTGTCAACATCTATTTTTGTAATATAATCTTCGTAATCTATTAATTTTAGCATAATATTGTGTTTGCCAAGTGTTAAATTCGATATACAAGTTGTTACACCAATATATTTTGCATCGATATAAAGCTCTGCATTAATTGGTTTGCTACTAAACGAAATTTCTCTGACATTCGAAAAATTTTCTTTTATTTCGGTTGTTTTATTTTCATGTACTGCAATTGGTTTTATTATATCGGCATATCCGCTTTTACTTAATTTTAGCGTATAATTTCCAATCAAAACATTATGCAAAGTTATTGGTGTTGTACCACGTTTTTCATTATCGAGTAGTATATCCGCTTCAATTGGTTGGGTAACAATTTTTATTTCGCCGGTAATTGGTTTTGGTGTCAATGTAATATTTATAGTATCTGATATTTGGATTTCGATTTTTTTAGAATCGTTTGTATGTTTATCTTTTTTTGTTTCGAAAGTGTGCAATCCGCTTAAAATTCGGCAAGAATAATTTCCGGTTGCCATTTTTTGATTGTCAATATAAACGTCAGCATCTTTTACTGTAGTAATATTGATTATGCCGAACGTTGGTTTCATCGCAATATTTACCGGTTCGGATTTTATTGCGCTGTTTATCTTAATTTTTATCGTTTTAGGTTCGTACCATTGTCTGCGTACAGTTATGGTATGTTCTCCGTCCGGTAATTTCGGAATCAAACATGGCGTTTTTAAATTTGTCGGTTGTCCATCAACAGTAACATCTGCATCACTTTCCGGTTTTGTGCTTACATAAATATCATCAAAAGCAGGATTAAGAGTAACATCTATTTTTGCGGTTTCGTTGTCTTTTATTTCAATAGATATTGTTACCGGATGATACATCGGAAAGTTCAAATTGATTGTATGTGTACCAGATTTGAGTTTCTTTGATTTAAAAGGCGTAATATCACTTTGAACAATACCGTCCATCGTAATCTGAGCGCCGTTTGGTGTCGAATTTATTTCCGCAAAACCGAAATTTGGTCGCAATTTAATATTTTTGACCAATTTACCTGCTGATGCTTTGAGTTCAAAAGTACCGGCTTCTGGATAATACATATCTTTTGTAATTCTATAATTGTATTTTCCTTCTTTCATTTCGTTGTTAAATGGAGTTAATCCCATGTTTGTTGTGTCAATATAAATATCAGCTTCAGACGGTTCAGTTTGAATTACTACCCATTCTGTTTGTATTGATTCTTTTTCTGTTTTATTTTCCTGTTAACTAAGTTTCATTATATAAACGGTTTCCGGTTCAATTTTTAGCGGATAGGCATAACTGCGCAAAATTCCATATTTGGCGTGTTTTATAGTCAACGATTTTGATTTTGGTGGCACGTAAATCCAGATTTCTCCAATGTCTTCTTTTATTTTTTTTATGCCCAGCATGTCGCCATCAAAATTAAATCCGGTAATAGTCGTTTCAATTTTAATGATAGCGCATTTATCGCCGTTCTGGTCTTCCACCGGATTGGTACGCGCTTCTAAATCGTTGGTCATTATATCAAATGACTTGACGGTTATTTGTTGTGCAAACAGCGCTGTTGTCGCAAACAAAGCGATAAATAAACCGGTAATCTTTAAGAATGTACGTTTCATTTTCATATTTTATCGTTTATTTGTTTACAAATTTAAGCATTAATGTTCGTATTTAGAAGTTTGATGTTCGTAGAACATATAACTATTGTAGAAAATTATGTGTATAGTTACACATCCTTTTCTCCTTGCGCCGATGGCGCAAGGAGAAAAGGATTAATGGTGATGTTATTTTTATTTTGCTACAATAATTTTATGTTCTACGAACATCTAAATAATGAATATTAATATTCAAAACTAATGAAAATCGCCAATATCAAAAATACTGTCTTTGGTATCCAACGGTTGCCAAGTCCGCACATGAATAACTGGTTGCTGCGGATTGTTTAAATCGACCATCAAAAATAACCAACCTTCGTCGCCGTAATTACTCGAAAAATAATTCTGTTTAATCTGAATACCATAAATATTGCCACCCTTGCCGGCTTTTTTAATGGTACTTTCCTCGAAATTGACATTGATAAATTCGTTACTTTTAAAACAGCGCGACAAATTTTTTAAATATTCCTGTTTTGTTAAACGGTTATATTTTAAAATTTTATTGTCTTTGTAAGGATTGTCAGGCGATGGTTTAATTTTGACAACACTACCCACAATTATTAAAGCGTCATCAGAAAAAACCGATTCGAGATAATCCAATCGTTTCAAAGAATAGGCAGTTTTAAAATGCTCAAGAAAGTTTATCAATTGCATCCGGTCGTTTTCGTTCCATTGTGTTTTTGAAGCTATGCTGTTTGTCGCCTTTTGATTTAAAGCAAACGAAACTGCTTCAATTTTCAAATCTTTGTCGAAATAAAAAACCACATCTTCTACAAATTTGCGGTTGTTATTTGCAAACGCAAATTTCATCGGTATCGCACGGCAAATAACTTTTTCGCCATCTTGATAAGCATCAATTGTAAAATCGTCAATTATTTGTGCATTGCCATAATGTACTAATTTGTCGTACATTTCATAAACATCGGTAGTAAACAAATTTTGGACGGTTTGATATTGTTTGCTCTTAATTGCGGCTGCTACTTTGCCAATGACATCTAAATATTTCTGTGGACTTTCAATTTTCTTTAAATTATTTGACGTTGCCAAATTATCAGAAACAGAAAATTGTGGATTTTGTTTGTCGTTTACAGCATTGCTATTTAATGGAATTAAAAAAACAGAATTGCGAAATGGCACAAGCTCACAATTTTGAATGACAGTTTCCAATTCTTTGTCAATGCGCATTTCGTTTTCAAAAATATATTCGGCTTTTATTTTAATGTCTTTCAATCCCAAAGCGCTGGTACCGGTAAAATCGGCAAAACCTTTTCCATCTTTCGCGCTTATAAGTGGCGACCAATCTTTTCCGTCCCAATAGGTGTAGTCAAAATTTGACACCGTTTGATTGTTGTATGTAATATTTAATTGGTGGGTTGTAATATTTTCTTCGGTTTTTGTATTGGCAACAGTAATTTTTAAATTGGCAAAAATCTCATCAATCTGCGCTTTTAAATACAACAGCAACATTTTATTACCATCGGGCAATGTTATTTCGTTGCCATCCGGAATACTTCTTAATAAAATCAACGCCCAGTAATAATTTCGTAAGGCATCGGCTAACCTGCTTTCAGTTTTTGCTTTGTCAGCATCGTTTGTAAACTGCAAACATTTAATTTTCCGTTGTTCAAATACTTTATGTACTTCGGTAGTTTTTACATAACGAAAAACACGCGCATCCGGTTCGTCGCTTATAATAATTCGCTCTGTGTTGTGGAGTGTTGCACCAGAGTAAGTTTTAACAAGAATATTTACTTTTGTCGAATCGGTTTTACCATTTCCTTCGTGCAACCACGTAAACTGACTTTGCACATTCGTCGAAATCAAACTGATTAAACTCTGCAAAGCCAATTGGTCAGCCTGATTTAGCGTTGTTCCGCTACCCAAGCCCCAAATATAATTTTTGTCATTTTTAATTTGTTCTACCGTTTGCGAATGGGTAGCAAAAGAAATAAAAAGAAAAAATGCAGTGATGATACTGATTGTATTTGTATTCATTGGAAATTTACTTTATAGCACTCAAATTTAAAAATAAAATGTGGAATTATTTATTTTATTTTTTATTTTGTTTCATTGTAGTCCGGTAAAAATTTAAGTAACATCGTAGATGTCAAATAGCGATAGAATAAAAGAATTATGACCAATCTGTTTGTCCCGTCGGGGCGATATATAAACGATTAAATTGTGGTTCTATAAGCCATCTACGATGGCAAACACTTATAAACGTTAATAGACACTTTATTATTTTTTACATTGTTGTCCGATAAATTTTTTATTTTAACATGTCAAAATTAAGTTTTTGGTCTCAAATTCTTTTTTTTAGTGCAAAATTTTTGTTATTTGATGTAAAATTTTTGTTTTTTGATGTCAAAACTTTTTTTTAACATGTTTTATTTTTGTTTTTTGGTCTCAAAATTTTGTTTTTATATGTTCCATTTTTGTTTTTACATGTTCCATTTTTGTTTTTACATGTTCCATTTTTGTTTTTACATGTTCCATTTTTGTTTTTACATGTTCCATTTTTGTTTTTACATGTTCCATTTTTGTTTTTTGATGTCAAAACTTTGTCTGGTGGTGTCAAAACTTTGTTTTTTGATGTCAAAACTTTGTTTTGTGGTATCAAAACTTTGTTTTTTGGTGTCAAAACTTTGTTTGGTGGTGTCAAAACTTTGTTTTTTGGTCTTAAATTATTTTTTTAACATCTCAAACGTTATTTTTTGCATATAATAAGTATTAAAAATATAGCTAACATTCTCAAATATATTTTGTAGTTTACATATTTAACTATATATATTAATTAAAGTTTATAAAACACGTTACTAAAAATGTTTTTTATACAATTATTCGTAAATGCCGTTTAGTTTAGCAAATAAAGGAAAAGAAACGCAAAACAGCTTTAAAGATTCTTTAATGCCATGTTGCGCTGCGCAAAACAGCCTTAAAGATTATTTAATGCTGATTTACGTTGCTCAGAATGAGCTTCCAGCTTCCTAAATGGCAGTTTATCCTGCGCAAAATGACATTTCGGAATCCTAAACAGCTTGTTTACCTAAAAATAAAGACATTCCGGTTTCCGAAATCAGGTTTGTTCATTTCGCAAAAAAATAATTATGGAAACCTAAACGTCAGTTTCACTTTCAATATAGACTTAAAAAATTAATAGTAAAAAAAAAAGTTTTGAGGCATTGCCCCAAAACTTTTTCATTTTTTTAAAACCACAATTCAAATCACCTCATTTCCAAATTGAAAATTAGTTGATATCAATTTGTCTAAACAATTTTTCTTTCGATTCGTCTTTTTTGGGAATCGTAACCAACAAAATACCTTCTTTGTAAGTCGCCGAAATCTTTTCTGGTTCGACGGTTTGCGGCAAAGTGAAAGAACGTTTAAAAGTTGAATACGTAAACTCGCGTCTTAAAACTTTTTCGTCGTTTACTTCTTTCTTTTCATCTTTTTCAGACGATATAGTCAACAAACTGCGGTTCAATTCGATTTTAAAATCATTCTTTTCCATACCGGGAGCGGCAACTTCAATAACAAACTCGTTATTATTTTCGACAATATTAACCGCCGGAACGCTTCCGCTATAATTATGGTCGCAATGATTAAATTCCTTTCCAAACAGTTCGTCCACCATAAAAGGTAATCTGTAGTAATTTCTAACATTTGGTAACATGGTAAAATCCTCCTTTAAAATTAATTATTATAAATTCAATTCAGTATTTTCAATTTCTGTACCAATCCGAAAAAGCGCTTTAAATGTTACTTTTTACTGACGTTTTGTCTGAATAATTCGTTTTATAAACGCCAAATTGACGCATCAAAATTCCTTGAAAATATAATACACAATTTATGAATGTTTTACAAAATTTAGATTTGAAAAATCAAAATCATACAATATATTTACGGTTTGATTTTAAACCATAAAACTTCAAAAAAAATGGCATACCAAAATATAATAAATCGTTTGTGGGACGACTTTATCACGCAAAATCAACAAGCGAAAAAGATTTACGATTTATTTACAAACGAAGGCGAAACTGTCGTAAACGATCACATCGCATTTCGCACCATCGACGACCCGCGCGTCAATATCGAAACAATTGCCCGACCGTTTTTAAAAGCCGGTTATGTCGAAAAAGGAAGATATGTCTTTATTGACAAACATTTGTATGCAAAACATTTTGAACACGCAACTGACAAAGCAGCGCCACGTATTTTTATCAGCGAATTATTAATGCACCAGTTTCCAGAATATCTGAAAGAACATTTCCATACAATATTGAATAAAATTCCGTTCGACATTTTAGATTCCGACGAATTCATTTTTTCGGGCAACACCTGGGGACAACCGTCGTACCATATTTACGAGCAACTGCGCGACGTTTCGGAATATGCAGCGTGGTTGTATGTCTTTGGTTTTAGAATAAACCATTTTACCGTCAGCGTAAATAATTTAAAGAAATTTGACACGCTTGCAAAAGTCAATCAATTTATAAAAGACAACGGATTTAAATTAAACGAATCGGGCGGTGAAATTAAAGGCAACGAAGAACAGCAACTCGAACAATCGAGCACCATGGCTGATCCGGTGATGATAGAATTTATCGAAGGGCTATATTCTGTGCCAAGTTGCTATTACGAGTTTGCATTGCGTTACCCGAACGAGAATGGCGAATTATTCTCTGGCTTTGTTGTTGACTCTGCCGATAAAATTTTCGAAAGCACCGATAACCACGATGTAAATTAATCTAAAATACCAACAGCCCGCACCGGTGAACCGTCGCC
>Ga0265327_10002130_pt1 | contig 21897 bp, 20 predicted proteins | sample 41621metaG_FD_202089 | JGI IMG/M metagenome (GOLD analysis project Ga0265327, IMG submission 202089) | Rhizosphere microbial communities from Carex aquatilis grown in University of Washington, Seatle, WA, United States - 4-16-21 metaG | ecosystem: Host-associated > Plants > Roots > Rhizosphere...
TGATGCCGCCTAAAGCATTAGCCGTCAACAATAACAGCAATGGGCGCAATCTTTTACCGCCGTTACCGATAATATAGCAACCGATGTTATTAATAAGCTCAACCTTGGAACTAAGTGTTGCCAAGATAAGCTTGTCAACTGCAATCATCTCATCACAAGTTAAGTTTTTAATAGCGTTAAAATTAATCGTTGTTGCAGGGCAAACGTTCACACACATTCCTCAAAATAGCCAAAACTGGCGCAAGTTCTGTAAATACTGTATTTCTGTATAGCATAGATGCCGGAATTATTACAAGGTATGCTTGCTTATCATCACTCCTGGGCAATCCCGCTTGGTTTAAAACATGGTATACCCTCGCATGATGACACCTTCGGTGAAGTTTATTCATTTAAAGTTTACATTCGGAACGTGCTTACCGGGCAAAGAATACGACAAAAACAAATGGAAGTAGTAAAAATTATGTCAGTCGTTTACCTTGAACAACTAACCCCGCTTTGGCAAGACCTGTCCAAATTCGTCCATGTTTTGCACACCGAAGCCGACCACCAACAAGCGGTTGAATTGTTGGATAGTTTGATTAATGTGGTCGGAGAGGATGAACAACATCCGTTGGCTTCTTTAATGGAATTGCTGGGGGTTTTGATAGAGCAGTACGAGGATGACCATGTTCCTGAAATTACCAGCCTTTAATCCCTGGCTTTTTAATAATCGATAACCCAACGAAATCCCCTGCAAATCGCTATCAACCTACCCAAAGACATAGCGCTGAGTGGTTCAGGACAATAGGCAGTAAGCGCAAGTTTCGGCAGCAACATAACGGAACGGCCCCGAGTACTCAGTCAACTTAGTTTTGACCGCTGCAACAAAGACCTACGAGGTTTTTAAAACCTCATAGGCCTTGCACTGAACTAAAAACCTTACTCGACAAAGCAAAAAACGATGGAGTACCCGAGCAAGCCGTCGTCACGATGATTATTTATTAGCCCGATGCTCGATAATATCGTCCACCACGGCCGGATCGGCCAGCGTGGAGGTATCGCCCAGGCTGCCAATCTCATTGGACGCCACTTTACGCAAGATACGCCGCATGATTTTACCGGAACGGGTTTTAGGTAAGCCCGGCGCCCATTGAATAATATCCGGGTGGGCAATCGGGCCGATTTCTTTTCTGACCAGTTCGATCAATTCCTTCCGCAGTTCTTCCGTTGGTTCGATGCCGACGTTCAGGGTCACATAAGCGTAAATGCCTTGCCCCTTAATATCATGCGGATAGCCGACTACCGCCGCTTCGGCGACATGCTCATGCAATACCAGCGCGCTTTCGATTTCCGCCGTGCCCATGCGGTGGCCGGAGACGTTGATCACATCGTCAACCCGCCCGGTAATCCAGAAATAGCCGTCTTCATCGCGGCGCGCGCCGTCGCCGGTAAAATAATAACCGGGGTAGTTTTTAAAATAAGTGTCGATAAAACGTTGATGATCGCCGTAAACGGTACGCGCTTGTCCCGGCCAGGAATGGCCGATCACTAGAATGCCTTCGGCGACGCCTTCCCGGATTTGGCCGCTGTTATCCATGATTTCAGGCTTAATGCCGAAAAAAGGCAGGGTCGCGGAACCCGGCTTTAAAGCGATGGCGCCCGGCAACGGGGTGATTAAAATGCCGCCGGTTTCGGTTTGCCACCAGGTGTCGACGATTGGACAACGACCGTCACCGACGACATGGTAATACCACTGCCAGGCTTCCGGGTTAATCGGCTCGCCGACGCTGCCGAGGATTCTTAAACTACGGCGGGAACTGCGTTGCACAAACTCATCGCCTTGCGCCATCAACGCGCGGATCGCGGTCGGCGCGGTATAAAAAATATTAACCTGATGTTTGTCGATCACCTGCCAAAAGCGGTCGGCTGCCGGATAAGTCGGTACGCCTTCAAACATCAAGGTGGTTGCGCCGTTGCATAAGGGACCGTAGATCATGTAGGAATGGCCGGTTATCCAGCCTATATCGGCGGTACACCAGTAAATGTCGCCATCGTGGTAATCGAAAATATATTTGTGGGTCATCGCCGCGTACAGCAAATAACCGCCGGTGGTATGCAACACGCCTTTGGGCTTGCCGGTCGAGCCTGAGGTATACAGGATAAATAACGGGTCTTCGGCATCCATCGCCTCGGCCGGACAATCGGCCGAGGCGGTCGCCATCGCTTCGTGATACCAGACGTCGCGTTGCTCGTGCCAGTCGACAGCATGGCCGGTGTTTTTGATGACGATGACTTTGTCAAGACCGGGGCAGGACGCGGCGGCGATATCGGCGTTAATTTTAATGGGCACGGTTTTGCCGCCGCGATAGCCCTCGTCGGCGCAGACCAAAAACCGGCAGTCTGCATCCAGAATCCGGTCTTTTAACGCTTCCGCGGAAAAACCGCCGAACACGATCGAATGCACCGCGCCGATGCGGGTGCAGGCCAGCATCACCGCCGCGGCCTCGCTGATCATCGGCAGGTAGATGCAAACGCGGTCGCCTTTTTTGGCACCTTGCGCTTTTAATACGTTGGCGAATTTACAGACTTGTTCGTGCAATTGCCGGTAAGTGATTTTTTTATCCTGCGCCGGATTGTCGCCTTCCCAGATAATCGCGACTTGATCGGCGCGGGCGGCGAGGTGGCGATCCACGCAATTGACGCTGACGTTCAGTTTGCCGCCTTCAAACCAGCGGATATGGCCGGTTTTGAAATCGCAGTCGGTGATGTTGTCCCAAGGTTTGCTCCAGACCAAGAAACGTTCGGCCTGCTCGGCCCAAAAAGCTTCCGGTTCGGCTAGAGAGCGTTGATATAGGGCTTGGTAGGTTTCGGTACTAATGTGCGCCGCGGACGCTATTTCCGGTTTGAGATCATAAAGTTTAAGGTCTGACATGAAGATAATCCTTGATGTGTAAAGTAAAAAGCGATGTTTTCCGAGTATAGCGTTTTTCGGTTACGGCTATCGACTAAAGCTGATCCGAGTACAACAGTTATTACGTAAGCGTTCAATCCCATTTTTTCAAAGAGGGCAGTAAACGCCCACCGGGCATTCCGCCTGATAACGATCATTTAAAGATGGAAAATATACGTAACAACTTAGAGATGTGCACGAAATAACTTCGATAATGAACGCTCCTTCTCCAGCCGGAGACGGCCCCCTATCTTTGTAGCTTATGCTGGAGGTAGTGCGCCTACAGCAGGCACTTTAAGCGACGCAAGAGTCGTGACCGAGTTATTTCACGCACATCCCTAACTCGTTGATAAAAACCAAACCGCATTGATTTATCAGGATTAACTGACGTTAATTTAACAACGCAAATAAAGATAGCGTTTGAATAATTACCTTTTTAGCACCGACTTATCGTATTATTTGGCTAACAGGAAAATAACAACTGCGAGCGGCCCTATAAGCTTAAGCCGCTTGCACACCTGTAGTGGAGGACAGCTGTTTCGACGTATTTAGCCCCCCGCATGTACGCTGCCGTCCTTGAGCCTTGATGAGCCGATGCTCGATAGACGTTATTTTTTGACAACCGGATAAAACAACGAATGAGGAGTCTGTATATTCATTACGGATAATGTATGAAAAAAATAAACATAGTGCTGTTCCAACCGGATCTCCCCCGCTTTAAAATCTTTGACTCTTACCGCGAAGTAATCGACAGTCTGCTCTGGGGGTTAAATAGTCTCGGCTATCAATCGCGTATCTTCATCAACGAAATCGACCATAGCGCCGTCAATATCGTATTCGGCTGGCTCCCCCTTTTTCATATGGGCACGCAAGATCAGCTCCCAGCTAATTCTATTTTGTACAATCTGGAGCAGTATGCACAGACTTCAATGATGCGCAAACCGATGCTGGAAGCCGCCGCCGCCCATTTTCAGATATGGGACTACAGTTTAGCCAATATACCTATCTGGCAAGAATTAAATCCGAAATATCCGGTCTATCATGCACAAATCGCCTTCGCGCCGAACCTGATGCGCATCCCGCATGACCGGCCGGAAGATATCGATGTGCTGTACATCGGCAGCCTGGGTCTCAAACGCGCGGAAAAATTGATTACTTGCATCTCGCACGGTACCTCGTTGGTGTCCCTGTCGAGCATCTGGGGCCAACAACGCGATGAGTTTATCGGGCGTACAAAACTGTTACTCAATATCTCCAATGAAAATCCGCTGCTTACCATTTTCGAGGTAGTACGAGTGTCGTATTACTTGGCTAACCGGAAAGCCGTAGTCTGCGAGCTTCGTCCCGGCACCTATATCGAGCCGGACTTGCAACAGGTGCTGCGTTTCGCTGCTCCGGCGGAACTGGGCAATGCCTGTGTTGAGCTGCTGGAAGACCCGCATTTAAGAACGCAGTATGCGAACGACTGTTTCGATGTCTTCAGTCGGCGCGACGTGCGCGATGTCATTCGCGGCTTTTTTGATTGAATCGGCATAAGACCGAAAGCCCACGTATTTTTTATTTTCTTGAGCGAGGTACAACATGAGCTTATGGTCGCTATTTAATGCCAACGATGGAAAAACCGTGTTCAAATGGACGCATTATTTGCCTATTTATGAGCACCATTTCAGCAGATACGTCAACAGGCCCATTACACTGCTCGAAATCGGCTGTCTTCATGGCGGCTCATTGCAAATGTGGAAGAGATTTCTGGGGCCGCATGCCACGATCGTTTCCATTGATATTGATGCCAATGCAAAAAATCATGAAGAAGATCAAGTATATATTCGTATTGGCGATCAATCCGACGAAAATTTTCTATTGAGTCTGGTTGAAGAATTCGGCAAATTCGACATCATTATTGACGATGGCAGTCACGTCTGTGAGCATCAAATAAAATCATTCAGCGTGCTCTATCCTCATGTTACCGATCTGGGTCTGTACGTGCTGGAGGATCTGCATACAAATTATTGGCCGGACTACGGCGGAGGCTATAAAAAACCATCGACCTTTATCGAACTGGCAAAAAACCTGATCGACGAACTGAACGCTTACCACACGCGCGGCGCCAATGAAGTCAGCGAGTTTACAAACTCCACCTACGGCATGCACTTTTACGATAGTATGATCGTATTCGAAAAAGGCAGACTGCCAAGGCGGCATGACCTGATCATAGGAACAAATGCGGACGGAGTAAGATGTTGGCAGGAAAAGCAATCGGTCCCCTACAAAAAAACACGGTAGATATGTGGAGATAAGCTCAAAGACAGAAAACAATCGTCTTCCAGTAAGCTTGCCGAGTGTTTTATTCATGTTTTTAATAGCAAAGCCTGTTCGGAAAATTCTATCGTCAATTAAAAAAGCCCCGTAACGCCCCGGCATTAAAGCCGACAACTGCTGAGCCGGGGTCCTTACCTTGTTTTGATCCTCTTTGCTCCCACATTAACCGAAACACAGCACTATCAGGTAGTCACCGCCCGGCAACAAGCCGCCCACCTATAAAAATGAAAAGGAAATAGAGCCAATGAAAATCGCCGTCATTCCCGCCCGAGGGGGCAGCAAACGCATTCCGCGCAAAAATATCAAAGCCTTCTGCGGAAAGCCCATGATTGCTTGGTCGATCGAAGCCGCCAAACAGTCCGGTTTATTTGATCGCATCATTGTCTCTACCGATGACGCGGAGATCGTCGAAATCGCCCGGCAATGGGGCGCGGAAGCGCCCTTTATGCGCCCCGACGAGCTGTCTAACGACTACGCCGGAACCACCGAAGTCATCGCCCATGCCACAAAGTGGGCTTTGGACAGCGGTTTCGATGTAGATGCGGTGTGCTGTATTTATGCAACCGCGCCCTTCATTCAAGTAACCGACCTTAAGCGGGGCTGGGCAGCGCTTAACTCCGGCGATTGGGCTTACGCATTCACCGTAACCGATTTTGCCGCACCGATCTTCCGCTCATTTAAACAGACCCCTGACGGAGGCATAGAAATGTTCTTTCCGGAGCATTTTTCCACCCGCTCACAAGATCTACCCACTGCGTTGCACGATGCCGGACAATTTTACTGGGGCCGCCCTTCCGCCTGGATAGAGGGTAAGCGGGTCTTTGACAAAAGCTCTAGCCCCGTGATTATTCCGAGGTGGCGGGTGCAGGATATTGATACGGAAGAAGACTGGTTGCGTGCTGAATTGATGTTCCGTGCTTTTGAGGCGATGACAGAGCTTAACCGATGAGAATATTCATCCGTGCCGATGCGACTTTGGAAACAGGCACCGGCCATGTCATGCGTTGCGCGGCTCTGGGCGCGCGCATGATGGCGCACGGCGCGCGAGTTCACTTCGTTTGCGTCGATTTGCCGGAGCCACTCGCGGACGGGTTGCGTAACCGTGGTTTTGAACTGACTATTTTGCCATCGAGCGAAGTCGCCGATGGCTACGCCGATCTTGTTAAGACAACGGAAGTGGTCCGCCAAGCGGGCCCCGCCGATTTACTGATTGTTGATCATTACCGACTGGACCGGGCCTGGGAGTCCGGAATGCGGCCCTATACCAAGCGTATTCTGGTGATCGACGATCTAGCCGACCGCGATCACGATTGCGATCTGTTGCTGGATCAGAACCTCCGCGAAGACGCGCAGAACCGCTACAATCAACGCGTCCCAGCCGGAACCCTCCAGTTCATCGGCCCACGCTATGCTTTATTGCGCACCGAATTCGATCAACAGGGGCTGGATCGAGTCCGCGACGGCAACATAAAACAGCTGCTGGTGTTTTTCGGCGGCTCCGATCCCGGCAACCAAACGATCAAAGTGATCGCGGCTTTGCGGGCTTTAGGTTCAAGCGCACCGGAAAGCATCTTTGTCCTGGGCGCCATCAACGCCTGTCGCGATATGATTCACCGGAGTGCGGCCGACCTGCCTAAGCTGCGTATACTCGACACCACCGAGCGCATGTCAATGCTGATTGCGCAGGCCGACTTAGCGATTGGCACCTGCGGCATTGCCGCATGGGAGCGCTGTGCGCTCGGCCTACCCAGTCTGGTCGTGGTAACCGCGGAAAACCAGCGCGAGGATGCGGAAATTCTTCACCGTCTGGGGGCCGCGGAGTATCTAGGCGATGCCGACGAAGTCAACGCTGAAATCTGGGAAAGCGCACTTCGACGCGCAATAAATGACCCCAAGCGTATGCGCGCTATGGCCTTAGCCGCGAAAAACGTTATGCAAGGCAGGCATAGCGCTCTTGCCGAGTTAGAAAGGGCATTGCTCAATGACATGCGCTGACGATCAAAAACTCTATCGCAGGCTTGAACATGATTTCAATGTCGCCTGTGCGCTTCCCGCAGCACGGGCGGCACTTGGCCTGATGGCCGTGTTGCGCTGCTGGTTGCATGCAGGCAATGCCAATCAAGTCGCCTTATCGGCCAATGTTTGCCATGATGTCGTCGCAGCCGTGCAGGCTGCGGGCTGCACACCGGTTTTCTGCGATATTGATCCGGTCGACGGCAATGTCCCTGAGCAAGAATGGGCGCGCGCCCGTGCAGCCGGCGCTTCGGTAGCGCTAGTGGTTCATTTATATGGCAATCCGGTGGATATATCGTTAGTGCGCCGTCATTTTTCTACATCTAATTGCCTGATTATCGACGATGCCGCTCAAGCATTCGGTTCCAGCAATGGCGCCGGCCTCGTTGGCGGACAAGGCGATGTCGGCTTGTTGTCGTTTGGTGCGACCAAGCATATTGAAGCCGGCGGTGCGGCTCTCCTTTTCAAAGACCCGGCGTTTGCCGACGCCGTTGCCCATGCGCTCGCCTCCATTGAGGTTGTGCCGGAAGCGCAAAGGTCAGCGATCTGCGGCCGTTTTCGCCAGCACTTCGAAATGGCTCGGACAAGGTTACGCAATGAAAAGGAAGCGGCGGCGAGCGCTTTTCAGGGTTTACTGGACGGTTATTCTCCGGCGCTACATGTGCCATTTCCCGTAGGCGCCGCCTACGCCGCTTATTTGGCACTTGAAACTTACCCTCAGGCACGAGAGTTACGCCTACAAAAGTCCGAGGCATGGGCTGCCGGACTGAAACAGAGCGGTTTAATCCCCGTTGGCATGGGAGCCGGTGCAGTGCCTTGGCGTTACACTTGCCGCCTGCCCGGTATCGATTGGCAACAGCAGCATCAATTGGGCGAAGCAATGCGTGCGCACGGACTCAATGTCAGTCACTGGTATTTACCTGCACACTGGATGTGCGGTTATGATGGCCAAAGCTTAGCCGGAACCGAACGTCTGGCTCAAGAAGTGTTCCAATTTTGGGTTGACGATAACACGCCGCTTAAGACGATTAAATGCGGTGCTATCGACGTGTCCCAATTAGTTAATGCCTTTAAACAACATCAAAAAAACGGGCATGACACTTAAAAAATATTCGTTAATCAGCATAATAAAGCTATCGTTAGCCACAAAAACAGCTTAACCCAAGCATGGCAATACCCCTTATGAGCACAAAAAAAACCGGCGTCATTTCGCAACCCACCTTTCTGCCCTGGTTAGGCTGGTTTGATCTTGCCGATCAGAGCGACATTATGATCATTTTGGATGACGTGGCCTTTTCTAAACAGTCCTGGCAACAACGCAACCGCATCCGCACACCAAACGGCCTCGAATTTCTTAGCGTCCCGGTAAAAACCTCAGGGCGACTAGGCCAGCGGATTGTAGACTGCGAATTAGCCGATCAACCTTTTATCGAAAAGATGCTCAAAACCCTCCAAGCCAATTACGCGAAAGCGCCCTTTTTTCCCGATGCCGTTGACGAGCTGGCAACGACGATGAGAACAGCCGCCAACACGGGTCGTCTGGTCGAGCTTAACTGCGCACTCATCTCATGGATAGCGGGCCGACTTGAACTGACCACCCCGATGGTCCGAGCCAGCACGCTGAACGCGGGCGGTGAACGCGGCGAACATGTTGCCGCCATTTGTGCAACGGTCGGAGCAGACCGTTACCTTTCGCCGGCAGGCGCGGAAGATTATCTTATTGAAGATAAAAGCGCATTTGACCGGCGCGGTATTTCGGTCTGGCTGCATGTGTACGAGCACCCGCAATATGTTCAGCGCTTCGCCCCCTTCATGCCCTATGCCAGCGCTTTGGACTTGATCTTTAACGTCGGCCCGGCAGCGGCGGAAGTCATGCGATCCGGTCGACGCCCGGCAAGAGCGCTTGGATAAGATTTGCCGGCGCCCCTCAAATGACCACATTAAGAGAAAATAACCATGACTGAAACTGTAATCGACATAGCCGGACGAAAAATAGGCAAGCACTTTCCCCCCTTCATTATTGCCGAAATGTCCGGCAACCATAACCAGTCGCTTGAACGAGCCTTGGCAATCGTCGAGGCCGCCGCCAAAGCGGGAGCTCACGCGCTAAAGCTCCAAACCTATACGGCCGACACCATGACGATTGATCTGGACGAGCGCGAGTTTCATATCGGCGATCCGGACAGTTTGTGGCAGGGAACTTCGCTTTACAAGCTCTACGGCGAGGCATACACCCCGTGGGAATGGCATCGGCCTATTTTCGATTATGCCCGCCAATTAGGCATCATTCCCCTCAGCACACCGTTTGACGATAGCGCGGTAGACTTTCTCGAAACGCTGGACGCCCCCTGCTACAAGATTGCGTCTTTCGAAAACACCGACTTAGCGCTGATTCGTCGCGTCGCCGCGACCGGTAAACCGCTGATTATCTCCACCGGCATGGCCACGGTCGCGGAACTCGATGAAACCGTACGGGCCGCCCGCGCAGCGGGCTGCAAAGACTTGATCCTGTTAAAATGCACCAGCACCTATCCGGCTACGGCACAAAATACTAATATCATGACCCTTCCGCACTTGCGTGATTTATTCGCTTGCGAAGTGGGCTTGTCCGACCACACCATGGGCCTCGGAGTCTCGGTAGCCGGCGTCGCACTCGGCGCCACTGTCATTGAAAAGCACTTTACGCTCAACCGTGCCGATGGCGGTGTGGACAGTGCGTTTTCAATGGAACCCGCGGAAATGGCTCAACTGGTGATAGAAACCGAACGAGCTTGGCAAGCGCTTGGGCAAGTCAGCTACGGCCCCACGGAAGCCGAGAAAAAATCCCTCCAATACCGTCGTTCGCTGTATGTGGTAAAAGATATTAAGGCCGGTGAAACGCTGACACTTGAAAATATACGCGCCATTCGACCGGGCTTGGGACTGCCGACAAAATATCTGGAACAGGTCATCGGCAAAACGATAAAACAGGAGGTTAAACGCGGCACCGCATTAACATGGGAGCTACTTAGCTAATGTTAACCACAAACCCTCTCGAGGTGTTAATGATCGGCTGCGGCAACATTGCAGGAAAATTCGATGAAGGCCAATCTCCCGATGATTTGCCCTTTACCCATGCCGGGGCATATAAACAAGACGGACGATTCACTATCACCGCGTGCGCGGACCCCGATGACAAGCGCCGCGCCGAATTCATGGCAGCATGGGCCGTATCGACCGGATTTCGCAGCATCGATGAAGCCTTAGCTTCAGGCCTTCGCTTTGATATTATCAGCATTTGTTCGCCGACCTCCTGTCATGCCGCCGACCTTACCCAGGCATTGCGGTTAAAGCCTAAACTGATATTTTGCGAAAAACCTGTTACACGCTCGCTTGCCGAAACTGAAAAAATGGTCGCGGCATGCCGCAACGCCGCCATTCCATTGGCAGTCAACTACACTCGCCGATGGGATCCCGATATTTTACGGCTCAAAAAAGATATGCTGGCCGAAAAATGGGGACAATTAAGATCGGTCAGCGGAGTTTACAATAAAGGCATTCTGAATAACGGCTCGCACATGCTGGATCTTTTACATTTTCTTGTCGGCTCCCTCGACCTTATAAACGTTGGGCATCCGGTCTACGACTTCTTTTCCGACGATCCGACCATTCCCGTTTGGTTGAAAACAACTCAACATGATGTTCCCATTCAACTTGTTGGCGCTCACGCCCAAGATTACGCCATATTTGAACTCCAGCTGATTTTTTCGCTGGGCGTGTTGACCATGGAAGACGGCGGGCTGTTTTGGCGGGAACGTCGTGCGGTGGAAAGCGCCAAATTCAAAGGCTATCGAATGTTAGAGACGGATGTTCGTAGAGCAGGGGAAAATCCCCGCGCCATGCTGAAGGCCGTCGACAATATATACCGCGCGATCAATCAGGGTGAAGCTTTAGCGAGTACCGGAGAATCGGCGCTTGACGCGCAAAGACTTTGTGAACAAATTAAGCAACAAGCCGTTGCGTTATAAATAACATGGCATTTCATAACAGGACATAAGGTATGGCTCACTCCACAACTAGCGAAAAACTTGCCCTTTTGGGCGGTTCCAAAACGATACAATCTCCGTTCAAGCGTTACAATCCGATCGGTATAGAAGAAGTTGAAGCGGCTAAAGGGGTTGTCGAAAGCGGTGTCTTATCCCAATTTCTAGGCACTTGGCATGAAGATTTTTACGGCGGGCCGAAAGTTCGGGAATTTGAGCGTGACTGTGCAAGCTATTTCGGTGTTAAGCATGCGGTTACCGTTAATTCGGCGACGTCAGGATTAATTGCGGCGGTAGGGGCACTGGGCGTAGAGCCCGGCGACGAAGTCATCGTCAGTCCATGGACGATGTGCGCCAGCGCAACGGCCATTCTTCACTGGAATGCCATACCTGTATTTGCCGATATTGAGTCCGAAACCTTCAACCTGGACCCCAAGTCGGTCGAAGCCAATATTACGCCCTACACCAAAGCCATCATGGCTGTAGATATTTTCGGGCACTCTGCCGATATGGATGCCCTGATGGCAATTGCCGACAAGCATAAGCTGAAGGTAATTTCCGATGCGGCACAAGCGCCGGGCGCCTTTTATAAAGGAAAATATGCCGGAACGTTAGCCGATGTCGGCAGCTATAGCCTGAATTACCACAAACATATTCACACCGGAGAGGGCGGCATTTTAGTCACCGATGATGACGCTATTTGCGAACGATTGCAGCTCATTCGTAATCACGCCGAAGCCGTCGTTGGCGGCAAAGGTGTTAATAATCTTGCCAACATGCTGGGCTATAACTTCCGATTGGGCGAAATCGAGTGTGCCATCGGCATTGAACAACTTAAAAAATTAAATGGATTAGTGGCTTCCCGCCAGCATTCAGCCGAGCGACTCAGTGCCGGACTTGAAGGCTTGGAGGGTTTACGCCTCCCGACTATCAAGCCAAACTGCACCCATGCCTATTACGTTTATCCCATGGTGGTCGATTCGGATAACTTAGGCGTCAGCCGTGACCGTATTTGCCAAGCTTTAATCGCGGAAGGGATTGAAGGTCTTGCGCCTAGATACGTCAACCTGCATCTGCTGCCTATGTATCAACAAAAAATAGCTTACGGTTCGCAAGGCTTTCCTTGGAATTCCGGCATTTGCCACCGGGATGTGGACTATCGGCACGGTATTTGCCCGGTTGCCGAAGAGTTGCAGGAAAAAAGTTATTTAGGCTTTGCGATGTGCCTCAATGACCTTAGTTATGACGATATAGATTTGATCGTGGCGGCATTTAGAAAAGTATGGAAAAACCTTGATCTTTTGTCCGCAAACGATTCGGCAGGATCATAAACGGAATACGGACCGCGTTGAGTTAGACCGATTTTAGCGAAGCAAAATCAGGCAAGTCATGGTTTGACTGGCGCTCAGTGTTATGCCTTACATTGTTGTTGATAACGGAACCGGCTTTTGATTAAACATACAGCCTGTTTTTATAATATGAAGTCGCGCCTTAAGATATAGAGCACTGAATTGATTAAGCGACACGACAGCTGCCAATTCGATCCGAGGCAAATTGGAGTGCAGGCTTCGCCTGCAAGCAGGCGAAGCCTGCACTCCAAATGCCCGAGTTAATGTCGCTTGATCAACGATGGCATCTATATTTCCTTGTAAACCGTTTCTTGGTCAATTGAATTACGCTATGATTACTGAACACTTAAAATCACCCACACCGTTTCCCCTACTGCCCGGAAACAAAGGCGCCCTGCCCCAGACAAAACGGAAATAATATGGATTTTTTCGAAACATACGGTGTTTTAGCCGGCAAATTGAACTCCCCTCTTTTAATATCCGGCAGAAGCTTATTCAATAGCAACATAGAAGACATTGTTGCCGATGTGGTCAAAAAACTGGAAATCACGCCAGACTGTACGCTGCTTGAAGTCGGTTGCGGCGTCGGTCTTTTACTGACGCCTCTAGCCCGCTTAGTTGCTCATGCTGTCGGAGTCGACCATGATCAATGCATAGAAAAATACAAAGAATTCGGCGTCCCGGAGAATGTCAGGTTAATGACCGGACGATGGCCCTTTGTGCCCATCACCGAAACATTCGACTGTGTTATTGTTTACACGGTAATGGGCTGCCTACAGGATCGGGATGAAGCCACCCGGTTTATCGAAAAATGCCTTTCCTGTTTAAAACCGAACGGAAGGCTGTTAATTGCCGACATTCCCAACCTCGATATGGCTCGAAGGTTTAATAACTCCGAATTAGCGGAAAAAGTGACACAGGAATACAGGGCGTTGAAAGCGTCGCATGAAAATAATGAAAGCCAAACTCAATCGTCTGAGTTTTCCAAAGCTGTGAAATCGGGAGCCTATCTTGACGACCATTTTGCATTAGATGTACTAAAAGACATGAGGTCACGGGGCTACGACGCTTTTATCCTGCCACAACCGAAAGAATTGCCGTTTTCGTTTTCACGAGAAGATATTTTAATCTGGAAAAGACAATAATCTCCCATGATGCCCTTTATCAGCTCAGCCGATAATGCCGGAACGGCCCGGACCCTCAGCCATTATCCACGGCCTGCGGCCAACCGGGACAAACCGGAACCGCGCGATACGGCCTCCTGTGAAAAAATACTTGCGGAATGGTTCGGCCGCCCGGTTATTCTTCTTTCTTCCGGCAAAGCCGGCATTAATACCGTCCTTCAAGCATTGGGCATGCACAGGTATCGAAATCGACTGAGTGTGCCTCCCTTCATTTCCACCTGTGTTTTAAATTCCATCACGCCGTTTGCATTTCCCGTGGACATTGACCAAAACAGTGACGGTATATTGTGGTATCACCAGTACGGTTTTCCTCAGCGAACCGCCCCCTTATATCCGAACGTGATTGAAGATTGCGCCCACTCTTTTTTCTCGACCGCCAATACCGGCGACAGGCATTGGGCCAGTGACGTGGCAATATTTAGCTTGGCGAAATTTTTTAATCTGGAAGGAATGGCCGGCGGCATCATTGTAAGTAATCCCCAATTGGAGGAAAAACTACGCGGTCTTGTCACAAAAGCACCGGATGACATGCCTGAAACTAGACTATGGATGCGCAAAATCATCTCGAATGCTTTCGATGTCGAGGGCGCCCCGCTGGAAAAATTATTTATTGATAGCGCCTATGCGTTATTATTGCAATTTATTAAACCCGACCCTTACGATTTAGCGGGCTTTCCTAGTTCAACCGATGAAATCAGGGCCATTGGACGTAAACGTCGAGAGCGCATGGAGTTTATAGTCGATTTTTTCGGGAAAAAAGCTTTCCCCGAAACATTGTTATCAAACTATGAACAACTTATGCCATTTGCTATGCCATGTTTTTCAATATCGGACCCAAAGCAGCGCGAAAAAGCGGACGATTTACTGAAAGAAATTGGGCTGCATGCCGGAATTTATCATGTTGACGTCGAAAGGGACTGCCGCAATCCAAAATATCACCCCTGTCTTTTATTGCCGTGCCACCAAGATGTCCCGCTAAATAAACTTGAAGAGGCTTGCAAGATCATCATTTCATGTGGAAATAACCGATGAGTATCATGTCAAAATGAGTGACTGGAAAATAAATTTCAACGAGGACAAACAAGTCTGGGATGCTTTTGTATCCACATCGCCACAAAGAAGTATATTTAACTACAGCAAATTTCTTGATTCTCTTCTGGTTAAGTATGACTTAGTAGCCTGTTACGATAAGACCGGCATCGTCGCCGGCGCGGTCATAATCAGTACCGACTCTGGAAATCCCATCGCTACGCCCTTTCCTTTTACCCAATATCAAGGGATTTTATTGGCGGACAACACCAATCGAGCGGGACATTCTCAACTCGCCCACGAATTCAAAATTGTCGAATATTTTATTGCGCAATTAGCTGAACGTTACCAGGAATATTGCCTTTGCCAATCATGGCGATTACGTGATTTACGCCCATTTCAATGGCACAACTATCACGAACCGCAAAAGGGACACTTTAAAATCGATCTGCGCTACACCGGCGTCTTAGAGATAAACAAATTTCAAAACTTTGACCATTACATGTCTTCAGTCAGAACGGTCAGAAGACAAGAATTCAAAAAATCATCCCAGTGGCTAAAACTGAAAATGAGTAACGATGAAGGGCTGCTAGACGATCTCCACGCCAAAACCTTCAAACGGCAAAACATAGAAAGAACCCAGCAGGAGTCAGCCCTCGTTAAATCTATTGTTAGCCATGCAATCGCGGGCAATTACGGAAAAATGGGCTGCGCCCTGCTTGATGACGTACCGGTTTCAGCGGTTTTATTTCTCTATGACGATAGAACGGCTTATTATTTATTCGGCGCTAATGACCCATTTCATAGAAAAACCTTCGCCGGAACATTTGTACTGATGCACATGATAAAAGAGGCGTTCGAACAAAAAATGCACGAAGTTGATTTTGTCGGGGTAAATTCACCCAATAGAGGAGACTTTAAAGTCAGCCTTAATGCTGAATTGAAACCGTATTTCATAACCTCTATCGGTGGTATTTAAATGCAAGTTTTTACTATAAAAATCAAATTACCGCCTGCCGGGGCGCCCTCTGCGCTGTGTATTTGACCTTATGAGTAATGTGATACCGCGCGCGTTGGAAGCGCTGGCCAAGCTTAATGCTCCCATTGCCGTCGTCGCTCATGACGCCGGCGCCGCAAACCATATTTCCGCGTGGTTCGCCGGCCTCATGGCGACTTCAGTGCACGGTTCATTTGCCGGCCCGGCCAGCGCTATTTTTAGCCAGCAATGTCCTTGGATGGCTACCGGGCTTTTCAATGAGCATCTATCCCAGTGCAAAACACTGATCAGCGGTACCGGTTGGGCCGGCACCTTTGAACATGACGCCCGCACATTGGCAAAGCAGATGGGGTGCTATTCTATTGCGGTTATCGATCACTGGACAAGCTACCGGGAGCGTTTTGTCCGTAACAACGAAGAAACGCTGCCTGACGAGATTTGGATAACCGATGACTACGCAAAAACGCTTGCCGAAATCGAGTTTCCCGACATTCGAATCGTACAAATGCAAAATATGTATCTTGAAAATATGACCGCTGAAGTACGTGATCATCAGTATAATGCCCCGGCATCTTCAGCAAGAAACGTTCTCTATGTACTTGAACCCTTTCGCGAGTCGTGGGGGACAAGTCCGTTATTAGGAGAATTTCAAGCGCTGGATTTCTTCGTCATGAATTTGCAAACACTGCATTTAGATAATAATGTTTCAATCAAACTACGTCCCCACCCCTCGGATGCCGTAGGCAAATATGATCAATGGATTGAGTCGCAAAAGGACTTAAAAATAACGCTGGAGCATTCCTCGACTTTGGCCGAATCGATTGCTTGGGCTGATATCGTGGTCGGTTGTCAAACTTACGCAATGGTCGTTGCCTTGGCTGCCGGCAAACACGTTATATCATCCCTCCCGCCTTGGGGGCCTTCCTGCGTTTTGCCTCATCGGGAAATTCTTAAGCTGGCTGATCTTGTTCACTAAACCTTTATGAAATATTGTAAATCCTGCATTCAACCCGATACGCGACCCAACACGAAATTTACCGACGAGGGAATTTGTCCCGCGTGCCAATATTTTAGTTTGCTCAAGTATGTAGATTGGCAGGAGCGCTACGAAATATTGGATGATTTACTTAAGCAGTTTTCGCGTCAACCGGGGCAACATTTCGATTGCATCATTGGCGTCAGCGGCGGCAAGGATAGTACTCGGCAGGCTTTATTTGTACGGGATCGGCTAGGCTTGAACCCGCTTTTGGTTAGCCTAAGCTATCCCCCGCAGCAAATTACCGAGTGTGGCGCGAGCAATATTTCCAACCTCATTAATTTAGGCTTTGACGTAGTACTATCCGCGACGGCGCCCGAAACATGGCGACTTCTGGTTCAAGAAAGCTTTAAAAAATTCACTAATTATGGCCGTTCAACCGAACTTGCGCTTTACGCATCGGTCCCCCAACTAGCCATCCGTTATAACATCCCACTGATTTTTTGGGGAGAGAATCCGGGACTGCAATTGGGCGATCTCAAAACACTAGGCCGTACCGGTTATGACGGCAATAATTTGCGTTATATGAACACGCTTTCAGGCGGCGGCATGGATTGGATGCTGGAATCCGGCTTTAATTATCGGGATCTGCTCCCTTATATGTATCCGACTACCGAGGAATTCGATGCGGCAAAAATACAAGTCGTGTACTTAGGCTGGTTTATGGGGGATTGGTCGTTCGAGACCAATGCCGCCTACTCCTGCGCAAAAGGCTTGGAAATAAGAGAAGATGTTGTTCAAAATACCGGGGATCCGCTTGGGGCGGAAGACCTTGATGATGACTGGGGTTCGATGAACCAAATGATCAAGTATTATAAGTTCGGGTTCGGTCGATCGACTGACTATGCGAACGAAGAGATTCGTCTTGGTCGCATGTCACGCAATGAAGGTATCCAACTTGTAGAACAATACGATGATGCTTGCAGCGATCAATACATTGAGAGCTTTTGCTCTTATCTCGACATTTCGGTTAGCCAATTTTGGGCACAAGTCCATGCTTCACTGAACAAGAATCTTTTTACCCTTGAACGCGACGGCACCATCCGTCGAAAGTTTAAAGTCGGAGTGGGCTTGTGAGCTATACCACCATTGGAATCATTGATTATGGCATGGGCAACCATGCCTCAGTTGCTCACAGCCTCCGCGACTTAGGATTTCGCGTTCGAGTGAGTTCGGAAATTGACATCCTGGATGATACCGATGTCTTGTTACTTCCCGGTGTAGGGGCATTTCCGTCGGCAATGCAAGCGCTCCATCAACATAATCTGGTTGTCTATCTGCAAGAGCAAGCTCGGGAGCAACGGCCTATCTTAGGTATTTGTCTTGGTATGCAGTTACTGGCCAGTGCGTCATATGAGCATGAATATACTGTCGGCCTTGATTTAATTCCCGGCGAAATCATCGCCTTTGCCGACCGCGGCTGGCATATTGGTTGGAACACGCTAGAGTGCATACGGCAAGATCCCTGGGTTCAGCCCAGCGACGGACAGGCATTTTATTTTAATCATTCTTTCCACTACCAAGGGCCCACCGAGTATCAATTAGCCACCGCCAGGTATCCATCCGCTTTTGCCGCGGTGATTCGCCGGGGCAGCGTAGTCGGACTCCAGTTTCACCCGGAAAAAAGCCAAGGGGCGGGTAAAGTGCTCTTAAAAAATTTGATTACAGGACTTGTCCGTGCTTAAAAAACGATTGATTGGTGTGGTAACGGTAAAAAACGGCTGGGCAGTTCAGTCCTTCGGCTATCGTCGCTACTTACCTCTAGGTAAGCCCGAATGCTTGGTGGAAAACCTTGACCGATGGGGCGCCGACGAGATTTTAGTGCAAGTGATAGACCGGCACATAAATGGCTGCGGGCCGGATTATGAGTTGCTTGGAAAGCTTGCACGTCTTGGCTTGGGTACGCCTTTGATTTATGGCGGCGGCATACGTACGGTTGAAGAAGGCGTTCAGGTGATTCAAGGAGGAGCGGACCGGCTTACTGTCAATGCGCTGTTGCGCGACGACTTTGCGATGGTCATGAACTTAAGTGACCGTCTCGGCGCTCAAGCGCTTATTGCATCTCTACCGATGGCTGTAGGAGGCCAAGGGCCGGAGTGGCTTAATTATCAATCTAAAACGACTACTTCCATCAGCAAAGCCCTGGCCGAAATCATTGAGCAGGGCGTTATCTCAGAGGTTCTTTTAAGCGATTGGCAACATGAAGGTTCACCCTGCGGTTTCGATGAAACCCTGATTGATGTGTTTCCGTATAAAAAAGTCCCGCTGATAGTATTCGGCGGTATCAGCAGCGCCGAGCAAATGAAAAGCTTGCTGGCGCGGCCTAATGTGGTAGCCGTTGCCGTAGGTAATTTTCTCAATTACCGCGAACATGCGATTCAACAATTTAAAGAAGCTTTAGCAAGTGCCGCGCTTAGACCCTCAACCTATGCAACCGAATACTCATTATTATCCAATGTCTGATCTCCAATTCTGTAAACGCTGCCTCTATTCCACAACTCATCCGCTAGGATTGACGCTTGATGACGAAGGTATCTGTTCGGGATGTCGCATACACGAGGAAAAAGACTGTTTGGATTGGTCTCTGCGCTGGGAAAAACTTAAAGCACTTACAGCGCCTTACCGAAATAAAAGCGGCACTAATTACGACTGTATTGTTCCGGTAAGCGGAGCGCAAGACTCCTATTACATCGTCCATTTAGTGAAGAAGAAATTAGGTTTAAACCCCTTATTGGTAACCTACAATAAATACTTCAATACGCCTTTAGGCATCCGCAACCTTGCCAATCTCCGCATCCAATTCGACTGCGACATTCTTTATCAAAACGTTAACCCTTTTTCGGTAAAAAATATTACGCGAAGTACTTTACGGCAATTCGGCAGTATTTATTGGCCTATTCTGGCCGGACAATCGGTATTTCCGGTGCAAACTGCTGTCCGCTATAAAATACCGCTGATCATTTGGGGTGCTCATCAAGGCCTTGAACAAGTAGGGATGTTTTCACACGAACACGAAGTTGAAATGACCCGGCGTTATCGCAAGGATCACGACCTGATGGGATATGAAGCGGATGATTTGATCTCGGTCTTCGACACATTAAAAGAAGCCGATATCTGGCAGTATCGCTATCCGGACGATCGTGATTTAAATGCAGTGGGGGTAAAAGGAATCTATTTGGGGAACTATGTCCGCTGGGATCCAAAGGCTCAACATGAGCAAATGATACGCGAATACGACTATAGAACTTCGGCCTTTAATCGGACTTTCGATTGCTACGACTATGTCGACTGCTTCAATTATATGGAGTTGCATGATCTTTTAAAGCTGTATAAACACGGCTATTCAAAGGTTACAGACCACGCAACGCGAGAAATTCGCTTTGGGCGATTATCACGCGACGCAGGGCTTGCGCTGGTGCGTAAACATGAACAGGCTTCGCTTAAGTATTCGGAACAATTTTGTGAATGGCTGGGTGTCACCCCAAACTCGCTACAATTTTTAATGAATCAACACCGGAACAGTCATTTTTGGCTCAAACAACAGCCGGGGGTGTGGGCCTTCAATGGCTGGAGCGCACAGCAAGATAGCGATGCCTGTATCGCTAAACATCCTGCTGATTTACAAAATACTTTTGTTGAAAACGACAGCCTGGAATATAAAGCAAACGCCAGGTACATCACTATTGGAAAAGGCTATCCTTAACCGGCGCAGGTAAATCTCCCTATCCTTCGGGGAGCACGAAGATTTAAATAAACAATTCAAGGTAAATATGACTTATAAAACTGAACAAGAGGCGTTTTGGTCCGGCGAATTTGGCGACGAATATCCCAACAGAAATCAAGGCGAAGAAAAAGTAATATCAAATGTGGTGCTGTGGGGCAAAATTCTAAACTCAGCTCCGCAGGTAAAATCAATCGTAGAATTAGGATGCAACATTGGTCTAAACTTGCAAGCGCTTAATAAAATCAATAAAGATTTTGAACTCCATGCTTATGAGATAAATTCAAATGCGGCGAGTAAAGCACAAGCATTAAATATCGCTAACGTTACTTGCGATACAATTTTGAATCCCATCCAAGCTGAAAAGACCTTTGATTTAACCTTTACTAACGGCGTTTTAATACACATTGATCCCGCATATTTGGCTAACGTCTACCAAAACTTATACAACCTATCACACCGATACATCATGGTTTGCGAGTATTACAACCCTTCTCCGGTAATGGTAAAATATCGCGGTCATGATGACAGAATGTTCAAGCGCGACTTTGCCGGTGAACTAATCGATAAATTTAACCTGCGTTTAGTCGATTACGGCTTCGTTTATCACCGGGATAACTACTTTCCAAAAGACGACTTAACTTGGTTTTTATTAGAAAAACAAACCCAAGTTAACGAAGTTTAGCGGAACCTTATTGAATGTAGTATTAACCTGATACGGTTTGTACGAAAAGCTAAAAACTTAACTTACAAACCGCTATCAACACTACTCACAACTCGCTATAAACGGCTCAATCGAACTATAACGTAAAAAGTTACGCTCAAAGAAATTTCAGGTTGAATTAAAAAATCATGCCCTTCAATCTAAATCTTTCTCCATTACAAGCAGCTACCGAGCATAACCGTTGAGTCAATTTAAAAAACGGAAAACAACATGAACTTGAATAAACATACTGAAGAAGCTTGGTTAAGCTGGAGTGAAATTAACCACATTCAAGCACATCGCGATCTGGTATTTTTCGGTCGAGGGGAATGGATGGATAAATCAATTCCTTATCTGATCAAACCTGCCGCTTATACGGTCGATAATAACCTATGCGAACAAGGCCAAGAAGAAGCGGGACTTCAGATTTATTCGCCTGAACGCCTGAAAGAAGAAAATCCTGACAAAATTTTTATCATCATTACCACTACCAGTTTTGCCGATGTCAGTCGGCAACTTGAAGGCTATGGACTTCATGCAGGCTCTCATTATTGCATCTCACCCTCGCTAAAGAATTTTCACGTAATATCCCGAA
>Ga0265327_10002131_pt1 | contig 21888 bp, 18 predicted proteins | sample 41621metaG_FD_202089 | JGI IMG/M metagenome (GOLD analysis project Ga0265327, IMG submission 202089) | Rhizosphere microbial communities from Carex aquatilis grown in University of Washington, Seatle, WA, United States - 4-16-21 metaG | ecosystem: Host-associated > Plants > Roots > Rhizosphere...
AAAATCATGAATCTTACAATTGTAATTAGTATCAAAGTTTTTGAACCAAATTAAATTACCATCATTTGTAAATTTCCCTATAAAAATATCTTCACGTTTATCTGCATAAATTGTTTTATTATCAACAATCAAAGTGTCGCAGAAATTTGCACTTACAATTACATTATTATTTGCATCGCATTTTACTCCATTTGCGGCACCTTCATAATGACCATTTAGATTTTTACTCCAAATTAAATCACCTTTTTCATTTAGTTTTGTAATAAAAATATGCGCCCTTAAATCTGATTTTAAAGTATCTGAACCGAAACAAATTTCTAAATATCCACCAACAAAAAATATGTTGTTATCTCTATCAGTTGAAATAGAATTACTTTTAGCTGCATATTTATCTTGATATAGCTTAAACCAAAGTAATTCACCACTGTTACTATATTTTGCAACAAAAATTCCGGCATTAGGTTTACCACTGAATTCTTGGTTATTTAATATTATCGTGGATGTATAATCACCAGTTATTAAAATATTATTATTCTTATCCAACGCAACACAATTTCCATATTCATTCGATTCACCGCCAATAGTTCTTATCCAAACTAATTTGCCAGAAGAATTATATTTAGCAATATAGCAATCGCCACCACCAGTTGAATGTACAATCGTATCTTCAAAAATCGCATCTCCTGAGAATGCACCAGTAATATAAATATTTCCAGATAAATCAGAAACTACAGAATTTACCAAATCAGCTTTATTTTTATCACCAGCTTGTTTTATCCAATCTATTTGCGAAAGCAAATCTAATGAATTCAAAATAAGTAAAATTGTTAATATAATTGTTATATTTTTCATCATATTTAAATAGCACGTAACGAAAAAAAATTGCAACCGTACCCGCATTTTTTCATGCGCGTCAGACCGTGCGTCGGCGAAAAATGCGGGTATGGATTGCAATTTTATGTTATGCACTTAATATCAATTATTTTAAAATTTTAAATTTGCCTCTTATTGGTGCACCAAAACATTTTATATTTTTTTTAATCCGCAAATATCAATCATTCCATTAAATTAGCAATAGAACCTTAAATTTATTGATTTTTTTTGAAAATTTTTTCAATCGGTTCAAAAATTCTATCAAAGAAACTAATTTTTTCTGTTACAATTTCTGCTTGAACTATTACAGAACCATTAATATTAAAGCTATTACCTGAAACAGTCATTATACTGTCGGGCAAGATTATTATCGATGTAAAAAAACCACCTTTTTCTGAAACCAAAATAGTCTTTGAAAAACTTGTTAAATGAATCTTTATTATATGACCGTTGAGATTTGGGATATTTTCAAAACTTAAAATGACCATTTGACCTGGTTTAATCTTATCTACTTGGTTTGCTGGAATCCGCAATTGCACATGAAAGTAACCGTCCTTTTGCATAATAGTAGCGGTTGTTTTAATAACATATTCATACTTGAAAAAATATGTACCTGTGAGTATTCCTATGAAAAGGATAAAGATAACTGATATCCCGATACGCATTAATCGAGGTGGAATTTGTCCAATTATGTTACGTACTTTTTCACTTCGTAATTCTATATTTTCATTTTCGTTTTCCATGTTAATTTCCTAATTCCAATTGATTTTTCACTAAATTAAAATACGCACCCTTAATTGCTATAAGTTCTTGATGAGTACCTTTTTCAACGATTCTACCTTTTTCAAGCACTACGATTTGAAAGGCATTTTTTACAGTGCTAAGGCGATGAGCTACTACAACCACTGTTTTTCCTTTATAAAATTGTTCAAGGTTATCGATTATTTGCTTTTCATTGTTTGCATCTAAGGCGTTTGTAGCTTCATCAAGGAAAATAAAATCAGGATTTCGATAAACCGCACGAGCTATCAAAATACGTTGTCGTTGTCCCTGACTTATACCTTGTCCTTCTTGTCCAATAATTGTATTATACTTTAATGGAAGTCCGTCAATAAAATCGTGTATGTTTGCAGTTTTAGTAGCAAAAAGCAATTTGCTTTTATTAATTTCTTCATCTGAAACGGCAATATTGCGGGCAATGGATTCAGAAAACAAAAATCCATCCTGCATAACAGTACCACATTGTTTTCGCCACCATTTTGTATTTAAATTTTGTAATACCTGATTTCCTATTATTATTTCACCTTTGGCAGGTTCATAATATTGCAGCAATAATTTTATAAGTGTTGTTTTACCACTACCACTCGCACCAACAATAGCAGTAACTTTGCCTTCAGGAATAGTCAGGCTTATATTATCTAATGCTTTGGGCGAACGAGAGCCTTCGTATTGAAAAGTAAGGTTGTTGATTTGTATGTTTTTATCTACAAGTGGAATTAATTGTTCTATTTTTCGATTGCAATTCTCATCTTCCTTATGATGTATTTCATTGATACGCTCAAGGCTAATTCGAGTATCTTGGTAGTCGCGGATAAATTGAATAGTTTGCTCAATTGGAGCATTTAACTGCCCAATAATGTATTGTACTGCCAACATCATACCAAGTGTCAACTCCCCATGAATAACCGAAGTAGCTGCAATAATAGTTACCAATATATTTTTTGTTTCATTAATAAACACATTTCCTAACTCTTGATATTGTTCCAACTTAAGCGATGATATATTTACCATAAATAAATCTGCCTGCACATCTTCCCATTCCCAGCGCTTACGCTGCTCGCAGTTTTGTAGTTTTATTTCCTGCATACCATTTATTAGTTGGTATGTTTTACTTTGACTAATGGAGCGTTGTTCAAAAAATTTGTAATCAAGTTGGCGACGTTTTTTCAGGAAAAGTAAAATCCACGTAGTATAAATAGTGCTTCCTATCAGAAAGATAATAAAAATTTTGAAACTATAGATCCAAAGAATAATTCCGAAGACAATAAAATTTACTATAATAAACAGCACACTTAATGATTGGGCAGTAAGAAACCTTTCCACACGGCGATGGTCATCGATACGTTGCAAAAGGTCGCCCATTAGTTTAGTATCGAAAAAATTCATTGGCAGTTTCATAAGTTTGATAAAAAAATCTGAAACAAGCGACAAATTAACACGAATACTTATATGCAACAATATCCAACGCCGAATAAAATCAACACTCATGCGGCTAAGCATAAGTACCATTTGTGCCAATAAAACCAAATAAATAAAAGATATATTTTGGTTTTTTATACCTATATCTACAATTGATTGAGTTAGGAATGGGAAAATTAATTGAAACAAGCTTCCCAACAACAAGCCCAAAAACAATTGCATAAAGAAACGTTTATAACGCAAAAAGTATGAAAATAAAAATCTTATACTATTTCTTTTTTTAGCATCGCCTGTCTGACTAAAGAATATAGGAGTAGGTTCTAATAACAGAGCTATGCCTTTGTCTTCTTCGTTAGTTTTAGTACTTATCCAGTTTTCCTTAAATTCATTTTCATTATAAGTTACTAAACCTTTGCCAGGGTCGGCAACATAAACTTTGGTGGTTTTACGAATATAATTTTGGGGTTTAATTTTATAAACAACAACAAAATGCTCCTGATTCCAATGCACTATACATGGTAATGGAAATTTATTTACTAATTTCTCAAAAGTGAAACGACCACCAAGTGTTTTAAATCCGATACTTTCAGCGGCTTCACTAATCCCAGAAAGAGATACTCCTTCTTTGGTAATATTACACAATTTGCGTAAAGTATCTAAACTGTAATCCTTGCCGTATTGCTTTGCAATCATACTTAGACAAGCAGGACCACAATCCATTGCGTCTAATTGATGATTCCATTGTATTTTAGTCATTTAATATTTTATTATTTTTCTCCTTTTAAAATTCCAGATTCTGTATCATCAGAATTCCTGTTTTTTGTATTTTTGGCTTTGTATTCTTTACCGTATTTGAATGTATAAGTTATTTTAAATCGAATCAAATTTTTAAGTTCGCTTAAATATTCATATCTGCTATACGGAGCCACGGCACTGTAACTATCTTTTGTTCCTATATATTTGATCGAAAACATATTGAGGCAGTCAAGACCTATGTAAAAATTAGAAGTATTATACGAAAGTGAAACCATGTGTGCACTTTCCCCACGTGTTAATGTTTCGCCCCAAAATGAATCATAAGTGTTTTGATTCAACGACCAAGAGAATGCAAATTTTTTATAATTGATGCTTACCTTGCCACCGTAATAAAAAATAGTTTCAACGTGTTCATACGTATTTCCATCACTGATATAATGATTTATTCCTGAATATATTTTTATGGTGAAAATATCTTTATACAGTTTTTCTCTCAGTTCTAATTCTGTATTAATAATTTGAAATTGCTTTTGGTTTTCTATTGTTCGAATTACCATGTTATTTTCTAAATAGGAGTTTTCCATTAAAGGAGATGCAAAATAAGAATAACTTAAAGAATAACTTAAACCAAAATTCTTTTTAGTATAATCAACAGATACAGCATTGTAATATTCGATTTGTGGTTTTAATGCAGGATTGCCTCTTTGTATTTGCAATGAATCAATATATTGGTCATGACTGGAGAGCGCTGATAAACTTGGTGATTTAGTATAAATAGAACCAGAATAATCGAATTCCCAGCTATCACTTGGGGTATATACCAAAGTTAATGACGGACGGAAATAAATATAACGATGTGTTAAAGAATCAACGATTTGCCAGTTCTCACTAATTCCAATACCGATTCGATAATACCATTTCTTTATTTGATTGCCGAATTGAGTATATAGATACAAATTGTGTAAATCAAGTGTCGAAATATAAGTAGAATTGTTGTCATTGTAATTATCTTGTGTTAAAGTTGTTCTTTCTTTTAAACCAATGTTCAGTGTGCCTGCTTTTAATTTATTTTCATACAAAAATGAAAATCCGCCTGTATATTGTGTTTCTCCAACATTTGAAGTTAAATTTGTAAGTATCATATTTTCATGTGATTCTTTGTAAAGGCGGTTATAACTTCCTGTGTTATACAAACCAAAAATATTAAAAATCAATAACTCTTGTGTATTTAATGGATGTTGGTAATATATATTAAGGGAAGGATATTTTAATTTGTTTTGAGAACTGTCAACCATCGAAACAGGAATAGGAGAAGCAGATGAATATAATTCGCTTTTCCAATCTTTATGAACCTGATTATTGAATTGAGCTGTAAAAGAAACATTAAGTAGTTTATTTCCATCCTGATAATTGTAATTCATATTTATGCGTTGATTAAAATATTCAAAACCGGCAGGTTTCCCACTTTCGTATCGCGTAATGGTATCATTTTCACGGTTAAATGTTTCATGATTCTCGCGCCAAAGGTGCTTCCAATCGCGATAAGCTAAATTATATGATGCTGAAAATTCCGATTTTTTATAATTAATCTTGGCTACAATTCTATCTTCACCATATTTCGTAAGCAGACCGTTCCAAATTTCAGTATAAATATATCCGCCCGATTCGCGGTGTTTTACAATATAATCTAACACTACCGCAGCAAAATCGTAGCGTGCTTCCGGTTTATCGTGATATTCTATTCTTATAATTTCATCTGGTTGCAATGCACTAACATCTTGCGTTGAAACTTCACGTCCATTAATGCGTAATTGAACTTGTCCACCACCTGATATCTGAATAGTATTTGAAACACCATCAACTTGCAAACGTGGTAAGTTTATTTTTTCCAAAAGCATGATTCCATTTGTTGAGCTTTTCATTTGGTTGTAGGTAGGTAATACATATTTAATACCATTTTCATTGATGATATATTTAGCTGAAACTTTAACTTCATTAAGCGCAATTGGCAAAGGTTCAAGAAAAATTGTACCGACATCCAAATCTTTGGAAAGTTTTTTAATAAATATGGTATCAGTTTTGAAACCAAGCGATGAAACAATAATAAAATAGGTACCTTTAGTAATATTTTCAAGTTCAAATTTTCCACTATCTGCGGTATAAGCGCCAGCAAAAAAAGTATTTCTATAAAATAAACTGATATTGCTATAAACTGAAGAATCGTTAACTTGTTTGACAATACCTTTAATTTTAAATTTTTGAGCAAAAATGTTGTTTTCCAAAATACAAAAAGCAAATAGGAAAAAAAATAAAAATAAGTTAATTTTCATGCTTGGTTAATAATTGTTTATGATTATAATGTAATTCCAAGCATTTTTGCAAAACACCTTCACCTTTATAAAGAGAACATAAATCAAAATTTCCATTTTCATATTGATTTTTTAATCTGTAATATATAAATACCAGCTCTATAAAATTTTAATTAAGCAAAACTCAATGCATCTTGTTTATTACTGTTGCCACTACCACAAGTACAACTACCACCTGCTGTATTAGCATTTGAAGAGCCGCAATCGCAGTCTGTACTTTTCGCAATGCCGCCTTTAATTTTTGACAATGCATCCATTTGCAAAACATCACCGGCTTCTAAAACCATAATTTCATCAATTGAAAAACTAACTTTTTTCATTTTTATAAAGTATAATAAATTATTGAGTTGCGTTTATAGTGGCATCACCCATATCACTTTTCTAAAATTTTGGTACCAGTATTTAGATGCTGCAATTTTAATAAACAAATTTTAAATAAATACAAAATAGTCAACTTATCTTATCAATGGTAGCTTTTTATTAATAACTGGTAACATTTTATAAATATGTGGTATTTCCTACTCTTTTAATTTTCGAAGATTGTTTTGAAAATATACATTTTTCTGCGTGATATTTTTATTTCGACAGTCTTTATTAAAAGGATTCTTCGCTTTTTTCCTTCCTGAAAGGTATCTATTTTGCTAATATTCACAATAGTATTATGGTTCGCTCTAATAAAACCATATTCTATGAGTTCCATTTCAAAATGCTTTAGTAATTTTGAAACTGTCACATTTTCTCTGTCAATTGCATGTATAGTTGTTAAGTATCCATCACAAGTTAAATGAGTGATTTTTTCCATATCAACAATTGTGCTTCTGCTTTTTTCTTTTAAAACTACTTTTTCTTCTTTTTGGCTTATAAAATTTTTTTTCATTATTCAAAATTTCATTAATTTAAATTACACCTTCATTTTTCATAATTGATAGTTTTTAGTATTAAAATATTGATATTTTGCGAATTAATATTTTAATGAATCTCATCAAAGTTTAATTGATATTTATTACTAAGTATAAAATTGGGTGGCATAGTGCATAACATTTCTTATGCGCAAATATATACTCTTTTTTGCGTTTTTTTGTTTTTTTATGCCATATTTTTCTCTCTTTCTTAATTCTTTCCGCGCTACTCAGGACAGTTCGGTCGTAACATTGGCTATTTCGGTCGTAACATTGGCTATTTCGGTCGTAACATTGGCTATTTCGGTCGTAACATTGGCTATTTTGGTCGTAACATTGGCTATTTCGGTAGTAACATTGGCTATTTCGGTCGTAACATTGGCTATTTCGATAAGAATTTCGAGCAGTTGGTAAGAATTTTGGTGATTTCGATAAGAATTTTGGTGATTCCGATAAGAATTTCGGTGATTTTGATAAGAATTTTGGTGATTTCGATAAGAATTTTGGTGATTCCGATAAGAATTTCGGTGATTTTGATAAGAATTTTGGTGATTCCGATAAGAATTTCGGTGATTTTGATAAGAATTTCGAGCAGTTGATAAGAATTTTGGTGATTTCGATAAGAATTTCGAGCAGTTTATAAGAATTTCGAGCAGTTTGTAAGAATTTCGAGCAGTTGATAAGAATTTCGAGCAGTTGATAAGAATTTCGAGCAGTTGGTAAGAATTTCGAGCAGTTGGTAAGAATTTCGAGCAGTTGATAAGAATTTCGAGCAGTTGATAAGAATTTCGAGCAGTTGATAAGAATTTCGGCTATTTTAATCAGAATTTCGACTATTCCTGCGTTTTTTACGGCTAATATCAGTAAAATTGGCGCTTTTTGCTGCATTATTCATATATCTTACAATTTTATCAATATACAATATATTAAATATTGCTACTTTTAACGATAATTTTATTCGAATCGTTCGTAATTTTATAAAAAATACGCTACAATTGTTTTTTTGTCGAAAAAAAATTTGGAATATATTTTATTATTTTTATTTTTGCAGCATCAACAATTAATTATTACAATTATGCAAAGCAATTATCCAAGTTCTACATTAGGTCTTCTTTTAGGTACCCATAGTATTTTAGATAATATTGGTTTATATATCGACAGATTTACGGCAAGTAATTCAACGTTGACCGAAAAATGGCGTACTGATTTTTTAACGCGACTGGGAACTATCGAAAAAACCTTGGGCGTCGATAGTTTTTTGGATAAAAAACAAAGCGAACAAACCATTGTTCAAACAGGGGAGCAGCTAATTGTAAAAGCCATAAGACTTAAAGACGATATGGAATTTCCTTATACCAACAATATCAGTCGATATAATCTGCTCACAAGTTCGTTAGGTCTTGACAATATTAAAAGTACAAAATCACGCAGTAAGTTATACAGTACTTCGATGAGTTATGAAGAAAATATCGGTGGTTTTCGAACAGAATTAACCGGTCTTGGCGTAAATGCCACCTTAATTGACGATGTTTTAGCATTGGCAACTAAATTCAAAGACGATTACAAAGCGTTGGAATCGAATCATAACCGCGCCATATCAACCACCGACGAACAACAAACCGAACTCAATTCAATTTATACCGACATTATGGCAGTTTGTAAATTAGGGCAATCTATTTTCAGCAAAGAGCCCAATATTTCCAAACTGTTTACATTTTCGCAGGTGAAGAAAAAATATGTAACACCGCGTAAATCGAAAAAAGTAACGCCTCCACCTGCCGGTTTAACACCGCCACCAACAAATACACCAACTGATACTACGCCAACGACAGATAAACCGGTTGAGCCACCGGTTAGTCATTAATTTTGCAAAAACGAAAGGTGTAACTATTTATACCGACTTTAAAAACGCAGCCAACTTTTGTATTGCACGTCCACGATGGCTGATGCTGTTTTTTTCTTCGGCATCCATTTCGGCAAAAGTTTTATCAAAACCATCAGGCATAAATATCGGATCATATCCAAAACCGGAATAACCGCGTCCGTCTTCAATTAAATGTCCGTCAACAATTCCTTCGAACTGAAATTCCTTGCCGTCAAGAATCAAGGAAACAACCGTTCGGAAACGGGCTTTACGATTCTCTATGCCCATCATGTTTTTCAAAAGTTTGATAACATTTTCGGCGTAATTTGCATGCTCGCCTGCATAACGCGCAGAATAAACGCCCGGTGCACCGTTCAACGCTTCCACTTCGAGTCCGGTATCGTCGGCAAAACAATCAACTTTGTACTTATTATATATGTAAAAAGATTTTAATGACGCATTGCCTTCGATAGTCGGCTCTGTTTCGGCAATGTCGTCGAAGCAACCAAGTTGTTCAAGGCTGGCGATTTCGAATTTGTCGCCAATTAATTCACGGACTTCGCGCAATTTGTGCAGATTATTTGTGGCAAAAACTAATTTCATATTTTTTATTTTGACGGTTAGACATAAAAAAACCCCGGGAACGCCGGGGCTTTGAAACAACTGAAAATTAATATTAGTTAAATAAAGTGGGTTTACGTAAATCGGTACGTGGATTAACGCACATCACAGGTATTCTGGCATCGTTGGCAATAATATATTGCTCGGCAGCGCCTAACACATAATCTTGGAATGATATACGTTTTGTTGTCATAATAATTATGAGATCGGCATTTTTCTTTTCGGCAAACTTCACAGTTTCTTCAGAAAAATCGCCTTCGCCTTCTACAGTCGATATTTCATAATCAATACCTTTATCGTCAAAGAATTTTTTTGCAAACAATAAATTAGCGGTCGTACGCTTTTTGGTCAACGCATCAGTAATATTTGGTTTACAAATTTCAATTTTTGTGTGATACAATTTAGCCAAATATTGCACCCATCGCAGTTTTTCTTTGTTTTCGATTTTGAAGTCCACAGGGAAAACAATGCTTTTATATTGGTCACGATTTGGTGGCGCTTGTACAACCACAAAAGGAGCTTTCGAACCGGCAATAACTTTGAGCGCCCAACTGCCCAGAATTTTTTGCATACCTTTCATACCGTGCGTACCCATGATAACAAAGTTGGCGCTTATTTCGTCGGATACTTCATTGATAGTTTTGAATATGGTGCCAATGCGTACAAAATAATCTGGTTTTACATTGTACTTCTTTTGGCAATCGTCAACGATTTTATTCATCTTATCAGTAGCTTCATCTACCTCTTTTTTACTTTTAACGATATGCACAAGGTTTACATCGCTATCAATAATGTTTGCCAGATGCACAGCGTGCTCAAGTGCATATTCTGCTACTTGCGAAAAATCCCACGGAACTAAAATCGGTTTATTTAGTTTTTCCATATTAATTTATTTTTTTAGTGTTTTCAAAAATTGACAAATTTTAATTTTCGAATTTTGGGTTAAATTACAATATTTTTTTTAATTGTCAAAAATAATGAATTATTTTTTTTTATAATGACCAACAATTATACCAAATATCAATTGCATTTTATAAATTATTGAAATTATAAATTATTGTCAATTAATTTTTTGAAACAAAATTTAATTATATTTGTTGCTCGTTAAAAAATTTTAGAATTTTTATTTCGTTTTATACCTATACAATTTTTTTTCAGATCGGTTTATTTTTTGAAAGATTCCGGTTTTCGGTTTGTTTTAAATCGATTCTTTAAAATTGGCATAATTTTAGAATAATTATTTTACTAAAATTTAAGATGTTAACAAAACGATTTTTAAAATTTGCGCTTATAATTTTTTTTGTAAATTAACTTTTTACTATCTTTACTTTTGTAACAAAAAAGTGAAATCGCAATTTCAAAAATTTTGGTTCTTGATATTTAATAACGAATGATTTAATTTGATTACCCTTTAATTTCTGGAAAAATTAAACACAATGGACGAACAATATAAACAACTTTCCGAAGAACACAAGCGACTCAAAAGTCGGTTGGAACAGATGGAAGTACTTAATAGAGAGTTAATACAACGCAACGAACAACTTTTAGACGAAAATAAAAAGAATCAGGAACTCTTATCAAACGTTCTTGCGCTGCAAGACAAAGACGCCAAATCTAAAGGCTCTCGATTCAAAATGGTTACCGTTTTGTTTTCGGACATCAAAGGATTTACCAAACTTGCCGAACACATGGACGCCGAAGCGTTGATCGACGAATTGGATAAATTCTTTTTCCAGTTCGACGAAGTAGTCAGAAAATACAACATCGAAAAAATTAAAAGCATCGGCGACTCTTACATGGCTGCCGGTGGGATTCCTAAGAAAAACCGCACGAACCCAATCGAAGTTGTAATGGCGTCGCTCGAAATGCAGTTTTACATGTCCAATTTACAAAAAGCGTACGAAGACGAAAACAAAAAGATTTGGGAAGTCAGTATTGGCATACACACAGGACCCGTTGTTGCCGAAATTATTCCCGGTAAGAAAAAAACGTCTTACGAAATAAAAGGCGACACCGTTAACATTGCCAGCCGGATTGAATCGTCGAGCGAAGGTGGCAAAATAAACATTTCGTCGATGACTTACGAACTGGTGCGCGATTACTTCCGCTGCGAATATCGCGGCAAACTTCCGGTCAAATACAGCGGCGATATTGATATGTATTTTGTTAAAGGTTACAGACCCGAATATTCCATCGAAGGAAAAGGTTTTTTGCCAAACGAAAGGTTCTGGACTAAATTTGCGCTCGTTCAATACGACGATTTAGAAGAAATAATACTCGACAAACTTGAAAAAGAATTACCATCGCGACTATATTATCATAATTTAAAACACACCATCGACGTAATAAACGGCGTCGAAGTGCTTGGGCGCGGAGAAAAAATTACAGAAGAAGAATTGCTGTTACTTAAAACGGCTGCTTTGTTTCATGACGCCGGACACATCATCAGTTCGCCCGGACACGAATACCACAGTTGCACCATCGCCCGCGAATATCTTAAAAAATTTACATATACGCCGGAACAAATCGACATGATTTGCGATATTATAATGGCTACCATGTTACCACCCACACCACATACATTACTCCAACAAATTATTTGCGACGCCGACCTCGATTATCTTGGTCGCCGCGACTTCATTCCGGTTTCGGATACTTTGTACAAAGAATTGCACGCACAAAATCTTATCGGAACATTAAACGACTGGAACAAAATGCAGGTCAAATTTTTAACACACCACCAATTCTTTACGCAAACAGCAATGAGCCTACGCGAAGTAAATAAACAACTTCAAATTGACCGTCTTAGATTATTGATAACTGAAGATTAATTTAATTTGCTTTTGCCATAACTTTGTCAAAGTTAAAAATTTTTACAAGTATATTTTCGTAACCTGCATCATTTTACAATTTATGTTTAATAATATCATTAATTATATTGATACATTAATTATATTGTATAAATTTGAACACAAATTTTTCTTGACTCTTTAAAAAATAATATATGGAAAATATTAACTGGAAGTCTTTGCCTTTCGGATACATGAAGACTGACTACAACATACGTTGCGTTTACGCAAATGGCAAATGGGGCGAACTGGAAATTTCGTCGTCGGAATATTTGAACATTCACATTGCAGCCACCGGCTTGCATTATGGACAAGAAGCCTTCGAAGGTCTAAAAGCATTTATGGGACGCGACGGAAAACCACGACTATTCCGTTGGCAGGAAAACGCCAAACGTATGCAATCTTCGTCGCGTGGCGTGCTGATGGCTGAAGTACCATCAGAGTTATTCAAAGCAGCCATTTTCAGAGCAATTCAACTCAACAAACGATTCATTCCGCCTTTTGGTTGCGGCGCATCACTTTATGTTCGACCGTTGTTGTTTGGCAGTGGCGCCGAAGTTGGCGTCAAGCCAGCAAACGAATATACGTTTGTTGTTTTCGTAACTCCGGTTGGTCCTTATTTTAAAGAAGGATTCAAACCGGTAAACATGCTTATCACCCGCGAGTACGACCGTGCAGCGCCACTTGGAACTGGTAATATAAAAGTTGGTGGTAATTATGCAGCCAGCTTAAATGCAATTAAAAAAGCACACCACGATGGTTTTTCGAATGTACTTTTTCTCGACGCAAAAGAAAAACATTACATCGACGAATGTGGTCCGGCAAATTTCTTTGGAATCCGTAACAATACTTATATTACTCCGCTTTCAAAATCAATACTTCCGTCGATTACAAACATGAGTTTGATGACACTTGCAGAAGAATTAGGGTTGAAAGTAGAGCGACGTCCGGTTGGCGTTGACGAACTCGAAACATTCGAAGAAATTGGCGCATGCGGAACTGCCGCAGTTATTACGCCAATCAACGAAATTGTTGACGACGAAACAGGCAAGTCGTATGAATATTGTAAAGACGGAAATCCGGGTCCAATTTCGGTGAAGTTGTACCATAAGTTGCTCGCCATTCAAACCGGCGACGAACCTGATATTCATGGGTGGACAGAAATTGTCGATATTTAAAAACATTAAAAAAGCGCTTCCGACAAAAGCGCTTTTTTTCTGGAATCAATTAACCAATATTGTAACGAATCTTTTTTTTTTATAATTTTGGCGACAAATTGAATGTTCATTAAAATTTAACAAACATATTATCCATCAAAAATGACATTTCTCGAACTTGTAAAATCGCGACAAAGCGTAAGACGTTTTTCTAACATACCAGTTGACCGTAAAATTCTCGACACTTGCATCGAAGCTGCACGTTTAGCGCCGTCAGCATCCAATTCGCAACCCTGGTTTTTTGTTATTGCCGACGAACCTGAACTGAAAGCGAAAATTGCCGAAGCCACATACAGCGGTTTTGTGCGATTCAATCATTTTACTAAATCGGCAGGTGCAATGGCTGTTATTGTTTCTGAAAAACCACCTGTTATTACCAGAATTGGCGAATTTTTAAAAGACAAAGATTATTCGCAGTACGACATTGGGATAGCTGTAGAACATTTTTGTCTGCAAGCAACCGAACTTGGCATCGGTACTTGTATTTTGGGTTGGTTCGACGAAAATAAAATTAAAGAAATCCTTAACGTCCCAAAAAACAAACGCATCGAATTGGTTATTGCAATTGGTTATGCAGACAAAGATGAATTGCGCAAAAAAATAAGAAAACCAGTCGAAAAAATGAGCGCTTACAACCGGTATTAGATGTTGCCGGAACACTAATCTTATAACGTTTCCATTCCTGCCAGATGTTGGAAAGTCTGCACAACGCTAACTTTGTCTCAATTAAGTAAATGGACAATTGATAATGGCAATGGACAAATCGCAAAGCGGCGCAAAAAATATTTTTTACCATCACCTTTCAGAATTACAATTTAATAAATTTAAGCAACGTCTAATATTAATAAACTATTTTTTAACGTTTTGCGATTTGTCCATTGTTCATCATCAATTGTTCATTATCAATCGTCCATTTAATTAATCATTTTTCACTTACTTTAGCGTCATATAATTTGTATAACGAATTAATATTTTATATTTTTGTAAAAATAAAATATCAATTTGTAATTTGATTTATTCTTAAATAATAAAATCAAATTACATTAATCAAATAAATATATGAGCAGAGCATTAATAAATAAAGATTTTTGTGAATCGTTGACCTATTACAAACGCATAAAAACCAACGAAGTTTTTATTGGCGACATTCCGATGGGCGGATTAAATCCAATCCGCATTCAGTCGATGACCAACACAAATACACTCGACACAAAGGCAACCGTCGAACAAGCAATCAGAATATTTGACGCCGGCGCCGATTACGTCCGCATAACAACGCCAACAATAAAAGATGCGCATAATCTGGAATTAATCAGAAAAGAATTAAACAAGCAAGGTTACAAAAAACCCTTGATTGCCGACATTCATTTTAATCCGGCAGTCGCAGAAACCGCCGCGCGATTGGTAGAAAAAATACGCATCAATCCGGGAAATTATATAGACAAAAAGAAATTCGAACATTTAATTTATACCGATGCAGAATATAACCTGGAAGTTGAAAAGATTGCCGACCGTTTTATTCCGTTGATAAAGATTTGCAAGAAAAACGGCACTGCAATCCGCGTCGGAACAAACCATGGTTCTTTGTCGGACAGAATAATGAGCAAGTATGGCGACACACCTTTAGGCATGGTAGAATCGACAATGGAATTTTTGCGGATTTGTAAAAATGAGAATTTCGATCAGGTTGTTATATCGCTTAAATCGAGTAATACGCGCGTCATGGTGCAGGCTTACCGGTTGCTTGTCATAAAAATGAATGGCGAGGAAATGTTTTATCCATTGCATCTTGGCGTAACCGAAGCCGGCGATGGCGAAGACGGACGCATCAAATCGGCTGCCGGCATTGGCGCCTTGCTCAACGACGGCGTTGGCGATACAATCCGTGTGTCGCTCACCGAATCGCCCGAAGTTGAAATACCGGTCGCTAAAAATCTTGTAAAATATTACGCCAATCGCACATCGTTTTATAATGAAGATAAACGCACGCCAAGAGTTGGTTTTATTCCTTTTGAATATAACAGACGTTTACAAGGCGATACGTTTAATTTTGGACCAAATAAACCAACTGCCGTTTTTGCGGATGCAGGAATCAAACCGTTGACGCCGGAAATGTTGATTAATTATGGTTTTTCGAAACAAGATGACGGCAAATTTTTACCATCAACAACGTCGCCCGATTTTATATTTATACGAAACATCGAAAACTGGAAAAATGTTCATGACTTTGCAGAAAATCTGAATCTCATTGTTGATGTCGATACCTGGCGATTGCTGGCGCATAAGAAACCTGTAACTCCATTATTTACGTATCAACAATTTGTGAAAGCAGAAATTTTGTCGCCGGTATTTAATCTGGTAAAGATTGGTTGGCGCGAAATTACTGTCAGTTTACTTTCGAAATTCGACAAGCATTTTCCGACAGGTTTAGTTTTAGACGACATTTACCAATTGCCAAAAGAATCAGTTTTCTACGAGCAACGAATGTCGGTATTGGAAATTATAAAATCGAAAACAGATATTCCGATAATTATTTCGCGCAGATATGACGAAACCGATGTTGCAACATTTCAACTAAAAGCTGCTGCCGATTGCGGATCGTTTTTTATTGACGGCTTTGCTGATGGAATCTGGCTGAGCAACCGCAACGACGAAATTAGTCCCGACATAATTAATAATACTTCGTTCACAATATTGCAGGCGTCGCGCGTGCGTCAGTCAAAAACCGAATATATTTCTTGTCCATCGTGCGGCAGAACAAATTTCGATTTGGAAAACGTAACTGCAAAAGTCAAAAAAGCAACTAAACAATTGACCGGACTGAAAATTGCAGTTATGGGTTGCATTGTAAACGGCTTGGGTGAAATGGCTGACGCTGATTATGGTTACGTTGGAACAGTACCCGGTAAAGTAACGTTATATAAAGGCAAAACTGTTATTGCAAAAAATATTGATGAAAAAGATGCTGTCGATGAACTTATCAATTTAATAAGCGAAAATGGCGATTGGAAAGAGTAATACAAAACTTTATACGGTTATTTTGTTTTTATTTATAGCGACTTTACAAATAAGTTGCTCGAAACTGTATGTCGGCAATGTGAAAGAAGTGCGTGTTGAATCGTTTACATTACAATCGGTAAAAATTGAAGTTACTGTTCCGGTTAAAAACGGAAATGCGTTTAAATATACCATTACTGAAGTCAAGACAAACGTAAATGTGAACGGTATTGACGTCGGTAAATTGGTGAGCAACGAAAATATTGTTATTCCAGCTCATTCAAGTCAAAATAAAAAATTTATACTCGAAATAAAACTGAATAATTTTTTGAATAGCGCTGCGTCTTTGATTTCTATTGCCACTCAACCCGAAATAAATTTGAAGTTGAAGGGTTATATAAAAGGCAGCGTTCTTGGTTTCTCAAAAGTTGTTGACATTGAGCAGGAACAAAAAATAAGTTTGTCGAAGAATTAAATTGTATAAATGATCCATAATTTTTATAATATTGTATTCATTTCAACAAACTATTTATTAACGTTTTGAGAATTGTCCATTGTCCATTTACTTAAAACCATTTTTTCATGTCGTCAAATATTTGTTTGCGCGGTTCGATTGTTTGCAGTTCGCGGTAAAACTCAATGCGATCCATCATTTCGCCAAGTAAAAAGCTGCTCCAGTACCACCAGATTTGTGAAACATTAAAAGCCCACAAAATCAACGGATAAGTTGTAAGAAAGTCTAAGCGGAAACTGAACCATATTTTTTTTGTATTAATTTTTCGATCAAGGAACGAAGGACTGCGATACAAGCACAAAACCAATTTTGTAAAACCAAAAATAAGCCAGAAAGGTTTGTAATCAATTAAGACCGAAGCTGTAAATACTGCCGTAAGAAATGTATTTGCGCTGTGAAATTCGCCAACGGTTTTTTGCGACACAATTTGATAAACTTTATCGATTGCAACAAGCGAGGCAAGTCCAACAAAAACTGTAAACCAACCAACAATTACAGGTTTATTAAAATAAAAATAAACCATACTTAAACTTATGAAAATTGAAAATAGCAAAATTTCTCTGCTCAACCACGACGATTCTAAATTCAATATTGCGCGCCATGCTCGCAATTTTTTACCCAGATGAATAGCGCTTAAAAATAGTCCAAATAAACCAACGCCAACAAAATAAACCGGATTGAATAAATCAGGCGTAAACATTCCGGCAATAAAAATTCCGTTTAACAAAGCAGCAATCAAAGTAAACAAAACCAAAGTCCATTCTTTGCGGATGTCAATTTTCGGTTTTGATTCTTCGCTTAATTGCCAAAACAATTGTGTGTTGACTTCTTTTAAATCTAATTCAGGCAATTGACGATTGTTGCGCAACGGAATAATTTCTAAGGACGGATTAATATCGGCATCTGTAAAACCAGAAATTTGCAATGGCAAATGAGTCGAAGTTTTTTCGCCAAAATCGAGCGCACCAGTTGGACACAAATTTGCGCAGGCAGGTTTAAGTCCAGCCAAAATTCTATGATTGCAAAACGAACATTTTTCGACGATTCCCTTTTTGGGATTGAATTTCGGAGCATCATACGGGCATGCCCAAGTGCAATATTTGCAACCAATACATTTTTCTGCGTAATGAATGACGACGCCGGTTACAATATCGCGCTCGTAAGCTTTTGCAGGACAATTTACCAGACATGGCGATAATGCGCAATGATTGCAAGCCATAGACAAATGAAACACAGGCAGCGCCGGATGCTGAAATTTGTTGAATGTATTTACTTCGCGCCAGTTGTAGTTTGTATCGGTTTTGTTTTCGATATTGCAAGCCACCACGCACGCCTGACAACCGACGCATTTATTCAAATCATATATAAATGTTTTTGCCATGCTTTTCAAATTATCAAATCTTTTCAATATTCACACAAACATCGTGGAATGCAGTGCCGTTCCCCATATCTGTTTCGCGGCAAGTCGATAAGAAGTTGGGCGTTCCGCCTTGCGAAATCCACCAACCATTTGTAATGACAACGCATTGTTCATGCAAACTAAAATTAAGACTTGCGCGTAACTTAAAATATCCCTGATTGTTATAAATCTTCACCATGTCGTTGTGTTTAATCTTTTTCATTTCGGCAACAATGGGATGAATAAATACAACCGGATATGGTGCAAACTGTTTGATGAGTTTCAAATTATTAAATTGCGAATGAATGCTGTTCTTTGTATTTGGCGAAAGCAAATAATATGGAAATTCTCTGCTTGGTCGAACCGCACATTCATCATAAGTTGGCAAGACGTTTACGTTCCACATCTTTTTTGCTTGGGTTGACAACAATTCAATTTTGCCAGACGGTGTTGCGAATTTCAAGTCTTCGAAAGCAATTTCCTGATAATTCGGTGGGAGCATTGGCGCGTCTTTTAATTTCTCTAATGTAATTTCCGGGAAAAGTTTTAATTCGTTTCGCAAAAAATCATCGACAGCTTTGTCAGTTGGCAAAGGAATATTTTTAGCGACTTCATCGGCTGGCATAACCAAGCGTCGCGCAAGATGATAATAAATTTCACTTTCGGGTTTGACTTCGCCGGCAGGTTCGACAACTTTTTGACGTAATTGAATATATGGATTCCAGTATGACGTAACAATATCGCTTTGCTCGAACATATTTTTGGCAGGCAACAGAATATTTGCTTCGCGCGCAGTGTCGGTCATAAATTCTTCGACCACCACACGAAATTCGAGATTACGAAAAGCTTTGAGAATTGTGTTTGTGTCAGGATTTTGTGCAATTGGATTTCCACGTTCAACCCAAATCATTTTCAGTTCAGGATTTTTTAATCTGAGCATGTCTTCAGCCAGTTTTCCAACTCCAACTTCGCGACGAAAAGGAGCGTCAACTGTGGATGGATAATATGAAACCGGTTCTTTTGTCTTGCTGAAAATGTCGCCCTGCAAGTCTGCATATTGCCATGTTGCGCCTGTCTTTCCAATATTACCGGTTATAATTTGTAAAGCAAGTATTGTTCTGATTGTTTGCCCGCCATTGCTAAAACGCTGCATTCCATAACCTGCAATAATTGTCATCGGTTTTATTTTGCCGATGTACGACGCCAGAATGTGAATATAATCTTCGGGTATTCCACAAATTTTTGCAGCTTTGGCGGTAGTCCAAGTTTGAACGGACGCTTCAAACTCGTCGAAACCAGAAACATATTTGTCAATAAAATTTCTGTCAATCCATTTGTTTTTTATTAACTCGTTTGCAAGCGCCAAAGCGAGAGCAGCGTCAGTTCCCGGGTTTAATTGAATTAATAACTCGGCGCGCTCGGAAGTTGGCGAACGTCGTGGATCGATGACAATTAATTTTGCTCCGTTTGATTGCGCTTTTTCAATCGGAATCATTTCCTGAATGTTGGTTTCGGCGCTGTTCTTCCCCCAGACGATTATCAGTTTAGCATTTGCCAAATTCCAAGGCGCATTGTGTTTAATGTCGTCGCCCAAAGTCAGACGTGTCGCTTCGAGTCCGGCAGACCAGCAAAGACTTCCGTAATGCGTTGTAACGCCGCCAAACATTTTCCAAAAATTTTTAGCGACGCCGTTTAACAAACCTTGCATTCCGCTACCGGCATAATAAAAAATGCTGTGCGAACCGTATTTCGTTTTGAAGTCAGTCAGTTTATTGGCAATGGTGTCAAGCGCTTCGTCCCACGAGATGCGGTCAAATTCAGTCGATTTTTTTTTGCGTTTCATAGGGTACAAAATCCTGTCCGGCGAATTGGAACGTTCGATATAACTCAATCCTTTCAGACAGACACCTTCGGGTGTGGCTTTGTTGCCTGCGTGAGAATCAATATTAACTACTTTTCCGTTTTCGACATGGACTTTGAAACTGCAACTGCTGTAACAATTCCGTGGACACGCTGTTGTAAAGATTGCCATGAAAGTTGAGTTTGAAAAAACAAATTCGAAATTAATAATTTTTTGTTTTAATCTGTTTTTTTACGAAAAAATGATGTAATTTTAGGCATTAGTTTTGCGCAAGTTTGAAATTACTGTTTAAACAATTAGAAAATATGGTTACGCTAAAATATTTCAATTTTAATCCATTGCAAGTTAACAATTATTTAGTTTATGACGAAACCCACGAATGTGTCATTGTCGATGCAACTTGTTATTTCGAAAGTGAAAAAGAAGAATTGCTTGACTTCATTGTAAAAAACGGATTGAAACCAGTCAGATTGTTAAATACACATTGCCATTTTGATCACATTGTCGGAAATAAATTTGTTTTGGATAATTTTAAGATTCCACTTTGTGCGCATAAGAGCGATGAATTTTTATTAAAAATTTTGGTTGATACAAGTCAGCGTTTTGGTTTGAAAGCCGATGCATCGCCCGACATTGATATTTTTTTGAAAGACGGCGATATAATACATTTGGGAAATCACGAATTAGAAGTTTTGCACGTTCCGGGACATTCGCCCGGCAGTCTTGCATTTCATGTTCGCAGAGACCACACGCTTTTAAGCGGCGACACATTGTTCAACGGTAGTGTTGGGCGCACAGATTTGCCCGGTGGTAGTTCAAAAGATTTAATCCACAGTATAAAAACAAAATTATATACGCTTGAACGGATTACAAAAGTTTATCCGGGACACGGACCCAGTACAACAATCGGCGCCGAAATCGACACAAATCCTTTTGTAAAATAAACAATATATTTATGAAACGTCTGAAAAGATCAAAGAACAAAATACTCGCCGGAGTTTGCGGCGGATTGGCAGAATATATTAATCCCGAAATCGATCCGGTTGTTGTGCGGGCTGCTTTTGTTGTACTTTGTTTTCCATTGCCTTTTCTGATTATTGTTTATCTGGTAATGATGTTTATCGTTCCGATGGAAGATTAATTAATCATTAACGATTGTTGATTCTCAAAATTTGTCAACATTTTAAACTTTGACAAACTTAAATTCAAAAAAAAAATGAAAAAGAAAGTACCTTTTCGCGACAAAAATATTTTTTTCAACGACATCGGTCAGGGTAATCCAATTGTATTGCTGCATGGCTATCTGGAGTCAAAAGAAATATGGGGCGACTTTGCCGAGTCTCTTGCAAAATATAACCGCGTCATTGCAATCGATTTACCCGGGCATGGCGAAACTGGTTTTATAGACAATATCCATTCGATGGAAATGATGGCAGAAAGTGTAAAAAACGTTCTCGATTTTTTATTAAT